>Ga0075435_100003726_pt1 | contig 10385 bp, 10 predicted proteins | sample RhiMethybrSRZTD4_FD_75302 | JGI IMG/M metagenome (GOLD analysis project Ga0075435, IMG submission 75302) | Populus rhizosphere microbial communities from Tennessee, USA - Rhizosphere MetaG P. TD hybrid SRZTD4 | ecosystem: Host-associated > Plants > Roots > Rhizosphere > Soil | place: USA... | reverse complement strand
CGTTTCCAGTGCGAACGACAGGCACGCGCGCTTGACCGGGCAGCCGGCGCAGATGTTCTTGGCCAGCGCTTCTCGCTGCTGGCGTTCTTCCTTGGTTTCGAGGTGGGTCGGGGAGAAGAAGACGTTGGCGTCGCTCCCCCGGCACCGGGCCTCGAACTGCCACGAGATATCGAGATCCCAGGTCTGACGCATCTGGATCGCCGGGGCTGCCTTCGCGCCCTTTGCCACGGCGGTCGCTCCTTTCAGTAGTTAATACGACGCTCGGCTCGGATCGGATGTTCCTATAGAGACCTGAAACCATGATGAGAGGTGGGTGTGACAACAACAAGGGGTGAGCCGCGATTTCCCCGAGAGGTTCGTCCGGATTTCGGTTGAACTTCAGCTACGTTTTACGCGTAGCAGGATGCCGTCGGCCCCGGTCACGACGACCATCTCGCCGGCGCGGACCTTCGAGCCATCTTCCGAGCGGGCGCGCCACAGCTCGTCGGCGACCCACACGAAACCCTCCGGGTTGAGCATGCTCCGCACCTTGCCGCGTGTTCCGACCAAAGCGCGCGCCGCCTTCTGCTCTTCGGGATCGCGGCGCGAGCGGCGCACGAACGTCATCACCGGCACGTAGTAGACGAGCGCCGCGACCGCCGAGACCCACACGAGCCACCCCGGCAGACCGAGCGCACCGCCGGGCGCGGGGAACATCCGCAGCGAGCCGACGACGAGGAGCGCAGTGCCTGCGAACGTGGCGGGTCCGAGCTCATTGATCGCGACGTCGAGCGTCAGCAGCGCGATCCCGATCGAGAACATCACCACGCCCCAGAGGCCGAGCGGCAGCACGGTCATTCCGAAGATCGCCCCCGTGAAGAGGAACGCTCCGGAGATGCCGGCGATCCCGAAGCCGGGCTGGAACAGCTCGAAGGACACGAGCATCGCGGCGCCGAGCAGACAGATGTAAACGAGCGCCGGCGTCGTGGCGAAGGTGTGGAGCAGGCCCCGGATCGGGCCGGGCTTGAAGAAGCGGATCGCAACTTCATCTTTCTTGAGCCGCAACGTCACGGGACCGCCCGCGGTCGTGATCGTCTTGCCGTCGCTCAGCTCGAGGATCTGCGCGACACTCGGTGTGACGATGTCCACCGCGCCGGCCTTTTTGGCTTCGTTCGCACCGAGCGCGCGCGTGAGGAAAGGGCTCGGGTCCGATCGGCCGCGCTGCGTCGCGAGTGATCGCGCCAGCGATAGCGCGGCGCCGGCGGCTTCATGCCCGCGTGCAGTCTTCGGATCGATCGAAAGCTCATCGGGGTCGATCGGTCCCAAGGTCGCGCTCGGCCCGATCGCCGAGATGTGCGCCGCGGCGACGAGCAACGCACCGGCGGACCGGGCCTTCGCGCGGCGCGGTCCGATCCACACCGCGACCGGCACGCGCGAGGCGGTTATCGCTTCGACGAGCGTTCGAGGATCGATCTTGAGGGCGCCGGGTGTGTCCAGTTCGAGCACGACGAGTTCGGACTTCTCACGATCCGCGGCGTGGATGCGGTCGATGACGTGCCCGGCGAGCTGCGAATCCAACACGCCGAACGCCTCGACGACGTCGACGACCGATCCGCCTCTCGGCGTCGTCGCAGGTCGAGGTGACGGGGGTGTCGTCGGAGTTTGTGCGAAAGCGAGGCCCGCGGAGACGGTCCCGAGCAGGAAAAAGATGAGGAGCGAAACGGAAAAGCGGCGCACGGCAGCGGCGATGATAGCCGGTCTGTTCGGCAAGAGCGTCGCCGCAACGCGTCTATGATGGACAACTCATGGCCGCCTCATTGACGTCGTCGCGGCTCGCGATCGTCTCCGGCAAAGGAGGCGTTGGTAAGACGACGGTTGCCGCGGCGCTTGCGCTCGCCGCGGGCCGACAGGGGAAGAAGGTCCTGCTGGTCGAGGTCGAGCAGCGCGAAGGCATCGCACCGCTGTTCGGCCTTTCGCACCTCGGCTACGAAGAGCGCGAGATCGCTCCCAACGTCACCGGGCTCTCGGTCGTCCCCGACGAAGCGCTCGTCGAGTACCTCTACCTCTTCTACGGCATCCGGTACGTGGGCAGGGTGCTCAAAGGGTCGAAGGCCGTCGAGTTCGCGACCAACATCGCGCCGGGCCTTCGGGACATCCTGTTGATCGGCAAGATCAAAGAAGCGGAACGGCGTCGCACAGGCGGCCACTTCTCGTTCGATCTCGTCGTGCTCGACGCGCCGCCGACGGGACGGTTGCCGCGCTTCCTTGAAGCGCCGCGCTCCGTGACGGAGCTCGTCCACTCGGGCCCGATCCGCAACCAGGCCCAAGGCGTTCTCGACATGGTCTCCGATCAGGAACGCTGCCAGGTCGTGCTCGTGACGCTTCCCGAAGACATGCCCGTGCGCGAGACTGCCGATGCGGTCGAGACCCTGTCGAAGATGCACATCGCGATCGGGCCCGTCGTCGTGAACGGCGCCTTCCCCGAGGTCTTTACGGAGGACCTCCACGCGGTCGCCGATGATGCGCCGGCGACGCTTACCGCCGATGCCGAACGTGCCGGCATCGTGCTCTCGGCCGAAGCACTCGCGGAGCTCGGGCGCGTCGCGGGCTCGCACGCGCGGCGGACGATCAATCAACAGGACGCCATGCGCGAGCTGGCGGAAGAAACGAAGCTCCCGTCGCTCACGCTTCCGTACCTCTTCGCGCCCCGGCTGAACCGAGATGCGATCGAGCAGCTCGCGACCGACCTGATCGAGCAAGGAGCGGTGACGTGACCGCGCTCGAGGAGCTGCTCGGCGACCGGCACATCATCGTGTGCGTCGGGCCCGGCGGCGTCGGTAAGACCACGACCGCGGCCGCGCTCGCGTTGCGCGCCGCCGAACAGGGTCGCCGCACGATCGTCTGCACGATCGACCCGGCGCGCCGTCTTGCGCAGTCGCTCGGCCTGGACACGCTCGACAACTCGCCTCGACGGATCGAGGTCACCGGAAGTCCCGAGCGTCGCAAGGTAGAGCTCTACGGGATGATGCTCGACATGAAGTCCACCTTCGACGCGATGATCCTCGACATGACCTCGAGCGATCGCGCGGAGAAGATCTTCGCGAATCCCTTCTACCAACACATCTCCTCGACGCTGTCGGGCACGCAGGAATACATGGCGATGGAGAAGCTCTGGGAGCTGCACGAGGAAGGCCGATGGGAGCTGATCGTGCTCGATACGCCGCCGACCCGCAGCGCGCTGGACTTCCTCGACGCACCGAACAAGGTGACCGATTTCCTCGAGGGGAAGTTCCTGCGGATGCTTCTCTGGCCGTACCTGAAGGCGGGCAAGACCTATCTGAAGGCGGTGAACTTCGGCGCGCGGACCTTCCTGAAGGTCGCGACCAAGATCACCGGAAGCGAGCTACTCGCCGACGTCGCGAACTTCTTCCTCGCCTTCGAGGGCATGTACGACGAGTTCAAGGACCGCGCCAAGCGTGTGCACGATCTGCTGGCCGCGCGGCGCAGCGGGTTCGTGGTCGTGTCGGCGCCGCAGGAGGCATCGCTCCGTGAAGCCCGTTTCTTCGTGCAGCGGCTGGCGGCCGAGAAGATGCCGCTCGGCGGCGTGGTGATGAACCGGACCCACGCGGTCCCGGCCGTCGCGGGCCTGGAGGATCCCAGGGCGCTCGCCTCGCGCGCGCGCGCCGCGGGTGACGGGAAGGTCTTGGCGCCAGCCCTCGAGCTGTATGCGTCGTGGCGCGACATCTCGCTCCGAGAGGAGGACGCCGTGAAGGCAGCGCTCGGCGATCAGGCGCACGTTCCCGTCTGGCGCGTGCCCGACTTCGCCGACGACGTGCACGACATCGGCGCGCTGCGGCGCGTGGGAGAAGTCTTGCTCGGGCCGCTGCCGCCGCGCGCAGCGCCCGCCGCTCCGGCGCCGATCGATCCCGCCGCGAGTTAAGAAACGGCGCGCGCCGCCTCGTCGGGATTCCACTCCGACGGACGGTTGCGGTTCAGCAGCTTGCGCCGCTCGCGATCGGTCAGGCCGCCCCAGACCCCGTGGTCGACTCGGTTGCGCAGCGCGTACGCGAGGCACTCCCAGCGGACCGGGCAACCGCGACACACCAGCTTCGCGCGGCGCTCCTCGACCGCTCCGTGCCCGAAGAACGTGTCGCCATCCTGCCCGAGACAGGCGGCGCTGTTCTCCCAACTCGCGTGTTCGTTCAGAAGTCCATGCACATCGGTGATTGTGAGGGGATGAAGGGCGCGTTTCGATAGCCCCGCCGGGCCGTTCTACGTGAACAGAAAGGACTCCGTAGAACTACCGAGGCCGGCCGGTCACCGCGAGCGCGACCGCGATACCATTCGGGCGCTCAACATCCCGGACGCCGACCACACAACTTTCCCACGAACCCATGATCAGGGGCGAGTACGACCCCGAACGGATCAAGCGACTGACCGGCCCACTCCACCGGGCGTGGGTACGCGTGCGCGAAGCGATGGGCACCGAAGAGCCCGGCGTGCCCGCTCCTCGCGATCCGACGCCGATCGGGAAGGTGCACCGCGTCGCGCTCGTCGCGGTGGTGATCGGCATGTCCGCGACGCTGCTCGCGGTGCTGACGATCCCCGGCGCCGCGGTCGTCGGGCGCCTCGCGCGCGGCGTCGCCTCGAAGCTCGACGGCGGACCGCAGGGTCTCGAAGGCGTGTCGTTCAAGATCGCGCAGCGTTCGGTGATCTACGGCGCGGGCGGCGAGGTGATCGCCACGCTCGCCGGCGAGGAGAACCGAGCGTTCGTACCGATCGACCGCATCCCGCAGCAGACTCAGCAAGCGGTACTCGCGATCGAGGACTCGCGCTTCTACGAACACCACGGCGTCAGCGTCGGCAGTTTGTTCCGCGCGATGTTCGCGAACGTCGAGGCGGGCGGCGTACGGCAGGGCGGCAGCACGATCACGCAACAGTTGGTAAAGAACATCATCGTCGGCAACCAGCGCTCGCTGGATCGCAAGATCCGGGAGGCGCAGTACGCCGTCGAGCTCGAGAAGGAGAAATCCAAGCGCGAGATCCTGGAGCTCTACCTCAACGAAACGTATTTCGGAGAGGGCGTCTATGGGATCGGGACCGCAGCCGAGTACTACTTCGGAAAACGTGTTGACAAGCTCTCGCTGCAGCAGAGCGCCTTGCTCGCCGGCATCATCCGCGCGCCCGAGTACTACGGGCCGTTCGTCAGCCGGCAACGAGCGTTGGACCGGCGCAACACGGTGCTCGACCGGATGGCGCAACTCCACTACGTCTCCGCGCCCGACGCCGCTGCCGCGAAAGCCGCGCCGCTGAAGTTCGGTCGCCACCCACTGCCGAAGCCGCTCGACCCCTATTTCGTCGAGTTCATCAAAGACCAGATCATGGACAACCCCATCTTCGGCGAGACGCGCGCCGATCGGGCGCAAGCGTTGTTCCAGGGCGGCCTTCGCATCTACACGACGCTCGACACCAAGCTGCAGAAAGCGGCGAGCGACTCGGTTGCCAAGGTGCTCACCTCCAAGCGCGACCCGGCCGCCGCGCTCGTGTCGATCGAAGCCGCCACCGGTGCGGTGAAAGCGATGGTCGGCGGCAGCGACTTCACCAAGAGCAAGTACAACCTCGCCGTCCAGGGCAAGCGCCAGGCGGGGTCGTCGTTCAAGCCGTTCACGATGATCACCGCGCTCGAGAACGGCGTCGCTCCGACGTACACGCTCGACACGCCGTCCCCGCTCGAGCTGACCGACCAGAGCGGTCACGTCTGGAAGGTGCAGAACTACTCGCACCACGGCGAAGGCGTCATGACCTTGCGCAAAGCCACCGAGTTGTCGGTCAACGCCTTCTACGCCCAACTCATCCAGAAGGTCGGGCCCGAGAAGGTGGTCGAGACTGCGCACAACATGGGCATCACGTCCGAGCTCAAGCCGTACCTGTCGCTGGCGCTCGGCACCTTCGAGGTCTCGCCGTATGAGATGGCGAGCGCCTACTCGACGCTGGCGAACAACGGCGTGCACTGCACCCCGTTCGCGATCAGCAAGGTGGTCGACGCAGGCGGACACACATTGCTGCGCAACGATCCCGACTGCACGCAGGTACTCGACCCCAAGATCGCCGCGCAGGCCGACGACATCCTTCAGGGCGTGATCCTGCGAGGAACCGGACGCGCGAACGCACAGATCGGCCGGCCGGCCGGCGGGAAGACCGGGACGACCGACGACTACAAGGACGCGTGGTTCACAGGCTTCACGCCGCAATACGCGACCGCAGTGTGGATGGGGTATCCGAAGGACCGCACCCGGCCGCTGTACAACATCCACGGCTACGCGAAGGTCTTCGGCGGCAGCCTTCCGGCGATGATCTGGGCGCGCTACATGAAGTTCGCGCACCAGAATCTGCCGGTGCTCAAGTTCCCGAAGCCGCCGGACGTCACGCCGGTCGCCGTTCCCGACGTGACGGGCAAGCCGTTCGACGATGCGAAGGGCGAGCTCGAGGCCGCGGGCTTCACCGTACAGAAGGAGACGGTGTCGTCTTCGCTCGCGCCGGGCGTCGTCGCCCAACAGGATCCGCCGGCCGGCACCCAGACCGATCCCGGCGCGAGGATCACGTTGTTCGTTTCGGACGGGACCGGCTCGGGTGAGCCGCCGCCGCAGCCCGAACCGACGGATACGGCTTCCCCGTAGCGCCGGCGAGCAGCGCGACGTACCCGACGCTCAGGCGCCGAGCTTGGACTTCACGAGCGCGGACACCTGCGACCCGTCCGCGCGGCCGCGGATCTTCGGCATCAGCGCTTTCATGACCTCGCCCATCTGCTTCGGCGTCGTCGCTCCGGTTTCCCCGATCGCTTGGTCGACGAGCGTTGCCAGCTCGTCGTCCGACAGCCTGTCGGGCAGGTAGGCCTCGAGCACGGCGAGCTCCGCGGACTCCTTGTCGACGAGGTCGGTGCGGCCGCCTTGACGGAACGCGTCGATCGATTCGCGGCGCCGCTTCGCCTCTCGAGTGACGACGTCGAGCACCTCGTCGTCGGAGAGCTCGCGGATCTTCTCCTTCTCCGCGTTGGTGATCGACGACTTCAACAGGCGCAGCGTTGCGACGCGCACCTGCTCGCGCGCCTTCATGGCTTCGCGCATGTCCGCTTCGATCTTGTCCTTGAGCATCGCGCCTTCCGGGTCGTTTCCGGCTCGTTTCCGCGTCGTTTGCGGGGCCGGAGCCGCGGCTAGGATACGCCCGTGATCCCCACATTGCTCGTCATTGCCGCGCTCGGCGTCGCGTGCGTCCTGTACGGCGTATTCATCGAACGCAACTGGTTTGCGCTGCGGACGCATCGCGTTGCATGCCTTCCTCCGGGATCGCCGCCGCTGAGACTCCTGCACATCTCCGACCTTCATTTCCGGCGCGGCCAGCGGCGAAAAGCAGCGTTCCTGACGCGTTGCGGACGCACGCAGCCCGACGTCGTCGTGTGCACGGGCGACTTCCTCGACGCGCCGCACGGGATCGACGTCGCCGCCGCAGCGGTGCACGCGCTGAAGCCGTCGAGTGCCGCGCTCTACGTGCTCGGCGCGCACGACTACTACGCCTCCAGGCCGAGCAATCCATTCCGGTACTTCCTGGGGCCGAGCAACAAGCGCCCACCGAAGGGCCGGCCGCTGCCCTGGTACGAGCTCGTCGAAAAGCTCTCCCAGGAAGGCTGGCGGCTGTTACGCAACGAGGCGACGCATGTGCCGATGGATGGGCTTGGACCCGTGGACGTCGTTGGGCTCGACGATCCGCACCTGCACCGCGAGGACCTGTCGGTCGCGTCGCCGCGAAGCAACGGAGGATTCCGGCTCGGCATCGTCCACTCGCCCGACGCGGCGCCCGCGCTCGCCGGGCTCGGTTACGACCTGATCCTGTCCGGACACACACACGGCGGTCAGGTACGCGTTCCCGGCGTCGGGGCGCTCGTCACCAACACGAAGAACATCGATCGCAAGATGGCGCGAGGGTTGCACCGGCTTGACGGTTCGTGGCTCCACGTCAGCGCCGGGGTCGGCACGAGCGGTTACACGCCGTTCCGTTTCGCGTGCCGGCCGGAAGCGTGCGTGCTCGAGCTCGTCGCGACGGACGAAGACGCTACGCCAGCGTGAAGATCTGCGTCGCGCCGACGGTGTCGAACAGCCGTCGCATCCACGGGCTCATGGTGATGGTCATCGCGATGCCCTTCTGGCGGCAGCGCGTGTCCGTGTGCATGAGCGCTCGGAGCCGAGCGAGTCGATGAACGTGATCCCGCTGCAGTCGAAATGGACCCGCGCGGGCGCCGTCGCAAGCACCTCGTCCACGGCCTCGCGAAAACGATCGGCGACGGCCATGTCGAACTCGCCAGAACAGGTGACGGTTGGATCTTCTCCGGTGAGCACCGAAACCGAGAACACGTCAGCGAGCATCGCCACCTCCTTATCCGCTCGCATCGTTCCCAGCGTTAGCCCAGGTCAAACGGTTGAGTGGCGCGGACTCAAGGCTGGCACTTGAGCTTGCTCAGCTTGGGGCGGCGACGTCAGGCTTGTCCGGATAGAACGCGCTCGAAGCAGCGCAGATATCCCTCGACCATTGCGTCTGCGGAGAAGCGCGCCTCGACGTGGGCGCGGCACGCCTTCGGGTCGATCTCGCCGGCACGTTCCACTCGGTCGCACATCTCGTCGAGCGACTCAACGAGGAACCCGGTCTTGCCGTCTTCGATGACCTCCGGCGCCGCGCCGTTGGCGAACGAGATCACCGGGGTGCCGGTCGCCATCGACTCGGTCATGACGAGACCGAACGGTTCGGGCCACTGGATCGGGAACAGCGTCGCGTGCGCGCGCGCGAGGAGGTCCGCCTTCTCGTCAACGGTGATCTCACCGATGATCTCCTCGGAGCCGTCGAGCTTCGGCGCCACGATCTCGTCCCAGTACTCCTCCTCGAACGCCTCGGCTTTCTTGACGGCCATCACGAGCTTGCGGCCGGTGCGATGCGCGACCTCGACGGCGAGCTCAGGACCTTTCTCGCGGTTCACGCGACCGAGGAAGAGCAGGAAGTCTTCCTTGTCTTCACGGAACGGGTAGCGACTCACGTCGATCCCGTTGTGCACCGTGCCGGCGTAAGAGAGGTCCGGGCAAAACGCGCGTTGCGCCTCGGAGATCGCCACGAACCACAGACGCCCGGACAGGAACGTGTAGAAGTCCTTCGCCTTGTCGGTGAACGGGCCGTGAAGCGTGTGCACGACCGGCGTCGCGACGTGCGAGCCGATCGCCGGGCCGATCAGCCCCGAGTGATCGTGGATGATGTCGTAGTCGGCGGCGCTGCGGTACGCGTGCAACGCATGCATGGTGTCGTACCACGGGTCGCCGATGAACCGCGCACCCGGCGGATCGTCGAAGACGACCTCGAGCTTCGCTCGCGTGGTGCTACCGCCGCTCGCCCAGAGAGTCGTGTCGTGTCCGCGATCGGCGAGCCCGTCGGCGAGGAGCGCCACGACCCACTCGATGCCGCCGTAGCGTTCCGGGGGCACCGCGAACCAAGGCGGCGCGATCTGAGCAACCTTCATCGAGGGGTGAGGATATCCGCTGAGGGAGCAGGTAAACCCGAACTGAGCGGGGCTACAGCTTTCCCGACGCGGCTTCTTGCGAGCTCGATGGATCGACCGCAAGGGCGCGCGTCGTCGGGAGCGCAATCACTCTGGTTTCGACGGAGAACTCCATCAGACAGACCTGACAGAGACCGTGCTCGATGGATTGCGCGCTGCCGCACCATGGGCAGTCGTACAGCGTTACCCCAACCGACCCTCCCGGCTCCCTGTGTCGGAAAGTCGACCGACGCTAGCACGAGGGATCGGTGACGGGCGCGTCAGAAAGAGAGGGAAAATAGAGCCCGATTCGTCCCCCGTATAATGGCCCGCACGGGAAGTAGCGCAGCTTGGTTAGCGCGCCACGTTCGGGACGTGGAGGTCGGGGGTTCAAATCCCCCCTTCCCGACTGAATCGCAACCTTCATATCCTCTACGCTCTCCTCGTGAAGCCACCCCCTATCCGGTTCGCGCCGAGCCCTGAGGGCAAGATCGCTTATCAAGTGGTCGGGGAAGGACCGATCGATCTCCTCTTCTATCCCGGCCCACAGAACCTAGATGCGATCTGGGACAATCCAGCGCTTGAACGCTTCTTTCGTCGACTGGCGTCGTTTTCTCGGCTCATCTTGCACAACCGACGCGCAACGGGTTTGTCGGATCCAATCCCACTCGGGGCTCCTCCGACACTCGAAGAATGGGCAAGCGATCTGGATTACGTGCTCGACGCGAATGGTTCTGAGCGTGTCGGCGTGCTCTGCTCCGACGTGGGCGGCATCGCTGCTTCAGTCGTCGCAGCAACTCATCCGGAGCGGATCTCGGCGCTGGCACTCCTCAAC
>Ga0075435_100003723_pt1 | contig 10386 bp, 7 predicted proteins | sample RhiMethybrSRZTD4_FD_75302 | JGI IMG/M metagenome (GOLD analysis project Ga0075435, IMG submission 75302) | Populus rhizosphere microbial communities from Tennessee, USA - Rhizosphere MetaG P. TD hybrid SRZTD4 | ecosystem: Host-associated > Plants > Roots > Rhizosphere > Soil | place: USA... | reverse complement strand
CGCGCGAAGAAAAATGCCAAGGCTTTGAATTTGACGGAAGGCGTGGATCCCACAAAACCCGAACGCTTCCGCGAGCATGGCGGGGCGGTGCGGTTCAAAGGCAAAGGTGCGGAAAGGCATGAGGCGGCGCAAACAAAACCATGAACCACAGAGGACCCAGAGTTTCACAGAGGTTATACAAAGTAGGTTTCTTTCTCTGTGTACCCCCGTGTCCTCTGCGGTTAATGGTTTGCGGTGTGGAATGAGTCTTAGCCCATTCAAACTTCTCAGGCCCCGTGCGCTGGATCACGCTTTGGCAGACTTGCAAGAGCATGTCAGTAATATCCGCGTCCTCGCCGGGGGCACTGACGTGCTTCCCTCGATGGCGCAGAAACTGTTTGAGCCGGAGCGAGTGCTTGATCTGCGCCGGGTGGGGGAGCTAAAGGGGATTCGCGAAACTGAGCAGGGAATTGAGATTGGCGGGCTGACTACACTGCGAGAGATCGAACGCTCGCAGGTACTGCACGAACGATACCCAGTCCTTGTCGAAGCGGCACGGACGGTCGCTTCGCCGGTGATCCGTAATATGGGCACGATCGGCGGCAACATCTGCCTTGACACGCGCTGCCTCTGGTACAACCAGTCGCTCGCCTGGCGAAAGTCATGTGGATTTTGCATCAAGAAAGATGGCGACCTCTGCCATGTTGCGCCCGGCGGCAGCAAATGCTGGGCGGCTTTCTCAGGTGACACCCCTCCTGCGCTCTTGTGCCTGAAGGCTGAGATCGAAATCGCCAGCGCAGCAGGAACTCGACGCATTGCGCTTTGCGACTTCTACAGCGGCATTGGTGACGACTACCGAAAGCTCAGGCCGAACGAGTTGGTCACGCGCATCATCCTCCCGAAGCGCTCTGCGGGATATCGCGGCGTCTACCGCAAGCTGCGTATTCGCGGATCAATTGACTATCCGCTGGCCGGAGTCGCCGTCGCAATCAGGAGATCGAATGGCCATGTCGAAGACTTACGATTGGGAATTACCGCTGTGAATCCCGCGCCGCTACTTGTGAAAGGGACCGAAGAGCTGATTGCAAACGGCTCCCATTCTGAAGAAATCGCCGAAGCCGCAGCTGACCTCGCGGCACGAACCGCTAAGCCGCTAACCACCTCTGCGCTCACTCCCGAGTACCGCCGTGAGATGATTCGTGTGTTCACAAAGCGAGCGGTGGTTGAACTTATGAATCAGAGCCAATAGCCAAGAGCCAATAGCCGCCTTGATAACCGACTGTCACATCCACATCCAGCCGATCGAGATGTTCAAGCCGCATGCGCTTGAGCTCATGAAGAGGAAGCGCGCTAATTACGAGCAGATTGCCGAGTTCTGTCGCTCGCCGAAGGCATTTCTGAAATATCTCGACAGCTGCGGAGTGGATCGCGCTGTGCTCATCAATTACGTGGCGCCGGAAGTGATCGGATTCACGAATGGGGTGAACCAATTCGTCGCCGATTACGTGGCAGAAGATCGGAAACGCTTGATTTCATGTGGCAGCCTGCACCCGCGGCACACGACGGATATCGAGAAAGACGTTGAGCAATTGCTGCGCCTTAAGATCCGCATGATCAAGATCCATCCACCGCATCAGTTGCTTTATCCCAACGATTATTTGAACGGAGTTCGCGAGCTCGAAGTCATTTACCGCGCTGCAGAAGCGAACGGCGTTCCAGTAATGTTCCACACAGGAACGTCGGTGTTTCCCGGCGCTCGCAATAAATACGGTGACCCGATGTACGTGGACGATGTCGCCGTCGATTTCCCCAAGCTGAAAATCCTGCTGGCCCACGGTGGCCGTCCATTGTGGATGGATACGGCGTTTTTCCTGATTCGCCGGCATCCAAACGTCTATCTCGATATCAGCGGCATCCCGCCAAGAACTCTACTGAAGAATTTCCCGCGGCTCGAGGAGATTGCAGGCAAGACTTTGTTTGGGACTGACTGGCCTGGGCCGGGAGTGCCAGACGTTAAACAGAATCTGGACGAATTCCGCACTTTGTCACTATCAGAGGAAGCCAAGGAGAAAGTTCTGAGCTCGACGGCGCTGGGGATTTGGCCGGTTTGAGTGAAAGGCCACCACAGAGGACACTGAGTTGCACAGACAAACGCCACAGAGGGCGGACCCCTATTTGAACAAGTGCCCCATCTTCTCTTTCTTCACTTTCAAGTAGTCCTCTGCGTGGGCGCTGGGTACCACTTCGCATGGCACTCGTTCGACGACCTCGATCCCGGCGCGCTCGAGCGAGGCAACTTTGTCGGGATTGTTTGAGAGCAGCCTCACGGCCTTCACGTCCAGGGCGTTCAGGATTTCCGCTGGCATAACGAATTCCCGATGGTCCGCCTTGAATCCAAGTTTCTCGTTGGCTTCCACCGTATCGAGTCCCGCATCTTGTAATTCGTAAGCCTGCAACTTTGGCATGAGCCCAATGCCGCGGCCTTCCTGCTGTTCGTAGATCAAAATTCCTGCGCCTTCGCCCGCGATGAGCGAAAGCGCCATTTCAAGCTGCTGGCGGCAGTCACACCGGAGCGATCCGAAGACGTCGCCAGTCAAACATTGGGAATGAATGCGGACCAGCGGGGTGGCATGGATATCGCCGATCACCAGCGCGACTGCTTCCTCGGGCTTGCCGTTGTTCGACGAATCCAACGTAAAGCCGTGAATGCGGAAGTGTCCCCAGCGGGTGGGAAAATCCGCCGAGGCGATTTGTTTAGCCCGGGGAGAAGGCATTGCTTCGATTATAAAGGTGGGAACAGTGGCCAGGAGCAGTGGCAAGCGCTACTCCTAGGAAGTCGGAGCCGGACAGTCATTACGACTAGCGACCATTAACTAGCCGCTAGCCACTCACTACCACGTCCCATAGCGCGTAGCGTATCTTCGCTTGGGAAAGACTTTGATCAAGATCAGCCCGGTGATGAATCCACCCACGTGCGCTGCGAAAGCCACGCCTCCGGTCTGGTGATGAACCGCACCGGCCATCACGCTTGTCAAAAAGAACTGAAGCAGAAACCAAACGCCCAACCAGACCCAAGCCGGAATCCACCAGAAAAAGATGAATGTTACCCAAGTCAACACATTCGCTTTCGGGTACAGCAGAAAGTAAGCTCCCATCACTCCGGCAATCGCGCCGCTCGCGCCGATCATGGGCACGGTCGAAAGTGGACTCAGCGCGAAATCAGTCAGCGCGGCCACCACCCCGCAGAGCAGATAGAAGACCAGATATGGAAAATGGCCCATGTGGTCCTCCACGTTGTCGCCGAAGATCCAGAGGATCCACATGTTCCCGAGAATGTGTTGCCAGCCTCCGTGAAGGAACATGGAAGTCAAAATCGTAAGCAGATTTGCCGAAAGCGGATACTGTGGAGTGCCCGCGAATGCGCGGGTCAGGTCGTGCGGGATGAGTCCGTATTGCGAAACCAGGATTGCGATAGCGCGCGGGCCCTGAAACTGCGCTGGGAGCTCGATGAAGATGAAGACTGCGATGTTCAGAGCAATGATGAAATAGTTCACCACCGGGGCGCTGAAACGGGGCTGATCGTCGCGGATGGGGAAGAACATGGCAGGGGTCTTTCAGGCAAAAAAGTCGTTCGCCATTAACAGCTTAAATCAAAACGAGTCATAGGAATGGATTCAGCCTCGATATCGTTAACTCCGGGCGAGAGCCGTGATGCCAAGGTGCCGCCTCTTCTAAAATGACCCAAATCGACCATCGCATGACCCAGCCCCTCCATGGCGTCCTGATCATTGACAAGCCTTCCGGCTTGACCTCGCACGACGTGGTTGCGCGAGCGCGACGCATTTTCAAGCAGCGGGCAGTCGGGCATTTAGGCACTCTCGATCCCCTCGCTACGGGTGTGCTTCCTCTGGTTTTGGGAAACATGACGCGGCTGGCACAGTTCTACTTGAAGGCAGAAAAGAGCTATGAGGGTGCAATCCGGTTTGGTTTCGCAACGGACACTTACGATGCGGAAGGCGAACCGGTAGGAGAACCTACCGACCCAACCCTCGACCTCGAGCACGTTCGCGGACTCGCCGGAAAGTTCCGCGGAGTAATCGAGCAGACGCCCCCGCCTTTTTCAGCCAAGAAGATTCAGGGAGTGCCGGCGTACAAGCTGGCACGCAAAAAGAAAGAAGTGCCTTTGCAGCCGGTCAGAGTGGAAATCAAGGAATTTGAACTGCTCGAACTTGATGGCGCTCGCGTTCGTTTCCGCGCCCGCGTTGCGTCCGGTACGTATGTGCGTTCGATCGCCGACGAGCTTGGTCAGACGGCGGGTTGCGGAGCGCATCTGGAATCGCTTTGCCGCACGGCAGTCGCGGAATTCACCCTCTCTGACGCACACAGGTTGGAAGAACTGGAACAGGTCTTATTGAATCAGGGTTTTCCAGAAGAGATATTCGTGCATCCGCGAAAGCTTCTGCCATCGCTGCCAAGCGTCACAGCAACCGACGAAATCGCCGGCCGCATTCGTCACGGCCAAGCCGTGAATCTCCCCGATGTGTCTCGGTCCCCCTATGTCAAAGTTTTCCAGGGCCAGCGCGATCTCATTGCCATTGCCAGTCGCGTGGCGGGAACTTTGTTTCATCCAAAGATTGTGTTGGGATGAGAGGTGTCGCTGAATCTAGACCTTGGCCGCAGCTGAGTGCGGACGGTTCGGCGGTTTGGGCGAGCCAATGTCTTCGCGCAATGCCGGCCAGATGTGTTCTGGCATGCTGAGAAAAACTTGCACGATCTCAGGATCGAACTGTCTTCCTGACCAGCGCTCGATCTCCTCACGAGCCGCCGAATCCGGCAGCGCGGCGCGATAAGGACGGTTCGAGGTCATCGCATCAAGCGTATCGGCAATCGAGAAGATTCGCGCCCCGAGAGGTATCTCACTGCCCTTGAGGCCGCGAGGGTAACCGGTTCCATCAAATTTTTCCTGGTGAGCGTAAACAATCTCTGCTGCTTCGGCGAGGAATGGAATCTTCTTCACGATCTGATAGCCGCGATAGGGGTGCTCCCGCATGATTTCGAACTCGGGAGCGTCGAGCTTGCCGGGCTTGTTAAGAATTGCGTCAGGGATCGCCATCTTGCCGATATCGTGCAGAAATGCGCCGCGCGCGATCACGCGAATCTGGTCCGAGGGCAGGCCCATGGTCTTCGCGATAGCGATCGTGAAAGCTGTGACTCGTTTGGAATGGCCTTCTGTCTCCCGATCTTTCAGGTCGAGTGCGTCGCCCAGCGCTTCCAGGGTGATGTCGTAGGATTCTTCGAGTTCTTTGACGGCACGGCGCAACTGCTCCGTTCTCGCCGTGACTAGGGCCTCAAGATTGGTTTGATAAGCCCGGTTCTCCAGCTTCAGTCGCCGGTTCTCAAGTGCTCGCCGCACGGTTGCCAGCAACTGCTCCCGCTCAAAAGGCTTTAGCAGATAGTCATACGCGCCATTGCGGATGGCATTCAGCGCAATCGATACATCAGTGACTGCCGTGACCATCACGACCGGCATATCGGGATATCGTTCTTTGCTGGCTTCAAGCAGGGCGATGCCGTCCATGACCGGCATCATCAGGTCAGAGAGCATCAGCTCATACTCTTCACCGGAATCCAGCAGAGCGAGCGCCTCTTTTCCAGAAGCAGCCTGACTACAGGCGAAATTCGCGGAACTGAGCATAGCGGAGACGAAGTCGCGAATCGGTTCTTCGTCGTCCACAATCAGAATACGGTCGGCTGGCATACAGAGACGGCTAAGTGTACCGCTGATTGTACCCTAGTCACCTAATTCCGAAAGTAACCAGTGGTTAGGGGGAAACCCTGCTGGTTACAGGCTCTTCCGTGCTAAAACCGAAGGGATTGGCTAAGGGTCGAAGTGTATGAATATGGTCTTGTGGCGCGCCTGGCAAAGCCTCGGCAGCCTCGCCACTCCTAAGTTCGTGACCCGTGAAACGGCCGTGCTTCTTATCCTGGCGGCCAGCCTGCTCGTTTTCCGTACCCTGCGTGAACGCTGCTTGATGGTATGGATTGTCGGCTGGATCGCCTACCTGGGCGCTCACCATACGTTGCTTTCGCCTTCGGGACAGGCGAATCCCTACGCTAATCCAGTCGGTCACGCCGAGTTCGTGCTGGCAGTAGCATTGTTCGCAGCCGGCGCCTTCATATATGCCAGTGCCCGCGACCTGCTCGCGCCGTTGTTGGGCATCAGTGTTGCCCTAATCACATTTGCCGTCGTCCAGGGAATCTGGTGGCCTGGTTCCACAACGCTGCATTTTGCCCTGGAGCTCTCGTTCCGCATCGTCGCGCTCGCAGCTGCCGTGCAGATACTTCGCTTCCGTCGGGCCAGAAAAGAGATTGGGCCTTGGGTGCTTGCCGCCGGGTTGCTCTTGTTGCACCTGGAATGGTGGCCGAACTCCGCGTTGCCGGCCGACGCCAGCGTTTTGTTTGACATGTTGCTCGGCTTGGGCATGCTGCTGGTGGTGTTCGAGGAGTCCCGGCTGCACACCCGCAGGCTTGCCACGCTGAATGCACTTACAACCAGCATTGCCAGGGCGGGAGAGAACGGCGCGGTGGCGGCGACAGCATTAAAGGAACTGAAAGACCTCATGGCGGCTGATGCCGCCTGGTTTCGACTGATCGACGGCCGTCGCTTGACCGTGTTCCAGCACATCGGTGTATCGCCAGATTTCCTGCGAGACCGCGGCTCTATCGCCATCGGCGATCAGGTTGAGCGCGTGCCCGATCAGCCCAAGCCGTGCATCTTCGGGCCTGCGCAACTGCGGGAAATGGTGCTTCCAGTTTTTCAGCGCGAAAAGCTTGAGCAGATCATCACCGTTGCCGTCCCTGGAAAGAAGGTGACTGTTGGCACGCTGGTACTCGGGAGTCGTAAGCCGAAATCGTATGCGCCCGACGAGATGAATTTCCTGACTACCTGTGCCCAGCAACTGGGGCTCGCACTTGAAAACCTGCACCTGGTCGAAGAAATTCTGCGCTCGCATCGGCAGTGGAGCAATACTTTCGAATCAATTCAGGATCTTGTTCTATTGCACGACCCGGATTTCAGGATCTTGAAAGCCAATCCCGCTTTACTTTCGAGGTTAGAAAAATCGCAAGCGGAAGTTGTCGGGCAACTGTGCGAGACCGTCCTGCCCAAGTCCGAGCTGAACTGGAGCAAGTGCCCGTACTGCCGCGGCGAAGAAGATGGATTTTACGAAGGTCCCGACCCGTTCGGCGGGTTTTCTGTCGCCTCGACCTCCACTTACACAGATCAAGGCACGAAACAAAAAGGAACCATCCACGTTATTCGCGACATAACCGAGCGCCGTGCCGCCGAGCAGAAATATCGCTCTCTTTTCGAGCAGGTACAGGAAGGCGCCTTCGTCGCCAGTCCGGACGGCAAGCTGCTCGATTGCAACGACGCTTTCGTCCGCATGCTGGGTTACTCGAGCCGTGAAGAACTTCTTGGCCGAAACGTGGACAACGAGTTCTATGTCTCTCCCGAGCAACGCGCTCTGTTCCGGCAGGAAGTCGAAGCGCACAATTTCGTGCGCGATTTCGAGGTCAACCTACGCCGCAAAGATGGGTCGCAACTCACAGCCCTCGAAAGCAGTTTCGCCACTCGTGACATTTCGGGCAAGATCGATTGCTATCAAGGCTTCCTGCTCGACATTACCGAAAAGAAAAAGGCTGAAGACGAAATTCATCGCCGCAATCGCGAATTGAATGCACTCAACGCGATGGCGGTCATTGCCACGCAGAGCTTTGATCTTGACGAGATTCTCAACCTTACTTTGCGTCAGGTAATTTCGCTGCTCGGCGCGGAATCTGGCTCCGTCTACCTGGCTGAGTCAGAGACCCAGTTCCGGCGGCGTGCGAGTTGGGGGCAGCGTTTGACCGATCGCAAACGCTTCGCCGAGCTTTCGTTTCCCGAGGGCCTTGGGGACCTGGTGATCCGTTCGCGGGCGGAGGTGCTGACTGGCGAATATTTGCCTCACGTTCCAGCATCCGTAACGGAGTTCGTTCGCGCCTCTGAGACAGGCTCGTCTATTTGGGTTGTACTGTGGGGGAAGGACGCACCCGCAGGGTTGATGGGCATCAGCCGCGTGCCGAATTCTCACTACACCAGCAATGACGAAAATCTGCTCGTAGCTATTGGCCGTCAGCTCTCGACAACGATTGAAAAAGTCCGCCTGTACGAGGAAAGCTGCAAAGCCTACGATGACCTTCGCCGAGCCCAGGAGCAACTGCTGCAGAGCGAAAAAATGTCTGCCGTGGGTCAGTTGATCGCCGGCGTAGCCCACGAACTGAACAATCCTCTGACGGCGATTCTCGGCTACGCTCAGCTACTCGAGGCAGAAAAGCTCGAAGCACGCGCTATGGATTACGCCACCAAAGTATTTAAGCAGGCGCAACGCACCCATCGCGTGGTCCAGAATCTGCTTTCCTTTGCCCGGCAGCGTAAGCCGGAAAAGCACGAGTTTGATGTGATCAAGGTCCTCGAAGAAGCGCTGCTGCTTCGCGACTACGATATGAAGGTCAACAGCATCAAGCTGGAGCGCGAAGTTGCTTCCGGCTTACCGGCTGTTTCCGGCGATCCGCATCAACTCGAACAGGTTTTCCTGAACATCATCAACAACGCGCTCGACGCCATGATGGACGAGTCGCGGCCCGAGGGCTCGGAACGCAAGCTGGTCGTTCGCGTGCGCGCCAACGCTGAGCATGTCACACTTGAATTCCAGGATTCCGGACCTGGTCTGAAAGAGCCAAACCGGATTTTTGAGCCGTTCTATACGACCAAAGACGTCGGCAAAGGTACCGGTCTCGGCCTGAGCATTTGCTACGGCATCGTGAAGGAACACAGCGGGGAAATCGCCGCGCGAAACGCAGAAGGAGGCGGCGCCATCATTGAGGTACGCCTGCCTTCATCCGGACGGGTAGTCGCTTCTGAGCCTTCACACTCAGTCCACAAACGTGAAAGCGCCCTCCATGGAAGCATTCTGCTGGTCGAGGACGAAGAAGCTGTGCTCGACTTCGAGCGCGACGTGTTAGCCGGAGCCGGGGCGCAGATAACCACCCTCGCAAACTTCCGGAAAGCGAAGACCGCCCTCGAGACGCAAACATTCGATGCCCTGATTCTGAACGGCAAGATGCCGGGGGCTGGCACCGTGCAGCAAACTTACGCATGGATCAGCGAACGGCGCCCTGCGTTGGCGCGCCATGTTCTCTTCACGTTTTCCAGCCTTGCCGAACCTGAAGTCCGGAGTTTCCTGGAAGAAAATCACGTGCCATTTCTGGTAAAGCCCTTCGAAGTCGGCGACCTGATTGGCAATGCGCGTCGGATACTGGCGAAGGCGCGTGCAGCGGGCGCGGGGTCGTAGACCGTAGTTCTCAGGGACTTTCTAAGGAATTGCGTTTCTCTGGAAAAGCCTTTAACCGCAGAGGTCGCTGAGAAGACCCGCTGAGTTCGCAGAGAAAGTAATTTACGCCGCTGCAGTTGCAGGCCAGGAACTGCCCAGCTATTCTTCTCGCTTATGCAAACTCTGGTCGAGTGCGTGGCGAATTTCTCCGAGGGCCGGGACAAATCCAAAGTTGACGCCATTGTTGAGGCTACGAAGCTGGACGGCGTCTTTCTTCTTGACCGCGAGATGGATGCCGACCACAACCGCTGCGTCATCACGCTCGTTGGAGAGCGCGAAGCGGTGCAGGAGGCGGCGATTCGCGGAGTTGGGAGAGCGGCAGAATTGATCGATCTGAATCAGCATCAAGGGGCGCATCCCCGGCTGGGAGCGGCCGACGTCGTGCCGTTTATTCCGATTGAAGGGGTCAGCATTGAAGACTGCGTCACCATGGCGCGCCATGTGGGTGCGCAGATCTGGCAGCGGTATAAGATTCCGGTTTACCTCTACGAAGCCGCGGCCACTTCGCCGGAACGTCAGAACCTCGAGAACATCCGCCGTGGACAGTTCGAAGGCATTCGCGATGAGATCGCTAGCAATCCTTCACGTAAGCCGGACTTCGGCGAACCGCGGCTTCATCCCACTGCCGGTGCGTGTGTGGTGGGGGCGCGCAAGTTTCTTATCGCGTACAACGTTTTTCTCAACACCCCTGATGTTGACATCGCCAAAAAGATTGCGAAGGCAGTTCGTTTTTCCACAGGTGGGCTGCGTTTCGTCAAAGCCGCAGGATTTCTGGTTCGCGGGCAGGCCCAGGTTTCCATGAACCTGACCGATTTCGAGCAGACGCCGATCCATCGCGTTTTCGAAATGGTCCGCTCAGAAGCCGCGCGATACGGTGTTATTCCTTCGAGCAGCGAAGTCGTCGGACTCATTCCCAAGAAAGCCCTCGAACAGGCGGCTGAGTGGTTTCTTCAGATTGAGCATTTTGATTCGTCGT
>Ga0075435_100003722_pt1 | contig 10386 bp, 8 predicted proteins | sample RhiMethybrSRZTD4_FD_75302 | JGI IMG/M metagenome (GOLD analysis project Ga0075435, IMG submission 75302) | Populus rhizosphere microbial communities from Tennessee, USA - Rhizosphere MetaG P. TD hybrid SRZTD4 | ecosystem: Host-associated > Plants > Roots > Rhizosphere > Soil | place: USA... | reverse complement strand
ACGTGACTCACCAGGTGCATCACATGGGAGTAGCGCTCGATCTCCATGAACTCGGTGACCTTGACCGAGCCGAGCTCGGAGACACGGCCGACGTCGTTCCGTCCGAGGTCGACCAGCATGACGTGCTCGGCGCGCTCCTTGGGATCGTTCTTCAGCCGCTCCTCGATCTCGCGGTCCTCGGCTTCGGTGGCGCCGCGCGGGTGTGTGCCGGCGATCGGTCTCAGATCGACCCGATCGCCCTCGACCCGCACCAGGACCTCGGGGGACGAGCCCACGATGGACATCGGGCCCAGCCGCAAGAGGAAGAGGTACGGGGACGGGTTGATCGTTCGGAGCGCGCGATAGACCGTGAACGGATCGGCCGTGAGGCGGCAGTCCAAGCGCCGCGAGAGCACGATCTGGTATGCGTCGCCGGCCGCGATGAACTCCTTCGCCTTGTGCACGGCGTCGACGAACTGCGACTCGTTCATGGTCGAGGTGAACCCTGCCTCGCCCTCGGCCAGGAGCGGTGCGGCCGCCGGGAGTGAGAACGTCGCCGGCGCCCTCGCGGGCCGTGCGAGCTTGGCGAGCGTCATTCCGATGCGAACCGCCGCGCGATCGTAGGCACGGTCCAGGGCCGCGGGGTCATGCCGCTCGATCACCGCGTTGGCGATGACGAGCAGCCGGTGACGGAGGTTGTCGAAGACGAGCAAGGTATCGGTGAAGAGGAACACTGCGTCCGGCAGGTCGAGGTCGTCTTCGGTGGTGCGCGGCAGCCGCTCCATGTGGCGAACCATGTCGTACGCGAGAAATCCGACCGCGCCGCCCTGGAATCTCGGCAGCCCCGGCACCGGCACGGGCTGGAATTGCTTGAGAAGCTCGCGGACGGCAGCGAGCGGATTACCCTCGGGCAACCGCTCGGTCCGGCCATCGCGGCTGAGCGTGAGCCGGCCGTTCTTCGCGGTGAGGACCATCGCCGGATCCGCACCGAGGAACGAATAACGCGCCCAGACCGAACCGCCCTCGACGGATTCGAGCAGAAACGAGTACGGGCCGGGTCGCAGACGGAGATAGGCCGAGAGCGGCGTGTCGAGATCGGCTGGGAGCTCGGCAAACACGGGCACAAGATTGCCGTGTGCCGCGAGAGCTCGAAACTCCTCACGGCTGGGGGACAGGGACGGGATGCCTACGCCGGTGGTACTGATGCAGAGCCCGTTGGGGGCGCGCTAGGCGAGGGCGTCCAGCTTCGCTTGGAGCTTGGCCTTGGGTACCGCGCCGATCACCTGATCGGAGACCTTGCCATGCTTCACGAGCAGGATGGTCGGGATCGAGCGGATCCCGTATCGCGCCGCCAGCCCGGGGTTCTCGTCGACGTTGACCTTGGCGAGCGTGATCTTGCCCGCGGACTCCTTCGCGATGTCCTCCAGAACGGGCGCGATCGCTTTGCAGGGTCCGCACCACTCAGCCCAGAAGTCCACCATCATGATTCCGGTTTCACGGCTGATCGCCGCGTCGAAATTATCTTCGGTCAGGTGGACGGTCTCGGGGTTGGCCATGTGCCGGTCTCCTGGGTAAAAAGTCAACGTCTACGCTAACATGGCGACCCCGCTCACGCAAGCAGCCCCTTGCCGGAAACCTTTATATAGCTTGTCAGTTTGACATGTTGACCATGCTAGAGTCGGTTAAGGCCATGGAAGTCGCCAAGATCCTCGTCGTCGACGACGAACCCTCGATCCTGAAACTCCTGAAGGAAGCCCTTACGCAGTGGGGCTACCACGTCGGATGCGTCGGCACCGGAACCGAGGCGCTCGAAGCGATCCGCACCGAGTTGTACGACGCCGCGATCACCGATATCCGGATGCCCGAGATGAGCGGTCTCGATCTGCTGCGCGAGATCAAGCGCCACGATGAATCCATCGAGGTCATCGTGATGACGGGCTACCCGACGATTGCCTCCGCCGTCGAAGCGCTCAAGGAAGGCGCGTACGACTACCTGTCCAAGCCGCTGATCCTCGACGAGCTGCGCCATCTGATGGCGCGGGTGACGGAGCGGCGATTCCTGAAGGGCGAGGTGCAGTCGCTTCGCGCCCGTCTGGGCGAAGAGCTCACCGTGAACGAGCTCGTCGGCAACGCGCCTCCGATGCAGCGGGTGAAGGAGATCATCAGCAAGGTTGCCACGACGGACTCGCCGGTCCTCATCGAGGGCGAGAGCGGAACCGGCAAAGAGTTGGTGGCGGCCGCGATTCATCGGCTCTCCGGTCGCGCCAAGGGCCCCTTCATCCCGGTGAACTGCAGCGCCATCCCGGAGGACCTGCTCGAGTCGGAGTTCTTCGGTCACGTCCGCGGGGCCTTCTCGGGCGCCGTCTCCGACGCGCTCGGCCTCTTCCGCGGCGCCAACGAGGGCACGATCTTCCTGGACGAGATCGCCGAGCTGTCTCCCGGTCTGCAGGTGAAGCTGCTGCGCGTGCTACAGGAGATGCAGGTGCGGCCGGTCGGCTCGACGAAGGCGCATCCGGTGGACGTGCGGGTCATCGCGGCGACGAATCGGGATCTCGATCGTTCGATCGCCGACGGTCGATTCCGCCAGGATCTCTACTACCGGCTGAACGTCGTTCGGGTGAGCCTGCCGCAGCTGCGGACCCGGCGCGAGGACATCCCGGCCCTCGTCAACCACTTCCTCCGCCGTTATAACCGACGGTTCAGGCGGGACGTGAAGGGCATCACCCAGGACGCCCTGGCCGCGCTCGCCGCCTACGATTTCCCGGGTAACGTGCGCGAGCTCGAGAACGTCATCGAGCGGGCCTTCGCGATGGGGGCTCGAGAGCAGATCACCTTGACCGACTTGCCGGTCCTCGGCACGGCCTCGGTGCCGGCGGTAGCCGCTCCGGCCAGTGGGTCGGTACCCCGGCTGGCCGACGTCGAGAAGGACCTGATCTTGAGAGCCCTGTCCTTCTACAAGGACGACAAGGAGGCGGCTGCGAGCGCCCTGGGGATCTCCAGAAGGACGATCTACCGCCGGCTGAAGGAGTACGGGATGCTCTAAATAGCACACCTGTTGCCGAACTGACACCTCTCCGTGTCTGTCGTCGAAGAAAGTCCCTGATCTTCAAGCCCCTTCCGGATTGGCACCCCTGCTGCAGATGCTTCGAGCCATGTACGCGACCATCCCTGTCGAAACAGAGTCGAAAACCCTCCAGATCGGTATCGGGTTCGCCTCGCACCAGGACGCGATCTGGGCGGCCGTTCGCGCGACCGCCATGGCGCGCACTGGCCTCCACGGGACGTCACCCGATCTAGTCCTGCTCATCACGGCAGGTGTGCCCGCTCAGGACGTCGTCCCGCTCATCCGAGGGGTTCTGGGGCCGGTAGGGGTGGCGGGAGGCGCCACCTCGGCGATCCTGACCCACAACGGCGCCGTGACGTCCGGGGCCCTGGTCGTCTGCCTGACCAACGGAGAGGGTGCCGTGAGCGGCGTTGCCGCTTCGGGAGGTCGCGATCTGACGGAGGCAGGGCAGGGTGCGGCGCGGCTGATCCTGTCAGGCTGGCCGTTCAGGATGCGGTATCCGCGGGGTCTCGGCCTCGCGTTCGTCAAGCCGGGATTCGGCACGCCAGCCGAGTCGTTCCTGCAGCCCTGGCGAATCCTGATGGGCCCCAAGATGCGGACGGTGTGCAGCGTTCTCTCGTCCCCGGTCGTCTACGGGGCCTCGACGAGCGAGCCGCTCGCCAGCGCGGCGTGTCTCGAAGCCGCCTATTCGACCGGACTGGGCTATGCCGAGGGATTCGAGACGGGGTCTGCGCCCGACCCGGAAACCCTCATCCAGGGGTCCGTGGAGGCCGCCCGGTCGGCCCTGAAGCGGCTCGAGGGTGATGGGGCGCGGCTCGTCCTCGTAGTCGAGTCGAGTGCCCGCCATCGAGCGCTGGGTCGTGCGGCGGCCGACGAGTGGGCCGCGATCAAGAGCGAGGTGGATTCCCGTACGCCCTGCGTAGGCTGGCTTTGCGACCACGTCGCGGGCTACGGACGGGGTGTTCGGCCGGTCGACTCCCATGGCTCGCTCGTCGTCGTCGCGCTCGGTGACGCCCCGCGCCGCTAGAGCCTAGCCCCCGCAGACCCGCCTGACTTCGGTCCAGTCCCGGCCGGGTAAGAGCGGCCGAAACTCCTTCGTGTGCGCCGCGGCCAGCTGCTTGAGGGTCTCGACTCGATCCGCCGCGAGTGGGTGAGAGGCCAGGTAGCGCGTCGCGGTCGGCGTGCCTCGCTCGGCGGCTCGTAAGGTCTCGAAGAAGGCGATCATCCCTCGGGGATCGACGTCGGCCGCCAGCAGCATCCGCAGCCCTTCGACGTCCGCTTCGTTCTCGAGGTAGCGGCTATAGCGCAGGGTCCCGAGCACGCGCGCGCTCTCGATCCCGTAGGCCATCGCGCCCGTGATGTCTCCCGATATGGCGACGAGCAGCAGGCCGGTCGAGGCGTGCTGCAGCAGGAGCCGCGTCGCGTGGCGCTGGAGCACGTGCTGGAGCTCGTGCGCCAGCACGCCGGCCAGCTCTTCGGGTGTTCGCGCGCGCTCGACGAGCCCCCGGAGGAGCACGATCTGGCCGCCGGGGACGGCGAACGCGTTCACGGTGGAGTCGTCCACGACGATCACCCGAAACGTGTAGGGAGCTTTCGGCTGCGGGTCGAGCAGCCGCTTCACGATCGTGCCGATCGCTTCTTCGGGCTCCTGGTCGACGCAGCGCCGTTTCGAGGCCGTGATCTGCTCCACGGCGGCCTGCCCGAGCCGCTCCTCCCACGACACCGGCACGCGCGCGGCGACCAGGCCGGCCGCTGCGGGAATACCCCACACGTAGAGCACCGCGCCCGCCGCGATCGAGGTCAGCGCCGCGCCAATCGTGAAGAGGACGCGGGACCGTCGCCGGCCCGGGTTGTGAAATTTGCGCCCGAAGCCCGGGGCAGTCGTATGCAGCGCCGCCAGAAACGCGGTGTCCTCGACCAGGAGAATCTCCGGGAAGGGCGCGCCGCGCTCCAGGCGGATCTGCTCGCCGGCGTAGAAGCCTTGTGTCTGGCGCACGTCGCGCAACGGCCACCAGAGACGCGTGCCGTCGGCGAGCGCGATCTCGAGCCCGCTCGCGGCCAGGCGCACCGACGCCTGCCGGCGCGCGGCACTGCGCCCGTCGAGGTAGTGGCCCGTGAATACGCCGGGCATCCCGGGGTGTTACGCGAAACCGACGTCGGCGCCCAGGAGACTTGAAAGCGCGTCGCCGGTGGCCGTCGCCAGCTGGGGCTCCTGGATGATCCCCGTGAGATCGAGCGGTCCGTCGATGGTGAGATACGCGAACTCGAAACGCGTCCGTCGCACGAGCACCCAGGGCCACGCCAGTCCGAGCGTGACGATGAGCAAGCCCCAGTTCGCGAGCGTCTGGCCCATCAGCCGCCCGCCCGTCATCGTCGAGCGGAAGCGCGCCGTCTCGAAGTACGTGTGCTCCCAGAAATAACGGGTCTTCCGCGCGTTGAACCAGAACAGATAGAGCCCGAGTGTCGGGACCAGCAGGAGCAGGGCGACGACATACGCGCCGAAGAGATCGCGTCCGCGTCCGTCGAAACGGAACGGCCGCCGGCCGAAGTACGAGTGCGAGACCAGGAACCCCTGCTGTCGCGTCTGGAAGAAGGGGTAGTAGAGGGTGAGCGTCAGGGTGCTCAAGATCGACGCGACAACGAAGACCTTGACGAACGCCCATACCTGGCCTCGGAACGAGAAGCGGATCCCACGCCAGGAGGTACGGCTCAGTCGATATCGGCGAGCTCCGATCATGGCGATCGGGATGAAGAGGAAGACGAGCAGTGACGTGAATGCCTGGGTCGCGATGTGAATCGTTTTGTCTCCGGAGAGGCGTGCTACCGCGCTCAGCGCGGTGATGGGCAACCCGACGAACAGCAGCGCCTTGACGAATCCCAACAGCAGCTCCTTGCCGGTGCCGTGATAGGCGAAGCGATCACCCTCGAAGCCCGTCTGGCTCAGCAGGAAGCGACGAATCTTGACCCGGCCCCAGAACCGGTAGACGCCGAAGGTCGCGATCGTCAACAGGATGTTCACGACGTAGATGCCGAAGAGCGTCCCGCCCGAGCCATGGAACGTGAGCCGGCGTGGACCGCCGGGATCCACCGCTCCAGACGTCGAGCTCGCGGGGGGCGGTGCGGTCATGACCGCGGTCGCCGAGGCGGCTGACACCGTCGAAACCGGCCGAGCCGGCTGAGTCACCTCGGCGCGCGGCGGCGCGGACGGCGCGGACGCCGCTGAACCTACCGGAGGGCTGCCGGCCCGGAGCGAGCCGGGCGGTGTCGGCGGGCGCCGCATCTTCTCGAGTGCCGCCGTATAAACCGAGGCGACGACACCGCACTGAGCGCACTTGTCGCGCTCGACGGCGGGCGCGCCACAGCGAGGGCATGCGGTGGCCATCACTTCACCGGCTGCGGCGCCGGCATCGCGGCGCGCGCCCATCGATCGAGCGGCACGGCTCGGACGAGCTCGGTCACGGTCTGCTCGACCGCTTTCCCGATCGCGCCGACGAGCGCTTTGCGCATCGCCGTGTTGTACCAGCGGCCCGCGTCGGTGCCCGAGAACCGCACGTACTCCGAGAGCTCGTCGTCTTCTAGCGTTTGATAGGTATAGAGCATCGACATCGTGCGCACCTCACGCAGGGTTTCGTTTGCCCGAGCTCTCACTTGCGCGGCTCGGTCTTCGATCTGTCCCGGCCGCAGCCGGCTTTCCGGCGGCCCGGCCGCCGACACCGCCGTCGAGAGTCCTCGTGCGATCGCCGCGACGAGGTCGGCCGACGTTTCATTGGCTCCGGTGACCCAGTCCAATCGCTGGAGCAGCTCGAGCCTCCGCGCGGGCGGCGGGTTCGCCTTGACCACCGCGGTGTACTCCGCGACTTTCTGCTCGGCGCCGGGCTGCGAGGACGCGATCTCGAGGGCGATGATCTTGCGACCCACTTGTGTCCGCAGCCATGCGGCGGTCGTCTCGAGGCTTGGTCGGTCCACTTGCGGGAGGAACGCGTCTCGCACCGCACCGTAGACCGCCTCGTTCCGGAGCGATTGGGCCAGGATCCGGTCGATCGTCGCCAGATCGGCGGCGCTCATCTGGCCCGGTGCCGGACGCAGATCGGCGGCGACCCGGGCCACCAGTCCAACGAGCTGAGCGCGAGCTCCCGACAGCTCGAGGAGCTCATCGATCTTCGTGGGTCCCGACTTCGGCAGCGGGAGCGGAGGAATCGTCGCCTTGGCGTCGCGGGCCCGCGGCGGCGACTGCGCGTCGACGCCCTTGGGCTCCGGCTGCGTCTTCAGCTCCGGTCTCGTCACGTCCAACGGTTTCAGGTCGGGCGTCGTCGCCTCGGGTACTTTCGGGGCGGGCGCCTTCACCTCGGGTATCTTGGCCGCGGGCGCCTTCACCTCCGGCGCCTTGATCTCTTGAGCCTTCGCGTCGGTTGTCTTCGGATCGAACGAGGGCTTCGCCTCGGGCGTCGGCGTACGGATCTCTCTCGGCTGGGGCGGACGATCGGAGTATTTGACGTTACCCTGTTCGTCGATCCAGCGATACGTCTCCGCCGCGCTCGGCGTCGACGCGACCACGAGCATGGCGCTCAGCATCAGGACCACGCCGAGCCGGTCAGTCAAAGTTCCAGCCGATGATGATTCGCGGATCGGGAGCCGGCGGCAGCGAGACGCCCGGGCCCCACCGGTCGAACTTGGCGAGAAACTCGCGCACCTCGGGGACCGGCGCGTTCCAGTTCGCGAGGAACGCGACGGCCGCCTTCGCTTCCTTGACGAAATCGTCGTACTTGCCCTGCGCGTAGAGCACGCGGGCGAGGGCGAGGCGCCCTCCGGCATCGTCGCCGAAGAGCTGAACGGTCTTTCTCAGGTGCATCTCGGCCTCGGGATAGCGCTCGAGATCCGCGAGCAGCTTGCCGAGATTCCGATGGGTGCGCCACGAGTCGGGATCGGCTTGCACGGCGCGCTGAAGCCACGCGAGCGCGGCCTCGCGGTCACCGAGGTTTGCGGCGATCGCCGCGCGATAGTTGTAGGGCCGCGCGAACGCCGGCGCCAGCCGAATCGATTCGTCGAAGAGCTTCGTGGCGCCGTCGATGTCGCCGTCGCGGAGATAGCGCTGGCGCGCGATCAGGAATAGCTGCTCGGCGCGCTTGGGGACCTCGCGGTTGCCGCCGAGGCGAATCTTGAGATAGCGGGCGCCCGACTCCTTGTTCGCGGCCGACGGGGTCACGCGCGTACCCTCGATGACCATGAGCCGCCCCAGGCGCACGTAGCCCTCGTCCGAGAGCCACTGGCCGTACCACCAGATGCAGTCGGCCGCTTCCGGCTGGCCCAGAGTGGCGAGCCGGAAGGCCTTGAAGGTCTCGTCGCGCTCGGCGCCCGCCCGTGACTTGGCCTGCGCTTCGCCGCAATAGTTCTCGCCGAGCTTGACGATCGCGTACGAGCGCGCCAGCTGTCGGGCCTGCGCGAGATCGCCCTTCTCGGTCAGGATGTCGAGCTTCACCTGTACGATCTGCTCGAGCGTCGGATGGTCGCGCAGCAGGGCGGGCTGCATGTAGGTCGGCGCCCACTGGAAGAGCCAGCGCACGTGCGACGGATGCAGCGCGAGTAGTCGGTCGAGCTGAGCGAGAGCCCGATCGTACTCGCCCACACGCACCGCGAAGGACGCCGTACGGGCGATCAGCTCGGCGTCGTCGGGCGCGAGGGCGGCGGCCCGGTCGTAGAACGTGCGCGCCTCGTCGAATTCGCCCATGAACTCGGCGATGCCGGCCCGCCCGGTCAGCGCACGTACCGACGTCGGCGCGGTGTTCGCTGCGCGCCGCGCCAGGCTCAGCGCCTCGGTATAGTGACCGGCTTCGAATGCCGCCTGTGCGCGGTCCAGATCGCCGGCCGGCTGCGCCTGTCCCGCCGGGGCGGACTCGGCCCCCGCGACACAGAGCGTCAGCACGATCGCCGACGCGATGGCTCCCGAGATGCGGATGGTCATCGCGCGCTGAAGGGGGTCGGTCCCTGGCGGGCGTCGCGCCCGAACTGCTCGTCGAGATATCGCCGCTCATCGTCGAGGCTCGGCTCGAGACGTACGGCGATCTGAAGCTCGCGGAGGCCTTCGCCTCGATGGCCGGCCTTCAGGTGGAGCCAGCCGATGCTCGCATGAGCCTCGGCGTCCATGGGGTCCATGGTCAGCACGCGGCTGTAGGCGGCGAGCGCTTCGTCATAGCGTCCGAGCCGGCCGGCCGCCGCGCCAAGATTGAACTGCGCGCGCAGGTGATTCGGATTGACCTGGAGCGCTTTGGTGAGCCAGGCCAGCGCCTGCTCGTCGTTGCCCTGGCTCATGTAAAGGCGTCCGATGTTGTGATAGGGCCACGAGAACCTTGGATCGGCGTCGATGGCCTTGGTGAACACGGCGAGTGCCGCGGTCGACTTGCTGTTGCGGTTCTGCAGGCGCCAGCCCGTCACGTTGAGCGACTCGGCGAGCTTGGGCACCTCGTGATCGGGCAGGCGATAGCGCAGCACCCATTCCGCCTGCGCTCTGCTCTCGGAATTCCGTGAGCGCTGCGCCCGGTCCAGTAGAACCAACCGTCCGAGCCGTGCGAGCCCCTCGTCGGTGATCCGCACGCCCAGCGGCAGCAGGCAGTCGGCGCGGTCGGGCTCGAGCATCATCGCCAGCAACCCGGCCGTTTCCGCTGACACCGGCAGATCTTGGCCCTGGCAGTAGTCGCCCTCTTCCCGGAGCCAGCCGCGAGTGCGCGCAAGGGCGATGGCCTGCTCGCGACGCCCAGCCTCGACCAGGATGCGGAAGACGTACTCCGGAACCACCTCGTGCGACGAGCGGAACGTCGAGCGGCCGAGCCGGGTCGCCGTCGGCAGACACACGCCCCACAACGCGGAGAGATCCGGCCAGTGGCTCGGGACGCACGTCGCGAGCACCACCACGCCGACCTTGAGCCCGAGCGAGGCGTGCTGGCGCCATGGCCCGTACGCTTGCTCGAGCGACTGGATCGCCACGTCCACCTGCCCCATGCGATCGGCCATCTCGCCAAGACGGAGCCAGGTCGTGGTGGACGGAGCGCGCCGAGTCGCCGCCTGGTAGGCGCTCAGCGCTTCGTCGAACTCGCCGAGGGCTTCGGCGGCCTCTCCCAGAGCCAGTTGCGCCGTGGCGGAGTCCGGAGCGAGCCTCGTCGCCGTGCGGTAGTGCTCCAGGGCCTGGACAAAATCACCCTGTTCCGTCGACTGGTGTCCCGCATCGACCGCCGCTCCGGCCTGCCGGGACATCCCGCATCCAGCGAGCAGAGCGACGAGGCCCAGAGCGCCGAGCGCCGGCGCCCAGGGCCGAGCACAACCCATCTTCAAGGAATAGCGTGGCCGTTGAG
>Ga0075435_100003718_pt1 | contig 10388 bp, 7 predicted proteins | sample RhiMethybrSRZTD4_FD_75302 | JGI IMG/M metagenome (GOLD analysis project Ga0075435, IMG submission 75302) | Populus rhizosphere microbial communities from Tennessee, USA - Rhizosphere MetaG P. TD hybrid SRZTD4 | ecosystem: Host-associated > Plants > Roots > Rhizosphere > Soil | place: USA... | reverse complement strand
ACGAGGTACTTCGTCTGATGGACCTGCACCGCGTACCAGGCGAAGAGCCCGAAGAAATATCCGACGGCGATCCACCAGAAGCGACTCGTCCGGATGGCTCGGGCGAGCGTCCAGTCGACCGCCGCCCACGCCGCGTCCACGACGTTCGTTCGGCGCGCGGCGACCGGGCCACGCGGGGCGATGTCGCCGTCAGGCTGGAGACCGAGGTCCTCCGGTCTTCGCTTCAGCACGAGGTTGAGGGGCACCAGCACACCCAGCACCAGCACGCCGAGCGTCCAGCAGGCGGCGCGCCAGCCCGCTCTGGCGATCAGCGCTTGCAACCACGGCAGCAGGACGATCGAGCCGATTCCGACTCCAGAGAAGGCGAGGCTCATCGCGAGCCCGCGCCGGCGCACGAACCAGTTCGGCAGATAGAGCGATTGACCGGTGTACCCGAGGCAGTTACCGCCGCCCCCGACCAGCACGCCGAGCGTCGCGTAGAGATGCCATGGCCGGCTCACGAACGGCGCGAGCAACAGGCCGCACCCCATGACGAGCACGCCCATCTCGATCACGAAGCGCGGGCCCCGGCGATCCATCAGGCGGCCGACGAGCGGGCTCAGGCAGGCCGAGACGAGAAAGCCGAACGAGAAGGCGCCCGCGGTCAGTCCCCGCTCCCAGCCGAACTCGTCGAGGATCGGAGGAAACAAGAGCGAGAACGCCGTGCGGGCGTTGACGCCGATCGCCATCGTGAGGAACGCGGCGGCGACGACGATCCAGCCGTAGAAGAAGGGCAGCGTTCCGCGAGGGACCGGGCGGTCGGTCAACGAATCAGGTTCAGCGGCGGCTCCCCGCGTGCGGTTCGCTCGATGTTCTCGGCGATGAGCTTCACGCGTGCTTCCAGCATGCCCTCGGTCCAGCCGGAGACGTGCGGTGTCATCAGCACGTTCGGCAGCTCGTGGAACGGTCGCCGCGACGGGAACGTCGGTCCCGGCTCCTTCGGGTATCGATACCACACATCGAGGGCGGCGCCCGCGATGCGCCGCTCCAGCAGGGCACGATAGAGCGCGTCTTCGTCGACGATCTCGCCGCGGGCGACGTTGACGAGCACGGCGCTCGGCTTCAGGAGCGCGAGCTCGCGCTCGCCCAGCAGCCCGCGCGTCTGGTCGTTGAGCGAGAGGGTCACCGCCAGATAGTCCGCCCGGCGCAGCACGTCGTCGAGAGCCTCTGGCCCTCCGAGGAACGTGAGCCCATCGCCGTGGGAGCTTGCCACGTCCCGCCGGATCGCGCAGACATCCATGTCGAACGCTCGCGCGCGCCGCGCCAGCGCTTGCCCGATCCGGCCGTAGCCGAGAATGCCGAGCGTCTTTCTTGCCAGCTCCGGCCACGGCGGCGGCGCTGCGGTGCCCACGCCCCACTGGCTCTCCCAGGCTCCGCGCCGGAGCGACGCGTCGATCCGACAGAAGCCGCGTGTCGCCGCGAGCATCGCGCCGATCACGTACTCGGCGATGCCGACTTCATGGCCGTAGGCGTTGGCGAGCGCCGTCGTCGCGGGCAACGCCGAGCGATCGATCCGATCGAGCCCGGCGCCGGGCACCTGGACCAGCTTGAGCTTCTTGGCCGCTGCCGCCATCTCGCGATTGAACGCGAGCGTGACGAGCACGTCGACCTCGGACAGGCGCGGGACGATCCCGACCTCGTCGCCGGCGATCACGTCACAGGGTGTGTGCAGGCGTGCACGCACCGAGGGCTCGAGCGTGGCCGAGAACGTTCCGGCGAAAGCCACCTGCAGCATCTCTCGTCCTCCTGCCGCATCCTCTACCGGACCGCGTGGAAGATCAATTACCTGCCGGGTAATGCGGATGACGCGGCGCCGGGCCCTTGTGTATGATTCCCCAAAATCAAGCTCCCGCGGGGGTGCGACGATGGGAACCAACGGATCGACCGAGGCCCGAAAGCTCCGTGCTCGCCTGAATCATCCGGTCGTCGACGCGGATGGTCACTGGCTCGAATACGGGCCGGTCATGCGCGACGAGTTCCGGCGCATCGGCGGAGACGCCGCCGTCGAGGCGCTCGCCCTCGCCACCGATCGGGTGCCGAGCGCGCTCCGCATGTCCCTGCCCGAGCGCCGCCGCCGGCGCGTCGGCATGGAGGCGTTCTGGGGCTCGCCGTCCGAGAACGTGCTCGACCGCGCCACCGCGATGCTGCCGCGCCTCATGTACGAGCGGCTCGACGATCTCGGCCTCGATTTCTGCGTCGTCTATCCGACGACCGGGCTCGGCTTCCACCGCATGCAGGACACCCGGCTGCGGCGGGCGATCTGCCGCGCCTACAACGTGTTCACCGCCGATCAGTTCCGCGGGCTCGAGGATCGCGTCATCCCCGCCGCGATCATCCCGATGTACACGCCCGAGGAAGCGATCGAGGAGCTCGAGTTCGCCTCCAAGCAGCTCGGCTACAAGGTGATGATGGTCGGCGGGCTCATGCGGCGCAAGGTGACGGCGCTCGCCGAGGAGAACCCGGACGCGTCGAAGGTCGTCGACTGGTACGACGTGATCGGGATCGACAGCGACCACGACTACGATCCGGTGTGGGCCAAGTGCCGCGAGCTCAAGATCGCGCCGAGCTTCCACAACGGCGCGCGCTCGATCCTCCTGCGCAATTCGCCGTCGAACTTCTGCTACAACCACATCGGCCACTTCGCGTCTGCCGGCCACGCGGTGGCGAAGGCGATCTTCTTCGGCGGCGTGACGCGCCGGTTCCCGGACATGAACTTCGCCTTCCTCGAGGGCGGTGTCGGCTGGGCGTGCATGCTCTACGCCGACCTGATCGGCCACTGGGAGAAGCGCAACCGGAAGGCGCTCGAGTCCACGAATCCGAGCAACCTCGATGCCGCCGCGCTGCTCGGCTACGCCCAGAAGTACGGACGCGAGGCGCTGGTGGAAGCGGTACGGCGGCGCGAGGGGCTCGAGGGCGACTCCAACTCGACCCTGACCGGCGGCATCGAGGACCTCGACGACTACTTCCGCTGCCAGATCGGCGCGAAGAGCGACATCCGCGATCTGTTCGTGCCGCGCTTCTACTTCGGCTGCGAGGCCGACGATCCGACCAACGCCTGGGCCTTCAACAAGAAGGCCAACCCGATGGGCGCGCGCCTCAACGCGATCTTCAGCTCGGACATCGGCCACTTCGACGTGCCCGACATGACCGAGGTCGTGCCCGAGGCCTACGAGCTGGTCGAGCACGAGCTGATCAACGAGGACGACTTCCGCGATTTCATGTTCGCGAACGCGGTGCGGTTCTGGGGCGAGGTGAACCCGGACTTCTTCAAGGGCACGGTGGTCGAGAAGCAGGCCGCCGAGGTGCTCGCCAAGCCGAGGGCTGCGGCCGCCCGGTAGCTCCGCCCTAGATCTCGCGGACGAGGTCCATGAGCCGGCCGAGCGTCGACACGCGCGTTTCGATGTCGTCGGCGGCCGGCTCGACCCTCAACGTCGTGATGCCGGCCTCGCGGTACTTCACGAGCCGTTCGCGGACCATCTTCTCGGTGCCGAGCAGATTCGTCTTCAGCACGAGCTCGTCGGGTACGCGCACCGCCGCCTCCTCGCGCTTGCCCTCGAGCCACAGCCGCTGCACCTCGGTCGCCACGTCGACGTAGCCCGCGCGCTTGTAGGCGTCGTTGTAGAAATTGTGCCGCCGCGAGCCCATCGCGCCCAGCGAGAACGCCAGCCCGGGCTTGCGCGGCGCGATCAGCCGCCCGACGTCGTCGCCGAACGCTACTACCCCACCGGCCTGCAGGTCGAGCGCCGCCAGGGTCCGCCCGGCGCGCGCAGCCCCCGCGGCGATGTGGTCGAAGAAGATGCGCGCGTGATCGGGCATGAAGGACGTGCCGAGCCAGCCGTCGGCGATCTCACCTGTCATCTCGAGGCTCTTCGGCGACAGCGTCGCGAGGTAGATCGGAATCCCGAGCTGAGGTTTTGCGGCAGAGCGAAGCGCCTTGCCCTCGCCGCCCGGCAGCGGCAGCGTGTAGACCGATCCCGTGTACTCCAGGCGCTCGCCTCGCACGGCGCGGCGGACGATCTCGGCCGTCTCGCGCATGCGCTGGACCGGACGATCGAACGGGATGCCGTGCCAGCCTTCGATCACCTGCGGACCGCTCACCCCGAGCCCCAGGCGGAATCGCCCGCCGGACATCGACGCGAGGCTCATCGCCGTCATCGCGATCAGGGCCGGCGTGCGGGTGCCGGCCTGGATGATCCCCGAGCCGAGCTTGATCGTGCTCGTCCGCGCGGCGAGAAATGCCAGCGGCGTCACCGCGTCGTGGCCCCACGCTTCCGCCGACCACACGCAGTCGACGCCGAGCCGCTCGGCCTCGCTCACCCAGGCGCCCGCCTTCGCCCAGTCGTCGTTGGCCAGGCGCAGCGAGATGGCGACCTTCATCAGGCGCGCGAGCCCAGCTCCGCCGCGATCTTCTCGAGCTGGCCCGCGTGATCGAGATCGTGGACGCGGATGAACAGGAGCGTCTCGCGCCAGTTGAGCAGGCCGAAGAAGCCGTGGGAGATCGACTGCTCGAGCCGCGCCGTCGGGTCGGCGCGTAGCGCGCGATCGAACAGCTGCTCGCGGTCCCGGTCGAGCATCGCGAGCCACTCCGCGGCGGTGTGACTCGGCGCCGCCGGGCGCTCCTCGGCATGACGCCGCTCGCCCGGGGGCAGGCCGTCGAGCGCATGCAGGATGCCCTCGCCGAAGTGGCGCCCGGCGTCCACCACGTGAGCCATCACCTCGTTGGCGCTCCACTCGCCGGGCGCGGGCGCCTCGGCGAACCGCGCGGCCGGCACCGCCCCGGCGGCCGCGCGCAGCCGGCCCATCGCCTCGCGAACCTTCTCGACGATCGCCGGCGGCGCCAGCTTGGCGCCCTGCGCTTCCAGGTATCCGCGGATCCGCTTCTGCTCGTCCGTCATGGTCGTCATGGCTTCCTTGTACCGCCACGCGCCTGCCGCGCACAAGTCGGGTCCCGGGCGAGAACGGGCCCGCCACTACTGCGAGAAGTTCATGAGGAACCCGCGCCGGCGCTGCCTGACGATGCGATCGGGCTGATCACCACTCCCTCTTGAAGGCCGTCAGGCGGGGCCACTACGAGCCGGTCCTGCTCGCTCAGGCCGCTGGTGACCTCGATCGTCGAGCCGAAGTCCCGTCCAAGCTGAACCTGCTGCAAACGCACGACACCATTGGCGTCGACGAGCGCCACGTGCGGGGGCCCGGATCGGATGATGATCGCCGTCGCCGGCAGCAGGAACGGCGGATTCGGCCGCTCGACATGGAACTTCACGTCCGCGTACATGCCGGGGCGCAGGACACCGCCTTCGTTCGGCATGCGGATTTCGGTGAGCAGCGTACGTGAGGCGGGATCGAGCGCTTCGGCCGTGCTGAACACGCGCGCTTTGAACACCCGGTCCGGCAACTCGCGCACGACCGTGTCGGTCGACAGTCCCGGCCGGATCGACGACACGAACGTCTGCGGCACGTTGACGTAGACGCGCAGGTCGTCGATCTGCGCCACCCGGAACGCGGGCATCGCGTTCTGGGCGCGACCCGCCGAGATCAACGAGCCCTCGTCGACATTGCGGACGGTGACGATTCCGGCGTACGGCGCCCGCAGCGTCTGGTACGACTGCAGATCCATGAGACGCCGCAGATTGGCGTCCGAGGCGCTGACGTTGGCCTGCGCGGCGTTCACGCTGGCCGTGAGCGCCTCGATGTTGGCCTTGGCCGCGTCCACGTCGGCGCGGCTGCCGTCCGACGCAGCCTGAAAGTTGTCGACGTCCTGCTGCGCCACGAGCTCTCGGCTCTTGAGCTGGCGCCACCGCGCGAGGGTGATGGCGTCGAAGCGCATCGTCGCCTCGCTGTGCTGAAGCGTCGCGCGCGCCTGCTGGAGCGCGGATTGCGCCTGCGCCAGGCTGGCCTGCGCCTGGGCCAGCGCCGCGCGCCCTTGCGCGACCTGCTGATCCAGCTCGGGCGTGTCGATCTCCGCCAGCACCTGCCCTGGCCGCACCCGATCGCCGATGTCGACGAAGCGGCGCTTGAGATAGCCGTCGGCGCGCGCGAAGATCGGCACGTCCTGGATGGCCTGGATGTTGCCTGGGAGCGTGAAGTCGGCCGTGGCGGGCGCGCGTGACGGCGTCACGACCACGAGCGCTGGAGTCACCGGGCTTGCCGCCGCCCGCTGCAGCGCGGTGCTCTGGCGCAGGCGCGGCACGGCGCCGAGCGCGACGAGACCTATCAGGACGATGAGAGCGCTCACGACGATACGCGATGCTGACCGCTTCATGATGTCTATGCCTCCTCCTCGACGCGCGGTGCGCCGGTTCGCATCAGGCTGTAGATCACGGGAACGACGAACAGCGTGGCAAGCGTCGCCACCGCGAGGCCGCCGACGACCGCGCGGCCCAGCGGCGCGTTCTGATCACCGCCCTCGCCGAGGCCGAGCGCCATCGGCAGCATGCCGACGAGCATCGCGAGCGCGGTCATCAGCACGGGGCGCAGCCGGGTATACCCGGCCGAGAGCGCCGCGCCGACCGCATCCTGGCCGGCCCGGCGCTCGTCATTCGCGAACGTCACCAGCAAGATGCTGTTCGCGGTCGCCACGCCGATGCTCATGATGGCGCCCATCAGCGACGGCACGTTGATCGTCGTTTGCGTCACGAACAGCGCCCACAAGACGCCGGCGAGCGCGCCGGGCAGGGCCGTGATGATGATGAAGGGATCGAGCCACGACTGGAAGTTGACGACCATCAGCGCGTAGACGAGGACGATCGCAAAGATCATTCCAGCGCCGAGCCCCACGAACGCGGAGTTCATGCTTTGCACCTGGCCCCGCACCGCGAGCGTGCTGCCGCGCGGCAGATGACCCTGCTCGTCGGCGACGATGCGCTGGATCTCGTGGGCGGCGCCGCCGAGGTCTCGATCCTGCACGTTCGCGAACACGTCGAACACGCGCTGGACGTTGTAGTGATTGACCACGGCCGGGGTCGTCCCGCGGTCGACGCTCGCGACACTCGTCAGGAGCTGCGCTCCCCCGCCCGGGGTCGTCGCGAGCAACGGCTCCTTCCCGAGCTCGTCGACCGAATCGAGACGATACTGGGGCGTCTGGACCGCGACGCGATAGTTGACGCCGTTCTTCGGGTCCAGCCAGAAGTTCGGCGCTGCGTCGCTGCTGCCGGCGAGCGAGACGAGCACGGAGCTCGCGACGTCCCGCTGCGTGAGGCCGAGCTGCGCGGCGCGCGTGCGGTCCACGTTGATGTCGAGCGCCGGCGCCGCCGTGACTTGATGGACGTGCACGTCGACCACCCCGGGCACCTGCGTAACCCTCTGCGCGATCCGCTGCGCCACGCCCTCGTTCGCCGCGTCCGCGCCCACGACCTGGATGTCGATCGGCGCCGGCAGACCGAAGTTGACGATCTGCGTGACGATGTCCGCCGGTGAGAAAAAGAAGGTCGCGTCCGGAAACGCCGCTGGAAGCTCCCGCCGCAGCTCGCGGACGTAGGCGAACGTCTTCCCCGGCGCCTTGAGCGAGACGAGGATCTCGCCGTCGGCGGGTCCGACGGTCGCGCCGTCGCTGAAGGCGAGATTCACGCCGCCGACCGGGAGGCCGATGTTGCGGGCGATCAGGTCGATCTCGTTCGCCGGGATGGTCTGACGGATCCGGGCCTCGACCGCGTTGAACAGCTGATCCGTCGCTTCCAGACGCGTGCTCGCCGGCGCCCGGACGTGCAGGCGGAACTGGCCGGCGTCGACCTGGGGGAAGAAGTCGCGTCCGGTGAAGACGCCGAGCACGAGCGACACGGCCACGACACCGCCGAACACGACGAGCACGATGACACGATGGCGCAGCGCCCAGCCGAGCGCGTCGCGATACCGATCGCGGAAGCGCTCGAACCGGCGGTTGAACGCCTCGTGCACCCGCCAGATGACGTCGCCGCCAGCATGGCGACCGGCGCCAGGCGCATACCGGTCCGCTTCGGCGACGAGCAAGCCGTCGATCATCGTCGGCACGAGCGTGCGCGACAAGAAGTACGAGGCCAGCATCGCGAACACGACCGCCAGGGCCAGCGGCGTGAACAGAAACTGTACGATGCCGCTCAAGAACAGGACGGGCACGAAGACGATGCAGATCGAGAGCGTCGAGACGAATGCGGGCGTAGCGATCTGCTGGGCTCCGTCGAGGATCGCCTGCCGTAGACGCGCGCCGAGGCCGAGGTTGCGGTGCACGTTCTCGATCGTTACCGTCGCGTCGTCCACGAGGATGCCGACGGCGAGGCCGAGACCACCGAGCGTCATGATGTTGATCGTGTAGCCGAGCGCGCTCAGCACGATGAGGGAGCTCAGGATCGACAGCGGGATGGAGACCCCGACGATCACCGTGCTGCGCCAGCTGCCGAGGAATACGAGCATCATCAGGCCCGTCAGCGCCGCGGCGATCACCGCTTCCATCACGACGCCCTTGAGCGCGGCACGCACGAACATGGACTGATCGAAGATCGGGGTGATCGTGAGCTCCCGCGGCAGCGTGGCCTGGATCGCCGGCAATGCCGCCTTCACCCGCTGGACAATCGCCAAGGTCGAGGCCCCTTGCCCCTTGAGGACCGACAGCAGGCTCCCGCGCTGCCCGTTACTGGCGACGATGTTCTGCTGGACGGCGAAGCCATCGCGCACGTGCGCGACGTCGTGGATGTACACCACGTTGCCGTTCAGCTGTTTGATCGGCAGGTCGTTCAGCGCGGCGACGGTATCGGGGCTGCTGTTGAGGAGGACGGGATACTCCCGGCTCCCGATCTTCGCCGTCCCCGTGGGCAGCACGAGGTTCTGCGCGCTGATCGCGCCGACGACATCCGCGGCGCTCAGGCCGTTGCCCTGCAGCGCACGCGGATCGAGATCGACCATGACCTGCCGCGGTTTGCCACCGTAGGGGAGCATCACCGATGCACCCTGCACCGTGGCGAGCTGCGTCCTGACGAAGTTCTGCGCATAGTCGTAGAGCTGCACCTCGGTCAACGTCTTGCTCCCGATGCCGAGCTGGAGGATGGGGACGCTCGAAGCGTTGTACTGGAGGATCAGCGGCGGCGCGGTGCCGGCCGGGCTCGTGCGCAGGAGCTGCTGCGACACGGCCGTGACTTCGGCGATCGCCGAGCCGATCTGGGTGCCTGGGTGAAAGAACACCTTGATCACGGCCACCCCGGGCATCGACTGCGATTCGATGTGCTCGATGTCGTTCACGGAGGTGGTGTAGGCGCGCTCCGCCGGCGTGACGATGCGGGCCTCCATGTCCGTGACCGAGGTGCCGGTCAGCGACCAGATGACGCTGACCACCGGAATGTTGACCTCGGGGAAGATGTCGGTCGGAGTGCGCACGATCGCCACCGCGCCCACCAGCACGATCAACAGCGCGACGATGACGAACGTGTATGGCCGACGTAGCGCGAGTCTGACGATCCACACGACGTTAGACCTCCTGTCCCGGCTTCATGCCACGGTTCGACTTCACAGCAAGATGCCGCCGAGCACGGCTCCGCCGACCAGCAGCCACACCGGATTCACGCGCGTCGTCGTCATGCCCGAGGCGGTGAGCAGCGCGATCAACCACAACCGCCAGTCGGGCGCGTGAGGCGTCGCGATCGTGTAGCCAGCCGCGAGCATCAGACCGACCAGGAGCGGCGTGAGCGCGCGCTGCGCCACACGGCGCCACGGTGATTCGCGAAAGCGCTCCCAGAGGACGGACGTCGACCACGCGATCGCCGCCGTAGGCACGCACAGCGCGAGGAGCGCGACGACCGAGCCCGCCACGCCCGCCACCCGGTAGCCGATCAGGCTGGTGACGAGGACGTTCGGCCCCGGTGCCGTCTGGGCCACGGCGAACAGCTGCATGAAATCGCCCGGCGTCATCCAGCCCTTCACGTCGACGATGTAACGCTGCATCTCAGGGATGACGGGGCCCAGCCCGCCGAACGTGAGCAGCGACAGGAGCGCAAAGTACAGTCCGAGCTGGACGAGGATCATAGCCGGCCTCTCGCGGAGAACAGCATCCCCACGGTGAGCGCGACCGGCATGACGATGACCAGCGACACGCGGGCGATCGCCACGAGGACGAAGCACCCGGCGATCAACGCCAGGGCCGCGGGCTTGCCGGCAATCGGCCGACCGAGCTTGACGGCAGTGGCAATGAACAATCCCGCTCCCGCCGCGCCGGCGCCGGTCACGACGGCCGACACGGATGGACGCGCGCCCCAGTGCATGTACACCACCGCGAGCGTGAGGACCCACAGGTACGGCAGCGCGAAGAGGCCCAAGAACGCGACCACCGCGCCGCGGATGCCGAACCAGCGCCGGCCGAGCACGATCGACGCATTGCCGATGTTCGG
>Ga0075435_100003715_pt1 | contig 10395 bp, 10 predicted proteins | sample RhiMethybrSRZTD4_FD_75302 | JGI IMG/M metagenome (GOLD analysis project Ga0075435, IMG submission 75302) | Populus rhizosphere microbial communities from Tennessee, USA - Rhizosphere MetaG P. TD hybrid SRZTD4 | ecosystem: Host-associated > Plants > Roots > Rhizosphere > Soil | place: USA... | reverse complement strand
CCTTGGCCTCACTGGCGGGAAGTTATTCGCTGTCGGCGTCGACAACGGAGCGGATCTCCTGACAAGTTTGCCCTCAGGTTGGAGTCTTGACAACGCAACTCCGAATTGCGATGGTCTGAGCCACACCTGCAACCTGGTTAAAGGTCCCTCAAACGTTGTCTTTTCATCGTCACTTACGTTCACCATTACGGGAAGTCCGACCAACATCTTTTTCCATCTTGGTGGCTTCAACAGCTCTGAATGCTCCGTCTGGATCGGTGGACCGATTGGCGGCGGCACTGGACAATCGAGCGGCCTAGGCGAGTGCGGTGGCACCACTCCTCCAGTTCCGGAACCCGGCACGCTGGGCTTGCTTGGAACCGGCCTGGTTGGTATCGCTGGTTTGATTCGTCGGCGCTTCGTCTCGTAATTGCCGTTCGGAATGCCCCTTCTTTAGGGAAACCCCGGGAGCGATCCCGGGGTTTTTGCTTTTCTTAGCGAGGGGGAGCAACAGAATGAAGCTTACTTGCTGACTGGTTATTGATTTCGCAGCTGCTTACTGAGGTGTGCCACGATCTGCTGGCCATGGAAGCGGCCATTCTCGATAAAGATTTCGTTGGTTCGCGATCCCGCAACAATTACACCCGCCACATATACTCCCGGAACATTACTCTCTAGAGTAATTGGATCGCACACCGGGCGGCACTGCTCGCTTGACAGTTCAATTCCCATAGCCCGCAGGAAGTCGTAATCGGGGTGATACCCCGTCAAGGCAAACACAAAGTCATTCTTGATCCGTATTTCGCCGTCCGGCGTTTGCAAGACAACGTAGTCAGCCGCTATCTGCTGAACGCTAGTTTCGAAGTAGGCGGTGATCTCGCCGTTCTTGATGCGGTTTTCGATGTCCGGCAAAATCCAGTACTTCACATGGGAGTGCATCTTCGGTCCGCGATGGACCAGGGTCACACGGGCCCCATGTCGCCATAAGTCCAAAGCTGAAATCGCCGCCGAGTTTTTTCCCCCAATCACCAAGACATCATTGTCGAAGTAAGGATGAGGCTCCCGGTAATAATGGAACACCTTGGATAGATCTTCGCCAGGAATGCGCAGCAGATTGGCGCGGTCGTAATATCCGGTGGCGACGATCACTTTCCGGCAGTGATAGTCATAAACCCGTCCCAGCCGGTCGCAGGTAGTGATCTCGAAAGCATTGTCGCCACCGGTCACCGTTTCGACTCTCTGGTATTGGCGAACATCCAGCTTGTAGTGTTCCGCAACCTTGCGGTAGTACTCAAGCGCCTCGGGCCGGTTCGGCTTGGGATTGGCGGTGCTGAACGGAATGTCGCCTATCTCCAGCAGCTCCGGCGTGGTGAAAAAAATCATGTTTGCGGGGTAATTGAAAAGTGAGTTGACCAGGCAGCCCTTATCGATACAGATGACCTTGAATCCTGCCCGTTGGACCTCTATGGCGCAGGCCAATCCGGTCGGCCCCGCACCGATGACAATGACGTCTGCCCGCATCTCCGGGCGTTCTTGTAACTGTGGTTTGGGAAGTGTGTCTGGGATGTGTTTTGTGAGCAACGGTGACTTCCTGAGGCCACGCAGCGCCGGCTAAGAGCCTTAGATTCTAGCACGCACGTGCACGTGAAGATTGGGAGTCACCATTGCGGTTAAGGCACAAATACGATGGCGTGAGGGCCATTTCCTCCATCCGGAAATGGCGAGCCTGAAATCGCCGTTAAAGCGCCATTAGCAGAGTTTATGGAGAGGACTGAAATGTCATTCGAGGCATTGCACACGTGTACAAACGAACCGGTAGTGCTAGTTGTGATTCCAAGCGGCCCGTTGATGTTTCCGTTCCCGCCGCTCGGGAAGGGCGATCCCGTCACACCTGAGAGCGCTCCGGTGGCGCCGTCGAATTTGAATGCAGAGATAGTGACGTCCGCAGTATTTGGGATATATACGTAGTTTCCGGAAGCATCTTCCGCGACCCCGGCGGGATCGTCCCCCACCTGCAACGGGCCTGAGACCAAAGTCAGCGCACCCGTCGAGCTGTTCAGGCTGAATACCTCAATTCCACCTTTGGTTGCGAATTCATTGGTCCCGGTGAGCAATAGAAAATTCCCTGTGTGGTCAAATGCCCCTTGATTGGCAAGGCCTGGTATGTCGAAAGGGAAACCGGAGAGTGGCGTCAACGCACCGGTCGTGTGGTCGCGACTAAATCCATAAACCTTGGCTGATAAAGAATCCGCAGCGAGCGTATACAGATATGTGCCGGTCGGGTCCATGACCACCGCACTCGATTGAACGCTTCCCGGAGCAATGACGATCGGTGAACCTAGTTGCCCGAGTCCTCCGCTTGCGTCAATGGAAAATGCCCATAAGTTCGCTGAGGTTCCACTAACGGCGTACGCAAAGCCACCATCCGGAGAGACGACCAGCGAGTTAACGCCCGCCGCCGGTCCGAAAGGAGATGCGGGAACCTTACTCAGCACGCCAGTCGACAGATCAATAGTAAAAGCAGAAATGTCGCCGGATAAAGTGTTAGCAACATAAATTCGTCCACGTGTCGGGTCGGCGGCAATTGCAATCGAACCCGAGCCTGTGTTGTAAGGCGACCCGCCAATAGGACTCAGTGTTCCTGTCGAAGGCGAAGTTGATAGCGCAGAGACCGTCGACGGGTTCCCTGCCGAGTTTGCCGTGTAAACGAAGTGCATGGGTTTCGGCACTGGAGGGCACATGTGACACCCGCTGAAGAAACTTCCGCAGGCAGGCATCCCGATGACTACCCCCAGCAGTAACAAGAACAGCCAGAATTTAGCCCAACGCATAATTGTCCTTTCGTCGAAGGCTGGTCAGCATGCGTTCACAGCGTTATACATCGGAACCGACGTATCCATAGGTATCAAGATCGCGACCTCAGCACTGACTTGAACCTCTCTTGCGCGGCTTCATAACCTCGGCGATTGAAAGCGGCTTCGCAGCTGGCGAGAGTGCCAAACAGCCGGTCAAACAAGAAGAAGCCGATGCCGAAATTTCTGTGCATGAGTCCGTGATCATTGATCACATGGTGATGGCTGTCGTGCCGGCGGCGCGCCGAGACGAACCAATGATTCAGCCATTTGTTTTTTTCCATCCAAAACCCCTCGACATGCATAACGTCGTGCAGATAGCTGAACATCACGAAACTCCACAACAGTGTGGTTGCGAAGTAGATCCATTGATAAACCGCTGAAACACCGAGAATGCGAAAAACTACCAATGCAAAACTGATCAGGATTCCGGCGGGCAGCAGCCACTCCAAACCGACGTTCCCCAGCGCAGGAGTATCGGTTGTAGCATCGCGGTACTTGCTGGAACGCTGCTCCTGGAGTGGACCGTACAGCACCATGTGGTGCCGCATGTGATTGCGGCTGAGAAATTCGATCAGGCCGCTGTGAAGCAATCGGTGCAGCCAATAGCCCAGCAGTTCGGCTGAAAGACACGAACCGGCTATCCAGCAAGTGGCCTCCAGCGTCATCTGCCATCCACGGCGCGCAAAGAAGGCCATTGCCACTCGGAACAGCGAATCAAGGTTTGCCATTGAGCACCTCCCGTAATATTCCGTAAGAAAAATCAATCCGGACCTAGAAAAGCTTGGCTTCGCTCAAGCGGGCAGCGATCTTGCTGGCAAAGGGATGTGCCAGTTCCCCAACCGAGCCGGCGTAAGCATTGCCCCAGAATTCAGCGCGAATCGTGTCCTTGTGTTCAAAGATTTTCTTTCCCTGCTCGTCGGTGAGCCAATAACGGATGTCCGCAGATTCGCGTCCGGAACCCATCCCGACCATCATTCGCTTGGCGCGATTGCCTGGATGCCAGGAAACGATTTCGCCGGCCAGACTGTAGGTGTGGGTACGAGCTGTGGCTGGAGGGCCGACGAGCACGTCCAGGTGGTCACCGGATTTTGCCCTGAGTTCCGCGACAGTTTGCGACTGAAGCTGCTTGACGTCGTATGGCCAGCCAACCTTGTCGCTGACCGTGAATTCCTGAACGATAACCGCGCCTCGGGATTCAACGTGCGAAGCGTTTCCTGGTTGCGGTGCTGTTGGATCCTGCGGAGTGGGGCTTTGTGCTCCACACCACATCGCCGCGAATACTGATATTGCCACCAACGCCTTGTGCCTCATTGAGAGCTCCTTGAAATTCAATCTGCGCCATTACGCCTACTGGCTGCTGGCGGGTTCTGGCTCGCAATTTGCGCCTCAAGACAAGTCCGGTCAATACCACGGGAATCATCACCCTTACATTTGTGGCTCGCGAGATAAGTGTCTGAATAAAAAACCTTTGTAAGAAAGCTCACGGGACCGAAACAGATCGTGCTAAACTTCTGCCACTCTGGGGGGTAGCGGTAACTCGGGGACAATCGAGCTTCTCATGCCGCCGTCGCAAGTTTCCCATCTGATCCGTTTTGATAATTTCGAGCTCGATTTGCGCGCCGGAGAGCTCCGCAACGGCGGCCTGCGTATCCGTCTTCAGGAACAGCCGCTTTTAATTCTTCAAGTGCTTCTGGAGAACGCCGGCGAAGTCGTCACCCGTGACGAACTACAAAAGAAAATCTGGCCGGCAGACACGTTCGTAGATTTTGATCATGGTCTCCACGCCGCGGTGAACCGCCTGCGCGCCGCGCTGAATGATTCTGCCGATCGCCCGCGCTATGTCGAAACCGTTGCCCGCCGCGGATACCGGTTCATTGGCAAGATTGAAAACCCTCAGCCGCCCGCGCCAGCGAACATCACTCCCGCACCGCTACCGGAGAAGCCGGGTCCTGGATTATGGAATTCCTGGACCGGAGTCCTTGTTGGCTTCGGGATTGCTCTCGGAATCGCAGCAGTCTTGGTGGTGGGAAACTTTCATGGGCTAAAGACGTGGCTCATGGGGAGCGCCGCCAGGCATCCCTTCCACTCACTCGCGGTTTTGCCATTGGAGAATCTGAGCGGCGACCCTAAACAAGACTACTTCGCCGATGAAATGACGGAAGAGCTGATTACCCAATTCTCCAAGCTTGGAGATCTGAAGGTGATCTCGCGTACCTCTGTCATGCAATACAAGGGAACCAAGAAGTCATTGCCCGAGATCGCCAGCGAGTTGCACGTTGATGCGGTGCTGGAGGGCGCGGTACAGTTGGTGGGGGATCGCGTACGGATTTCCGCGCAGCTGGTGAATGGCGCGACCGACGAACATCTCTGGGCGGAAACCTACGATCGAGGCCTCAGCAACGTTCTTCTGCTGCAAAGCGAAGTTGCCAGCGACATCGCCGAGCAAATCGATTTGCGGTTAACGCCACAACAGCAGCAGCGGCTTCATTCAGGCGCGCATCCCGTCAATCCAGAAGCATATCAGGCTTATCTTCTCGGCCGCTATTACTGGAACATGAGGACCGCCGAGGGCTTGGACAAAGCAGGAAAATACTTTGCCGAAGCAATCGCGAAAGATCCGAATTTTGCCCTCGCCTATTCTGGCCAGGCTGATTATTTCGCTTACCTGACGGTCCTGGGCGGCCCAGAGGTCCTGCCGCCGGCCACGGCGATGAAGCAGGCCCGGGCTGCAGCCAGTAAAGCTCTGCAACTCGATGACGGCCTGGCCGAAGCCCACGCTTCCATGGGGAATATTCTGCACAATTATGACTGGGATTGGACAGGGGCCGAGCGCGAATTCAAGCGCGCCATCGAACTGAATCCAAATTATGCGATGGCGCACCACTTGTATGCGCACCTTCTTATTGAAACCGGACGAAAGGATGAGAGCTTTGCCGAAGCCGGTCGCGCGCTGGAACTGGACCCCTATTCGCCGTTTGTGAACAACGGAGTCGCGCGACAGTACTATCTTTCCCGCCAATACGACAAGGCCATTGCACAATGCCAGGTAGGACTGCAGATCAATCCCACGTATCTTCCCGCGCGCATACAGCTGGCGCTGGCCTATGAGCAGAAGGGCAAACTCCCTGAAGCTATTTCGGAGCTCGAACAGGCGGCAAAGTTAATCGCAGCGGCCAACGCCGCCGGAGCCGATCATCCCATTGACCTGCCTGTCTTGCACGCACTGCTGGGGAACGCCTACGCGGTTGCAGGCAGGCAAGCGGACGCAACCAATGAATTGAAGAAGCTGCAGGCAGAAGCAGCCAAGAAACGATATATTCCGGCTGCCTACTTTGCCATCATCTGGATGGGCCTGGGCAATAAGAACGAATCATTCAACTGGTTGGAACGCGGATATCAAGAGCGTTCCGAGCACGTTCTCTATCTTGGGATCGAACCCCTGGTTGATCCCTTACGCAGCGATCCCCGTTTTGATTCCCTGCTGCAGAAGATCGGTCTCAAGTCCTACAAGTACAACTAGGCGCGGTTTTCGAGAAGCTTCACCAGAGCGTACAGCGCGTGATTGACAGGCGTCGGAATGCCCAGTTCTGCGCCGCGCCGTGAGATATACCCGTTCAGCGAATCGATCTCCGTGCGCTTGCCGCGATTTATGTCTTGCGCGGTTGATGACATGGCCTCCGCCATTTGCGTCGCGATTTTCATAGTCATTGCGAAGGCCTCGCGCGGTTCCTGAATGCCAGGCAGAACGATGTGAGCTGCGCGGGCCACCGCTAACACTTCATTGACCACGGCTTCGACCACCTTGCGGGCCTCTTCACTCTCGGCGATCTGGCGATATCTTGCGTGCCCCAGGGCTGAGACCGCGTTCAACGCGCAATTTGATATGAGCTTGATCCAGAGTTCGCCTTCGATATTGTCGGAGATGCGGCAGGGGATCTTCGCGCGCGCGAAAATTTCGGACACGCGCTTGACATTCTCGCATTGCGGGCCCAGGACTAAATCGCCACGGCCTACGTGCTTCACATGGCCAGGCTCCGGCACCGAAGCTGCCACGTAAACTACCGCCCGTAACACCTCGATACCCGCTGCCGCACGAATCTGCTCTGCGTTGTCCACACCGTTCTGCAGACTGAGGACGATTGCATCAGGCGCAAGAAGCGGCGCAAGCTCGCGGGCAGTGGTTGCGTTATCGGTAGTTTTTACGCAGAAAAGGACCAATCCAGCCCCACGGACGGTGCCCAAATCGGTCGAGGCTTCTATGCGCACACGCTTCTTGAACTGAAGCGTATCCAGCAGCAGCCCTTCGCGAGTAACGGCGTTGACAAAGTTCTGGCGGCCTATCGTCACGACCGGCGCCCCTGCGTCGGCAAGCAAGCCACCGAAATATCCACCCACAGCTCCCGCGCCGAGAACTGCGATCCGCGGCCAGGGGTTCTGATCTGTCATTTCGAAATGTTACCGTATAAATCCGTTGCCGCCCGGTCGGCGAATTCCAACCTGCCACCGCACATGGTTTTGAGTTCACTTCTTGTATAACCCTAGAGTTGTATAACCCTGGAGACAGTGCTTGATAATACGAACGGCCCGTTTGGGAGATTGCGACAAGAATCAGATGAATCGCGCCATTTTGCCTGCGATAACCCGCGGAACAACGATTCACGGTGCATATTACAAAGTGCCTGATGAAACGCCTTAACGACAGCGGACGAGACGTGAGATGTAGACGGATCATCGTCGTGGTTGTACCACCCATTGAAGAGCTGGATCTGGTCGGCCCGTTGCAGGTCTTCAGTTCGGTGAATCGCTTGGCCGCCAAGCCCGTGTATTCAGTCGAGATTGTCACCACTGAAGAACAACTGCGAGTGGATGGCGAAGGCGGGCTATTGACGTTTCTTGCAAAACGCCGTTTTAGCAGCGTGCAGGGCCAGTTCGATTCAGTCTTGCTGGTATGCGGCGTCGGTACCCGCAAGGTGCGCGACGATTTGCTGTTTGCGTGGCTTCGTGGAGTGCAGGCGTCGGCCCGCCGGCTGGGTGCGGTATGCGTTGGCGCCTTCCTTCTTGCCGCTGCTGGATTGCTGAACGGAAAGAAAGCCACCGCGCACTGGAGATTTGTGCGAGAGTTGGCAAGGCTCTATCCCAGAGTGAAAGTCGAGTTGAATCGCCTATGGGTAAAAGATGGCAACATCTACACTTCAGCTGGTATTTCAGCTGGCATCGATCTTGCCCTGGCATGGGTTGAAGAGGATTGTGGTAGCGCGCTGGCACATGAGGCCGCTCGGGAGCTTGTACTATTTCTGCGGCGGCCTGCGGGACAGGACCAGGTGAGCGTGTCGTTAAGTTCGCAGGCGTCGGAGATGAAAACCATGCAGGAGCTTCAGGTCTGGATTGCAGAGAACCTGCATCGCCCACTCTCAGTAGAGCATCTGGCAAACCACACCTCAATGAGCCTGCGGAATTTTCAGCGCGTGTTCACCAGAGAAGTCGGTACAACGCCGTCGCAGCACGTCGCACAGGCTCGGGTGGAAGCAGCACTGCGTCAACTTGAGCGAAGCGATAAACCGCCAAAGAAGATTGCCCTCGATTGTGGATTCGGCAGCGTTGATGTTATGCGGAGGGCTTTCGTTCGCCACCTGGGGATCACGCCGCACGCTCTTCGTAGACGGTTGAAGATCGAGGCGTTAACAGAATGAACTCTGCTCCCTCTTCGCTTGCGTATCCCGAAACCAAAGGGGTGCCGCTGGAAGAAACGCAAAACAGGCTGGCAACCAGCCACCCGCATTGAAAGGCACTGACCTCATGAGAACCCGATTAATGCTTTCGACAGTCGGCATCCTGTTCGCACTTGCGACCTGTTCCTCCGCGCAAACCGCTAAGACTCGCATCGCAATTGTCGGGCTCGACCATGATCACGTCTGGGAGTTGCTGCAATACATCGCCGTTGAACCGCAGGCCGAACTGGTGGCAATCGTGGACAACCACCAGGACTTGGTCGAGAAAGCCCGAACACAGGTCCCAGCAACAGTGAAATTCTTTCCCGGATATGTCGAAATGCTGGATTTAATGAAACCCGAAGCAGTGTTTGTCACTACAGAGACCGACAAGCATCTGGATATCCTGCGCGAATGTGCGAAACGGCACATCAACTACTCCACCGAGAAGCCAATGGCGACCAACGCCGCCGACGCTCTCACCATGGCACAACTGGCCGAAACCGGCGAAATCAAGCTGATGGTGAACTACTGGAATGCTTGGACGGCATCTACCCACGAACTCTTTCATCGTGTGAAATCGGGCGAAATCGGGACCGTCAAGAAAATAATCGTGCAATACGGTCATCAAGGGCCGAAGGAAATCGGTATCTCCAAAGAATTCGGCGACTGGCTCTACGACCCGGTGAAGAACGGCGGCGGCGCCATCATGGACTTCGGTTGCTACGGCGCGGAAATGGCGCTGCTCCTCCGCGGGCGGCCCATGCGCGTTTATGGCACCACCCGAAAGCTAAAGGCCGACCAGCACAATAAAGTAGATGACGAAGCCACTATCCTGCTCGACTATCCCGATGCCACCGCCGTGATTGAACCCTCATGGGACTGGTCTTACAGCATGGATCGCACATATGTTTTTGGCTCGAAGGGAAGCCTGCTGTCCACGCGCAGCGATCTGTTCGAGCGTGTTGCATCCGACCAGGGCACTCCCGCTACTCCAGACGGCGCGCGTCTGGCGCTTGGTCCAGTGCCGCATGAGATGAGTAATCCCATCGCTTACATGATCGATTGCATTCGCAACAACAAGCCGGTGGAAGATCCGCTTTCAGCGAAGCTTAACGTCCAGGTGATGGAGATCCTCGATGCGGCGCGGGAATCCGTGCGCACAGGGAAGGCGGTGGATTTGCGCTGAAACCGTCGTTCACCAAATGATCTGAATTAACTCCACGGGGAAAGGATTGATTTAAGAACGTCTCTGAAATCAGACACGTTGCGTGTGACCAGAGTCAAACCATGAACTTCCGCTGTGGCCGCAATGAATGCGTCGCGAGCTTCGATGGGATGGCCGAGAGAATCAGCATGCGCACTAAGCCTGCCGCATGCGTCTGCGACTTCTACGTTCACCGGCAGAATTCTTCCCTCGAAGCGCGAAAGCAGGTCGTTCCTTAGCCACGCATCGAGGCGCGTTCGCCGTGCTCCTGCGGGAAGACGTTCAATGCCATAGCGCAGTTCGGAAATCGTAATTGTACTGATGAATACACTTTCCTCATCGACCGAGGCTAGCCAGCCGAGGAGTCCTTGATTCGGACGCGGTTTTGTTGGCTCGGAAACAACATTCGTATCGAGCAGAAAACTCACAGCTCAGCCTTGCGCAGGCGTCCAGAAAGACGTTTGATCTTAAGCCTGGAACCCCGCAGCGGGGATGTCATCAAAAACTCTGCCAGGTTACCTTCGCGCGGAATTCTCCGATGCCATTCATCGGCGGCAACCACAACCGCGGTTGTGCGGCCGTGTTTGCTAATTCTCTGCGGCCCCTCAGATTTTGCCTTCTTCAGCAGTTCGCTGAATTTTGCTTT
>Ga0075435_100003709_pt1 | contig 10402 bp, 8 predicted proteins | sample RhiMethybrSRZTD4_FD_75302 | JGI IMG/M metagenome (GOLD analysis project Ga0075435, IMG submission 75302) | Populus rhizosphere microbial communities from Tennessee, USA - Rhizosphere MetaG P. TD hybrid SRZTD4 | ecosystem: Host-associated > Plants > Roots > Rhizosphere > Soil | place: USA... | reverse complement strand
CCGCCCGGGCAGAAATCATTCTGCACATCGACAAGAATCAGGGCATCTCTCCGCGACATCACCTTGGATTATAAACCATGGCAACTTTCTTGCAATTGCAGCTCGTTTGGGTTAGTCAAATTCCTTTCTTAACACAAAGGAATCTTCCCGGCTCCGAGTCCATTTTCCCAGCTCGGAGTGAAATCATGACGATCAAAGCCGTTTTCTTCGATGCGGCCGGAACATTGATGCGAACGCGGGCGAGGGTAGGAGAAACTTACGCGCGCATCGCCGCAAAGCATGGCAAGACGGTTTCACCTGCGGACCTCACGGACCGGTTCCGAGTCTGCTTTGCCGCCGCGCCGAGATTGGCGTTTCCCGGCGTGGCTGAAGAAAGTATTTGCGCGCTCGAGCGCGACTGGTGGAAAGATCTGGTCAGTGAAATCTTTCAACCGTGGACACCGTTTGAAAATTTCGAAGATTATTTCATCGAGCTCTTCGAGCATTTTGCTTCATACGAAGCCTGGGTTCTTTATCCCGAAGCATTGGACACACTACTTGAATTAAAACGGCGCGGTTTGATCCTCGATGTCATCTCGAATTTCGATTCACGCCTGATCGGGATTCTTGCTGGTCTAGGCGTGCGGCCACTGTTCGACCATGTTTTTTTATCGAGTCGTGTCGGCTATGCTAAACCGGACGCGCAAATCTTTCGTGCCGCGTTGCGTCAGCACGGCTTAAAACCCGCGGAAGCGCTTCACGTCGGCGATAACCAACTCTGTGATTTGCAAGGTGCCGATCAGGCCGGGCTGTGGGCCGTTCTCATTGATCGTGATAGTGAAGCCAAAGATTTTGGTCCCGAACGAATCGACAATCTGAGAGTGATTCTCCGCCTGCTCGAGGACCGTTGACCGGGTCGTTTGACTTGATCAGGCGCCTGCGTTAAACGCACCAAGTCGACGAGGTAGCGATGTTATCGAACTGGCAGGAAACCGAGTCGGACGGAAGCGCGATGGGCTTATATATCAGTATGCCCGAGGGCGCGGGTCCGTTTCCAGCGCTCATCGTCGTGCAGCACCAGGGCGGCGTCGATGAATTCATCCAGGAAATGACCCGGCGGCTCGCCGGCTCAAGTTACCTGGCCGTCGCACCGGACCTCTACCACCGCGATGGCCCGGAGTGCAAAGACGATATTTCCACTCGACGCTCGCGGCTGAGCGACCGACGAATCGTGAATGATCTGAACGCGACTGTGAGCTATTTGCAGAGTCACAGCGCTGCTGATATGAAGCGCATCGGCATCATTGGTTTTTGCATGGGCGGCAGAATCGTTTATTTAGCGGCGGCGGCCATCCCGGCGTTCAAAGCCGCCGTCGCGTATTATCCCGGTAATACGTTTCGTGCCTGGGGGCGCGATCTCCCTTCACCCTTCGAACGCACCGCGGAAATTCATTGCCCATTGCAAGGTCATTTCGGCGCGGACGATGCAAACCCATCTCCGCACGATGTCAGCAAGCTCAATGCCGAGCTCGCCAAGTTCAATAAGCCCCATGAGTTTTACTCGTACTCCAATGCCGGCCACGCTTTCATGGACAGCACCAAACAGAGCTACCGGCGCGATGCGGATGCGGCTTCCTGGCCAAGAACTCTCGGGTTTTTAGCCCGCCACCTTGGCGCATGATTTCTATGGGCCATCAAAGTCGTGGTTTGGCTTGCTCGCGTGAATTTCGACGATTCTCACGGTGATGCATCAGTGGAAAAGCCTGCCGCTAAACTAGACTCCGAGATCCCTGAAGTTGTTAAGCAAGAACGGCTACGAATCTCCAGGGAGCTTCACGATCGCGTCCTGCAATCCCTCGCGACCGTGAAGATGCGCGCCGAAACCTGCCGACAGCAGCTTCTTGGTAATCGCAAAGCTGTCGAAGTCGAGTTACAAAATATCGAAGACAACGTCGACAAAGCCATTACCGAAATCCGCAACTTGCTGACTGAGAATCAAAGTACCGAAGATCTCCAGGCCGGTTCGCTTGAACGCCGTCTCAAACAGGAAATGGAGATTTTTTGCGCCCGCAGCGGCTTCAAGCTCGATTTTTGCTGTTCAATCGATGCCGACAAGCTGCCCCGCGATGTCGAGAAAGAGCTCTACTTCACGCTGCGCGAAGGCATTCTCAACGCGGTGCGCCATTCACGGGCCACAGAGCTGCACCTTTCCCTGAAAAAAACTCCCGAGGGCTGCGCGGCGGCCCTGCGCGATAACGGCGTAGGTTACGACCCGACCCGGACCGAGGGAAGCAGCCATTACGGATTGAAGGGAATGCGCGAGCGAGTGAGCAAGGTTGGCGGCGATATTTCGGTCACGACAGCGCCGAATCAAGGCACCGAAATCAACATTACAGTGCCGTTTGAAGCCGAATAGAACTGTTAATGCCGACCCGATCCTGCGAAGGTATGGGAAATTAGCTGGTCGCGAGCTCGGTCAAATTATTTCCGGTCAATCGAAACACCGTCCATTCCCGCATCGCAACGGCACCGAGTTTTTCATAAAACTGGATCGCCGGCTCATTCCAGTCGAGCACCGACCACTCTAATCGGCCGCAGTGCCGCTCCACCGCTATACGGGCAACATAGCGAAATAACGCGCTACCGAAGCCGCGGCGACGAAATGGCTCATCCACATAAAGATCTTCGATGTAAATCCCTGGCCGCCCGAGAAACGTCGAGTAATTATGAAAAAAAAGCGCAAAGCAAACCGGCTGTCGCTTGAAGTAGCCGATTGCGACCTCGGCAGTGCGACGCCGGCCGAAGAGCGTCTCGGTTAGACTTTGTTCCGTCGCGCTGACCTCGTGCGAGAGTCGCTCGTAATCAGCAAGTTTTCTGATAAAGCCAAGGATCACCGGCACGTCGGCCTTGGTCGCTGGCTGAATTTGGAAACTTTCCAGTTTCTCGGCGGGTTTCGTCTCGTTCACCGTCAAGCTCACCAGTTCCTTCGACGCAGGATCTTGCGGCGCGCCGTCAGACTTATTTCGCCGTACCCTTAAGCGCGCGCCAAACCCGTTCGGGTGTCAATGGTAGATCTTTGATGCGTACGCCGGTGGCACGATCAATCGCATTACAGACCGAGGGAGCGACCGAGAGAATTCCGCCTTCGGCCATGCCGCGCACTCCAAATGGTCCCGGGCCATCGCCATTCTCCACGAGCACAGTGTGAAACTCCTCCGGTAGCTCATCGAAGGTCGGGACGCGATAATCCACCAAATTCGAATTCACGAGCTGGCCATTATCATAAACCATCTGTTCGAAAAAGGTGTGGCCGATTCCCTGCATGGCCGCGCCCTCTTCTTGAGCAATGCAATGTTCGGGATGAATCGCCTTCCCCACGTCCGCGACCGAAGTAAATCTTTTGAGCTTGACCTCGCCGGTTTCACGGTCGATCGCAACCTTCGCGGTCCCCATGCCGACTTCCCAAAAAACCGGAAGCTTATTGTCCGTGATCTCCGGTCCGGCTTCGCCACGGCCGATCATTTCCCCCCCCGAGCCTTTGCCAAAGCGCCGCTCAAATGCTTCGCGGAAGCTCAACCGCGCTTCGCCCGCGATCAACGCGCCATCGACGACTTGAATTTGGCTTGGTTTCACACCTAAGATCTGCGCGCCGATTCTAATGAGTTGCTGCTTCAAATCGCGCGCGGCCTTTTGCACCGCAGTGCCCATCAGTGTGGTCGAACGGCTCGATCCCGTGGAGCTATCATAGGGCGTGACCTTCGTGTCAGCGCCGGTGATGCGAAACTGATCCATGGCCAGCGTCAATTCCTCGGCCGCGATCTGCGTCAATGTCGTGCGCACGCCCTGCCCCATCTCGGTGCTTCCCGCCGCAATGTTCAGAATTCCATCGGACTGCATGCGGATCATAGCGACCGACACCGGAGTTGCGCCAGCGTTGGTGATGGCACACGCCATTCCTACCGCGCTGTTGTTCTTAGTGCGCATTTTTTTCCAGCCGCTTGCGCGCACCAACGTTCTAAGACTCGATGACAGATCAGCATCGATGCCTTTCAACCCCGGCCGTAACTCCTGCCCCGGTTTCAGCAAATTTTTCATGCGTAGCTCAGCGGGATCCATACCGAGCCTCTGGGCGAGCATTTCGATCTGCGACTCCCCGGCGTAAATCACCTGGGGCGCGCCAATGGCGCGATACGAGCCTGCCGATCCGGTATTGGTATAAACCTGATAAGCGTTCGTGCGGATATGCGGGATCCAGTACGGACCGAGGACTCGCGTTGCCGAGCGTGCCGTCACCTGCGGCCCGTTATCGTCGTAGCCGCCTGTGTCGAGATAGATCTCCGCTTCGCGCGCCATCAGTGTACCATCCCGCTTCGCCCCGGTTTTGATGCGCACGCGGGCTCCGTGGCGGCGCACCGTCACCATCGAGTCACCGACCGAATTACAAATCCGCACCGGCTGTTTCGCCTTACGCGCCAGCGCCACCACGAGCGGCTCGAATTTCGTGTATGACTTGCTGCCGTAGCCGCCGCCTAAATAGTTGATGATCATGCGGACTTTCGCCAACGGCACTTTGAAAATTTTGGCGATATCGCCACGCACCTGGAAAGGATGCTGCGCCGAAGACCAGACGGTAATCTCGTCATCCATCCCGTAATCCGCGATGACCGAGTGCGGCTCCATGGCGTAGTGATACACCATCGGAAATGTAAAGGTGTCCTCGACCACCTCATCAGAGACAGAGAAACCCTGATCGACATCGCCGCGCAGCACCTTCTCGTGCGTGCCGATGTTGCCGGCCTTGTCTGCGTGAATCAGCGGCGCGTCCTTCTTCAGTGCGGCGTCGATACCGACTACCGCAGGAAGCTCCTCGTATTCCACCTGAATCAGCGACAACGCTTCTTCTGCCGTTGCCAAATCCAGCGCGGCGATTGCTGCCACGGGTTCGCCAACATAGCGCACTTTATCGGTCGCAATGACCGGCCGTCCGCTATAAATCAAGTTCAGATCGCTGATGTCGGAAGCGGTCAACACCGCAACCACGCCGGGCAGAGCCTCTGCTTGAGTCACGTCGATCGATACCAGGCGTGCGTGCGAATAAGTGCTGCGGAGGATTTTACCCTGCAGCATTCCCGGAATCCTTAAATCGCCGACAAATTTCGCCATGCCCGTGACTTTGTCGATGCCATCGACCCGAGGCACGCTATGGCCGACATATTTGAGTTGCTGCTTCGCCATCGATTTCCTGCGCGCAAATTTACGTCGAACCCTAACAAAGCAGTTTTACTACTTCAAGGAAGAAACTGGGCGCGTGGCATTATGAATGAGAGCCTCCGGCAGTTAAGCACAATATTCCGACATGGATTTCAACTCAAATCCAAGCACCACATTTAAAAATGTCATTTAGAGCGTAACCAGAATCTTCCTTCTCCTGGGCTTTTCTGCGGCGAACTAATCGGCAAAGATTTCTCCCTTCGATCCAAATGACAGGTTCGCCCCTCGTTGAAGCCTAGCGCGAATCATTGGGCAGCGGCCGCCAGTTTCGCTATAACTGGGTTATGCATTTCACCTCGGAACTGATCCCCGGGATACTGGTGCAACGTTACAAGCGTTTTCTCGCCGATGTTCGCCTGAGCACCGGCGAAATTGTCACCGCACATTGCACGAATACCGGCAGCATGCTGGGCTGCAACGAACCCGGCAGCGCCGTTTATCTCTCGCGCAGTGAAAACGAAGGCCGCAAGCTTGCCTATACCTGGGAGATGATCGAAATTCAGCGTAATTGGGTTGGAATCAACACCTTTCATCCGAACCGTCTCGCCGCCGAAGCGATTGAAGCCGGCGTCATCAAAGAACTTCATGGCTACAAAACTGTTCGCCGCGAAGTGAATGTCGGGTCGCATACTCGGCTCGATCTCTGTTTGGAAGGACCCGATGGCCGCTGCTTCGTCGAGGTAAAAAACGTCACGCTTTGTCTTGGTGGCGCCGCCGCCTTCCCGGATGCGGTGAGCGAGCGCGCCACGAAGCATCTGCGTGCGCTGATGCGGCTCAGGCGTACGGGTCATCGCGCTGCAGTGCTTTTTGTCATTCAGCGTGGCGATTGCGCCTATTTTCGTCCCGCCGACGAAATCGATCCCGCGTACGGCCGCTCCCTTCGCCGCGCGGTCAAAGCCGGAGTCGAAGCCCTGTCCTACGTCGCCCAGGTGACTCCAAAGGGAATTATAGTTACGGGGCGACTCGAGACGAGGCTTTGAGCGACCGGATTGCGGCGCGCGGACTCACCATGCTAGACAAACAAGGACTCTTTACGGCAAATTCTTCTTCGAGGAGGTGTTTATGATTTCGGCCCAAGATCTGAAAGGCGCACTGGCAATTATGCCCACGCCGGCAAAAGAAGGCGCCGATCGTCTCGACGCAACAAACACGGTGGATCTGGATGAGACTGCGCGCCTGAGCGAGAGTCTCGTACGCGACGGCGCCGCGGGGATTATGGCGCTCGGCACCATGGGAGAATGCGCGACCACAGCACAAAGCGATTATGAAGCCTACGTCGATTGCTTATTACAAACTGTCCGCGGGCGCATTCCGACGTTCGTCGGCGCCACCGCGCTGGGCGGCCATGAAATTGCGCGGCGCATCAAATTCATTAAAGAACGGGGCGCCACCGGCACGCTTCTGGGTATTCCGATGTGGCAACCAGCCACTCTCGACATGGCGGTGAAGTTTTATGGCGATGTCGCGCAAACCTTTCCCGATGTTCCAATTATGGTTTATGCGAATCCGCGCGCTTTTCGCTTCGCCTTCGACGCGGATTTCTGGGGCCCGGTCGTCGCCAAGGCACCCACCGTGATGTCGGCCAAATTCTCCAGCAAAGCGATTTTGAAGAAAGTTGTCGAGGTCACCCGCGGCCGAGTGAACTTCGTGCCCCCCATCGGACTTGCCTCTGAGTTCGCGCAGATTTCCCCAGAAACCCAGACCACCTGTTGGATCCCGTCTGTCGGGCCACAGGTCGCGATCGCCCTGATGAAGGCACTGGCGGCGCGTGACGCAAAGCAAGCCAAAGCCGTCGCCGACGATATCGCCTGGGCCAACGAACCGCACCACGCGATCACCGGCTCGCAGGAAATTTTCGCGTCCTACAACATCCAGCTCGAAAAAGTATTGATGGCCGCTTCTGGTTACTGCAAAACCGGCCCGATCCGGCCGCCTTACAATGTGATGCCGGAGGAATTTCGCAAAGCCGCCACCGAAGGCGGCCAGCGCTATGCGCAGTTGCGCGAGAAGTATTCAAAGCTCCTGGGTTGATTGGATCCGAGGAACAGAATGAAATTGGACGGTCAAGTTGCGATTATCGTCGGCAGCGCCCGGGGAATTGGCGAAGCCATCGCACACACTTTCTCACGAGAAGGCGCACGGCTCGTCCTCGTCGACTTGGAAAAAATGAAGCCGCAGCTTGAGGCGGTGGTTCAAGCGATCGATCAGCAACGCGGCACCGCGGTCGCGATGACGGCCGATTGCAGCGATGATCGTCAGGTCAACGCGCTGGTGGACGAAACCGTGCGCCGCTTCGGCCGCATCGATGTGCTCGTCAACAGCGCCGGTTTTCGCGGCCCGCTGGTGGCGGTAACCGAGATCAGCGAAAAGGAATTCGACGACGTGATTCTCTATAACCTAAAGCTCGTCTTTTTATGCTGCCGCGCGGTTTTAAAGCAGATGGTCAAACAGAAAAGCGGTAGCATCGTCAGCATCTCCGGCACGGCGGGCCGCGAAGGCATGGCCATGCGCGGCTCGCTCTGCGCCGCCAAGTGGGGTGTCACCGGCTTGACGCAGACGATCGCGAAGGAATTCGGTCCGTACGGCATCCGCGCGAACGTGATTTGCCCCGGCGGCATGGACGAGCCCGATTTGCGCGAGATGTACGCTCAACGGGCAAAGAATTTAGGCATGAGTGTAGAAGCGCATGAAGCGCAAATCCTGGCGCTTACTCCGCTGCGCAAATATGCCAAGCACGACGAGATCGCCAAAGCTGCTCTATTTCTCGCCTCAAGCGATTCCTCGCACACGACCGGAGAATCGCTCAATGTTTCGGGCGGACGATTGATGAGCTGAGCCGGACTAACGTCGCCGGTCGTATCATGGCAATACGCGAAGATTTTTGCCCCTACAAAGCCGGCTTCACGCGGCACAAGAAGGATCGATGCGGCAGGGAGCCGCTGATGGGGTCGGCTAGGTCGGAGCCGATCAGAAGGCTGGGATTGGCTGACGCGTCGCCGTACGAATCATAGCCCGGCAGCTCGAGCTCTTTGCACTCCTGCCACCAACCGTGCTGACAGCACACTACGCCGGGCGCGATGGCATCAGTGACCCGCGCTTTCGCGCGCATCGAGCCCCGCGGACTCTCGATAATCATCCATTTCTTATCGGCAATTTCATAACGCGCGGCGGTATCAGGATGTATGTCCGCCGTCGGATCAGGCGAGGCTTTCCGCAGACTCGGCAAACCGCGCAACTGGCTGTGAATAAACGTCGTAAATTTGGCGTTGGTCAGCACCAGCGGATATTCGCTCGCGACTTCCGGACGGCTGATCGGACTGATCATCGGCTCGATATACTCCGGCAGCGGCGCATATCCGTGTTTGGCGAACACGTGTGAATAAATCGCGACTTTTTTATCAGGCGTATTGAAGCCGCGCGGTTTCCCGCTGGCATCTGTTTTGGAAAATTTTTGATAGTGCGGCGCCACCCTAACCGTCACTCCACCGGGCGAAGCTTTGAGCTGTTCAAGTGAAATGCCCGTCGGCACTAGCTCATATTCGTATGCCGCGTCGATGTCGCCCTGCCAGAATTTCTCGCCCAATCCGAGCCGCTTTGCCAGCTCGAAGATGATCCAAGTATCGGAGCGACGCTCCGTCAATGGCTCGATAACCGCCGGCCGATACTGCACGTGCACTCTCCCCTGCTGGCGATGTTTGAAGTCACTGGAGACGTTCGCCATTTCGAGAAAGCTTGTGGCCGGAAGGACGTAATCGCATAATTCGGCCGTCGGCGTCATGAATAATTCCGCGGCGACCGCGAAGTCCAACGCGCGAAAGGCTTCGCGCGCCCTTTGCGAGTCGCCGGTATTCATCACGGTGTTCGAACCAAAATTCAACAGCGCCTTGACGGGATAGGGGCACTTTTCCAGAATTGCGGTAAACACATCGTAAGCGGCGCAGTTGCCGGGCTTCGCCGGCGGTCCGAGCGGTTTGCGCTCTCGGCCGATTCGCTCGAGCGCTGCTTCGTTGGACAAAAATTCTTTGCCGGAGACGTTGTTAAGCGGCGCCTTTGGAAAAACGACGTTCCCGCCGAAGGCATCGAAATCTCCCAGTAGGGCGTACAAAGTCGCAATCGCGCGACTGGTCTGCGTGGCGTTGGTATGCTGGCCGACGCCGTTATGCATAAACATGCTGACCGGACGATTCGCGGCAAGCAGGTGTGCCGCCGCGCGTACCTTTTCGACGGGTATCCAGGTAATTGCGGCGGATTTTTCCGGAGCAAATTGTGCCGCCAAAGCAGCAAGGCATGCGAATGCCGGCTCGCAAGCGACTCGTTTCCCTTCGCGAGTGGTAATGGTCCGCTCACCGAAAAACGCGAGCGTTGCCGAGTCACGATCATAAGCGCCACTCGCCGCGTCATAGAGCACCGGACAATTCGCGTTCTCGTCCCAGGCGACAAAGCGCGATCGCGAGCCGTCCGACGTCAGATCCGCTTCGGTAAGAGGCGCACTGATATCGCGCCGCATCAGAAAAGTTCCGTTGGTCCACTGGCGCACGAAGCTCTCGTCGAAGAGTCTCTCGTTGATCATCACGTCGATCATCGCCAATGCGAGCGCGCCGTCGGCGCCCGGACGGACCTGCAGAAGAACATCGGCTTGAGCGGCGATGCCGACGCGGCGCGGATCGACGGCAACGATCTTCATGCCGCGCTTTCTCGCGGCGACGATGTCATGCGCGAGGATCAACGATGTCGAGCTCGGGTTATGACCCCAGAGCAAAAAGGCACTGCTATGCGCCACATCTGGCGTTGGAATTTCCACCCCGAAGGTATAAGTGAACCCCGTGTCTTTGTGCCAATTGCAGACGTGAGTTGTGGAGACCCAGTTCGGGCTGCCGAAGCTGTTTAGAAAACGCCCGAGCCAGCGTTCGGCGTCAGACACCGAAGTTCCGCCGCCCGTCCCTTTGGCTAGAGCAACAGAACGCGGCCCGAATTGATCGCGAATGGAAAGCAATCGATGGGCAATTTCGTCGAGCGCTTGTTCCCAACTGATCCTTTGCCATCCGGCATCGGGATCGCTTTTCGGCCTCGTCCTTTTAAGCGGGTGATTTAACCGATCGGGATGGTATACGAGCTCGGGCGCCGCCTTGCCTTTGAGACAAAACACTCCACC
>Ga0075435_100003704_pt1 | contig 10408 bp, 6 predicted proteins | sample RhiMethybrSRZTD4_FD_75302 | JGI IMG/M metagenome (GOLD analysis project Ga0075435, IMG submission 75302) | Populus rhizosphere microbial communities from Tennessee, USA - Rhizosphere MetaG P. TD hybrid SRZTD4 | ecosystem: Host-associated > Plants > Roots > Rhizosphere > Soil | place: USA... | reverse complement strand
GCCCGGCAAAGCCTAGCCCCACGCCTCGGCGTGAGGGGTTGACGCCGGTGTCGTCGTCGGCAGGCCGTTTACTGCTGCTCCTCCCGACGACGACGTACCGCACCGAGGCCTTCGTCGAGGCGGCGACCCGGCTGGGTGTCGAGCTCGTGTGTGCCTCCGAGCGGCCGAGCACCTTCGAGCCCCTGGCCCCCGACTCCCTCATCACGCTCGACTTCGCCGATCCTCGCGCGAGCGCCGAGACGATCGCGCGCTTCGCGCAGCGACGACCGATCGATGCCGTCGTTCCGGTGGACGATCTCACCACGATCGTCGCCGCCACCATCAGCCAACGGCTTGGTCTCAAGGCCAATTCGCTCCCGGCCGTCAGCACGGCGCGCGACAAGCACGCAATGCGCCGCTGTCTCGCCGAGGCCGGCGTGCCCGTCCCCCGCTTTCGCCTCGTGACCCTGGCGGACGACCCCGCCGCCCGCGCCGCCGAGATCGAGTATCCCTGCGTCCTGAAACCGCTCTCGCTCTCGGCCAGCCGCGGCGTCATCCGCGCGAATGACGCGCGAGAATTCGTGGCGGCTTTCCGTCGAATCTCGGCGATCCTCGAAATGACCGACGGGTCCTTGCCGGACGAGACGCGCCGTGCGCTGCTCGTCGAGGAGTTCATCCCTGGTGTCGAGGTTGCGCTCGAGGGGTTGCTGGTCGGCGGCACGCTCCACGTGCTGGCGATCTTCGACAAGCCCGATCCGCTCGACGGCCCGTTCTTCGAGGAGACGATCTACGTGACGCCGTCGCGCCTCCCCGAGGCCATGCAGACCCGCATCGCCGCCGTATCGCGCGATGCCTGCTCCGCGCTCGGACTCACCGAGGGACCGATCCACGCCGAGCTCCGCCTGAACGAGCGCGGGCCCTTCGTGCTCGAGGTCGCCGCGCGCTCGATCGGTGGGCTGTGCTCGCGCACCTTGACCTTCGGGACGGGCCTGAGTCTCGAGGAGCTCATCCTCTGCCACGCGCTCGGGCGGCCCCTCGCATCACTCGAGCGCGAGCGACGTGCCGCCGGCGTCATGATGATTCCGATCCCCCGCGCGGGCCGGCTCACGGCGGTCCACGGCACCGACGACGCCGCCGCGATCGACGGGATCGAGGAAGTCGCCATCACGATGCACCCGGGACAGGACGTGGTGCCGCTCCCCGAGGGTTGGCAGTATCTCGGGTTCATCTTCGCCCGCGCCGAGACGCCGGACACGGTCGAGCAAGCGCTCCGAAAGGCGCACGCGCGATTGCACTTCGCCATTGAATAAGCGGCAGCGTCCCAAGCCCGCGAAGCGGGCGCGGACGGCCCCCGACCCCCACCACCGCACCTTGCGCCAGGCGGACGAGCGCGCCGAGCGTCTGACCACCCTCAGCCGCCTCACGCGGCTCATGACGTCGGCGACCGACAGCGCCACGGCGTTCCGCGGCATCGCCGAGGCGGCCACCCTGCTCTTGAAGGCGAAGATGGCCTACGTCTGGGTCGATCAGGGCGCCGAGACCCTGCGCGAGGGCGGCAGCTACTGGGCCGGGCCCGACCTCGCGGGCCGGATCGTGAGCACCACGCCGGTGCCCCGCGACAACAACAGCATCGCCGGCACCGTCCTGCTCTCGCGCCGGCCCGAGTACCTCGCCGACGTGCAGCACGATCCGCGCTGGCGGCACCGCGCGCTCGCCGAGACGAGCGAGCTCCACGCCTGCATCGCATTGCCGTTGATCCACCACGAACGCGCGGTCGGCGCGTTGATCGTCGCGTTCGGCTCCCGCGGCGACTTCACCGCCGAGGAAAAGAATCTCGCCGGGCTGCTGGCCGACCAGGCCGCCATCGCGATCGAGAACGCGCGGCTCTACGAGGAGGCCGGGCGGCGTCAGCGCGAGTCCGAGCTCCTGGCCGACGTCGTGCGTACGGTCAACACGTCGCTCGAGCTCGCGACCGTGCTGCAGCGGATCGCCGAGGGGGCGCGCGAGGTCTGCCGAACCGACATGGCGTTCATCGCCCTTCGCGATGTCGTCACCGATATCTTCGCCTTTCGTCAGTGGCCGGGCGCGCGCTACGCGGACTACCGGTCGTTCCTGATCGCGCCCGGCCAGGGTGCGAGCGGTCTGGTGCTCGCGACCGGCCGGCCGTTTCGCACCGACCGCTATCTCGAGGACACCCGGTTCGGGCCGGAGTTCCTCGCGGTCGCGCGCGTGGAAGACCTGCACGCGTACATGGCCGTGCCGATCAAGATCGAGGATCGCGTCGAGGGATTTCTCTCGGTTGCCAACCGGGACGACCGGGTCCTGACCGACCGCGACGAGCAGATCCTGCTCCGGCTCGCCGACCATGCCGCGGTCGCGATTCACAACGCGCGGCTTTTTGCCGACAACGCCGCCCGCCGACAGGAAGCCGAGGCGCTCGCCGAGCTCGGCGGCGCGATCGCCTCGTCGCTGGAGCTCGAGCGGATCTTGTCGCTGGTCGTCGACCGCGCCTGCTCGCTGCTCGGCACGCAGCGGTCCGCGGTCGCGCTGGTGGACGCCGACCATCCCGACACCGCAACGCTCTTCGCGGCGAGCCGCGGGATGACCCGAGCGTTTCCGGCCATGCGTCCGTTGCACCCGCGCGACGGCACGACACCCGCCGCGATCGCCGAGCGCCGCCCGGTCTGGTCCGCCGACTTGCTGAATGATCCGGCGTTCGATCTCACGGCGTCGACGCGGGCCGCCGTCGAGGCCGAGGGCTACCGGGCCGTGCTGTCCGTTCCGCTCCTCGTCGGCGAGCGGGTGCTCGGCGCGCTCGTCACCTACCGCGACGACGTCGGGCCGTTTTCGGTCCGGCAGATCGAGCTCATGCAGGCGTTCGCGCATCAGGCCGCGCTCGCGCTCGAGAACTCGCGGCTGTACCAGGAGAGCGAGCGCCGGCGCCGGGAGTCCGAGGTGTTCGCCGGCGTCGCGCAGGCGATCACCGCGTCGCTCGACCTCGATACGGTGCTGCGCCGGATCACCGACAGCGCCAAGGAGCTGGTCGGCAGCGACCTGGCGATGATCGGCTTCCGCGAAGGCGACACGGAGGCCGTGACGGTCCGTCACCGCGTTGGCTCGCGCTACACCTCCGACCGTACGTTCCGCATCGAGCCCGGCAAGGGATTCGGCGGTCAGGCGCTGCTGAGCGGACGCCCGCTGCGGACCGACGACTACACGAACGATCCGGCCTTCAGCAAGGACTATCTCGGCGCCGTCGTCAGGGACGACAGCGTCAGCGCGATGGTCGTGCCGATCAGGAGCGAGGATCACGTGGTCGGGCTCCTCTATGTGGCGAATCGTACGAAGCGCCCGTTCAGCGATCACGACGAGGCAACCTTGCTGCGACTCGCCGACGAGGCGGCCGTCGCGATCCGGAATGCCCAGCTCTTCGAGAGCGAGCGCGAGAGTGAGCGCCGCTATCGCACACTGGTCGAGAGCTCGATCCAGGGCCTGCACATCCAGCGCGACTGGGTCACCTTGTTCGCCAACCCGGCGTTCGCGCGGATGCTCGGCTACGACACCACCGAAGAGCTCGTCGGCCTCGACACTCGCCGCTGGATCGAGCCGCACGAGCTCGCGCGGCTCGAGAGCGACCGCGCGGCCCGGCTGCGCGATGAAGAGGTGCTGTCGCGGTACGAATTGCAGGCGACCCGGCGCGACGGCTCGCAGATCTGGGTCGAGATCCAGGTCACCGAGATCGTCTGGGCGGGCGAGCCGGCCATCCAGTCGACCGTGCTCGACATCAGCGAGCGCAAGCGCGCGGAGCAGGCACTCCGGCAGAGCGAGGCTCAGCTTCGCCAGGTTCAGAAGATGGAAGCCGTGGGTCAGCTCGCCGGCGGCGTCGCGCACGACTTCAACAATCTGCTGACCGTCATCACTGGGCGGACGGAGCTCCTGCTATTGCGCCTGGCGGCCGACGATCCGCAACGGCGCGACGTGGAGCTGGTGAGGAAGACCGCCGACCGCGCGGCGGCCCTCACCCAGCAGCTTCTCGCGTTCAGCCGCAAGCAGATGCTCCAGCCCCGCGTCCTCGACCTGAACGGCGTCGTCGCGGGGATGGCCCAGATGCTCAAGCCGCTGATCGGCGAGACGATCGAGCTGGTCACGTCGCTCGACCCGGTCCTCGGGCGCGTGAAGGCCGATCCGGCGCAGATCGAGCAGATCGTCTTGAACCTTGCCGTGAACGCCCGGGACGCGATGCCCCAGGGCGGCCGACTGACGATCGAGACCGGGAACGTCGAGCTCGATTCAACGTTCGCCGAGACGCACCCGGGCTCGAGTGCCGGGCCGCACACCATGCTCAGCGTGCGCGACACCGGCACCGGCATGAGCCCGGACGTTCAGGCGCATCTCTTCGAGCCGTTCTTCACGACCAAGGGCGTCGGCAAGGGCACCGGGCTCGGCCTGGCGACGGTGTACGGCATCGTCAAGCAGCACGGCGGCTACATTCGAATCGAGAGCGCGCCGGGCGCCGGGACGGCGGTGAGGATCTATTTCGCTCGCGTCGCGCCGCTGACGGACGCTGCGCCCGCACCCGCGACCGACGCGCCGCCGGCCGTCGGATCAGGCACCGTGCTCGTGGTCGAGGACGAGGGCGAGCTCCGAGACCTGGCCACCGAGGTCCTCGGGATCGCGGGCTATACGGTGCTCTCGGCCGCCAGCCCGAGCGCGGCGCTGGACATCGCGCATCGTCACGCGGGCCCGATTCACCTGCTCCTGACCGACGTGGTCATGCCGGAAATGAGTGGGCGCGATCTGGCGGACCGTCTCGTCCGGACCCGGCCGGCGATGAAGATCCTGTACATGTCGGGCTATACCGACGACGCGATCGTTCATCACGGAGTGCTGGATCCGGGCACGGTGCTGCTCCAGAAACCGTTCACACCTGACAAACTGACGCGGATGGTGGGAGACCTGCTCGCCTGAAGCACGGGCTGCTGAAAGCACGGGCTGCTGAAAAGGGCCCATCTGCTTCGTTGGCGCCCTCGACGGCACGCTCACCGTACTCGAAGTACGGCTCGCATGCCGCCTTCGAGCGCCGCCTCGCATCTGGACCCTTTTGAGCAGCCCTTCCCGTTTTGAGCACTCCGCGCGCTCGAAGCGCGCGTCGGAGGACTGGAGCCGCGGGCTCCCGATCGACCGCCCGCGCGGGCGAGGCCTGCGGCGGGCTAGGCGGAGAAGCGGAAGTAGGCCAGGAGGCTCCAGCCGATTGCGGTGGCGAGGTCGCGGAGCTCGATTTCCGAGGCGGCCGGGAGGCCGTGCGTCACGAGATAGAGCACGATGAGGTATTTCACTGCGTGCTGCACCGCCACCAACATGTCCCTCACCCTCCCCCGGGCTGTTTACCGATGGTGGGACGCCGGGAGAGGGCGAGGCGTTTACACGGAGCTCGGCTCGCCTAGACGCGCGGCTTGAGCTCGATCATGTGGCCATCGGGGTCGCGCAGATAGATGGAAGGTCCGTCGCCCCACGCGCCGAAGCGCTGGACCACGTCGCCCTCGACCGAGACGGCTTTCCGGCGCAGCTCCTCGGCGACCGCCTTCAGGTCGTCGCAGTGGATCGAGAGACAGAAGTGGTCGGGTCCGACCGGTCCCGCCTCGGTGGCGGGCAACAGGTCGATCAGCGCCTCGCCGAATCGCAGATGGATCAGCGAGATCCTCTCGTTGAACTTGGCCAGCGTGCAGCCGAGCACATCCTCGTAGAAGCGCCGCGACTTTTCCTGGTCACGAACGCGCAACACGACGTGATCGAGGCCGAGCGGCTTGAACATCGTCACCTCCTGATTGTCAGGCGCGACCCCGCCGGCCGGAGCTCAGCTCCGCGACGGCCCGCCGCGCGCCCGATCGCAAAGAAGACTAGCACGCGGCGCTCATTCCTGGCGGAGCACCGAGAGGGGCTTGCGTCCCAGCAGCCGGACGGTCGCGAGAAGCCCGATCGCCAGCGAGACGAAGGTCGTCAACGCCACCCCGAGGATCAACGCCTCGGGCTCGAGCGTCCACGGCGTGTCGAGCACGAATCGAAGGACGATCCAGGCGAGCACCGCGGCCAGCGCCGTCCCGCCGACACCCGCGACCGCGCCGAGACATGCGTATTCGACCGCGAACGCGCGCGCGATGGCCCAGCGCGTCGCTCCGAGCGTCTTCAAGATCACCGACTCGTAGAGCCGCTGGTAGCGCGTCGCCGCGAGGGCCCCCGCCATGACCACCAGACCCGCCGCGATGCTGAAGAGCGCCATGAACCGCACGGCGAAGGAGATCTGGGCGAGCACCTCTGAGACGCGCTCGAGGACGCTTCGCAGCGGGATCGCGGTGACGTTGGGAAACGCCGCGACCACGCTGTCTTGAAGTCGCGTCTCGACGTCGGCCGGCACGCGCGCGGTTGCCAGGTAGACGGTCGGCGCGCCGTCGAGTGAGCCCGGCGAGAGCACCATGAAGAAGTTGGCGCTCAAGCTCTGCCAGTCGATCTTGCGCAGATTCGCCACCTCGGCCTCGATCGGCACGCCCTGCACGTCGAACGTGAGCGTCCCGCCGACGCCGACCCCGAAGTACTTCGCGGCTTCGTCCTCGACCGATACGCGGGGACGCGCCGCTGCTTCCCCGGCCGTCCACCAGCGCCCGCGGGTGAGCGCGTTCGCCGGCGGCGGTGCCGACGCCCAGGTCAGCATGTACTCGCGTGTCAGGTACCAGTTCTTCTCCGGCGACTCGCGCTTGCGCCGATCGATGAGCTCGCGGGTCACGGGCTTGCCGTCGATCGCCGCCAGTCGCGCCCGAACGACCGGAGTCACCGTGGGCGCGACGCCGCTCACGTCGCCGACCAGCCGGCTGAACGGATCGCGCTGGTCCGGCTGCACGTCGATGAAGAAGAACGACGGCGCCTCACGCTTCTGCTCGTACGCGAGCTGCCGGCCCAGATTCGCTTCGAGCAGCGCGATCGCGACCAGGAGCATCACGCCCAGCCCGACGGCCACCACGACCCTCGCGGTATGCCCGCCGGGGCGATCGAGCCCGGCGAGCCCTTGACGCCACGCGAGCCCGCGCGCACGCGGAAGCCGCCGGGCCAGCCTCACCAGCGCCCGCGAGAGTCCGAGCAAAACCGCGAGCGCGGCCAGCGCAGCGCCGGCGAAGATCCCGCCGAGCCGGAGCGATCCGGCCTGCCAGACGGCCAGCGCGGCGAGGCCCGCGAGAATCGGGAGCGCCGCGGCCCACGGGCGGCGCGCGCGCCACCCCTGCTCGTCGACGTCGCGTCGGAGAATCAGCGACGGGGGCACGCCGCGGACCCCCAGGAGCGGCCAGAGCGCGCAGAGCAACGCGGCGAGCAGGCCGAGCGCGAGCCCGCGCGCCACGGTCGCGACGTCCCATCGCACCTCGAGCACGAACGGCGCGAACGGGGCGAGCGCCCGCACGAGGAGCGGCTGCGCCGCGACGCCGAAGGCGGCGCCGACCAGGCTCCCGGCCAGGGCCAGTGCGAGCGTCTGGATCACGTACGTCGCGAGGAGCACGCGAGAGCTGGCCCCGAGGCACTTGAGGATCGCGATGGTCGCCAGCTGGCGCCGGAGGAACGTGGTCACCGTCGACGCGATCCCGACTCCACCGACCAGCAGGCTCGCGAGCCCGACCAGGCCGAGATAGGTCGCCAGCTGCGAGAAGAACTTGCGCAGCCCCGGCTGCGATTCGTCGAACGCCGCGATGCGCACGGCCGGATCGCCGATCGTCCGGGCGAGGTCGTCCGCGGCGGCGCGAGCGGTCACGGCGGCCGGCAGGCGCGTGAGCGTCCGGTAGCGCACGCGACTTCCGATCTGCAGGAGACCCGTCCGCTCGAGCGCGCGATCGCCCACGAGCACGTGCGGCCCGAGCGTCACCAGACCGCCGGCGCGATCCGGCTCGCGCACGAGCACTCCGGTGACGGTGAAGCGCGCCGAGCCGATCTCCAGCGAATCGCCGATCGCCAGGCCCAGCCGTTGAAGAAGCGACGACTCGACCACGGCGCCCCCGGCATCGCCTCGGTCGGCGAGCAGGGTGTCGAGTGGCGCCGGCGGTGTCGTCTCGACACGACCGTACAGCGGATACGCGCTCTCGACCGCCTTCAGCTCCACCAGAAGCGTGGCGCCGCGAGCCGGCGTGCGCGCCATCGCCACCATTTCGCGAACGGTGGTCGTGACGGCACCACGGCGCGCGAGCTCATCGAGCGCCCCGCGCGCGATCGGATCGAGCGGCTGCGCCGAACGCAGCTCGACGTCGCCCCCGGTGAGCGCGCGCGCCTCGCGGGTCAAGGTTCGATCGAGGTTGGCCGCGAAGGTGCCGACCGAGACCAGCGCCGCGACACCGAGGGCGACGCAGCCGAAGAGCACCGCGAAGTGGCGCCCGGCGCCGCGGGTCTCGCGCCAGGCCATGCGGACCGCAAACCCGAGCTTCACGACGCGCCGTTGAGGACGCGGCCGTCGTGCAGGCGCACGACGCGATCGGCGCGGCCCGCCAGCGCCTCGTCGTGAGTCACCAGCACCAGGGTCGATCCGCGCCGTCGATTCAGCCCGAGCAGGAGCTCGATGATCTGCACGCCGGTGGCGGAGTCGAGGTTGCCGGTGGGCTCGTCGGCCAGGAGCAGTCCGGGATCGAGCGCGACGGCGCGAGCCAGCGCGACGCGCTGCTGCTCGCCGCCCGACAGCTGGACGGGATAGTGGTGCATGCGGTCGCCGAGCCCGACGTCGGCGAGCAAGGCGCGCGCGCGGCCAAGGGCGTCGGGCGCGCCGACGATCTCGAGCGGCACCGCGACGTTCTCGGCCGCCGTCAGGGTCGGGATCAAGTGATACGACTGAAAGACGTAGCCGAGCGTCTCACGCCGAAATCGCGCGAGCGCGTCCTCGCCGAGATCCGTGATCTCGACGCCGGCGACGGTGATCGAGCCGGCGCTCGGGCGATCGAGACCCGCGATCAGCCCGAGCAGGGTCGACTTTCCGCTGCCGGAGGGCCCGGTGATCGCGCAGACTTCGCCTGCGCCGACGTCGAGCGTGACGCCGTCGAGAATCGTGAGCGGCCGTCCCCCGCTGGAGAGCCGCATGACGACGTCGCGGATCCTGATCATCGTCGAACCTCATACTACACTGGCCCTGTGAGACGACTTTCCGCGGGCTTGCTCGCGCTGTGGTGCGTCGCGTGGCTGGGCCTTTGGCCGGGTGAAGCGCGGAGCGAGGCCGTCGTGGTCGCGCTCGGCGACAGCCTCACCGCCGGGCTCGGCGTCGCGGCCGACGAGGCATTCCCCGCGCGACTCGAGGCGCGCCTTCGGGCCGAGGGCTACGCCTACCGCGTCGTCAACGCCGGGGTGAGCGGCGACACGACCGCGGGCGGCGTGCGGCGGGTCGACTGGGTGCTCCGCTCGAGCCCGGAAGTCGTCATCGTCGCGCTCGGCGCCAACGACGGCCTGCGCGGTCAGAGCCCGCCGGCCATGCGGGCCAACCTCGACGAGATCGTCGCCCGACTCCAGGCGGCCGGCGCCCGCGTGTTGCTGGCCGGGATGCGCCTGCCTCCGAACTACGGAGGCGAGTACACGAAGGAGTTCGAGGCGGTATTCCCGGCAGTCGCTCGAGCCGCGAAGATCACCTTGATGCCGTTCCTCCTGGACGGCGTCGCCGGCGTGCCACGCCTCAACCAGGCCGACGGCATCCACCCCACCGCGGCCGGTCAGCAGGTGATTGCCGACCATCTCTGGCCCTATTTGCGTCCCTTGCTGAAGCCCGTCAAATAATCGGCACACCTCCTTCGTCTGATCTGACGATCGCGTAGCAACCAAGCGGCCGGAACCGATGGGGTCGGATGTCTCGGCAGGGAACCGGCCGTATTTCGGCGCCGCCGGGTCGGGACGGACGGCGGCTCATCGATATGGGGTGCGCCTCGTATTTGTGGTCTGTTGCGGGGCGCGCCCCCACGTGTAGACGCCGGGCGCGACGAGACGTTATTTCGGCCGGATTATCGCCGGGGCCTCCATAGGATGGACCGGCCATGCTTCGTTCGCTCGCCCTCGTGACCGTGCTGACGCTCGCGACTGGCTGCGCCCTGATCCCGCCCTCGCGTCCCGATCTTGCCTACTATCCGTCGCCGCGCGATCCGGGGGCCATCAAGATCTCTCACACGCTCTACCGCGCCGCCCAGGCCGTCGGCGACGACCCTGACTACTACTCGTTCGCGTTGATCCAGACGAACATCGTCACGTCGTTCGTCGGCGCCGATGCGACCTTCTATTTCTCCGACGGGCTGGCTCGGCTGCCCCAGCGCCACGTCGACGCGCTCGTCGCCCAGAAGGTGGCGCACGAGATTCTCGGGCACACCGGCAAGCAGCGAATGCTCTCGCTGTCGATCACGGCGGGGTTCGCCGTGCTGGGCATCTTCGTGCCGGG
>Ga0075435_100003702_pt1 | contig 10413 bp, 8 predicted proteins | sample RhiMethybrSRZTD4_FD_75302 | JGI IMG/M metagenome (GOLD analysis project Ga0075435, IMG submission 75302) | Populus rhizosphere microbial communities from Tennessee, USA - Rhizosphere MetaG P. TD hybrid SRZTD4 | ecosystem: Host-associated > Plants > Roots > Rhizosphere > Soil | place: USA... | reverse complement strand
GGCTGCATGTTCGCCGCCTGTTCCGCAGCCCGTGCCCTCGCGACCAAATCTTCAGTGCCCCAGTCGGTGATCGCCTCGATGGCGAACGCTTCATAGGTGGACACACCGTGACAACCCGGACAATCGGGCATCGGAACCTTGCGATAGAACACTTCCGAAAGGCACGACATGCAGACCCAAAACGGCGGTTCACCATCGCGCTGCGCGACGGGCCAGAACGACTGTATATCAGACATACGGTAATCCTTCGTCAATGAGATGGTGTGAGAGTCATGAACCGGGCACCTTGGATAACATCCGGTCGATTTCTTCGGCAAAGGCCTCAAAGGGGAATGCTCCCGGGATCGCGACGGCCGGGACCTGGTCCGTGGGCCCGCCGACGGTCTGCATCAAAATAAATCCCGGCGTTCCATGAAATCCCCAACGATTTGCCTCGCGCCGATCTTGGAAAATTGATTCCAGATGACGCCGTTCATCGAAGCACTTTCCGAACTCCCCTTGATCCAACCCAAGGGCTTTCGCGACACTCTTGAATGAGCCCGAATTTAACCGGCTGCCTTCACCGAACAACCGATCATGCATGGCCCAATAACGTCCCTGGGCTCCTGCGCAACGGGCCGCCACCGCAGCTTCGACTCCGACACCGCGATCTGCCCGCGGATAGTCTCGATAGACGAACTTGATCTTGCCGGTGTCAATGTACGTGGCCTGCAACCTTGGCAAGGTCTCCTTGAAAAACTTCATGCAATAGCCACAAGTGAAATCCGAGTACTCGATCAAGGTGAGCGGCGCATCGACCTTGCCCTGGACGCGCCCATCATCCGCGACCGAACCTGCGCCGACATTGGCTGCCCCCGCAACTACGAGCACGAAACCCAGCAGCAGCTCGGCGAGTCGCATGAGTGCATTCTTCATGTCCGAGCCGCATGTTTGGCCTTCTTGCGCTCAAGCAGTCCAGCCATGAGCAATGGCCACACCACGGTGGCATCGCTCAGAACTTCGGCAAAACGGCCTCCCTCCTCGGGCGGCACGAATTTTCCCCAAGACACCCCTTCTTGATAGGTACAGCCGCTCAGGCCGCCCCAATAGTCAGGCTCGGGGCAAATTCGCACGCCGTATTGGAAACGCGGCGGCTTGACGCTCAGCCCCAACCGCATATTGCTGATTTCGATATAGGGCCCCACCTGTTGGGACCAATTGCGAGGAACTCCGCCGCCGATCGTAAAGATCCCGAGCCGCTTCGCCGCCGTAATATGCTGCGTGTAACTGTTCAAATCCTGATAGGGATTAAACGACGGATAGGATTTGTTGATCGCTCGCAGGATATCAAGATCGCTGCCTCCCTTCGTCTGGGCACGGGCCTGATCCACCACCCGCCCCATGGCCCATGTGCCGACATCCAGGCCCATTTCGGAGTCGGTGAAGGCCGGAATGTAGACCGGGACTTTTTTCAGATAGGCGCTCTTGAGGATGCCGTCTCCGTCGAATCCTTCAGCCAAGGTACGTCCCAACTCGCGAGTGAGCAGTTCCGAGGACAGCGGCTGATCGGGGTCGATTCGTTTCATGGTTTGGCCTACGACATGTTCGACGTAGTTCAGATTCGCTTCCATCTCCAACGTGTCGTAGACCCGGTTGTAGCCCTTCTTAAAGAGCTCTTCATCGCTCACCGACGGAGGCACACGGTAATGTGTTTTTCCCACGGACTCGCTCAGGCCGTGAGCAATCAATGCACCAGTCGATACCACACATTGCACCATCCCATGGTCGATCATCGAGCTGATGATCTTGCCCATTTTTGCGATCGTCATCGCCCCGGAGAGTGTCATGACGACTGAACAGTCCCTATCCTCGATCATGGCCCACAGCACTTCATAGGCCTCTCCGAGGCGGCGGCCTCCGAATGCCGTTTTACGCATGGCGACCAAAAGATCGTCGAACGACTGGATGGCTTCCGGATTCAGCGGTTCGAGGGCTTCGAAGCCGTCTTTTGCGCCATCATGGAATTCGCGTGCACCCATGGTGAGTCGACCTGTGGCGAAGAATAGCACTAACGAGAGCGCCTCCGTTATACACAACCGATGCAGGAGGCGTCAACGAACGAATGAAGCGATGCGGCAAAGAAGGGCTACTCCCACTGTAAGCGACATCTTGTCACCCGCACTGTCGAAACGTGAAGGTTCAGACACGGGACACTCGGCAGGAAAGATGGAGAGGACTCGGTCAAAATGGCTGAAGAGATTCAGGTGCACGCACGCGGCTGGGCATTCGGAAAGATCTCGCTGCAGAAAGCGATCAATCGTCTGTTAATAGGCAGTCTTTCGTGACCTTTCTTCCCTTGGCCTCCACTCACGTGCAAGCCGCTGCGCTTCGGCGATCTGGGCTGGCGTCATTTGTCTCGCAAGGGCGTCTCGCGCCTCTGCTGACCTTCCTTCTCCGTGGGCTGCTGACAGGTTGTACCACATGTGGGCCTGAATGAAGTCCTGAAGCACTCCTCGTCCCTGCGAATACATCAACCCAAGTTTCGCAAAAGCCAGAGCATCTTCTTGTCCTGCCGCCCGACTGAACCAAAACAACGCCATTTGGCTGCTCTGCGGAGCACCCTCACCTCTGAGATACAACGTACCCAGATTGACTTGGGCCCCCGTATGGCCCTGCTCCACGGCCTTATCAAACCACTCTTTCGCTTTTTTATGATTCTGAGGAACTCCTCTGCCTTCGTAGTACAGCAGGCCGAGTTCGTTTTGCGCCGATGCATCTCCTCCCTGAGCCAATTTGCGGAGTTCCTTCGTTGATTCTTCGAATCGAGCAAGCTCCTCATTCGAAACCTCCATCACAGACGTACCGCGTGTACACGCACTCATTGTGAGACAGAAAAGGGACAGAAACAGAAGAACACCATATCGGCATGCAATCGGCTGGCGATTCTTCATTGATGAATCTCCGAGTTTTGATAGACAAGGAACGGGGATAAGAGACGTTTCAAAAAGCAATGTCCATGCCCGTCATAAGCCGTTAGTTTCATCCTTAGTGCCGGATACGGGTGTAGGGTTGTATGCAAGAGAAAACAGGAAGACAAACCGCCTACGTACCGAATGGGCTGCGTGAGCGCCTCCCACCTATACGGATAAACTGGTGCGGCAACGAGAAGCCCCGATCCGAAGGGGTCCGATGAGTGATACGATTCAGATTTTGTATCCCTACTGTATGAGCTACTTGCCTGTTTCAATATCCTTCATGAGCCGTTGAAACTCCTTGTCGTGCACAATGAGGCGGGACGCGGCACCAATCAGACGGTCAATATTCTCGTCGTTAAGATACAAGGTGGTCGGAATCTTCATCAGCGACATTCGCTCGTCTGGATCGGCAATCGCTGCGAGGCTGGCATTAATGAAATAGATGTCGGCGTCCGGGGCGAAGGGGCTGTCAGGATCCCGCTGCTTGGTACGCAGCTCTAGCTGCCATTTGGCTACGCCGATTTTCAGGAACTGGATCGTATCAAACGAATAGCGATTGATGGGCGCGTCAACCAATGTGCTCATGGCCTTGGAAAGGGTCGGGACTTGATCACTCCGAAATTCCATCACGTCAGGGCTTGTCTCGGCGCTCACCGCCAGGATCACAAACTTCCGGACGTTCTTGACCCGCACGAACTTCAGTAATTGCTCGAACCCCCCTGCGGCGCCGCTTCCCTCCATGATGCCACGGAGCGCGATATTGTCTGACATACCGCCATCGAGCAGATGGATATAGGGGCGCTTCTCACCATCAAGGTAGGACAGAAACTCGTTGGCTCGCTGGCCACCTACACCGCCCTTCTTTCTTTCTGGCTCTAGCCACGCCGGCGCCTGATAGCCGCAGTGGCCCGCATGATTTTTAAACGAAATGGGGCTCAGCACGAGGGGCAGCGCCGCGGACGACGCAGACGCCCAAGCGATCGGCAACTGGCTCAGGTCCGAGCAGATGAGATCGAACTGGAATTGGTTAAACTCAAAGCGGGACAGTGTGGCCATGTCGGTAGCGTGGATGACAAGAAAAGGTCGCTGGTGTCGCGCCAGCAGGTCAGCATAGGTTTTCCGCTCAAACAGCGCTTCATCCAGCAGTTCGGCCATGATATGCGCGCGGCCGAAATAGGGAGACCACAGCCGAATCCAATTGCTGGGCGACCGCAAGATCCTCGATTTGAGTTCCGATTCCCAGTCCTTGCGTAAAAAACGGTGCTCGAAGTCATGAAAGATCTGATCACCATATAGAGCGTAGTAACCGGCGGTGAAGGTGCCTCCAGACAAGGCAAACATCGCATCCAGTTCGTCGAGTAGCCGCTTCTTCTTGCCTTCCCAGGTAATCTGTTGACGGGCCAGCTCACGCAACACTCCAAACGCGAGCGTGGAGGCGCGGGTCCCACCGCCGGAGAAGGAGGCCATGATAAAGAGACCATCGGTGTTGTCGGCCTCGGGCGGGGCCAAATTGCTGAACCGATAGCCGCCGGCGGGCTCCCACTGCTTCAAGGGTGCATTGAGAGTAGGTCGAACGTATTCGCATCCACAGAGCGTCATCAACGACAAAAGGAACCACGCGCAAAGGCCAACCAACTGATTTTTCATCTGCTCTCCGTAACGGGCAATCTCACTCTTCAACAGACCAAACACCCTGCCGTGCCATGCTAGGCAAATGTGGTGGCTGCGGCGAGCCAAAATCCTTCACTTGCCGAGCATACCTTTCTGCAGGTCCTCTGAGGGTGGTTTCGGCCCCAGGAAAATGGAGAAAACGGCGTCGCCGAAACCCTTCCCCGAGAAGACGCCCAGCTCCTTGTTCCCGACCTGCAGCGTTGTCCCCTTTGCCGGCAGATAGGTAAACGTCAGCGTATCGGCTTCCTTCACATCGGGGACGAGCGCAAGCATCTTGTCGAACTCGGCTTTCTGTCCAGATGTGTCCTTTGCATTCGCCTCGAAGCCTTCCCGCAAAGCCTCCACGAGCTGCGCCTTCGTGAGGTCGCGCAGGAAATGCATGCGGATGGCTTTCGCCTGATCGGCCGCCAGAATCGCGCTCGCGTCCTTCGAGGCCGATTCGAGGTAGAGCCCGCCCACATAGACCTTGAACATGGACTTTTTCCTGAGGCCCAAACCGTTCAACCTCAGGGTCAGGTCGCCGGACTTGAGGGTGTCAGGCAACGTTGCCCCTGCCAGTTCACCGGCCAGCGCGGCGGTAGTGAGTATTGAAATGGCTAACATAATAATCGGAATGGCGGCGCGGCAGAATGTCATCACGATCCAGATTTTCATGCTTCTATCCTCATCAGATGGTGGGATGTTCGACTTGGAGGTAGCGGTACTGCGGTTGACGATCGGCCATTGAACAGCGGCAAACTCCACCCCTCTTTAGCATTGCAACGTTGATATGCCAACTGTCAGAAGTAACAGGCCGAAACGAGGGCTTGATGTGTGCCTCGGTTTTTGACGGACCCTTCATTCAATGACGAAGAATTCCGTGAAACCTCGGAAGGGGGACTGCAAGTAGCTCAAGAAAGAATACGCTTGATCGAAAACAGCAGCATGCCAAGTGCGTTGTTGGTTATCGTTTCAACGCCATAAGTGACGAGACGAAGAGCGTGCCGATCACCGCATGGGCAATCCCTGTTCCCCAGAGCAAGAGACCTCCGAGGCCCAGTTCCGCCGCAGCCCAGCTAATGACCACGGCTGCTAAGACATTGTAAGAGGTCATCCCAAGGCTCACCGCAAGACCCGCAGAAGTCGCAGCAGCGTCGCGGGCTTTCAGGCCGGCCAGCCCCAGCGAGAATGCTCCTGCGCCGAAGAGTCGCGTTACAATAGGAGTTATCGTGTCTACCGGCCCCCCGAACAATATCGTGACCGCCGTCGTCGGACTGAGCAATGCCAATATTCCTACGAGCGTTTCAAGACTACCGGACAGCGTCAACAAGAGTCTCAACGACACCGGGCTCCTCTCTTCGAAATGACACGGGACACTTCCGTGATGCGTCAGCGCCCCGTCCCTTTTCACATCGGCGCTAGGTCTTATTCCGCCAGCGTCTTACGAACGGTGGCGTCACGAAGCGCCTGTTGGTCTACTTCGGTGCGTGCCGTCTTCATTTCAGAAAGGTCGATGGTGACGCTGTGGATCTTGCCAGTGAACTTGTTGTCACGATCCTTGTAGTCTTCCGTAACCGGCGTGCCCTCGTCGACACCCACGTCAGCACCTTCATCGCCCGAGAAGAGGCAACACTGTGTGCGCTCGATGCGACCTTCGGCGACTTTCTGGCCATCCACGAAGATCGTCCCCATACCGCCCTTTCCCATGCCCGGACCATCGGACGCAAATTCGTACCGAATCGTCGCTTTGCCTCCTGCAATCGACTGCGGCGCGACAATGTTGAATTGCTGGAGACCGACAAAGTTGTAGGTGTAGACCGGTTTGCCCTCTTTGAGGTAAAGGCTCCAGCCGCCGAACCGTCCGGCCTGAGCCAGAATGACGCCGTTGGCACCTCCTTGTGGGATTTCCACCTCAGCGGTGATGGTGTGCGACCGATTCTTCGTGTTGATGAAGACGTTCTCCGACATGCCGGTCATTCCCTCATAGACAGTCAGCGACGTGCGCCCCGCCATGAGGTCGGGACGTCCGGCCGTGGCGGCGTTCATGCGCTCGAGTACCCGATCGTCGATCGGCAACACATGGTACTTGACCGCTTCCTTCATGAAGAGGCTCTGGAGTTCTTTGAGCTTTGCCGGATGCTTGGCGGCGACATCGCTTACCAGACTGAAGTCTTCCTTAGCGTTGAACAACTCCCACTTGTCGCCACTCAGGAGAGTGCGGGGCGTGAATTCCCACGGAGCCCGGTGAATGGTTCCGGCAAACCAGCCATCCGCATAGATACCTCGGTTGCCCAGGATCTCGAAGTACTGCACCTGGTGCCTGGTCTTTGCCTTGGCATTGCCAAACGTGTAGACCATGCTCACGCCTTCGATCGGGGCCTGCTTCGTCCCATTCACGATCTTCGGCTCCGGCAAGCCTGCAGCTTCGAGAATCGTTGGCGCAATATCGATGACATGATGGAACTGCGTTCGCACCTCGTCTTTTTCCTTGATGCGTTTGGGCCAGTGGATGACCATGCCGTTGCGCGTACCACCGAAGTTGGAGGCAACCTGCTTTGTCCAAGTAAACGGGGTATCGCCCGCCACAGCCCACCCGGCAGCCATATGAGGAAATGACATCGGACCGCCCAGATCGTCGTAATGCTTGAGGATGTCCTGGACGGTTTCTTGTGCTCGATTGAAATAGGTCATCTCGTTAAAGAGCCCGTTCATCCCGCCCTCGGCGCTCGTACCGTTGTCCCCCAGGATGTAGAAGATCAGCGTGTTGTCCATCTGACCCGTCTGCTCGAGAGCTTCAACCAACCGGCCGATCTCCGTATCCGCATACTCGCCGAACCCAGCGAAGATCTCCATTTGACGGCTGAACAGTTTCTTTTCGTCCGCCGAGAGCTTGTCCCAATCCTTGATAACGTCTGGCTTCGGAGCGAGTTTCGTCCCTGGAGGCACAACACCTAGCTTGATCTGCCGGGCCAGCGTCTCTTCGCGGAATTGGTCCCACCCTCCATCGAACTTAGCCTTATACTTCGCGATCCATTCTTTCGGGACATGATGGGGCGCATGCGTGGCACCCGGGGCGAAGTAGAGGAAGAACGGCTTCCCCGGCGTGAGCGACTTCTGATAGCGCATCCAGTGAATCGCTTGATTCGTCATATCGGTCATGAGGTGGTAGTTCGGATCGTTCGGCAGCTCGACCCTGGCAAATCCATCATAGAGTGCAGGCGCCCACTGGTTGGCTTCCCCACCAATGAAGCCGTAAAATTTGTCAAAGCCGGACCGGGTCGGCCAGCGGTCGGTCGGACCGGATGGGCTGACCTCCCAAGCTGCGGTTTCATGATTCTTGCCGAAGAAGCCCGTGCTGTAGCCGTTGAGCCGCAGCATCTCGGCGAGCGGCGCCACGTTGTTTGGACGCCGGCCTGTGTTTCCAGGAAACGCCGTCGAGGCTTCCGTGATCGCACCCATGTTGTTCATGTGGTGGTTCCGACCGCTCAACAGCGAGGCCCTGGTCGGCGAGCAGAGGGCCGTCGTATGGAAATGGTTGTAGCGGAGCCCCCCCTTGCCGAGACGTTCGGCCGTCGGCATGTGAACGGGCCCGCCGAACGCGCTGGACATGCCAAACCCCAGATCGTCGAGCATCACGAGGAGCACGTTTGGCGCACCTGCTGGTGCCTTAATCTCAAATCGCGCTGGAGGCGTCGCCTTGCGGGCATCGAATGTCGTGATTGATTTCATTTTTGGTTCCGGAATGGGCAGCACCGTCCGGTCGAGCTTCTCCGTCGCCTGAGTTTGCGCCGCCAATGAACCTTGGATGCCCACCGCCAGGATCACGAGCGTGACGCCCGCCATCACCCAGCCGATTCTCTCGCATCGACCTCTGAACCAGCTTGTGCTCATATCATTACCTCTATGATCGGATCGATCCATGACTGCGCCCTCCAGACAAATCTGTATCCTGTTATCAGTTTTCTAACCAACGGTGGTCATTGATTTCCCCGACGTTGCGAGTCCTCTCAGCCACAATGTCTCGTATTGTGCTCCAACGCGGGTATCTAATCTGCGCAGGAAAGCGTCCTTCCTAGGGTAGGAGGCGGAAGAATCTTATACCTAATGCAGTAGCAATGCACTGTTAAGGTTCAGACAGTTGGTTGCAGCGGAAGCAGCGGGGTGATTGCAAGCCAGGCACAGCGGATTTTCAGTGCGAGTATGATCGCACCCTTGAGGCTCGGTGGTGGTCCCAACGGGATTTGAACCCGTGTTTTAGTTCGACTGCGACTTCGCCCTTTTTTATTGCACGGTTGACAGACTTTGTCCCACTTATTCACAGGTAGGACTAAAACATGCGCTTTACGGAATTGGCCAAAGGCTGGATCGTCGCTCATGTGTTGAAGCGTTGATCCATTTCTTGGGAAGCCTCCGGTTCTCCGGAGGCTTCCCAAACATGGTCAGCCACACTTCAGCCACAAACTTGAACGAGCCACCGTCGCCTGTTATTTCAGCTCAACGATGAATGTATCGAGGCGGGTTGGATAGTCAAAGTCGCCCGACGATGGTCCCAGCGTGCCGTCCCAGGGGCTTGAAAACAGCGCCCAGCGACCGTCATTCGAAATCTGCGCAAAAGACTGGCCAGTGTAAGAACCGACAAGACCCCCATTGTGATTGTGCGCGAAGCGCCAGACCGTATTGGAGCCATCGGTCGCGGCAGCGATGATCTCTCCATACCAGGGGACAGGGCTCGGAGGCGTACTGATGTTATATCGTGAAAAGAGCACGGGCGCCTGGGGATTCGTTGACGCATTGAACCACGAACTGTGTTCGCCGTCATGCCATCCCGTGGCGGTCGACGGGGGCTGCATGATAAAGGTGTACTGCGTGGCATCCATGAGGTTACTCGGATCTCGAAGGCAAGCGCCTCCAGAGTACATCCCATTGATCGATCCACAGCCGTTGACAAATTTGGCGCCTATAGACGAGTGTCCGCTCGAATACATATTGGCATTCGTCATCAGCGACCAGGTATTGGTCGAAAGATTGAACACAGAATCGCCATTGACTCCCCAGCTGTGGTGCACGAAACCCACGTCCAGCCAGGCGCCGGCTGCACTACCATACATTGCATGAATCCCGATGGTTTGGCCGGCAGCCGAGGTCGGCCAGTGAGGATCGTGTTGGGCAATACCGTTGATGGTCTTCTTCAAGATATCAATGAATTTGTGCTGCGAGGGGTCATTGGGATTGAGACAGTAAATCTGTGTATAGGTATTTTGGCCTGCTGATCCTGCCGCCGAACAGATCCAAGCGTCTGCGCCGACAACCAGGGCATGATAGCCGAGCGGAACGCTCTGAGGCGGGCCGAGGTTAGTGACCTCCTGCGTGGCCTTGTTGTATTTCGCCAGTTGGTTCCCGTTGATAAAATAGATAATGTCGGGATCAACAGCGGACCATTCCCATTTCACGTCGAAGCTCAAGGGATGCAAGGTTGGCCGGGCAGACCCATCCCCGACACTGAAACTTGAGGACTCAAACTCAAGCCAATAGGATGCCCCGTGGGGACCATGGAGCTTCAGCGCCGTTGAATCGGCACTCCAGGTCCGAAAGTAGCCAGCATATTCGGGAATCAAGGAATCGCCGCCATGGGTATGGGCATCGGTCACTCGCAGGATGCGCGAGCCGAACGTCGGATCCTGGATGATCGAGTTAGCCGGACCGAGGGCCGGAGCCTGCGGAATCTGTTTGGCATCGGTTCCCGTATAGGCAGAATAGGTGGTGGGAGCGATGGCGGCGAAAAGCGTTGGGCCGACACTCTCACCACCCC
>Ga0075435_100003700_pt1 | contig 10416 bp, 10 predicted proteins | sample RhiMethybrSRZTD4_FD_75302 | JGI IMG/M metagenome (GOLD analysis project Ga0075435, IMG submission 75302) | Populus rhizosphere microbial communities from Tennessee, USA - Rhizosphere MetaG P. TD hybrid SRZTD4 | ecosystem: Host-associated > Plants > Roots > Rhizosphere > Soil | place: USA... | reverse complement strand
CGATCCTGGCAATACTCTGTGGCTGAGCGACTGGATAAGGCGTTTTCATTCGCAATATGACATCGCACACTCGCACGCTTCCCTCGAAGTCCAGGGCCAGCATACGAAGCCATGCTTCACGAAAATTGAAAAGCCAGGGATCGTTGCCGTTCTTCTCGGCCATCGCTCTTCCCTCGCGCACCATTTGCAGAGCCTCTCCGAGCCTGCCCACGCGAAGGAGAGCGATGGTTTTTCCGCTGAGCGCGAAAAAGTGCTCCATCAGACTCGTGGTTTGATCAAACTTCGGAATGCCACTCTCGAACACCTCAAAAGCTTCCGGGTAATTCCCCTGAAGAGCCTGGACGTGCGCGTAAATCATCCGGTGAAATGGTGGAATATCTTTGTCGCCCAGATCCTGTAATTGCTGATACGCGGATACACACAGCGCTGCATCTTCCTCGCGCCACCGGTCATATAACAGGCGACTACCCGCGGCGAGCATTTGCGTACGGGCCAGGAGCAAGGCTTCATGCATCCCCTGGGCGACTTCCACCGCCCGGCTTATCGCCGCAATTCCGCGGTCGGGATCGATCAACCCAAATGGCCGTACCAGACAAGTCAGAGCGCTCACTTGAGCGGCTTTCAGCCCTGCCTGGCCAGCGCGGGATGCAGCAGACTCGTAGGCGGCAGCGGACTCTGCCATCGCGCCCAGAGCATAATGTGCGTCGCCAATGAACTCGAGAATCTGGGATTCCAGCTCAGCTCGAAGCTGTGCTTGGATCCTGGGGACGAACTCCAACGCGTGTTGCAGCACCTGAATGCAATCGCGATATGCGAACCGTGCAGCCGCGTTCTCGGCCGCCAATATCAGAAATCGAGCAGCTTGTTCATATTCACCCGCGCTCTCGAAGTGAAATGCAATCTCGGAAGCCAATTGTCGTTGGCTGGGGCCGCTGACTGTCTTCAGTCGCTCAGCTACTGCGCGATGAAGCCTGGCCCGCTTTCCGGGTGCAAGACGCCTGTAAATCGCTTGACGATACAGCGAATGTCGGAACTCGTAGTGAGCGGCTACGAGAGCATTGGGGAGTTCTTGAATTCCGATTGCCTTAATGACTTGCTGACGAGCCGCTAATTGGTCGCACAAATCCTCAACCTCATCAGGCCGCTCCTCCAGTGTGGTTGCGATCACCCAGGCTGAGAAATGCTCTCCCACCACGCTGCCCGCTTCAAGAGCCAGCTGCTCGGACGCCGTCAACTTTTCAAATTGCACTTCCAACATTTGTTGCAAGGACTGAGGCACACCTGGGTCGATGGTTTCGAGAGGCGTGGTTAATCTCCACTCTCCTTCGTCATGGACGATCGAGCCCTTCTTGATCATGTCCTGGACGATCACCACCATAAACAAAGGATTTCCTCCGGAATGGCGGTAGATTAAGTCCGCCATCCCGGGCGACAAACTCGCGTTCGGAAATTCCGTGGCGAGGTACTCAGCAATTGCAGGCTCTGGCAAGCGCTCAAGTGCGATTTCAGCGCACAGGTTATGAACCTGCAAATCCTGCTTAAGGCCCTTTAAGCTGCTGTTGGAGAGAATCACATCGACTGGCCGATATGTGCAGACCAGCATTAATCTGGCTTGTTCACGACGGCGCGCCAGCGCGGATATGAGGTCCAGGGTTGATGGGTCAACCCAGTGGAGATCTTCAAACACGAGTAGTATTGGCGCTTCGGAGCTTAGCGATTCCAGTGCCTCACAAATCTCTCGTACCATGCGCTCGCGCGTCGCTCCCAAGATCTCGCGTTGCAAAGTTTCCCGCTGCTCCGGTCTTACCAACGAGGGAAATTGAATAAGCCAGGTAGGGGCTCGCTTGGCTAAAGTCTGCACCATCGCTTCGGTTTTTGCAGCGCGAGTTAATTGTCCGAGCGCATCAAGCATCGGATAGTAAGGTTCCTTCCCGCCAAAGCCTTCAACGCACTGCCCACGTGCTGTTCTTGCGTTTCCCTGATGAGAGGCCAGCTGATGGAAAGAATCCACCAGCGTGGTCTTGCCGATACCCGGCTCACCCGCAACAAAAACGATCTGCCGCTGACCTCGCAAAGCTTTCTTGAACGCACCCTGAAGCTCACCCAAAGGACCTGCCCGCCCGACCATCTTCGATACGGCCTCAGATGGCAGCTCGTGCGGCTCTTCGGCAACATGGTCAGTGACGGGCGCAATAAATTGATAGCCGCGCTTGGGAAGGGTTTCAATGTAAACAGGATTGTCATGCTGGTCGCCCAGGACCTTGCGAATTCCGAGAATGTATTTCTTGATGAGTTCCGGATTTACGTATGTCTCCGGCCACAATGCTTCCAAAAGTTCATCCTGTGTCACCAGGCGTCCCGGATGTTCAACCAGGTAACGCAATACATCGAAGGCCTTCGGTGTAAGCGGAACCCGGTGCTCGCCGCGCCACAGACACTGATTCCCAGGATCAAGCCGGAATGGTCGGAACAGCTTCATGCTGCACATCTTGGAGCTACGCGAAGAAAGCACGCCGGGAGTACGAGCGTATTCTACGGCACTAAACGTCGTTTTCACATGTTTCGCAAAAGAGATTCAGAATAATGGCGACCCGGTCCCGTCACTGAAATAAGACTAAAAAGCCACCAACACGTCACATTTTATTTTCCGTCTATTCGTAGCCTCTGCTTATGCGAGGCGCATTCGTAATTCGATTGGGACGAGAAACGAAGCCATCCGATGGCGATCTCGAAGGCACCATAGAGGAAGTTGATTCGGGCAAGGAACTGAAATTTCGGTCGTCAACCGAGTTGCTCAGATTTCTGGGCGAGCGTTTTCAGGCCATCCTCGTGGAAGCGGAGGATAGTGCTGAGAACTCAATTGCACAAGCAAAGAGGGCAAATAAAGATCGTGCCAGCGGCGAAACCGAATTGTGAGCAGAGGTCTTATGGCATTGCAAATCGTTTGGCGGAATCCGCAATCCCGCCCAGCACACAAGGCGCTGGTTGAACAGATTGTTGCAGATGCTTACGGCGCTCTTTACTCGGTCAGGAGCGCAAATGAGACCAAGGTATTCGAACTGATCTTGCATCGAGCCGCCTAGAGACTCGCGAGGTGCTTATGAGTTTGACCATTGCTGAAAATTTGGGAAAACACACCGTCGCTGTTTTCGATGCAGACCTGCCATTGGTTAACGCCAGCAGGAATGGCGATGCGTCCGCTTTCGAAGAACTTGTGAAGAAATACGATGCCAAACTCTATCGCGTTGCACAAGGCATGATTCACAACCACGAAGATGCGGAAGAGGTTGTGCAAACCGCATTCTTGAAGGCTTATCTGAATTTGCATCGGTTCCAGGGAAACGCGAAGTTTTCAACCTGGCTTATTCGTATCGCGATGAATGAATCGTTTATGAAATTGCGAAAGCAACGATCAAATAGAGAGCAATCTTTAGACGCCCAGATCAGATTTGGTGCTGAGGCAAGCAATCACGATCAAATTGATTTGACGCACTGGGCCGGAAATCCGGAGTCACTCTACGGTGCGACCGAACTTCGGCAGATTCTTGAGAGCTGTCTCCAGAGATTGCAACCGAAATTGCGAGTGGTCTTCTTCCTGCGAGACATCGAGGGGCATTCCATCACCGAAACCTCAGGAATTCTGAACCTCACCGCTACGGCCGTGAAGACTCGGCTTTCTAGAGCACGGCTCTTATTGCGCGAAGAACTAACACGATACTTCAAATGAGCGACACTGAAATAGACATGTTGCGTTTATTGCTGGGTGAACCGGGCTTCTTCGCACAATCTCCAGATACCTGCCTAGCGCATCTCTAGAAGTCCGCCCGCTCGAAATATTCAGTGTGGTTTGACACTGTTCGATGCTGTTACCGAGCGTCACCAAAACTAGACCAAAACGGGACTAAGACTTCCACCTTCTCGCTTCAGGCTTTTTTTAATCTCGCAATGTCGGCGACCAAACCTCCTGGCCCGGCGAGAATTTCAAATTCAACTCAAGAAAGGACTGGAACCACATGAAAAAAGTACTTGCGAGCCTATGTCTGTTGCTGGGCGCTTCTTCAGCGTTCGCCCAGACATCAAACACGGTACGCTGGCAGAGCTTTGCCGGCGTAATCACTGCACAGAACGTCGATAACCCTGTCAGTGCAAACATCCACAGTGGCACCTTTGCCTGGACCGTGCGTAGCGGTAGTGCGCGCGTCAATCTGGCCACGGGAGCTGCGTCTTTCAACATTCAACAGCTGGTTATCAACGGAGCCAAGTTCAGTGGTACGCCTGGACCCATCACACAGGTGACGGGCACTCTGGTGTGCAACCCCGGGGCTGATGGAGAGTCACCCCACGACACCGCTGCCGTAAACCTAGACGTGCACGGAAATGCGCAGTTTAGCGGTAATCTCGGGACCTTAGGAACCTGCGCTAATCCCTTGTTTCTCGTCCGCATCTTCAACCCCAGCGGCGCCCGTGGCCTCTGGATTGCCACCGGCGTTGACCGCACCCTCGGTGACTAACAAAGACTATCAGCTAATTGATTACGGCGAGGTGCGAGCACCTCGCCGTTTTCTGGTGCGACCAACAGTTCTGTTGGGTACTACATCGCGAGCCCTTGGCGCCGCCAATTCACATCCAAACTGATTTTTGCCAGTTACTTCTTGCTGATCATCAGCAAGGCGGAAGGAACCCACAACGAAACGTAGTCTGCTCCGGCTATTTCGGTGTCTGGACGCAGTTACCCCTGATCCAGCGACTCTGCTTCTTAGAGCAAGTCTACCAATTCGTGGGTGCTTAAGCACCTACAAGAAATGTTGTGAGCACCCCGGCATTAGCCCGTGAAATGAACAGGAGCGCAAACTTACGATATGGCCTGATTACAACAATTGACCGATCAATTGAGGTTTACATTCCCTATCGTTTTGCGCGAAATCCCAGTCCATTATTCCCTTTGGTTACCTGTGAGCCTTCTATGAACTGCTGCACAATTCCCGCAACCGGAGGGCTTTTATGAGTACACCCATCAGAACTACCTTGACCGTGGTGATCGGCCTAGTGCTGCTCAGCACGCTAACGATGGCCCAGAATGGGGCAAACAACACTGACAAAGACAAGAGTAAGGAGCACCATAGCCCCCTAGCGAGAGCTGCGTTCTGGCGTCATCACAAAGACGCCAACAAGAACGTGCAACAAGGGCAGGCTAAACAGGTGCCATCTAAAGCAGCCCAGGCCAAGACTGCACAGCTAAAACCGGGGCCGGCTAAGCAGGCCGCTGGAAAGAAAGACCAACAACAGCATGACAGCAACCTTAGCAAGTCTTCCGCTTCAAAAGCTGTTGCAAACAAGACGAAACCGCAACAGAAGGCGCAACCCAAGCCGGTTTCGTTAAAACAATAGCTTCTAACGGGCCGCCTACTGCGCACGGGCGGCCTGCTTGTTCGCCTGTGAGCCATTCACGTCAATTGGATCGCCTGTTAACAACCACCATCGGTGTGGCTGCCTCCATCGCTATAATTCTGTTATGAAAACTCACAGTTCATTTGTAGCCGCGCTGTTTCTCACCGTCTTAACGCTGGCATTGTCTAGCGCCGCCAAGGTTGGCGTCGAACTAAAGGACGCGCAGGGCAAGAGCGTAGGTTCAGCGCTTATGTATGAGAGCGACGGCATGGTGATCCAACTCAATTTGCATGATGTGCCTCCGGGAGAACACGCCATCCACATCCATCAGAATGCAAAGTGTGATGCCCCCGATTTCAAGTCAGCCGGCTCTCATTTCAATCCAGACAACAAGAAACATGGGCTTGTAAATCCTGAGGGCCACCACGCCGGCGACATGCAAAACTTCACTGCGGACGCGAATGGCAAGGCCAAGGCGAAGATTGTCAACAAGGATGTGAATTGGGGAAGTGACAGCCACTCGATTTTTAGCAATGGCGGAACAGCACTGATCATCCACGCCCACGCCGATGATATGAAGACCGATCCTGCCGGAAATGCCGGTGACCGCATTGCCTGTGGAGTGATAACAAAACGGTAGCGACGGCAACGGATTTTGAGTGCTATCGCGTGATTTCGTCAACTCTCAGGTCGTTAGACCACAGGATTGTTGGGAGGCGATTAACTCCAGTAATGAATCATGAGTCGCGCCATCCTAAGAATGCGCCGAGCTCTTGTACGAAGATGTTCCAGGCAGGTTCGTCAGCGAGAAGAATGTGATTGGCGCTTGGCAATGGGACAAATCTTGCGTTAGGAATCTCTGCCGCGAGTATTCGGCCCTCTTGCGCTGGCACGATTTGATCACGGTCACACTGAAATACGATAGTTGGCACCGAAACGGAGGGGAGCAGGCTGCGCACGTCGATTTCATCGCAAACTTGCATGATGCGCGCGGCGTTTTCTGGCGAGGTGGACACGCGCTGCAAATCATCCCACCATCTTTGGTGGTCGAGCGACGTATTTTCGGGAACAAATCTTTTTGCGATGATTTCAGAAAAGCCGGGAAGATTTTTTCCCCAGTTGAGCCGCACGATTGTTTGCAGGGCTAAGAGAAATACTTGCCGATACGACGCGGACAGTGACGCCGCGCCACCAGGGACAAAACAGAATTTGAGATCAACAAGTATTTGGTCAAAAAGTTCAAAGATGTATCCCTAAGGACGATCGGACTTTTCGAGCTGCAAACACTGCTCAACGATCTCGCCGAAACATATTCGGAATCGATCGTGAAGCATGCTTTCGTGAACCTGAGGTCGATTATGAAGTTGGCGCAGAAGTTGAAATTCATTCCCGAAAATCCCGGGGAGGAAACCAAGATGCCGGCGACGAAGGCGGTCGAGCGCCCGACGATGACCCCAGAGCAAATCAGTAGCTTAATGGGCGCTATCGAAGACCCGCATGACTTGTGCCTGATGTGTATCGGCTTATTCTGCGCCACCAGAACCAGCGAGACACTAGGTCTCCAGTGGAAGTCGTACCTGGGAGACAAGTTCATGATCCACAGCACCGCCTACGAGGGAGAGTTGTATCGTGGTCAGGTCAAGACGGATGCCAGCCGGAGTGCAATTCCGATTCCGGATGACATCATTCCAATAGTCGAGGCCTGGCGGCAGCTATGCCCTGACTCGTCATCCGACGCGCTTATGTTCCCAACTTTCGGACGGGACGAACGCAAAGGCCAGAAGGTGCCGCGCCGGGCAAAGAACTTTCTCAAGTGGCGAATCTACCCGATCGCAGACCGACTGAAGATCCCGAGAAAGCTGGTCACATTTCAGGTGATGCGGCGCACTCTGGGCACCGATCTTCAGAAACACGGGACGATGAAGGACGCACAAGGAATCTTGCGGCACGCCAGCATCAAGACGACTGCGAACGTGTACATGCAGGAGATACCGGCCAGTGTGCGGGCCGCAATCAACTCGCGTACGCGCGCAGTTTTGGCCGAGTCGCGAGTGGCCGTAGCAAAACCTGAGAGTGCAACGTGTCCCAATGTGTCCCAATTCCAAAAAGTGGAGAGCGCAAGTGCCTGAAAAGAATGGCTCCTCAGGTAGGACTCGAACCTACAACCCTCCGGTTAACAGCCGGATGCTCTGCCATTGAGCTACTGAGGAGTGTGGTGCTGCGGGGCTGTCGCATTCATCATATCACCGTGTCGGGCCGAACGAAACGCTGCAACGAGAACGTTCGTTTCAAGCGGGCGATTGAGAGCCGAGGGGAAGTTGCACTTCATCGACCTTAGAGCCAGCGAAGCCAAGGAGTGTACCAGACCGCGTAGGTTGCCAGACCGAACAATAATGTCACCCATCAAAGCAGCAGAGTGATACGCATCCATAACTTGTAGTTGTTGAACCGGAGTTTTTTGGGGGGAGTTCCGTTCCGGCGACAACCAAGACATAGATACCCACCGCTTCCGATACCATTCCGAGCGCCGCATGAGCGGTCGAAATCAGGTAATGCATTTTGCCGAGTCTTTCCGGCAGTTTCGGAAGCACGCGGGCATTGAAAGCCGGTAACATCACGGTAACGATCACAGCCGCGTTGAGCAGCACCATCGAGGTTTGACACACCGCGTGCCATTTGAATTTTCGCGTCCGCGCAAGCCAGAAGCCAAACAACAACAGTAGCCCGATCGCAATCTCGGTTATTATGACCGCGTCGGCGTAGAGAGGCGCTCCTGTTCCCAAAATCCCTCGATGGAAATGATCGGGCACCACATTGCGAGAACTTGCAGCCCGGTCGTTTTATTCCAAGCACGTTTCGATTGCAGCGGAGGACAAATGGGCGACGAACTTTTGTTAATCTAATTTGGCTCCGCCACTTGTGGCCCTCGAGGTGGTTCATGACAGGAGGCTTTCGTTTGCTTCTGCTTTTTTCATCCGTCGGTTTTTGGGCCGCGACCGTTCTGGCCGGCGACAGTACTTCTGCATCGAATTCAGCCGGCCCACCAATTGCCAGGCGGATGCCGGTCCAGGACGACGTTCATGGTCACAAGATCACAGACCCTTATCGCTGGCTGGAAAATGCGCAAAGCCCCGATACTCAAAAATGGGTACAGCAGGAACTGGAATACACCCGCAGCTTGCTGGATCCGTTGCCAGGCCGGGAGCAACTCCACAAGCGACTCACAGATCTGCTTTCGATTGGCACCATCGGAGCGCCGCAGCTTGGCGGCAAATACTACTTCTACACAAAACGCGAGGGAACACAGAATCAGCCCGTGCTCTACGTCCGTGAAGGATTGAACGGGAAAGACCGAGTTTTGGTGGACGTCAACGCCCTTGCGGCCGATGGCACGATTGCTCTGGATTGGTGGACGCCCTCCGAAGACGGCAAGTATGTTGCGTATGGGACTTCACCCAGCGGCTCGGAGATGAGCACGCTGCATGTGATCGAAACGGAGACAGGCAAATTGCTCCCCGATACAATCGAGCGGACCCGAGCAGCGAGTATCGCCTGGAAGCTCGACAACTCTGGTTTTTATTACCCGCGCTATCCGAAAAAAGGCGACGTCGCTGACGGCCAGGAAATGTACAACCGGCACATTTTCTATCACGTGCTGGGAACTGATACTGCGAAGGACCTGTTGATTTTCGGTGATGGCCGCGACCCGGCAGATTGGCCGGACGCGGAACTCTCGAACGACGATCGTTGGCTGATTATTACCGTTGCGGAAGGATGGACGAAGACCGAAGTCTACTTGCAGGACCTGAAGGCTGGTTCGCCGCCGGCGCGGATAACCGAAGGCAAGAACTTCCTTTATGGCGGGGAAATCGTCAACGGGAAACTTTTCATTACGACGAATGAAGATGCGCCGCGATATCGCGCGTTTGTGGTGGACGCATCGTCGCCTGCGCGAGCAAATTGGAAAGAAATCATTCCGCAGGGCGATTCCGTACTGCAAGGTGTGGGCGTCATCAACGGCCTTTTGCTTGCCCAATACGAACAAAACGCGACTTCGCAGCTGCGCTTGTTCGACACAGAAGGCAAACTACTTGGGGATGTTCGTCTGCCGGCTATCGGGAGCGTGTACGGACTAGGTGGCAAGTGGAACCGCAAAGAAGCCTTCCTTGCATTTCATTCTTTCACCATCCCTGATTCGATCTATCAGATAAACCTTGCTGACCGCGGCACCGTGCTCTGGAGCAAAGTAGAAGCGGCGGGGATCGACCCTGAAAAATACGAAGTCAAACAACTCTGGTTTAACTCGAAAGATGGTACTCGCGTGCCGATGTTCGTGTTCCACAAGAAAGGTCTGGAACTCAACGGAAAAAATCCGACGCTGTTGACTGGATACGGCGGATTCAATGTAAGCCTGACCCCAAATTTTGTGGGTGACCGCTATCTCTGGCTAGAGCACGGTGGCGTGTTTGCCGTCGCAAACCTGCGAGGTGGGGCAGAGTTCGGCGAGGATTGGCATCGCGCCGGAATGCTCGACAAGAAGCAGAATGTCTTTGATGATTTCATCGCGGCCGCAGAATTTCTGATTTCGCAGAAATACACGGACAAAGATCATCTTGCCATTCGCGGCGGATCAAATGGCGGGTTGCTGATGGGAGCTGCACTCACGCAACGTCCTGATTTGTACCGTGCGGTTGTGTGCCAGGTGCCGCTGCTCGATATGTTGCGCTATCAGAATTTCCAGATCGCAAAGCTTTGGATTCCTGAATATGGATCCGCCGAGGACCCCAAGCAGTTTGACTGGCTCTATGCCTATTCGCCTTATCACCATGTAAAGCCTGGAACCGAATACCCGGCAATCCTGTTTATGACTGCCGACACCGATACGCGGGTGGATCCGATGCACGCGAAGAAGATGTCGGCACTGATGCAGGCGGAAGCGGAAAACGGAAAGAGCCGCGAACGCCCGATTCTGCTGCGTATTGACACCAAAGCTGGACACGGCGCGGGCAAGCCGATCACGAAGCAGGT
>Ga0075435_100003698_pt1 | contig 10419 bp, 12 predicted proteins | sample RhiMethybrSRZTD4_FD_75302 | JGI IMG/M metagenome (GOLD analysis project Ga0075435, IMG submission 75302) | Populus rhizosphere microbial communities from Tennessee, USA - Rhizosphere MetaG P. TD hybrid SRZTD4 | ecosystem: Host-associated > Plants > Roots > Rhizosphere > Soil | place: USA... | reverse complement strand
CGGCGCAGCCGGTCCATGATGGCGCGACCCAGCCCGACCTCGGCTATGCCCTCGACGAATATGGCGTCTACGCCCGTGGCATCGAGGTCGCGGAGGGCCTCGAAGAGCTCACGCGCATAGGCCTCCAGGTCGACGGGCATGGACCTCACCCGGAGGCCAGGCCGATCGAGTCGGACGGAGCGCTGGACCATCAGGGCGACCGATTTGCCGCCATCGAGCCAGGAGAGGACGGCCTCCTCGCCTGCGCCCGCGTCGATGAGGATCACCCTGGCTCGCGGTGCGTAGTGGCGGAAGCGCAGTCCAGGCGATCGTCCCGCGGCCTCGTCGTCACCGCTGGCGACTCGCACCCGCCCCAGGTGGGCCTCGAGCTGCTCCAGCGTGACGCCGCCCGGCCGGAGCAGCGTGGGAGGCTCGGTGGTCATGTCGAGCACGGTGGACTCGAGGCCGACGGAGGTGGAGCCGCCGTCCAGGATGAGCTCGATCCGGCCTCCCAGATCTTCGAGCACGTGCGGCGCGCGGGTGGGGCTCGGGCGACCCGAGCGATTGGCGGAAGGCGCGGCGAGCGGGCGGCCGGCGGAGCGGATGAGCGCCTGCGCCACTGGGTGCGCCGGCGCGCGCACGGCCACCGTGTCGAGCCCGCCCGTGGTAATGAGGGGCACGGCGGCCGCGCGGTCCAGGACGAGGGTGAGGGGGCCGGGCCAGAAGCTCGCCACGACCTCACGGGCTCGATCCGTCACTCGCACGGCGACCTCGTCGAGCGCGGTCGCATCGGCGACGTGCACGATCAGCGGGTTGCCTCTCGGCCGCTCCTTGGCCTCGAAGATCCTCGCCACCGCCACCGCCGAGAGGGCGTCGGCGCCGAGGCCGTACACCGTCTCGGTGGGAAAGGCCACAAGACCGCCCGCCCGGATCACCTCCGCGGCGCGGGTCAGGGCTTCCGGCGTCGCCTCGAGAACCTGGGTACGCATGGACACGGTGGCCGACCCTACCCGAGCGCGCCCCACGGGGCAAGGTCGCCCTTGACAGCCCCGGGAGCCACGCCCTAGCGTGCGTCTCAAGGAGGATACACATCATGACTCGACTGCTCGCTCTGCTCACGGCCCTGATCCTGGCCGTCGGTGTCGCGGCGGCTCCCCAGGCCTACGCCCAGGCGAAGAAAGACGCCCCGGCCAAGGCTGACACCAAGTCCGACACGAAGAAGGAGCTGCTGGACATCAATTCAGCTTCGGCCGACGAGCTGAAGACCTTGCCGGGCGTGGGCGACGCGTACGCGAAGAAGATCATCGACAACCGCCCGTACGCGAAGAAGGACCAGCTCGTGTCGAAGAAGGTCATCCCCGAGAAGACCTATGAGGGGATCAAGAACCTGATCATCGCCAAGCAGAAGTAACCTGCCGGAACTTTCCCGCCCCCCCCGGTCTGACTGGTCACATGCGCCCGGCATGGACCGGGTCGGGAGCGAACATGGACGTTGGCCGTCGGCCGTTCCGCCATCCTCTGAAGCCCGGACCGCGGCGCGGACGTCAGGCCGACTGCACGCCGAGCAGCTCGACCTCGAAGATCAGGGTCGCGCCCGGCGGGATCACGCCGCCCGCGCCGCGGTCGCCGTAGCCCAGGTGCGCGGGGATGATGAGCTTGCGCTTGCCGCCCACCTTCATGCTACCCACACCCTCGTCCCAGCCCTTGATGACCCGCCCCTTGCCGATGGGAAAGGTGAGCGGCTCGCCCCGATCCACCGAGCTGTCGAACTTCTGGCCGCTCTTGAGCCACCCCGTGTAGTGCACGCTCACCGTGTCGCCCGTCTTCGGCCGCGCTCCCGTCCCCTCCACGATCTCCACGTAGCCGAGGCCCGTGGCCGTCTCGATCACCTGCTCGTCCGCCATGTGGTCTCCTTCCGAAATCGGGACTCGCGGGCTCGGCTATCGTATTCGTCGACGAGCGCCGGACGCGAGTCGGAATGGGGTGAGGGTCTCCGCGGAGTTTTCGCATCTAGTGGGTCCGGCGACCGACGAGGGCCGCCTGGAGAGAGCGTCGATCGACGCGCGAGAGGCCGCGGATCATCGCCGGCGTGAGGAGAGGCGTGTGAGGAGCATCGACCAGGCATTCGGGAATCCACCATAGGTTGGCCTCGGAGGTCATCCAGCCGGGATGCCGCCGGTCGAAGCGCGTGAGATTGACGGGACGTGAGAAGGCACGAAGGGTCCGCTCGCCGCGCAGGTTGATATAGCCTTCGAAGTAGCTCATGGCCAGCTCTCGCAAGGTCCGGTGGATCGGCTCGCGGTAGCGCACCCCCGAGAAATTGCTCTTGGCGATCGCGCCCCAGTGCCCACGCTCGCGAAAGACGGCGATGACGTGGTCCACGTCCTGCACCGCCTCAAGATCGAGCAAGAGCGGCGGGTACCCCAGAACCCGCAGCGCCGCGGCGGCGAAGATGGCGCCCTCGAGACAGTGGGCGGTGCGCTCGCGAAGCACGCAGCGCGGTGACCACGCGGTGCTGGCCAGATGATACGGCATGGCGTCGAGGGTCCGCTGAATGCCCTGGGGCGACCTGAGCGCCCGAAGGGCACGGAGCTCCTGTGGGGTGAAGCCTTCGGCCCGGCTCGGCATCAATGGGTGACCGGCCGCTCGGCGCGGACGGGTGGCGGCTCGGTCGGGACACCCGCGAAACGCTCGCGAAGGCGCATCCAGAGCTGGAGCCGCGACCAGTCCGGCTCGTCGACGTAACGCGGCACGGCGGGATCGATCCATGGATTCGGGAAGAACACGGTGAGCATCTGCTCGGCACGCCCGTTCCACATGCGCAGTCCCCACGCATTGGCCAGGCCCCTTGCGTCGAGATTGCGGAAGAAGGCAGCGCGAGCGCAGCGCCGCCATTCAGCGAGCGCGGGCGGCGTGGGGAGGGTGGCGCTGCCGCGATTGGCCCCGATGCAGAGGTGGAAGTGCCAGGGGGCGGCGCCCGGCACGTCGATGGTCGCGTAGCCGTCGAAGAGGGCGACGGTAGGGCGGTCCGTGAAGCGCCCTTCGTAGACGGCTCCCTCGATGCAGGGACCGAAGATCACCTCGCGCCAGTGCTCCTCGAAGCACTCGCGCAGCAGGGCGAGGAGGGTCGCCTCCGCGCAATCGACCTCGAAGTACTCCGTGCGGGTGCCGTCGAGGTTGGGCTCGGCCATACCGCTCCCCACCCGCGCGGCGGGCCGGCGCCCTAGTCGGGCACGCTGTTCAACACGTAGACGGCAACGATGAGGCTCGTGCCCTCCGGGAAGGGGCCGAACCACTTCTCGTAGATCGGCACCACTTCTGCGCTCCGGTAGAGCTTGATCAGCGTCCGGTCCACCGCGAGGTGGAAGTTCGGATCACCGCGCTTGACCATGAGGGCGTAGGGCTCGTAGGAGATGAAGTCCTCGATCAAGTAGAGCTTGGCGGGATTCCGCGAGGAGACGGCCAGCCCCGAGAGGAGCGTGCGGTCCGAGGCGTAGGCGTCGATCTTGGCGTCGTCGAGCGCGGCCAACCCCTCCGCGTGATCCTTCACGGCGAGCAGGGTCACGTTCTGGAGGTTGAGCTTCTTGATCACGTCGCGGATCGCGCCCTCGGTGGTGGTGCCGGGGATGACGGCGACGCGCTTGCCCGAGAGGTCGGTGAGCCGGTTGATCTTCGCCTCACTCAGGGTGAGGAGGCTGCCCCCGTCGAGAAAGGTCAGCACCGTGAAGTCGACCTGGGCCATGCGACGGAGGGTCTTGGTGGTGGAGCCGCACTCGATGTCCACGGTGCCGTTGTTCACCGCGCCGATGCGGTCCTCCGGCGTCACCTTGACCCACTTCAGGTCGAGCTGGGCGAGGCCGAGGTCCTTCTTGATGCCTTCGGCGACGCGGAGGCAGAGATCGATGGAGTAGCCCTGCGGCTTGGGATCGCTGGCCGTCACGAAGGAGAAGGGGGGCGAGGACTCGCGATAGCCGATGGTGAAGACGCCTGTGCGCTTGATCCGGGCGAGGGTGTCTTCCTGCTGCTGCGCGGCCGCCGGAACGGCCGAGCCGAGGAGTAGCGCGCCGAGGAGCAGAGCCAGCATCGAAGGCAGCAATCGTCGCATGGCGGTCTCCTTACTCGGGCAGGCCGTTCATGAGGTACATGTTCACGATCAGGGGGCCGGCAGTGGTCATGGACCCGAAGTACTTCTCGAAGACCGGCGCCACCTCACCCGATCGGTACATGCCCGCGAGGCCGCGGTTGACGGCGAGTCGGAAGGCGGCGTCACCCCGTCGGAGGACGAAGCCGTGCGGCTCGTACGAGAAGTACTCGTCGACGAGGGAGAGCTTCTCCGGGCTCTTGGAGGTGCGCCCCATCCCGATGAGGAGGGTGCGATCGGAGGCATAGGCGTCGATGGTGTGGTTGTCGAGGGCGGCCACGCCCTCCGCGTGATTCTTCACCTGCACCACGGTGGTCTTCACCCCATGCTTGGCGATGGCCATGGTCAGCGCCTTCTCCGTGGTCGTCCCCGGCACCACCCCCACCCGTTTGCCGTCGAGCGTCCCGATGCCCCGAATGCCCGAAGCGTCCGTGACGAGGAGGCTGCCACCGTCGACGAAGGTCATGAGGCTGAAATCCACCTGCTCCTGGCGGGTGAGGGAAGCGGTGGTGGAGCCGCATTCGAGGTCGACGGTGCCGTTGATCACGGAGGTGAGACGGTTCTCCGGCGTCACCTTGACCCACTTGGTCTGCAGGTTGGTGAGCCCGAGCTGCCGCGCGATGCCCGCGGCGATGCGCGTGCAGAGCTCCACGGAGTATCCCGCGGGCTTGCCGTCGTCTCCCGTGTAGGCGAAGGGGCGCGCGTCCTCTCGATAGCCCAGGGTGATGGTGTTCGAGCTCCTGATCTTCTGGAGCGTGTCAGGCTCCGCGGCCATGACCGGGGTAACGAGCAGGACGGCGGCCAAGAGCGACGTCAGCAGTCGAGTCATGCGTGTGCCCTTTCGCGGGTGGGTTGGCGAGCGAAGGCACCGTAGCACCTTTGCCCGTGGCGACGCAAGGATGGCCGCCGTCACCGCTTGACGGCGATGCGCGGCGACGGCTGACCCACGTGGAGGTGCGCGCCCGAGGCCGAGCCGGGGATCACGCCCCACGCGGCGATGAAGGGAATCCCCGCCTCGCGCAGGTAGTCCATGAGGGCTCGACCCTCGGGGCTGTCCGGGTGCACCGCGATGTCGAGGGCATCTCGATGATCGAGGCCCATGCGGTCGTGGAGCGGCGTCTGGCCGTACGCGCTCACGGGCAAGGGACGGCCGAAACGCCGGACGAAGAACTGTTCGAGCTGGGCTGCCCCCGCCTTGAGCGACCAGGCGGTGGGGCCGTTGTAGCGGATGAGGGTCGCCGTCTGCTCGTAGCCGCCGCGGCCCAGCGGCGCGCGGCCCGCCACCGCGCGGGCGGTGGTCGCCTCGGCGAGGGCATGATCCACCTCGGCCACGGCGCGATGGGTGTCCTCGATCTTGGCCTGGGCCTTCTGCACGGCGGCCTCCGTCGCCTCGAGCTCCTTCCTCGAGATGATGCCGCGCTCGAAGAGGACGCGCCGCTGGTCGCGCTGCTCGGTGACGCGCGCCAGCTCCTGCTCGTAGAGCGGCAGGAGGGCCTCGAGCTTCGCCCGATAGTCCGTGAGGGCCGTCACCACCTCGCCGGCCCGCTGGGCGACGGTGGGCGCGGGGGCGTCGGCGGCGACGGCGGAACCCGCGAGGAGAAGGATCAGGACGACGGCGGCCAGGTGGCCGCGGCGTCGCCTCAACGGGGCCGCGGCGGATGGGCGCGCACGGTGGCCTCGTCGATCTCCGTGCCCCAGCCCGGTCCGGTGGGCAAGGTGAGATAGCCGTCCTTGACGTCGGGCTTCACCGTGACGATGTCGTCGTGCCATGGCACCACATCGGGATCCGTCTCCATGATACGCAGGTTCGGCACCACCGCGCAGAAGTGGGCGCTCATCATGGTGGCGAGCGGGCCGTAGAAGTTGTGGGGGGCGACGTTGATCTCGTAGGTGTCGGCCATGTTCGCGATCTTCACCGACTCCCCCACCCCATTCCACGGCGTGTCGATGATGGCCACGTCCATCGAGTAGTTCTCGAAGTACGGGCGATAGTCGCGGCGCCCGAAGAGGCTCTCACAGGAGGCCACGGGCATGGGCACCTGGCTCCGGATGTAGCCGAGCGCCTTGGGGTCGCGCGTGTCCATCTCCACCCAGAAGAGATCGAAGGACGCCATGGCGCGGGCCACCTTGATGAAGCCTTCCGTCTTGTAGTTGAAGTTGAGGTCGACCAGGATGTCCATGTCCGGTCCCGTGCCCTCGCGGAAGGCGGCGAGCTGATCCCGCACCGCATTCAGCACGAAGCGCTCCGCGTTCAGCTCGGGAAAGCCTTCGCTGGTGCGGGCGAAGCCAGGGGCGAAGTTGCGCGGGTTGTCTCCGAAGATGAGCGCGTTGGTTTTGAGCCCGGTGTAGCCCTTGGCCACCACTTCGTTGCCCAGCTTCACGATGTCGTCCAGCGTCTTCACGGGCGGGATCTGCAGCTCCTTGTGGGAGCGCACCCGGTACGTCCCGCAGTGCGACCAGTAGAGGCGGATGCGCTCACGCACGGGCCCGCCCAGCATCTCGTAGACGGGAATGCCGAGGGCCCGCGCCTTCACGTCCAGCATGGCGTTCTCGATGGCCGCGATGGCCTGCTGCACCACGCCCCCCGAGGCCTGGCGGCGCTGCGCGTACATGAGGGTGACGTGGGCCTCCCATGCCCGCGGGTCCTTGCCGATGACGGAGGGCGCGAGCCGATCGATGACCGCGGAGAGGCCGGCCCCTCCGAAGGACTCGTTGTACTCGGCCCAGCCCACCAGGCCCGTGTCGGTGGTGAGCTTGAGGAAGTCGAAGTTGCGCGGGCCGGCGTCGCAGTGCAGCGACTCGAGCTTGGCGATCTTCATGGGCGAGCCCTCATGGGTGAGTGACGGGGCGGCTACGCGCTCAGCACGCGCACGGGCGCCCCCCGGAGGAAGGCCTGCACGTCCTCCAGGGCGTGGCCGTAGAACACGCGGTAGGTCTCCTCGGTGACGTAGCCGAGATGCGGCGTGATCACGATGTTGGGCAACGAACGGAAGGGATGATCGGCGGGGAGCGGCTCGGGCTCGAACACGTCGAGCCCGGCCCCCGCGATGGTCCCGTCGCGGAGGGCGCGCACCAGCGCGGCCTCGTCCACGATGGGCCCACGCGAGGTGTTCACCAGATAGGCGCTCCGCTTCATGAGCCCGAGCTCGCGCGCGCCCAGGAGGCCCCGCGTGCGCTCGCTCAAGACGAGGTGGATCGAGACGATGTCGGATCGCGCGAGCAGCTCGTCCTTGGCCACGAGAGTCGCTCCCACCTCCTCCGCTCGCGCCGCCGTGAGGTTCTGGCTCCACGCGAGCACGGTCATCTCGAAGGCGCGCCCTACCCGGGCCACGCGCGAGCCGAGGGTGCCGAGCCCCAGCACGCCGAGGGTCTTGCCGTTGAGCCCGAGGCCGAGGCTCACCTGCCAGCGTCCCTCCCGGGTCGCCCGATCCTCGGCGGGGATGCCCCGCATGAGGCCGAGGATCAACCCCCACGCCAGCTCCGCCGTCGGATAGGGCAGGCCGGAGGTGCCGCAGACGAGCACCCCGCGCTCGGCCGCTGCCTTCATGTCGATCGAGGCGTTGCGCATGCCCGCCGTGATGAGAAGGCGGAGCTTGGGCAGTCGCTCGAGCAGCGAGCGCGTGAAGGGCGTCCGCTCCCGCATGGCCATGACGATGTCGAAGTCGGCGAGCCGCGCGGCGAGCACGCTCTCGTCGGCGAGATGATCGGAAAACGCCATCACGTCGGTGCCCGCGGGCAGGCTCTTCCAGTCGGCCATGCGAAGCGCCACGCCCTGATAGTCGTCGAGGAGGGCCACGCGCGCCATGCTCAGCGGTCCTTTCCCACGCTCACCGGGGATCGTCCCCGAGCCGATACTCGAAGGTGAGCTCGTCGAGCCGTGTCTTGAGGTCGGCGGGAAGCCCCTTGTCGGCGGCGGCCAGCACGTCGTCCAGCTGCTCGGGGCGGCTCGCGCCGATGATGGGCGCGGTGATCGCGGGATGAGCGAGGACCCAGGCCACCGCAAGCTGCACCATGGACATGCCCGCCTCCGCGGCCAGCGGGCGCAGCGCCTCCACCGTGGCGAATTCACGCTCGCGCCAGTAGCGCTCCTGGTAGCGGCGAGCCGCCGTGCCGAGGGTGAAGCGCGTGCCCGCCGTCGGTCCCGCGTCGCGACGGTGCTTGCCGGAGAGGAGACCGCCCGCCAGCGGATTGTAAGGAATCACGCCGACCCCTTCTTCCAGGCACAGGGGCAGGATCTCGCGCTCGGTCTGGCGGAAGAGCAGGTTGTAGCGCGGCTGCACGGAATCGAAGCGCGCGAGGGCCAGGGTCTCGCTGCGGCCGATGGCCCGCGCCACCTGATAGGCGTGGTAGTTCGAGCAGCCGATGTAGCGCGCCTTGCCCGCGCGCACCACGTCATCCAGGGCGCGCAGCGTCTCGTCCATCGGGGTGGCGGCATCGGGATGGTGGATCTGGTAGAGGTCCACGTAGTCCGTGCCGAGCCGGCGCAGCGAGTCGTCGATGGCGTCGAGCACGTGCTTGCGCGAGGCGCCGCGATCCCACGGCCGGGCACCGGTGGCGCCCGAGCACTTGGTGGCGATCACGAAATCGTGGCGGCGGCCCCGCAGCCAGCGCCCGAGGATCTCCTCGGTGCGGCCCACCGTGTCGGGGATACCACCCAGCGGATAGACGTCGGCGGTGTCGAGGAACGTGATGCCACCCGCCGCCGCACGATCCAGGATGGCGAAGGAGGCCGGCTCGTCACACTGCAGGCCGAAGGTCATGGTGCCGAGGCAGAGACGCGAGACGGGAAGGCCGGTACGGCCGAGCTGGACATGGCGCATGGGCCCAGAGAGTAAAGGGGATGTCCGCGCGGAGCAAGGGGCGTATCGTAGAAGCGGCTACCCATGAACAGGCAGGCGCGCCGTACCGTGCTCGTCGCCGCCGTCGTTCTCGCCGGCTCGTTCGCTGCTGCGTCACGCGGGGAAGCCGCCGACGCTCCGGAGCCGCTCCTCGGGCGCTGGGAATCGGTGACGCGATCCGTGGGCGGGCTCGGCCAGGTGATCGAGCTGCGGGCCGACGGCACCATGACCCAGTGGATCGCCGCCCTCGTGGAGCTGACCTACCAGCTGCAGGGCCTCCAGCTGACCACGACCTTCCGCGCGCCGAGCGGGACCAGCGAGGTCCAGTCCATGACCATCCGCTTCGAGGGCGACGTCATGATCCAGCGCGAGGCGCGGAGCGGCACCGAAACCACGCTCACCCGCAAGCGTCTGGGCGGGGCGCAGGATCCGCCCATCGTGGGCTTGTGGACCACGCCGCACGAGACGGGCCCGACGGCCTTCTTCCTCTACACGCCCGACGGCCGCGTCGTCTTCCGGCTGCCCATCCGCTCGGACCGCGGCCGCTGGAGCGCCGCGGGCAATCAGCTCACCCTCGGCCCGGGTCGGGGAGACGCCACGACCGTGCGCTACGAGGTACTCGACCGTCAGCTCGTGCTTCACGACGGGCAGATCCGCCGGGCCTACACGCGCGCCGAGATCGTCGAGTACCCGTAGCCTCGCGCCGGAAGGCGCGCTCAGTTCGCCCGGCCGATCGCCTTGTTGAGATCCGCCATCGGCACGATGCGCCCGTGGAGCAGCAGGAACTGGTCCACGGAGAGGCCGAGCCGGGAGATGTTCTCCGCGAGGTTCACGCTGAGCGGGTTCACCGCGGTCGGCGGCGGTGCGTTCGGAGGCCCCGGGGTGAAGACGTCGGCCTCCACCAGGAATCGTCTTTCGGTAGATAGACCATGAGCAGCCCGTCGCAGTGGGTGTTGTCCGCGATGTGATAGATCTCCACGGTGCGCGTGCCGTCGGTGAGGGTGCGCCGGTCGCGCACGCCCTCGACGATGGGCTTCCGCCCCGCCCGGGCCTGGCGATCGGGGGTGACGGCGGCGGGGGCGCCGAGGGCCTGCTCGAGGAAGGCCCGCGACGATTCCTGGGTGATCACGGTGATGCCTTCGGCGGCGGCCGCGCGCAGGCCGCCCGCGTGATCGAAGTGGTGATGGCTGGCTACCACGTGGCGGATGGGCTTGCCGGGCACGAGCCGGCGCGTCTCCGCCATCACCGCCGTCGCGCGCTCGTCGTTGAGCGGGCTCTCCACCAGGATCACGTGATCCTTCATCTCGATCACCACGCTGTGGAGCGTGCCGCCCGTGAGGTACCAGACCCCGGGGCCGGGCTGCTCGGTGGTGACGCGCGCATAGGGCACGGTCGTCTGGCGGACCGCATCGGGGACCCGGATGTCCACGGGGACGTTGGTCTTCACGTCGGTGACGGCTC
>Ga0075435_100003697_pt1 | contig 10424 bp, 11 predicted proteins | sample RhiMethybrSRZTD4_FD_75302 | JGI IMG/M metagenome (GOLD analysis project Ga0075435, IMG submission 75302) | Populus rhizosphere microbial communities from Tennessee, USA - Rhizosphere MetaG P. TD hybrid SRZTD4 | ecosystem: Host-associated > Plants > Roots > Rhizosphere > Soil | place: USA... | reverse complement strand
GGATCGTAAACGAAGGCCCGGTAGACCGAGTCGAGCGTGACGGCATCGGCGTCGCGCGACAGCACCCAGCGGTCCTTGCCGACGCGCGCCGCCCAGCGCAGCGTCGCCGCCTTCTCCAGCACCTGCTCGACGCGGTAAGGCAGGATGCGCAGCTCGTGGGCGATGGCGTTGAGCTTCACCAGGCGCCCCTCGGCGTGCGCCCGGGCGAGCATGGCGAGCGCGCCCACGGCGTCGGCGAACTGCTCGCCGGGCGCGCGGTCGTGGTCGGATTTGCCGCGCCAGCCCGGCAGCATCGCGGTGACGATGGCGCCGCAGATCACCACCACCCACGACACGTAGACCCAGAGCAGGAACACCGGGATGGTGGCGAAGGCGCCGTACACCAGGCGGAAGGTCGGCACATGGGTGAGGTAGAACGCGAAGCCGCGCTTTGCCAGCTCGAAGGCGACGCCCGCGGCGATGCCGCCGGCGATGGCGTGCTTCCATTCGACGCGGCGGGCGGGAACGATGCCGTAGACCAGGATCAGCGCCGTGCAGGTCAGCACGAACGGCAGCGCCCGCAGCATCAGGCTCACCGGGTCGTCGGGGTGCAGGTAGCCGAGCGAGGCGCCGACGACGTAGGAGGTGATGGTGAGGCTGGCGCCGACCAGCACCGGGCCGAGCGTCAGCACCGCCCAGTACATCAGCACGTTCTGCAGCACGGTGCGCCGGCGCTGCACGCGGAAGATGCGGTTGATGGTGTTGTCCACGGTCAGCATCAGCATCACCGCGGTGACGGCGAATGCGGAAAGACCGATGGCGGTAAGGCGGCCGGCATTGTGCGTAAACGTGCTCATCTGCTCGACAAAGCGCTTGACGCCCGGCGCTTCGGGCAGCGCGTTCTGCAGCACGAAAGCCTGGAAATCGGCCAGCCCTTTCTCGAAGGCCGGGAACGCGCTCGCGATCGCCAGCACCACGGCGAGCAGCGGCGCGAGCGACAGCAGCGTGGTGAACGTCAGGCTGCCCGACGTCTGCAACGCGCGCTCCTCGCGGAAGCGGCGCACCATGGCGGCGCAGAACTCGAGGGGCGCAGGCAATACCATCGAACCCTTCTATCATACCGGGCGTGGCCGACCTCCTCGTCCTCTACTACAGCAGCGGCGGTTCGCTGCGGCGCATGGCGGAGCTGGTGGCCGACGGCATCGAGCGGGTGCCCGGAGCGCGGGCGCGGATGAGGACGGTTTCCCGCCTGGCGAAAAATGAAACGCCCGCCGCCGAGTCCGGTCCACCCTACGCGGAACTTGGCGACCTGGAGGAATGCGTGGGCCTCGCGCTCGGCAGCCCGACGCGCTTCGGCAACATGGCGGCGCCGCTCAAGGCCTTCTGGGACGGCACGGGGCTGCTGTGGCAGCGCGGCGCGCTCGCCGGCAAGCCGGCGTGCGTCTTCACCTCGACCGGCGCGCTGCACGGCGGGCAGGAGACGACGCTGCTGTCGATGATGCTGCCGCTCCTGCACCACGGCATGCTGATCGTCGGCCTGCCCTACACCCAGCCCGAGCTCAACGCCACGCGCTCCGGCGGCACGCCCTACGGCGCGAGCCACTTCGCCGGCGTCGCCGACGACGAGCCGGTGACCGACGCCGAGCGCGCGCTGTGCGTCGCGCAGGGCAAGCGCCTGGCCGAAATCGCGTTGAAGCTGGCGCGATGAAGGCGCTGCGGTATGGCGCGTCGGCGGCGCTGGTCGCGCTGATCGCGCTGTGCCTCGCCTGGGAGCTGTGGCTCGCGCCGCTGCGGCCGGGGGGTTCCTATCTCGCGCTCAAGGCCTTGCCGCTGGTCTTTCCCCTGGTTGGAATCTTGCAAGGCACCCGGCGCGTCTATCAATGGTCCTCGATGCTGGTCCTTGGCTATGTCGCCGAAGGGGCCACGCGCGCCTGGAGCGACGCCGGCCTGTCGCGCGATTTGTCCATCCTTGAAATCCTCCTGAGCGTCGCCTTCTTTGTCGCTGCGGTAAGCTACGCGCGTGCAACGCAAGCTAGCCGCAATCCTTAGCGCGGACGCGCAGGGCTACAGCCGGCTGATGAGCGAGGACGACGCCGCGACGGTGCGCCTGCTCACCACCTGCCGCGCCGCGGTGACGCAGCTGGTCCAGGCGCACCACGGCCGCATCGTCGACATGCCCGGGGACAATGTGCTTGCCGAGTTCGGCAGCGCGGTGGATGCCGTGGAAGCCGCCGTCGCCATTCAGCGCCAGCTGACGGCCTGCAACGGCGATCTGGACGAACAGCGCCGGCTGAAGTTCCGCATCGGCGTCAACCTCGGCGAGGTGATCGCCGACGAAGGCCGCATCTACGGCGACGGCATCAACGTCGCCGCGCGCATCGAGAAGCTCGCCGATGCCGGCGGCGTGTGCGTCTCCGGCAAGGTGCACGACGAGGTGTGCCGCAAGCTCGACTTGCGCTTCGAGGACCTCGGCGAACACGCGTTGCACAATATCGCGGAGAAGGTGCGGGTGCACCGCGTGCTGCTCGGCGGCGAGACCGCCATGAAGCCGGCGGCGCCCGCAGCGTCGGCGCCCGGCGCCCCGCAGGCCAAGCCGTCGATCATCGTGCTGCCGTTCGCCAACTTGAGCGGCGCGCCCGAGCAGGATTTCTTCGCTGACGGCCTGACCGAGGACATCCTCACCGAGCTGTCGCGCTTCAAGGAGCTGTTCGTCATCTCGCGCAACACCTCGTCCAAGTACAAGGGCCAGGCGGTGGACGTGAAGAAGGTCGCGCGCGAGCTCGAAGTGCAGTACGTGGTCGAGGGCAGCGTGCGCCGGTCCGGCAACCGAGTGCGCGTCACCGTGCAGCTGATCGATGGCGAATCCGACCACCACGTCTGGGCCGAGCGCTACGACCGCGACCTGCAAGACATCTTCGCCATCCAGGACGAGATCACCTCCGCGATCGTCTCGACGCTCCCCGGCCGGCTGGAAGCCGCGGCACGCGGACGCGCCGGACGCAAGCCGCCCGCGAGCATGGCGGCCTACGAATGCCTGCTCGAGGCGAAGGTGCTGCATCACCGCTCGAACAAGGCCGACAACGCCCGTGCGCTGGGCCTGGTCGAGCGCGCCATCGAGCTCGATCCCGGCTACGCGCACGCCCATGCGTGGAAGGGCTGCATCGTCGGCCAGCAGTGGGGCTACGGCTGGTGCGCGGACCGCGCGGCCGCCGAGGAGCTCGTGTTTCGCGAAGTGCAGACCGCGCACGGGCTGGACGACCACGACAGCGACGTGCACCGCCTGCTCGGCGCGATCAGCATCCTGCGTAATGACCACGAGAAAGCCGCATTCCACCAGCAGCGCGCGCTCGAGCTGAACCCGAACGACGACCTGATCGTGGTGCAGCAGGGGGAATTGCTCACCTGGACCGGGCGACCGCTGGAAGGGGTCGAGTGGATCCGCAAGGCGATGCGGCTCAATCCCTTCCATCCGCTGCGCTTCTGGGGCCACCTCGGGCGCGCCTACTTTGCCTCGCGCCGCTACGCCGAGGCGCTGGAGGCGCTGGCGCACCTGACCGCCGCGGATCCGGCGACCCACGCGCTGATCGCCGCCTGCCACGCGCGCCTTGGCAACTCGGACAAGGCCGCGCGCCACATCCGGGATGCACTGAAGGCCGACGCCGGGTTCAACTGGGCCGCGTGCGCCGCCACGCTGCACTACCGGGACGAGACCGACCTCGCGCACCACCGCGAAAGCGCGTTGCTGGCCGGGCTTCTGGCCTAGCGTCCGGCGCGCTCGAGAAGGCGCTTGGCCGCGGCGTAGATCGGCACTTCGACCAGCAGCCCGTCGACGAGGGCCCGATCCTTTCCCTGCGCCCTGGCCTTTTCAAATGCTTTCACGATTTTTTTCGCTTTTGCGAAATCCGGTGTCAAGACCCTGTTGATCCCTCTCGCGTGGGACGGGTCGACCAGGCTCTTCATGCGGTAGCCGAGCTGCCGCGCATGGCGCGCGTCGGCGACGGCGCCCTTGAGGTCGCTGAACGTGTAGGGACAGTCGATCGCCTCGACGCCGGCGGCGCGGCACTCGGTGAGGAAGCGCGCGCGCACGTAGGCGAGCTCCTCGCCGCCCCGGCTGCGCTCGGTGCCGAGGTCGGCGACCATGTCCTCGCTCGCCACCAGCATGGCGACAATGCGCCGGCATGCTTTTGCGATTTCAAAGGTATTTCTCAGGCCCAGGGCGGACTCGATGTTCGGCACCAGGTCGACGGTGCCGCCGGTCGCCTTTTCCAGCGCCACCACCTGCGCCGGCGCGGCGACTTTCGACATCATGATGAGCGCCGGTCGCGCGGCGATCACGCCGGCGAGATCCTGCTGGCCGCAGGTCTCGAGGGGGTTGATGCGCACCGCCGCGACCGCGCCGGCCTTGCGCCACGAGTCAAGCGCCTCCTCGGCGAGCTCGTAGGCCTTGGGGCGCAGCTCGGGCGGCGTGAAGTCCTCCAGCTCGAGGATGATGACGTCGGCCCCCGAGCGCGCGGCCGCGGCATGCGCCGCCGGGTCGGCGCCCGGCACGAACAGCCAGGTGCGCCGCAGGTTCACGCCTTGTCGATCGAGGACGCCGGCGACGGGAAGCGCGCGGAGCTGTAGCGCACCACCAGGTTGGCCAGGGCCAGGATCAGGATCGCGCCGGAGACGATGAGCATGCTCCAGTCCGGGTTGTGATGCGCCTGCACGTCGCCGATCAGCACGCGCGTCAGCGCGGTGATCGCGACATAGATCAGGAAGCGCACCGGCATGTGGTTGGTCTTGAAGTAGATGCCGATCATCGCGCCGAGTTCCAGGTAGATGAACAGCAGCAGGATGTCCTCGATCGACGCGTGGCTCTTGGCAGTGGAGATGCTGACGAAGGCGTAGATCGCCGACCAGACGATGGCCGCGCCGATGGCAAACAGCGCCAGGTAGTGGAATGCGTCGACCAGCAGCGCGCCGAAGCGGTTGACCTGCTGGTGCAGCTTGTCGGTGCGGTCCATGCGCCCTCCCCTTTTCCCTCAGAGCTGGTGCTGCGGATTGACGCGCTCCATCTTGCTCGCCAGCTTGTTGAGCGCGCTGATGTAGGCCTTGGCCGAGGCGACGATGACGTCGGTATCGGCGCCGACGCCGTTGACGATGCGCCCGCCCTTTGACAGGCGCACTGTCACCTCGCCCTGCGACTCGGTGCCGGTGGTCACGGCGTTCACCGAGTACAGCAGCAATTCGGCGCCGCTCTTGGCGATGCGCTCGATGGCCTTGAAGGTGGCGTCGACCGGGCCGTCGCCGTGCGCCTCGGACTTGCGCTGCTTGCCGTTTTCCTTCATCACCAGCGCGGCGTGCGGCTTCTTGCCCATGCCGCTCTCCTGGTTCATGGAGACGAGCTTCCAGTGCTCCTCGCTCGACAGGCCGGCCTGCTGCGCCACCAGCGCCTGCAGGTCCTCGTCGAAGATCTGCGCCTTCTTGTCGGCGAGGTCCTTGAAGCGCTGGAAGGCCTTGTTGTAGGCCTCCTCGCCGTCGAGCTCGATGCCGAGCTCCTTCAGGCGCTGGCGGAAGGCGCTGCGGCCCGAGAGCTTGCCGAGCACGATCTTGTTGGCGCTCCAGCCGACGTCTTCGGCGGTCATGATCTCGTAGGTCTCGCGCGCCTTGAGCACCCCGTCCTGGTGGATGCCGGAAGCGTGGGCGAAGGCGTTGGCGCCCACCACGGCCTTGTTCGGCTGCACCACAAAGCCGGTGATCTGCGACACCAGCCGCGAGGTGGGGACAATATGCTTGGTATCGAGGCCGACGCTCAAGCCAAAAAAGTCACGCCGGGTCTTCAGCGCCATCACCACCTCCTCCAGCGAGGTATTGCCGGCGCGCTCGCCCAGGCCGTTGATGGTGCACTCGATCTGGCGCGCGCCGCCGATCTGCACCGCGGCGAGGGAATTGGCCACCGCCATGCCGAGGTCGTTGTGGCAGTGCACGCTCCAGACCGCCTTGTCCGAATTGGGCACTCGTTCGCGAAGCTTCCGGATCATCTCGCCGAACTGCTGCGGCACGGCGTAGCCGACGGTATCCGGGATGTTGATGGTGGTCGCGCCCTCCTTGATCACCGCCTCGAGCACGCGGCAGAGGAAATCCGGGTCCGAGCGGCTGCCGTCCTCGGGCGAGAACTCGACGTCGGGACAGGCATTTTTCGCAAAGCGCACCGAGAGCCTGGCCTGCTCGAACACCTGGTCCGGCGTCATGCGCAGCTTCTTCTCCATGTGCAGCGCGCTGGTGGCGATGAAGGTGTGGATGCGCCAGGATTTCGCGCCCTTCAGCGCGTCGATGCCGCGCTGGATGTCGCGGTCGTTGGCGCGGCACAGGCCGGCCACGGTCGAGTCCTTCACCACCTTGGCGATGGCGCGCACCGCCTCGAAGTCGCCGTTGGACGAAGCCGGGAAGCCCGCCTCGATCACGTCGACCTTCATGCGCTCCAGGGCGCGCGCGATGCGCAGCTTCTCGTCCTTGGTCATCGACGCGCCGGGGCTCTGCTCGCCGTCGCGCATGGTGGTGTCGAAGATGATCAAGTTGTCTTTTTTCATGGCGCTGCTCCTGGATAAGGATAGACCTGTCCCTGTCCGCCTTGCAGGCGGCCGGGTCGAAACTCGGGTTGTGGGGGATTATTTTGTGCGCGCGGGGCGCAGCAGCAGCAGGCCGCCCAGCGCGAGGAGCGCCAGGGAAAGGAGAGCGGCAATAAGGGCCTGTGCCATGAGGGCACTATAGCTTTACCCTGTGGAAATGACAAGAAAGCCGCTCAAGCGCCTGGAAACCGGCCTGCCGGCGGCCTGGTACCGCGACTCGGCGCACTACGAGCGCGAACTGGAGGCGTTCTGGTACGGCCGCTGGATCGCCGTGGCGCGCGAGGAGGAGATAGTGTCCCCCGGGGACTGGCGGGTCGTCAGCATCGGCACCCAGAAAATAGTTCTTTTGAAGAACGAGAAGAGGCAGCTAAAGGCGTTTCACAACACCTGCCGGCACCGCGGCTCGATCCTGTGCGCGAAGGATCAAGGGCACTTCGAGCGGGATCGAATCGTCTGCCCCTACCACTCCTGGACCTACGACCTCTCCGGACGGCTGGTCGCGACGCCGCGGCGGATGGAAACGCCGGACTTCGACATGAAGAAGTTTCCATTGCATGGGGTGCAGTTGGAGAGTTGGGGCGGGTTCGTATTCGTGCGGATTGACAAGAAATCGACCTCGCTGAAAAGCGAAACAGCAAGCCTTCAAAAGGCATTCAAGAACCATAAATTCGAAAATCTGAACATCGGCAAACGCATCGTCGTCGACGTGCGCGCGAACTGGAAGCTGCTCGCCGAGAATTTCTCCGAGTGCTTCCACTGCCCGCCGGTGCATCCGGAGCTGTGCCGCGTGGTCACCGCCTATCGCGAAGCGGGCGCCTGGGGACTGAGGGGGACGGAGAGCATGCCGGAGTTCAAGGCCGGCGCGCAGACGCTGACCGTGGACGGCAAAGCGCGTCTCCCCGCGTTCAAAAGCCTTTCAGAGCAGGAAAGGCGTCGAATCTACGTACCGGCCATGCTGCCCCCGAACCTGTTTCTCAACGTCCAACCGGACTACGTCAATTCGCACCTGATGTTCCCGACCGGGCCGCAGAGCGTGCGCATCGTCTACGACTGGCTGTTCGACCCGGCGCACCTGCCGAGCGGCGCCGACCTCGAGCACTACACCGCGCTATGGGAAATTACCAATGCGCAGGATGCGCGCAACTGCGAATGGCAGCAGCAGGGCCTCCAGTCCCGCGCGTTCAAGCACGGCGTGTACGTGCCGCAGGAATTTGACTGCCATCGCTTCGCGCAGTGGGTGCGCGCGGGGCTGCGGAAAAAATAACCGGAACATCGCTGCGCTGATCCAGTCAAACGGCCATGAAATACGTCATGGCCGTGGTCGTGCTCGCCGCCGCCGGCGTCGCCGGCGCGGATCCCGTCACCATCTATCGATACCGCGACGCCGACGGCAAGTCGCATTACAGCGACAAGCCGATTCCCGGCGGCAAGCTGATCGAGTCTTTCCAGTACACGATGCCGGCGAGCGCGTCGCCGCAGCCCGACACGTCGAAGAGCGACGCCGAGGGCGAAGTGCGGATCCAGCGGCATCTCGCGGCGCTGGAAGCGGCCTGGGCCGAAGTGCAGGCCTCCGAGCGCGCGCTGACGGCGGCCGAGACCCGGCTTTCCGCGGGCATCACGCCGGCCGAAGGCGAAGTGCTCGCCCGGGGCGGCCCGTTGCCGTCGACCGATGCGCCGCCGCCGGTAACGCCCCCGGTTCCGCCCGCGCCGGCTGTCCCCAAGCCGCCGCAATTCCTGAATCCCGCTCCACCCGCCGTGGTCGTGCCGCCTGCCGCGGCTGCGCCTTCCAGCGAAGCGCCGGCGCCGCCGTCAGCGGGCGGCCCGCTATCTCCGGCCAACCAGGCCAATGGCGGGCCGGCATTGGCCGCTCCGCCCTCGGCGGGAGGTCCGATGGCGGTTCGTCGCGGCGGCGGCATGCGACCCGAATACCGGGCGCGGATTGCGGAGCTCGAGGCGGACGTTCAGTCGGCGCGCTTGCGCAACCAGGAAGCCTGGCGGCGCTACAACCAGCTGCGTTGAAGCCTCCCTCAGGGCTGCTGCGGGCGAACGCGCTTGCCGAGGCCCCAGAGGACGTAGCCGGAGACGGCGTAGCCCAGCACCAGCAGGAACAGCACCACCGGCGGCTTGAGCGAGATGACGGCGAGGCCGGCGGCGAACAGCGCCACCACCCAGAACGGCACCGCCTTCTTCAGGTTGATTTCCTTGAAGCTGTAGAACGGCAGGTTGGTGACCATGGTGATGCCGGCGAACATGGTCACCGCCCACGCAATCACCGAGAGCCACAGCTCGCGGTCGATGCCCAGGTCGTCGAAGACCCACACCAGGCCGGCGACCAGCGCCGCCGCCATCGGGCTCGACAGTCCCTGGAAGTAGCGCTTGTCGACGACGTCGATGTTGGTGTTGAAGCGCGCCAGGCGCAGCGCGGCGCCGGCGCAGTAGACGAAGGCGGCGATCCAGCCGAGCTTGCCCATGCCCTTGAGCGCCCATTCGTAGACCACCAGCGCGGGCGCGGCGCCGAAGCAAACCATGTCCGAAAGGCTGTCGTACTGCGCGCCGAATTCGCTCGTGGTGTGCGTCAGCCGCGCCACGCGGCCATCAAGCCCGTCGAGAACCATTGCCACGTAGATCGCGATCGCCGCGAACTCGAATTTGCCGTTCATCGCCTGCACGATGGCGTAGAAGCCGGCGAACAGCGCCGCGGTGGTGAACAGGTTGGGCAGCAGGTAGATGCCGCGCCGGCGCAAATCGCCCACGCGCCGGGCGAAATTCGGCCGCGGCTGCTCCTGGGCCTGCTCGAATTCCTCCATCTCACCCATGCGACGCGAGCCTCGCGAGGACGGATGCGGCAGCGTACACCTTGTCGCCGAGCGCTGCTTGCGGCTCGGCATCCAGCGGCAGGTAGAGGTCGACGCGCGAGCCGAAGCGGATGAAGCCGTAGCGCTCGCCGCGCCCCAGGCTCGCCCCTTCGGCGACGTAGCACAGGATGCGGCGCGCGATCAGCCCCGCCACCTGCACGCAGGTGACATCCGCCCCGCCGCCGGCGCGCAGCCACAGCGCGTTCCTCTCGTTCTCGAGGGAGGCCTTGTCGAGCGCCGCATTGAGGAACGTCCCGGCGTGGTACCAGCGCTTCTGCACCGTGCCGCCGACCGGCGAACGGTTCGAATGCACGTTGAACACGTTCATGAACACCGAGATCTTCAGCGCGTCGCGCCCGATATAGGGGTCGTGCGCCTTGCCGACGAACACGATGCGGCCGTCGGCGGGCGACACCACGGCGCGCGGATCGTCGGGCACCTCGCGCGCCGGATCGCGGAAGAACTGCAGGATGAAAACGGTGACGGCCCAGAAGGGGAGCGACCACCACCAATCGAGAAAGAAGGTGATGAGAACAGATGCTGCGAAGGCAATTCCCAGAAAAAGCCAGCCTTCCCTTGCGACGACGGGATGCGGGTAAGGCGGCTTCACCGCTACTTCTGCTCTTCCTTCAGCCGCTCGGAGTCCTGGCCGCCCTGCTGCATCAGGTTGCCGACCTTGGAGCTGACGCTGTCGATGGTCTGCTTCGGCCGGTCGCCGACGCGCTTGGCGGCCTCTTTTTCCGCCGACATGTCGCAACCCGACAGGGAGAGGGCCACTGCAAGCGCCAGGAAAACAGCGCTAATTCTTGGAAGTGTCGACAAGGCGGTTCCTCCTGATCCACGGCATCATTTCGCGCAGCCGGCCGCCGACCTTCTCGATCGGCAGCTCGGCGGTCATGCGCCGGCGCGACAGCAGCGTCGGCGCCCCGGCGCGGTTCTCCAGCACGAACTCCTTGGCGTACTCGCCCGACTGGATGCG
>Ga0075435_100003696_pt1 | contig 10425 bp, 6 predicted proteins | sample RhiMethybrSRZTD4_FD_75302 | JGI IMG/M metagenome (GOLD analysis project Ga0075435, IMG submission 75302) | Populus rhizosphere microbial communities from Tennessee, USA - Rhizosphere MetaG P. TD hybrid SRZTD4 | ecosystem: Host-associated > Plants > Roots > Rhizosphere > Soil | place: USA... | reverse complement strand
CACACGTTGATCGGGTCGCGTCCGCGGCACGGCGAGCCCGCTCATGGTGAGCCTTCGACTCGCTCAGGACGAGCGGAGACAAGGCTCCGTCACGTCACCAGGTCGGAAATATGCGGAGGACAGCGGTGAGTCGTTCCGAACTTCAATCCGAACTTCAGACGTCAGACTTCAGACTTCAAGCCGCCCCGAGCTGGTGGGCGACGATTCGCGAATCGCTCGCCGGATCGCATCGCGTCTACACCGAAGGCGACATCGGCCGCGCGATTCTCCTGCTCGCGGTTCCGATGGTCCTCGAGCTCGCGCTCGAATCGGTGTTCGCGGTCGTGGACGTGTTCTTCGTGTCGCGGCTCGGGGCCGACGCCGTGGCGACCGTCGGTCTGACCGAGTCGATGCTGACGATCGTCTACGCGGCGATGGCGGGCCTCAGCGTCGGCGCCACCGCGACGGTGGCGCGCCGGGTCGGCGAGCGTGATTTCGACGGCGCGGCGCGCGCCGCCGTCCAGGCGATCCTCCTCGGCGTCTTCGTCGCGGTGCCGCTCGGTATTTGCGGCTTCCTCTTCGCGCGGCCGCTGCTCGTTCTGATGGGTGCGACACCCGGCGTCCTCGCGCACTCGTCGTTCACGTCGATCGCGCTGAGCTGCAACATCGTCATCGTGATGCTGTTCCTGATCAACGCGGTGTTCCGCGGCGCCGGCGACGCCGCGATCGCGATGCGGGTGTTGTGGATCGCGAACGCGATCAACATCGTGCTCGACCCGTGCCTGATTCTCGGTCTGGGACCATTCCCTCAGCTGGGCGTGACCGGCGCTGCGGTCGCCACGACAACCGGACGCGGCGTCGGCGTGCTCGTGCAGCTGTACGTCTTGTGGCGCGGCCGCGGCCGCATCGCGATCGAGCGCCGCCACCTGCGCCTCGATCCGCAGGTGATGATGACCATGGTCCGCATCTCCGGCAGCGCGGTGTTCCAGTCGCTCGTCGCCATGACCAGCTGGGTGGGACTGGTGCGCATCATCGCGTCGTTCGGCGCCGACGCGGTGGCCGGCAACACGATCTCCTTCCGCATCGTGATCTTCGCGCTGCTGCCGGCGTGGGGTCTGTCCAACGCCGCGGCGACGCTCGTCGGACAGAACCTCGGTGCCGCGAAACCGGACCGCGCCGAAGCGTCGGTGTGGCGCGCGTGTCTCTACAACCTCGCCACGCTCGGCAGCGTCGGCGTCATCTTCGTGATCTTCGCCGACGCGATCGTCGGCGTGTTCACGAGCGATCCGCTGGTCAAGCCGATCGCGGCGCAGAGCCTCCGCATCGTCGGCGTCGGCTTTCCGTTCTACGCGTACGGTTTGGTGCTCACGCAATCGTTCAACGGCGCCGGCGACACGTGGACACCGACGATCATCAACGTCTTCTGTTGCTGGCTCGGCGAGATTCCGATCGCGTACATCCTGGCGCGTCCGCTCGGGCTCGGCCCGATCGGCGTCTTCCTGGCGGTGCCGATCGCGTTTTCGTCGATGGCCGTTGTCAGTGCGATCGTCTTCCGTCGAGGTCGATGGAAGTTGAAACGCATATAATCCGCTCCATGTCCAAATTCAAATTCTTCATCGTCGTCGTCGCGTGCGCGGCGTTGTCGCTCACCGCCGGCGCCGTCTCGGTGCCGGTCCGCGCGCAAAGGGGAATGGTCGCAGCGCAGAGCGAGATCGCGTCGCGCATCGGCGCCGACGCGATCAAGGACGGCGGCACGGCCGTCGATGCCGCGGTCGCCACGGCGTTCGCGCTCGCCGTCGTCTATCCCTATGCCGGCAACATCGGCGGCGGCGGCTTCATGGTGTATCGCCCGGCCAACGGCGAAGCGGTCGCGTACGACTTCCGCGAGATGGCGCCGGTCAAATCGTCGCCGACGATGTTCCTGGAGAACGGTCAGTACAGCAGCGATCTCCACCACAACAGCTATCTCTCGGTCGGCGTCCCCGGCACCGTGGCCGGACTGCACATGGCGTGGAAGGACCAGGGCAAGCTTCCGTGGAAGCGGCTCGTCGAGCCGGCCGTCGCGCTGGCCCGCGACGGCTTCGCCGTCACGGACGGTCTGTCGCGATCGCTGAAGAGCGTGATGCGAACGATGCAGAAGTATCCGGCGTCGGTGGCGCAGTTCACGAGGAACGGCGTGCCCTACGAACCGGGCGACACGCTGAAGCAGCCGGAGCTCGCACGCACGCTCGAACGGATTGGCAATCAAGGTCCGGCGGGATTCTACGAAGGCGAGACGGCGCTGGCGCTCGAGAAGGAGATGCTCGCGCACGGCGGTCTGATCACCCGCGAGGATCTCAAGAAGTACACGGCGAAGAAACGCGTGCCCGTCACAGGCACGTATCGCGGCTACGACGTGATCTCGATGCCGCCGATCAGCTCCGGCGGCGTCGGCCTGATTGAAATGCTGAACGTGCTCGAGGGCTACGACCTCGCGAAAATGGGACCCGGCTCGTCTTCGGCCGTGCATCTGATGACGGAGGCGATGAAGCGCGCCTACTCAGATCGGGCGCACTATCTCGGCGACCCCGACTTCGAGAAGGACATGCCGATCGCGCGCCTTACATCGAAGGACTACGCCGCTCAGCTGCGCAAGACGATCGACCTGACGCGGACGAAGGCGTCGTCGCCGGCGACGTTCGAGTGGTCGCACGAGAGCGACGAGACGACGCACATCTCGGTGGTGGACGGGAACCGCAATGCCGTGTCGATGACCTACACGCTCGAAGCGGGATACGGCGTGAAGATCGTCGTCCCCGGCGGCGGCTTCCTGTTGAACAACGAGATGGGCGACTTCAACGCCGCACCCGAGATCACCACGGCCGAGGGGTTGATTGGCACCAAGCCGAACCTCGCCGAGCCCGGCAAACGCATGCTCTCGAGCATGACGCCGACGATCCTCGCGAAAGACGGTCAGCTGTTCATGGTCACCGGCAGTCCCGGCGGCCGCACCATCATCAACACCGTGCTCGAGACGATCATCGACGTCGTCGATTTCGGCATGAACGCGCAGGAAGCGATGGACGCGCCGCGGTTCCACCACCAGTGGCTGCCGGACAAGATTCAGTACGAGAAGTACGCCTTCTCGGCCGACACGATCGCGGAGCTCGAGAAGCGCGGACACGCGCTGCAGTCGGGCGGCGCCCAAGGCGTCGCGCAGGTGATCGTCTACAACGCCAAGGAAGACGTCCTCGAGGGCGGCACCGATCGCCGCGCGCCGGATGGCGCCGCCATCGGCGTGCCCGGCAAGGTCGCCGTCAAGCAGACGTCCGGTGGACGGTGAAGCTATGAGCCGGCCGCGCGCGCGATCCGCGCCGTCTGACCCGGCGCGTATTCCACCAGCAGGTCGATGAACTCGCGGACGAAGTCCGCCTTGGCCAGATCCTTCGGCATCACCGCGCTCCAGCGCCGGTGCTGGCCGCGCGCGCCGAGTGAACGCGCAACCAGCGCACCGGATTTGACGACCGGCTCGACCGCCCAACGCGCGATGACACTCACGCCCAATCCCGCCTTGACCAGTTCGATGATCGCCTCGGTGAGCTGAACCTCGTCGATGCGTCCCGGCACCGCGCCAGCCGGCAGCAGGACCTGATTCAGAATCAGACTGTCCTCTTTCGGCGGATAGAGGAGCAGCGTTTCGCCGTGCATGTCGGCCACTTTGACGTGCGTCTTCTTCGCGAAAGGATGCGTCGTCGCCGCGATCACGACCACTTCGTCGTCGAAGATCGGCGTCGAGGTCAGGCGTCGATCGCGGACCGGCGTGCTCATCAGCGCGACGTCCACCTTTCCCGCGAGCAGCGTTTCCACCGGCGTTCGCGTCGCGTCGACGTCGATGCGCACTTCGACGCGGGGAAACTTGCGGCGGTACTTGGTGAGGAGCGGCGGCAGCCAGTGATAGCAGGTGTAGCACTCGGTGGTCAGCCGCAGCACGCCTGCGCGATCGCGGCCCATCTGCCGGATGTCGTGCTCGGTCTGATGAAGACGCGCGAGCACCTCGCGCGCCGAGGCCAGCAGACGCTCGCCGGCCGGGGTGAGCACGAGCCGCTTGCCGACGCGGAGAAACAGCGCCGCGCCAAGGCGCGACTCGATGTCGCGCAGCTGATGGCTGAGCGCCGACTGGGTGAGATGCAAGCGATCGCCCGCGCGCGTGAGACTGCCGCAGTCGGCGACGGCGGAAACGAGCCTGAGGTGCCGCACTTCGAGGTCCATGTCGTCAATGAGAATACTTCATCGTTCTGATGACGACAAAGAATTTGGCTCATGACAGGCCGGTCCTTACCATGACCTCATGCCGATTCCATCGCTGCTGCTGGCCGTCGCCGTCGCCACTGCCGGGGCGCGACCCGTCCACGTCGCGCTCGCGTTCGCGTCCGAACCGACGGTCTCGCCGGCCGTCACCGCCGCCGCCGTCCACGAGACCGCCCACATCTGGTCGCGCTACCACGTCGTCGTCGATCGCACCCTCCCCTGCGCCTCCGCACCGGACGAAGCCATCGTTCTGACGGTACGAATCGCGCGATCGGGGATCCCACGGTCGTTGTTCACGCCGGCGGCGCTCGGCGCGATCACGTTTGCCGACGACGGGACGCCGTTCTCCCTGATCACGGTGTACTTCGATCTGTTGCTCCAATCGCTCGGCTTCGCGCGGATCGGCGACGCCGGCGAGGACCGCTGGCCGTCCGAGTTGCGGCAGCGCGTCATTGGCCGGGCGTTCGGCCGCGTCATCGCTCACGAACTGGGACATTACCTGCTCGCCTCGCGCCGGCACAGCGGCGATGGCTTGATGCGCGCCGTGCAATCCTACCGGGAGCTGTTCAGCGAAGCCGACGCCGGCTTCGTCCTTTCGCGGGCAGACGCGCGGCGTTTCGTGGAGAGCGTGGCTCGATGAGCGCGTGGCTGTACGACCTGCGCCAGGCGATCGTCGCGTCGCGGAGGCGTCCGCTCTTCACGACGCTGCTGATCGCCGTGCTGGCGATCGCGATCGGCGCGGCCGTGGCGATGTTCAGCGTGCTCAACGCGGTCGTCCTGCGCCGGCTGCCCTACGGCGATCCGTCGCGCCTGATGTGGCTCTTCTCGATTCGCGCCGACGGCACGCAGACTGCGTTCGCGATGCAGGAGCTGGTCGACATTCGCGAGCGCGACACCGGCGCCAAAGCCATCGGCGGATTCGCGCCATGGAGCGCGAACCTGACCGGCGTCGGATCGCCGGAGCGCCTGCAGGGCATGCGTACGTCTGCGAACGCCTTCGAGGTCTTGCAAGTCGGCGCGCTGGTCGGCCGCGTCTTCGAATCTCGAGACGGCGACGACGGGCGCTCCGTCCTTCTCGGGCACGGCCTGTGGACGCGGCGCTTCGGCGGCGACCGCACGATCGTCGGCCGTGCGCTCACGCTCAACGGCGCCAGTTATACGGTCGTCGGCGTGCTGCCGCCGTCATTCGTGTTTCCGATCCGGAATGCCGAGCTCGCAGTTCCGATCGTCGAGGCGGAGGCGCGACGCGTCGAAGGAGACGTCAGCTTCCTCCGGCTGATCGCCAGGCTGCGTCCCGGTGTCTCGCGCCGGCAGTTGGAAGGCGCACTGACCGTGGTGGCCGGCGAACTGCGCCGCCTTCGACCGCAATCGAGCTCGCGCAAGGTCGCGGTCAGCGTCGTTCCGCTTCACGATCAGATCGTCGGCGATTACGCGCCGACATTGCGGTTGCTGCTGGCGGCGGTCGCGCTCGTGCTCCTGCTCGCCTGCGTCAACCTGGCGAGCCTGACGCTGGCGCGCACGGCGGCGCGGCAGCGCGAGCTCGCAGTCCGCGCGGCACTCGGCGTCAGCCGCCGACGGCTGGCGCTGCAATTACTGACCGAGAGTCTCGTCCCCGCGATCGCCGCCGGCGTCGTTGGACTGACGCTCGCGGCGCTCGGTGTCCGCGCGCTGCTCGCGCTCGCGCCGGCGACGATGCCGCGCGCGAGCGACGTCTCGTTGGACTGGCGCGTCCTCATCTTCGGCATCGGCATCACGCTCGCCACCGGCGTCGCGGTCGGCGTCGCGCCGGCGTGGCATCTGAGCCGCGTCGATGCGGCGGCCGGCCTCACCGGCTACGGCAGAACGAGCGGCAGCCGCCGCTCGCTCGTGATCCGACGCTGGCTCGTGGGCGCCGAGGTCGCGATCTCGCTGGTGCTCTCTCTCGCGACGCTGCTGCTCCTTCAGAGCTTCAAACGCGTGCACGACGTCGACGCCGGCTTCGACACGACGCGCGTGCTCTCGATGCGCGTCTCGCTCGCCCGCGATCGCTATCCCGATCGCGCGAGCGTGCTCGCCTTTCAGCATCGGCTCGCCGACCGGCTGCGTGCGCTGCCCGGCGTGACGGCGGTCGGCGGCGTCAGTCTGCTGCCGCTGAGCGGCATGCGCGCGAGCGTGGACGTTGTCGTCGACGGCCGTCCGTTCAAGGCCGACGATGTTCCGGAGGCCGAGTACCGCGTCGTGTCGTCCGGCTATTTCGACTCGATGGGCATCCGCCTTCTGCGGGGACGCGCCTTCGACGAACGCGACGCTGCGCCTGCCGTCGACGTCGCGATCGTTAACAAGACGATGGCCGAGCGGCTGTGGCCGAATCAGAATCCGATCGGCAGCCACGTCGTCATCGAGCCGGCGACCAAGGTCGTTCAACGAGTCGAAGTGGTCGGCGTGGTAGGCGACGTGAAGCACTACGGGCTCGACAGCCCCGCGACGATGGATTTGTACGTGCCGTTCGCACAACTGCCGGAGCGCAACGTCATCTGGATCACGAACAACCAGTTCTGGACGATCCGAACGAGTGAGGCCCCGCTGACGCTGGCCACCGCGGCGCGGGCGGCGCTCGCCGGCGCCGATCCCGACGTCCCGGCTGCCGACGTGCGAACGCTCGAGCAGGCGGTGGACAACACCCTCGCGGTCCGGAGGTTCAGCATGTGGGTCGTGGCGCTCTTCGGCTACGCGGCGCTTGCGCTGACGGCATGCGGCATCTACGCCGTGAGCGCACATGCCGTCGCCGAACGGTCGCGCGAGCTCGGCATCCGCGCCGCGCTCGGCGCGTCGCCCACGGGTCTGGTCGCGCTCGTGTTGAGAACGGATTTCGCGTGCGTGATCGTAGGAATCGGCGCCGGACTCATCGCCGCGCGCGCGGCCGCTTCAGCGATCCGTGGACTGCTGTTCGACGTCGGCGCCGCCGAACCGGGTCCCTATGCGCTGGTCGCGCTGCTGCTCGCCGCGGTCGCCGCCGCAGCGTGTTACGCGCCCGCGGCGCGCGCGGCGCGCACCGATCCGGTCGGCGTGCTGCGGGAATGACACGCCGTACAAACCAAGGGCCGGCACGTCGGGTGCCGGCCCTTGCCGAACTGCAATCGAACAAACTTCAGTGAACTCGTGCACCCAGGTACGAACGCGAGACCGTCTCGCGGGCCGACTGCCAGTCTTCGTCGAGAATCGTATACAACACCTGATCGATGTATTTGCCGTTGTTGAACAGGGACTTGCGCAGGAGCCCCTCCTGCACTGCGCCGAGCTTCAGCAGCGCGCCGTTCCCCCGGCCGTTCTGCACGGCCGCACGCGCCTCGAGGCGGTGCACGCCGAGCGTCTCGAACGCGAACTCGACGACGAGCTCCGCGCCGTCCTGGAACACGCCCGTGCCCCAGAACGCCGATCCGATCGCGAAGCCCCACTCGGCGTTCTCGAACGTCGGATCGAGCTGACGAACCTGGAAGATGCCGATCGCCGTGTCGAAGCCCTTCAGCGTCACTGCGAAGCAGACATACGCACCCGCCGTGCGCTGCCGCATCGTCCACGCGATGAAGCGCTCGAAGCCTTCAACACTCGTCGGCGGCGGTGAGATGAACCGCGAAACTTCATGCGTCGTCAGCAGCGAGAAGAGCGACGCGGCGTCGGACGTGCGCAGCTCTCTCAGCACTACTTGCTTGCCGCACAGCGTCGGCAGTCCCGCCTGCCAATCGGTGCTCGTAATCTCAGCGGTCGGCGTCGACGTCATCTCCATCAGCCTGACGTCGAGCTCCTGGCGGTAAGGCATCTTCTCCATGAACTAGTTACCTCCAGGAACGACGACAACGGGCGGTGGCGGTGGCGGTGGCGGCAGCGCAGGCGGCGCCACCGGATAGACGACCGGCGCGGGCGCCGGCTCGATCACCGGCGCCGGGGCCGGCGCGGGCTCGGGTGACGGCGCCGGAGCCGCCGGATCCGCAACGGGAGCTGGCGCCGCTTCAACCGGAACGGCCGGAGCCGGTTCGGCCGGCGCCGGCGGAGGTGCGGACGGCTGCGGCGCGGGCAGCGGATTGCCCATCGTCGTCAGCACGGCGAACAGCTGCTCGTCGCTGAGCGTGTTGAACATCGACGACCAGCTCTGCGGAGTGACGTTTCCGCTGACGGGAACTCCCCACACGATGCCGGCGGCGGGGTCGGCGACACCCCACACGATGTTGCCGGCATCATCCACACCCCAGACGATGTTGCTGTCGTCGTTCACGCCCCAGACGATGTTCATCGCATCGTTGGCCGTGCCCCACATGATGTTCTGCTCGTCGTCAGCCGTACCCCACACGATGTTCAGCACGTCGTTGGTCGCCCAGATGATGCTCGTGCCGGCCTGCGCAGTGCCCCAGACGATGTTCTGATTGTCGTCGGCGCCCCAGGTGACGTTGTCGCAATCATCGCCGCCGCAATCGACGCCCCACACGATGTTCTGATCGTCGCCCGCGGCGCCGGTGCCCCAGACGATGTTCATCGCGTCGTCGACGCCCCAGACGATGTTGACGCCCCACACGATGTTGGAGAAGTCGTTCACGCCCCAGACGATGTTCAGGCAGTCGTCATTGCCGCACTGAACGCCCCACACGATGTTGGAATCGTCGTTGGTCTTGGCAACGCCCCAGTCCGTGCCGACGGCGAAGGCGTTCGCCGAGGGCATCGGGAAGCCGCCTTTCAGCTGATGATTGCCCCAGATGATGCTCTTGCCCCACATCGCCTGCGACGGCACCGGCTGACCGGGCTGCGCGCTCGCATAGAACTGCGCGAGGCGCACCGCACCGAGCGCGTTCATGAAGCCGGCGCCCTGCGCCAGCGGGTCGTATCCCGAATACTGCTGCGCGGTGTATTGAAGGATTGCCTTCACCGCGTTGGGCGTCAGCGACGAATTGGCCTGCAGCATCAACGCGACCGTGCCCGCGACGACCGGCGACGCCATGCTCGTGCCGCTCAGCGTCAGGTACGGTTGGAACGGCGTCGAGACGAGACCGTCCGAGAGGTACTGCGCCTTCGTCGTGTGGAACGTGCCCCAGGGATCCGAAAGGGACATCGTGCCCAGCCCCGGCGCGACCAGATCAGGCTTCGCACCCCAGTCCTTGAACGAAGGGCCGCGCGAGCTGAAGGGCGCCAGTTTGTCGTCTGAGCGGTCCGCCGTGCCTTCGTGGCTCGACGCGCCGACCGTCAGCACCCACGGCGCGTTGCCCGGCGCCACGATGCCGCCGTACTGCGTCTGGCCGGCGGCGTTCAGGCCGGCGTTGCCGGCTGCGGCGACGACGACGACGCCGGCATCGACCAGGCGCTTGGCGGCGAGCGTCAGCGGGTCGGTCCAGTAGGACTCGGTGACGCCGGCGCCAACCGACATGTTGACGATGCGAATGTTGTAGGTCGTGTGGTTCGCGAGGACCCAATCGAGCGCCTGGATGATCGTGCTGATCGTGCCCCGGCCGTTCGCGTCGAGCACCTTCAGCGAGATGATGTCCGCGTCCGGCGCCACACCCGCCTGACGGCCGTTCGTGTCGTAGCCGTTGCCCGCGATGATGCCGGCGACGTGTGTGCCGTGGCCCTCATCGTCGTACGGCGCGATTTGGCCGTTCACGAAGTCGACGAACGCCTTGACGCGCTGATTGCCGAACGGATACTGCGTCGAGGTGCGGCTGGTCAGGTCGTCGTGCCACGGCGCGATGCCCGAGTCGATGATTGCGATTCCGATACCGGCGCCGGTGAAGCCAAGCGCGCGATTGATCGCAAGTCCGCCCGTGGTCAGCGCGGTGCGATAGTCGGACTTGGCGAGCGGACGATCGTAGCGAATATCGAAAATATCAGGGTGCTGTGAAAGCCGCTTGATGAGGCCGTTCGGCAGGTTCAAGACCTGGCCGTTGATGATCCCGAGGCGCTTCGAGTTTGCGTACTTCTTGAACTCGGCCGGGAGTTCGGCACCCGCTTTCAGGGTGACGATGATCTTCGACTTGCCGCTGGGCGAGTTGTGGTCGGCGCGATACGTCAGTTCGCTATCCAGCTTGCGATGATTTCTGGCTTCTGAATTGGGCCGGCCCGCGTGGGCCCTCGCCGCATGTTTGTCATGCGAGCCGGCTGCAAATGCGCTGGGCGCCAGTCCGAGCACGAGGACCGCAA
>Ga0075435_100003693_pt1 | contig 10428 bp, 8 predicted proteins | sample RhiMethybrSRZTD4_FD_75302 | JGI IMG/M metagenome (GOLD analysis project Ga0075435, IMG submission 75302) | Populus rhizosphere microbial communities from Tennessee, USA - Rhizosphere MetaG P. TD hybrid SRZTD4 | ecosystem: Host-associated > Plants > Roots > Rhizosphere > Soil | place: USA... | reverse complement strand
CCGATCGACAAGTTGAAGATCGACAAGGTCTTCATCGAGCGGGTGGGCAGCGACGAGCAAGCCGACACCCTGTGCGCGGCGATCGCCGCGATGGCCCATAACTTGAGACTGACGGTGGTCGCCGAAGGCGTGGAGAGCGAGCTGCAGCATCTCCGCCTGCGCGCGATGGGCTGCGACCAGGCGCAGGGCTATTGGTACGGGCGGCCGGTCACGGCCGAGGAGCTCGAGGCAATGCTGCGCGCCGTGGCAACGGCAGAGCCGCGCCTGAGCGACAACTGAGCGGCGGCGCTCCGTCAGGAGACTCGCGTAGGTGTTGCCACGTAGGGGCTTCCCCTCGTCTCGGCATCTCGTGTATCCTGCCGCGTCCCGTAATTCGTTTTAGCCCGCGCGCTCGCGTTCCCCGCTGGCAGGAGCTCGGTTGCACCAGACGAAGGCCTTGCCGATCAGAAGGCTCTCCTCGATCCTCGCTTCGGTCGCGACCGAGCTGCGAGAGCGTCACAAGCTCACCCGTTTGTACGTCGGCGGCGGCAGCGCCTCCGCCCTGCTCGATCACCTCTTCGCCGGCGCGGCGCTGCGCATGCGCGACTTCGACATGTTCCTCGTCGCCGATCGGCCCGTCGACCGCGAGCTGGCCGTGGGCGTCGGCGAGGCGCTCCACTCCGCCGAGCTGCGATTCCTGCCCAAGTACGTCTACGCGCGGCGCCGCACGCACATTGCGCGCGAGCCGGTGGTCGCCGGCTGGGGTGCGCTGTGGGACGCGCACGGCGTCGAAGTCGACCTCTCGATCTTTCACGACGCCGCCTCGCTCGAGCTCAACGGTCTGATGAACATCGACCGCATCCTCATTCCTCTGACGCCGGAGCGATCGCTCTGCGAGATCGCCGCGGGAATGCTCATCGCCGACACGCCCGAGCAGGCCATCATCGACGGTCTCGTCAAGGATGAATGCGGCGGCTACGCGAGCTGGATGCACCGCTCGCCCGCGATCGTCGCGTGGAACGCGATTCATGCCGCGCCGATCGAGGCCTCGATGCGCATCGTTCGCGCCTGCGCGAGCAAGCTGCACCTCGGCCATCTCCATCCCGAGCTCGCCGATCCGCTGCGCGCCGCGATCCTCTGGGGCCACGAGCGCGGCGATCACTTCCTCCGCGTGCGCGGCATCGTGAAGCTGTTCCACGACGATCGCGCCGGCGCGGAGCTCGAGATGATGCATTCACTCGGCACGTTCCGGCACTGGCTGCACGAGATCGGCGACGTGATCGATGAGCTGGGCCACGGCGGCCTGACGTCGCTCTTCACGCTGGCCGATCGCGAGGGGAAACGCGACGTCGATCATCACGCCGCGTTCCGCGCCGCGGGCGAGCAGGGCGGCGACGAGACCAGCGCGCTGCGACTGGAAGCGCTCCTGCTGAAGATGCCCGAGCAGCGGCGCGAGAGCGTGCTGAAGGAGATCGCCATCGCGGAGCCGATGTTCGCCCAGCTCGTGCGCAATCAGCTGCCGCGCATCGAGCATCGCGTCCACGCCGCGCCGATCCACGTGCCGCCGAAACGCCGCACGCCATCACCGCGTACAGTCCGCCCGGCCGCGATCCGCGCCTGATCGAATCCGACGATGCGAAACTGGTCCGCGGTCCGGCGCGTTCTCTTCCTGACGGTCTTCATCGATCTTCTCGGCTTCGGCGTGGCCGTGCCGATCCTCGCGTTCTGCGCGAAACAATACGGCGCGAGCGGCACGACCCTCGGCCTCATCCTCGGCAGCTTCTCGCTGATGCAGTTCTTCTTCTCGCCGGTGTGGGGACGCCTTTCGGATCGCATTGGACGCCGTCCGGTGATCATCGGCAGTCTCCTCGGCAACGCGGTCGGCTTCCTCGTGTTCGCGTTCGCATCGAACGTGGCCATGCTGTTCGCGGCGCGCATCATCACCGGCATCGCCGCGGCCAGCGTTCCCACCGCGCAGGCCTACATCGCCGACTCGACCGATGAATCGAGCCGCGCGAAGGGGATGGCCATCATCGGTCTCGCCTTCGGCCTCGGCCTCGTCCTTGGCCCTCCGATCGGTGGACTGCTCTCGAGCTACGGATCCGATCTTCATCTCACGGCGAATCTGCTGCCCGGCGTCGCGGCGGCGACGCTCTCCGTCGTCTCGCTGCTGATGGCGATCTTCGCGCTGCCGGAGTCGCTGCATCGCGATGGACGTGCGGTCGAGAAGCGTTTCTCGCCGGTCGATCGCGAAACGTGGGCGATCTTCTTCCGTACGCGCGAGCTGCGCCTCGCGGGCGGATCGCTCGCGCTGCTCATGTGCACGCTCGCGTCGCTCGCGCCGATCCTCGTGCTCGTCGGCCGCGATCGCTACTCGCTCGTCGCCAAAGACGTCGGCTATCTCCTCGGCCTGATGGGCGTCGTCGTCGTGATCCTGCAATTCACAGCCGTGCATCGGCTCGAGCGAAAGTTCGGCGACGTCGGTGCGGGCATGGTCGGCGCGGTCGCGCTGCTCATCGCATTGCTGCTCGTGCCGCCGACGACCACGCTCGGCTGGCTCATCGTCGCCACCTGTCTGATGGGCGTCGCGCAGGGCCTCTGCAATCCGACGCTGAGCTCCTACATCAGCAAAGTTGCGCCGCGCTCCCATCGCGGCGGCATTCTCGGCCTCGCGCATTCGCTCAACGCGCTCGCGCGCGTGGCCGGTCCTCCGATCGCGGGCTTCGCGTACGACGCGTTCCGCACGTCCGGCGCATTCCTGTCGCAGGCCGCGATCGTCGTCATTGCGATCGTGCTCGGATTTGGAGTGCGGCGATCGCAATCGCCGCTTTCAATGCGCGAGCCGCAGCTCGCGCTCGAACCTACTGAAACAATCGCTCCCTCTCGATGAGCACGCGCGTCGTCGCGTCTGCGTGCTGTTTCGCAAAGGCGATGCGCGCCGCCGCGTCGCTCTCGTGCAACAGCACGCTGACCTGCGCGCGCTTGAAGAGCGCCATCGCGTATCCGGGATGTGACGGCGGCACGCGATCGAGCGCATCGCGCGCGTCCGCGAGACGGTTCGCGGCGAGATACAGCACGCCGAGCTCGAGATCCGCACCGCGCACTTTCTCGAGCGTCGCGATCGCGGCATCGGTCTGTCCCATGGCCATCTGCATCGAACCAAGGCGGCGGAGCTCGGCGTCGGTGGCGGTGCGCATCGTGTAGATCTTTTCGCGCAGCGCGACCGCATCCTCGACACGGCCCTGACGCTCGCGAATCACGGCGAGCGCTTCGAGCGGCGGCAATCGATCCGGTTCCTCACGCACGATGCGCTCGAGCAGCGGCACCGCCTTCTCCCAGTCGGGACCCTTCGCGTAGTGCAGCGCGAGATACGTCCGCACGTCTGGCGAATCGGGTGCGAGCGTTTGCGCGTTCGCGAATGCGGCGAGTGCTTCCTTGTCGTGACCGAGCGCGGAGTGCGCGGTCGCGAGTCGCAACGCCGCGTCGAGATTGTGCGGATCGACGCGCTGAATTTCCTCGAGCAGCGGAATCGCGGCCGCGTACTGCTGCCGCACGAAGAGTCCCGACGCGCGATCGAGAATCGGAAAGAGCGGCGCCATGTCCGCGGGAACCGGCGCGTCCTTGCGAATGACCGGCTTCGACGTCGCGCTGACGTAGCCGATGGAGGCGAGTTTTTTTTGCGCCTCATCGTCGAGAGTCGCGGGCGCTTGCGCCGCAGCCGCGGACGGAATCGGATAGTCGCGCAGCGTCGCGCGCATGCCGCGCGTGATGTCGCCCTGCGCCGCGAGATTGTGCATTTCGTGCGGATCGGCGACGACGTCGTACACCTCGAGCCGTCCGGCCATGATCGCCTTGCGATTGCCTTCGACCGCCATCACCTGCGGCTGCCATCCGTAATCGAGAAACGGCTTCATCGACTCGCCGGCGATGACCTGCTCCTCGGCGTGCTCCGTTTCGATGCCGGCCCATCCGAGGACTGTCTGAAAGATCTGCCGCGTGCTGAATGGAGTCGTCGTGTGCCCCGCGCTGAAGCCGGGTCCGGCGATGACGAGCGGCACGTGCATCGTGGTCTGGTAGAGCAGGTTGCCGTGCTGCTGCTCGCCGTGCTCGCCGAGGCCTTCGCCGTGATCGGCGACGACGATGACCGCGCCTTTGAACGCCGCCAGCAAACGGCCGAGCTGTTCGTCCATGAACGCGATCTCGCCTTTGTACGGGTCATTCGCGAACTTCGATTTGAACGGCTCCGGCGGCGTGTACGGATAGTGCGGGTCGTAGTAATGAACCCACAGGAATAGCGGCGCGTTCGACGGCGAGGCGAGGTACTTCAGCGCGAGGTCCGTCGTTTCCTTCGCGTTGCGCTCCGCACGATCTTTGCCGAAGTCTTCCTCGTAGACGTCGAATCCGCGTCCGAGTCCGAAGCGTTTCGCCACGGCGAACGCGGAGACGAAGGCCGCGGTGCGATATCCCGCAGTCTTCAGTTTCTCCGCGAGTGTTGGATGACTGGCATCGAGAAAGCGCGCGTTCTCGCGCACGCCGTGACCGGCCGGGTAGAGCCCGGTCATGATCGACGAGTGCGACGGCAGCGTCTGCGGCACCGCCGCATAGGCGAAGTCGAAGACGCGTCCGCGTTTCGCGAGCGTATTGAAAGACGGCGTCGCGTCGCCGATCGCGTCGGCGCGCGTCGTGTCGAGCGTGACCAGAAGAATCGACGGCCGTTCGATCTGCGACGGCGCCGGCGTTTCATGGCGGCACGCGATCGCGAACAGCAGCAGTGCGGCGGCGCGCTTCACCACGCGAGCCCGAGAGACTTCGAAACGAATCGCACGAGGGGAGCCATCCGCTTGCACTCGTCCGCGAACGTCTTCACGAACGCATCGCTGCACATCTCCTTGTCCGACACGCGCACCGACGTCACGAAGTCCGTCCGCTTGAGGTTCTCGATCTCCGGATGATCGGCCGCGTAGCCTTTCGGCGGACGCTTCAGCGAATCGCCTTCGATCGGCAGCTTCGAGCGGCGAAACGTCTTCCAGTCATCGGAGTTGCGCGTGATCGCCTCGCGCACTTTGCCGAGGGCCGCGGGATCGGGACGCCAGATCCCCGCCGCGATGAACGATTCGCCCGGCGCGATGTGCAGATAGAACCCGGGCACGCTCGGTGCGCGCTTCGCGCTCTCGTGAAAAAAGTGCGCACCGAGGTGAGTCTTGTACGGCGACTTGTCCTTCGAGAACCGCGTGTCGCGGTAAATGCGAAACAGCGACCCGCCCGTCGGCCGCGGATCGGCGACGATCGCGCCGCTGATCTTCTGCAGCTTCGGCCCGACGTCGCTGATGAACTGCAGAATCGGCGCACGAACTTTGGTTTCGTAGCGCTCCTTGTTCGCGCTGAACCACTCGCGATTGTTGTTCGCACGTAGCTCGGTGAGGAAGCGAAAGACCTCGGGTGTCATGGGGGGATTTTAGGATGGGAGGGCGGCGCTTCGTCGTGCGCCTCGATCACTTCCTGCGAAAGGGATTCCGAACCGTGACTCCGTCATAGTCACGTCCGTGACTCAGATCCTCGGAGAGAACGATCCGGCAGCCCAGGGATCGGGCGGCCTCGAGGATGGATGCATCCCAGTAAGAGATGCGAAATCGCGCCGAGGCAGCGAAGGAGGCGGTCATCAAGGCGACCGTGTTCTCCTGGACCGGAAAGCGGAGAAACGCTTCGACGAGCTGCGACGCCTGAGACGACGTCAACGCGTCAGAACGGCTTCTGTGCGTTGCCTGCACGTAGAACTCCTGCAGCACCTGAACGGACAGCGCGAGGTCCTCGCCGTCGAGGAGACGAAGTGCTTCGCGCGCCTTGAGCGCCTCGTCCGGCGCGGTACTGATCGAGTACAGCAGGACGTTCGTGTCAACGAACTGACGCGCGGTCATGAACCTTCTCGCGTGACATTCGATTGCCCGCACGGAACGTATGAATGGAGGCGATCACCTCGTCCTGCAGTCGTTTGCGGCGGTCGAAGTCCGTTTCTTCACCGGCGATGTCCGTGAGCAGATCCCGCACCAGTGCGCTGAGCGAGGTGTCCCGCTCCGCCGCCTTGATGCGGGCGAGCCGGTAGACGTCATCGGGCAGTGAAACCGTGACATTTTTCACGCATTCACAGTATCACAGGACTGTTGTGGGTGATCAAGCGCGACGGCACGGGAGAAACACAAGTGAGCGGAAGCTGACGAGCGCGTTCAATCCGGCGTGGTATTGACGTTTGCCATCCTTGCCATCCTGATTTGCGCACCGTACAGTTTGATGCGTGGCTCGCAAGACGCGCGCAATCGATGCTGCCCTTCCGAAGCCGGCGCTCGCGCCGCAGGGTCCCGACAAGCGGCTGAAGCTGCGGGGATGGAAGGCGTCACCGCGCGCAGGAGTCGATCTCCTCGATCGCGACAAGCTGTTCGATTTGATGGATGGCCGCTGAGTGAGGGCCGGGCGACGCGATCGTTCTCGCCTGCTTCGAGATCGTCTCGCTGGCACAGCATCGTACCGCCCGATCTCTTCTGACGTCCCTCGCCGAAGCCTCGCACGATTCCCGGTTCGCGTCTTCAATCCATTCGCGGAGTGAGTGCATGCTCAACTACATCTGGTTCGGTCTCATGGCCGTCGCCCTCATCGTCGCGGCGATCACCGGCACCGCGGACGGGGTCACGAAGGGCGTCGTCGATTCTTCGAAGACGGCCGTCGAGATTTCCATCGGCCTCGTCGGCATCATGACGCTCTGGCTGGGGATGATGCGCATCGCCGAGGCGGCGGGGCTGGTGTCGCTGCTCGGGCGGTTGATGCGGCCGCTGATGCGATGGCTCTTCCCGGAAGTGCCGCCTGAGCATCCCGCGGAAGGAGCGATCGTGATGTCGATGGCGGCGAACATGCTCGGCCTCAACAACGCCGCGACGCCGCTCGGCATCAAGGCGATGGAAGAGCTGCAGACGCTGAACGAGGAAGCGAACAAGGACACGGCCACGAATCCGATGGTCACCTTCATGGCCATCAACACCTCGGGCGTGCAGCTGATCCCGGCGACGATGATCGCCATCCTCGCCGCGGCGGGATCGAGGAATCCGACGGCCATCATCGCGCCGTCGTTCATCGCGACGTTCGTCGGCACGATCGCCGCGGTGCTCTCCGCGAAAATCCTGCAGAGGTTCCAGCGATGACCATCGACGTTCTGCTCGATGCGCTGCGCGGCACGCTGAACGACGTCTCGAAATGGGCGATTCCGCTGATGCTGGTCGGCATTCCGCTGATCGGCGTCGTAAGGAAAGTGAAGGTCTACGACGTCTTCATCGATGGCGCGAAGGAAGGCTTCGACGTCGCGGTGAAAATCATCCCGTTCCTCGTCGGGATCCTCGTCGCGATCGGGATGTTTCGCGGATCGGGTGCGATGGACCTTCTGACGGCGGGATTGCGGCCGTTGCTCGCGCGCATCGGATTCCCTCCGGAGATTTTTCCGCTCGCCGTGCTGCGCACGCTCAGCGGCAGCGGTTCGCTCGGCCTCGCGACCGACATCATCAAAACGCACGGCCCCGACTCATTCCTCGGCCGCACCGCCGCGACGATGTACGGCAGCTCCGAAACGACCTTCTATGTGCTCGCGGTTTATTTCGGTGCCATTGGCGTCAAACGGACACGCCACGCCGTGCCGGCGGCGCTCATTGGGGACGTCGTTGCGGCCATTACAGCCGTCGCAGTATGCGTCTGGCTCTTTTGAGCGCGCTTCGCGGTTGTCGGTAGTCGGTTGTCGGTTGTCGGTGTCATTGCGCAGCGCGTCGCACGAACACCGACTACCGACTACCGGCTACCGACAACCGCGCTCAGCGCGATAACGCGTAAAATGCGCGGATGCCGCGAAATTCAGGTGTCCTGAGCGCGTGCGCGCTCGTCGCGGGACTGTTTTTCTCACAGCCCGCCGTCGCGCTCGATCCGGGCATCGCACTGAACCGATACATCCTCGATAACTGGCAGAGCGAGAGCGGTCTGCCACAGAACTCCGTCCTCGCGATTCTGCAAACGCGCGACGGTTACCTCTGGTTCGGCACACAGGAAGGCGTCGCCCGTTTCGACGGCGTGCGCTTCGCGGTTTTCGATCGCACGAATACGCCCGCGTTTCAGAACAATCACGTTCAGGCGCTGCTCGAGGATCAGGGCGGCAATCTCTGGATCGCGACATACGGCGGCGGATTGATCCGCCACACGCGCGGCACGTTCACGCGGTTCAGTACCTCGAATGGATTATCGAATGACACCGTGCGCGCGCTGCTCGAAGGCCGCGACGGCACGCTGTGGATCGGCACGAACGGCGGACTGAATCGCTATCGCGGCGGAAAGTTCGAGACCGTGCTGAGCACGCGCAACGGACTTGCGCACGATGAAGTCGTCGCATTGCACGAAGGCGCGGACGGCGCGCTGTGGATCGGCACGTATGGCGGCGGTCTGCATCGCTGGAAAGACGGACAGCTCACGCACTATTCGACCGGCGAGGGGCTGTCGAACGACAAGGTTTGGTCGATCGCGAGCGATCGCGACGGCGCGCTCTGGGTCGGCACGCGCGACGGGTTGAATCGCTTCAGCGATGGGAAGTTCACGGTGTTTCGCGGCAAAGACGTCCTCCCGAGCGACATCGTCGATTGTCTGCTCTTCGATCGCGAGGGCACGTTGTGGGTCGGCACGCGCGGCGGTCTCTCGCGACTGCACGACGGGCGATTCGAGGCCTACACGCCGAAGGAAGGGCTTCCCGACGCGATGGTGCGCGCGTTGTACGAGGACGCGGAGCGCAATCTCTGGGTCGGCACGTATGGCGGCGGCCTTGTGCGGCTCACGGATCGCGTCATCCGGATGCTGACGACCGAGGATGGGATTTCGGAGGATGTGGTCCGCGCGATTCTGCAGGACCGCAACGGCGGCATGTGGGTCGGCACGTACGGCAACGGCATCAATCACATCGTCGACGGCAAAGTCGAGACGTTCACGACGTCGAACAGCGGACTGCCGCACGATCGCGCGTGGAGCGTTGCCGAAGGAAACGACGGCTCGATCTGGATCGGCACGTACGGCGGCGGCGTCAGCCGCTATCGCGACGGAACCTTCACGAATTACTCGACCGCGAACGGCCTCGCGGGCGATCAGGTGCGCTGCGTTTATCGCGATCCGAGCGGCGCGATCTGGATCGGCACGAACGATGGCTTGTCGCGCTTCGACGGCGAGAAGTTCACGAATTACACGACGGCCAACGGCCTCACCGACAACAAAGTGATCGCATTGCAGAGCGATGCCCGCGGCGTTGTGTGGATCGGAACGGCGCGCGGCGTCTCGCGTCTCGAGAACGGCCGTTTCGACACGATCTCCACGAGCGATGGACTCTGGAATCCACTCGTCTATTCGATCCACGCCGATCGCGAAGGCACGATCTGGATCGGCACCGCCGCCGGTCTGGCGCGCTGGAGCAACGGAAAGCTCGTGCCGTTCGGTGTGAAGCAGGGTCTCTTCAACGAATTCGTCTTCCACATCCTCGAGGACGACGACGGCTATCTCTGGATGAGCTCCGCGAAGGGAATCTTTCGCGTCGCGAAGCGCGACTTCGACGATGTCGTGGCCGGAAAAGCGCAGTCCGTAACCTCGATTTCCTTTGGAAAAGCGGACGGAATGCGCAGCAGCGAGTGCAACGGCGGCTTCCAGCCCGCGGGATGGAAGACCACGGACGGCAGTCTCTGGTTCCCGACCATCAAGGGAATCGCGATCGTCGAGCCGTGGCGCACGCACGTCAACAAACGGCCGCCGCCGGTGATCATCGAGTCGCTCGTCGTCGACGGCATTGCGCTGCCGATGACGCGCGAGCAGCTGCCGCCGGGCAGCACGCGATTCGAGTTTCACTACACCGCGCTGACGCTCGTCTCGCCGGAGAAAGTCAAGTTTCTCTACAGGCTGGAGGGCTTCGACAAGGGGTGGATCGACGCGGGCTCGCGGCGCGTCGCGTATTACACGAACCTTCCCGCCGGCGACTATCGCTTCACGGTCAAGGCATGCAACAACGCCGGCGTCTGGAGCACGAGCAGTCCGTCCATCGCCTTTCGAGTGCGTCCGCACTTCTGGCAGACGTCGTGGTTCTACGCCGTCGCGGGCATCCTCATCGCCGGCCTCGTCTTCGGCCTTTTCGGCCTTCGCACGCGCCAGCTTCGAAAGCGCGAGCAGCAGCTCATCGCGCTCGTCGAGGAGCGCACGAAGACGATCGCGGAGCAACACGCTGCGGTCGTTCGCGCCGCGGAAGAAGTGCAGCATCTCGCGTATCACGACGTGCTCACGGGACTGCCGAACCGCGCGCTGTTCATGGACCGTTTGATCGTCGCCGTCGCGGAGGGGCGCCGCGGCCTCGGACGACCGGCGGTGCTCTTCCTCGACGTCGATCGCTTCAAGGACATCAAC
>Ga0075435_100003692_pt1 | contig 10429 bp, 11 predicted proteins | sample RhiMethybrSRZTD4_FD_75302 | JGI IMG/M metagenome (GOLD analysis project Ga0075435, IMG submission 75302) | Populus rhizosphere microbial communities from Tennessee, USA - Rhizosphere MetaG P. TD hybrid SRZTD4 | ecosystem: Host-associated > Plants > Roots > Rhizosphere > Soil | place: USA... | reverse complement strand
CTCGGCAGTGAGGGCTACGCCGTCGAAGTCGCGAGCGACGGCGAAGCCGGGCTTGCGTGTGCGACCAGCGGCGGCTACGACCTGATCGTGCTCGACGTGATGCTGCCGCGGATGAATGGATTCGACGTCTGTCGGGAAGTGCGGCAGCGCGGCGTGACGACGCCGATCCTGATGCTGACGGCGCGCGGCCAGGTGGTGGACAAGGTTGTCGGCCTGAAGCTAGGCGCCGACGATTACCTCACGAAACCGTTCGAGACGATCGAGCTGATGGCGCGCCTCGAGGCGCTGCTGCGCCGCCGGCCGGCAGCGCCGCTGCCAGGCGGCGACACCTATCGCTTCGGCGACATCGTCGTCGACTTCCGTCGCGCCGAGGTCGCGCGTCGCGGACAGGCGGTGGATCTCTCGGCCCGGGAATTCAAGCTGCTGCGGCACTTCATCGAGCATCGCGGCGCCACACTCTCGCGCGACGCGTTGCTGTCCGACGTCTGGGGCTACGACGAGATGCCGCTCACGCGCACCGTCGACGTCCACGTCGCCGGCCTGCGCCAGAAACTCGAGGCGAACCCGAGATCTCCCGAGTACATCCTCACCGTCCACGGCCTGGGGTACAAGTTCGTCGGATAACCACAGAGACACAGAGACACGGAGAACGCTCGGACCGCCAAGGCCGCGGCGACGCAAGGCATCAATTTGCGCTCCCACGTCGCGTCGCGCGTCGGCCGGCGTTGCCGGCCGATCACCCGGCGGCGGCGCGCGATGCGCCGTCTGCGTTCGAACGCGCGGTTCCTCTCGGTGTCTCAGTGTCTCAGTGGTTATTCGTCTTGGTGCGTCTTCGTGTCTTCGTGACTTCGTGGTTCCGTCACGCGTGGCCATCGGTTTGCTAACTCACCGCGCGATCCGCGTAAGTCACGCAACAAGGAGTCGCGCATGCACGTTCTGCACATTCTGCTCGTTTCGGCTGCGGCAGTTTTTCAAATGCCATCGGTCACCGCGCACGCGGCACGGTCGGATGCAGTGCTGGTCCGCCGTGTGGTCGACGGCGACACGATCGACGTGGCGACGTTTGGCCGCGTACGCCTGCTCGGCATCGATGCGCCGGAGATCGGCCGTGGCTACGACACTTCGGCGCCGTTCGCGCGCGAAGCGCGCACGCGGCTGGCCGCGATCGTCCTGCATCGGTGGATCAGGCTCGAGCCGGATGGCGCGCCGCTCGATACGTACAATCGCCGGCTGGCGTACGTGCTCACCGAAGACGGTGTGTTCGTGAATGCAGTGCTCGTACGGGAAGGACTGGCGCGGGTGACGGCTCGGGCGCCGCTGTCGCGGCTGGACGAGCTGCGCCGCGCCGAGACCGAGGCGCAGGCATTTCGCCGCGGCATGTGGGGCAACACACCGCAGATTCCGATGCCGAGTTATACTGCCGGGTCGAAGTCCCGCCGGCCTCCGACGTCAAGAAGCCAATCGTCGCGCGCACGACGGCGAGCGCGCCACAAGATGCCGTGAACGCTATTCCTGTCGAGTACGCCTCACAACGCAAGATCCGCGACCGCAACAAGCTCTATTACCGGTTCAATCACTGGCCGATCTGGATCTTCGTGTTCTTCATTGCGCCTGGGCCGCTCACCTTCGACCTGTTCGACCGTGGGTTCGACGCGCGAATGGCGCTGTGGCTCGGCGCCGTCCTCCTCGCAACCGGCATCGCCGGCCTGCGCGGCAAACTGCCGGGCGTGGAGCCGCGGCCGTACATCATCCGGTTCACCGAGGATCGGCCGAATCCGCTGTACCGGCGCATCTGCTACACGTTCGCGTGGAGCGAGGTGATCACATTCGCTGTGCTGAACATCGCCGGGCTCGTCGTCGCGATTGTCACCGGCGAGTGGTATCTGAAGCAGATCTACCGGTACGCGTACTTTCCGCTGGCCGGGACGATCTGGCTGCTCGGCGCGCTCGGGCAGTTGCCGCGGGTGAAGGCGTCGACGAAAGGTGAGGGGCACGAGCGCCGGTATTTCTACGGATCGGTCTGGGCGGTCTGCTGGGCGCAGCCGGCGCTGTGGCTGCTGTGGAAGGTCGTGCCGCAGAGCCGTCCCGGTGACACGATCAAACTGGTCGTGTTCGTCGGCATCCTGGCCTTTGTCGGCAACCTCGCGCGGCTCGGCCGTTTGCCGCGAACCCGGCCCATTGTCCCCGGCGAGCTCGCCGTCTCCGACTAGGGGTCGGGAAGGGTTTCGCCGTAACCTGTTGATTCCTCTCAGCCGCTGATCCGATTTCCACAGGGGGTCGGGAAGGGTTTTCGTAGAAAACCCTTCCCGACCCCCTGTGGAAAAGTCGAAGTACGCGAAAACCCTTCCCGACCCCTGTCACACGCCGAGACGGGTGGTCGTCTTATTGGTATGCGCACAGAGCGGGCAGCCCTGGCGGCGATCGTTCTCATCCATTTGATCGTGTCATTCGTCCACGGCGCGGCGCATACCGGCGCGCGCGTGTTCCTGCCGTTCGCCGGCAATCTCTTCGTGTACATCGTCATCCTGGCCGGTCCGCTGGCCGGGCTCGCGCTGTCGGTGTGGCGGCCGCAGGCTGGCGCGGCGCTCGTCGCGCTGACGATGGCCGGCTCGTTCGCGTTCGGTGTCATCAACCACTTCGTCATTCCTGGATCCGATCACGTCGCGCATGTCGCGCGCGACTGGCAGTCGCTGTTTGCGACGACGGCAGCGCTGCTCGCGATGATCGAAGCGGCCGGCACGGCGATCGGCTTCCGGCTCGCGCGGCGGCGCACGGGGAGGGCATCATGAATGTATTCATTGCGGGAGGAAGCGGCGCCATCGGCGTACCGCTGATTCGGGTGTTGATCGCCGGAGGCCACCAGGTGACGGCGCTCACGCGGTCGACAGCGAAAGCCGACAGGCTGCGCACGCTCGGCGCGACGCCGGCGATTGCAGACGCGCTCGACATGGAGGCGCTGCGCCGCGTCGTCGTCGCGGCGCGGCCGATGCACGTCGTCCACCAGCTCACGGCGTTGCCGAAAGGCGGCCCAAGGAGCGCGCGCGATCTCGAGCCGACCAACCGGCTGCGAATCGACGGTACGCGCAACCTTCTCGAGGCATCGCTCGCCGCCGGCGCGCGGCGCCTCGTCGTGGGATCGTTCGCGCCGCTCGGCGACATCCGCACGGAGGATTTGCCGCCGGAAGTACGGCCTGCAGCCGATGCCGTACGCGCGATGGAATCGCAGGCGCTCGAGGCCAGCCGTTCCGGGCAGATCGAGGCGGTCGTGCTGCGCTACGGTCTGTTCTATGGACCGGATACCGCGTCGACGGCGCAGATGATCGCCATGGCCAGGCGGCGGATGCTGCCGCGCATCAAAGACGACCGCAGTCTGCTGCCGTGGATTCACATCGACGATGCGGCGCGTGCGACGGTCGCGGCGCTCGATGCCGGCCAGCCCGGGACGATCTACGACATCGTCGACGATCGCCCGGTGAGCTTCAGCGAGATCGTCGACACGCTTGCGTCAGCGGCGGGCGCGCCGCGGCCGATTGCGATTCCGGCGTGGCTGTTGCGCCTCGCGATGCCATACATGGCCGGCATGATCGGACTGCGGGCACCGCTCTCGAACGGCAAGGCGACGCGCGACCTTGGCTGGCGTCCGGCCTTTCCGACCGTCGCCGAAGGCCTCGCGCAAACGCTGCATCGCGCCGCATGACCGACGCCGCACTCGAACGGTTCGAGGAACATCGCTCGCTGCTGTTTGCAGTCGCCTATCGCATGCTCGGCAGCGCCAGCGACGCCGAGGATGTCGTGCAGGACGCATGGCTGCGGTATGCGGGTGCGCAGCCTGCCGACGTGCGAACGCCGAAGGCCTTCCTCACCACCGTCGTGACGCGGCTGTGCCTCGATCGCTTGAAGTCGGCGCGCGCCGCGCGCGAGGAATACATCGGCCCGTGGCTGCCGGAGCCGGTGGTCACCGATGACGGCCGAGGACCCGAGCGATCGATGGCGCTCGCTGAGTCGGTGACGCTCGCGTTCATGGTGCTGCTCGAAACCTTGTCGCCGGAAGAACGCGCCGTCTTTCTCCTGCGGGAGGTGTTCGAACACGACCATGCCGACATCGCGGCGATGCTCGACACGACCCCGGCCAATTCCCGGCAGCTGTTCCATCGCGCCAAAGCACGGATTGCGGAAAAGCGGCCGCGGTTCCGCGACGCTGCTGCCGCGAAACGGCCGCTGGTCGATCGCTTCGTCCACGCGCTGCGCGACGGCGACGCCGAGGAGTTCACCAGCGTCCTCGCTGCCGATGTCGGGTTCTGGAGCGACGGCGGCGGGAAGGCGCTTGCCGCAAAGCGGCCCGTGTTCGGCCGCGACGCCGTCGCCCACCTGCTGGTCGGGTTCCGCCGCTCGGCGCCGTCGGCCGGCGTGAATCTCGCGCACGTCTCGCTGGACGTGGCTGAGGTCAACGGAGAGCCGGCAATGCTGATGCGAGTCGCCGGCCATCTCGATTCGGTCTACACGTTCACCTTCGACGACGAGGCCATCGCCGCGATCCGCGTGGTGCGGAACCCCGACAAGCTGCAATTCATCGAGCGGCAGTTAACGACGCTCGGCTGAAGCCTTCGCGCTCCGACATTACGTCACGACGGATCGCACCGCGTCGGTGGCGTAATCGCGTGTGTCGACGATCGACTGGATCTCGGCGACGGTGCGCTCGATCTCATCGAGCGTGTTGTAGAAATGCGGCGAGATCCGGATGCCGACCGGCGGCCGGTAGTCGACGACGAAATCGCGCGCCTTCAGCGTGCGCGCGACGGCGAGCGCGTTGGGGACGTTCACGGCGACGGTTCCGGCGAGACGATCCGGGTCGCGCGTCGCGGCGGACGTGAACCCGTGCTCGTCGACGAGGGCCAGCAGGCGGGCGGTCAGCTGGCGCGATCGTGCGCGAATGCGCGCGACACCGACCTCGGCGATCGTGTCGAGTCCTGCGATCGCGGCGTAATAGGCCGGGATCGCCGGCGTGCCGTTCATCATGTGCATCGCATCGGCGCGAAGGCTCGGCAAATCGTCGGATGCGATTTCGAAGTCGAACGGCTTGCGCTGCGCCAGCCAGCCGGTGAATGCCGGCCGCGCCGCCCTCAGCCGATCGGGACGCGTGTAGAGAAACGCGTTGCCCGGTCCGCCGCACAGCCACTTCAAACAGCCGCCGACCGCGAAATCCACGCCGAGCTCGCTCACGTCCACCGGGATGATGCCGGCCGACTGATACGTATCGAGGATCGACACTGCGCCAACGTCGCGCGCACGCCGCGCGATCGCCGCGGCGTCGAGAATGTAGGAGGTGCGAAAGAGGACGTGCGACACGGCGACGACCGCGGTGCGCTCGTCGATCGCCTCGAGAATGCGGTCGGTAGGCACCGTCAGATCGTCCCCAGCGGGCACGACGTGCAGCTCGAAGCCCGATCGCTGTTGCGCGCGGGCCAGGTAGACGACCGACGGAAAATCCATCGCCGTACAGACAATCCGCCGGCGCGCGGCCGACGGCTGCACCGTCGACAACGCCACCAGGTGCGCGGTGGTGACGTTTTCATGCATGCTGACGGTCCCCGACGGCGCACCGATGATCCGCGCGACCTTGTTGCCGATCTCGAGCGGCATCTCCCACCAGCGCTCCTCCCAGGCGCGCACGCCGCGCGTCGCCCAGGCGTTGGCGTACTCGACGAGGTGCTGCGCCGTCTGCCGCGGCATCGCGCCGAGCGAGTTGTTGATCATGTAGACGGTCCGCGCCAGAATCGGAAACTCGGCGCGCCACCGGGCCAGATCGTCGCTCATGGCGCGGATTCTATGGCCAAACGCAATCAACCTACCTCCGGCAATCGCTCTTCCTCCCGCACTCAGCACTCAGCACTCAGCAATCAGCAATTTCGTGAGGGCTGGCAGGGATGGGACACCTACGCGCCGTTCTACGACTGGGAGAACGCGCAGACGCTCGGCCGCCGCGACGTGCCGTTCTGGCAGCGGATCGCCCGCAAGGCGAACGGCATGGTGCTCGAACTCGGCTGCGGCACAGGCCGCGTCACGGTACCGCTCGCGCGAGCCGGTGTCGATGTCATCGGCATCGACCGATCGGCCCCGATGTTGAAGCGCGCACAGCAGCGCGTCGCCCGCGCGTTCCGCAGTCCGCAGTCCGCACTCCGCATTCCGCATTTCGCACGGGGCGACATCCGCGCGCTGCCGTTCGCCCCGCAGTCGGTCGCGATGGTCCTGGCGCCGTACGGGATCCTGCAGTCGCTGATCCGTCCACGCGACCTCACCGCCGCGCTGGCTTCGGTCGCGCGTGTGATCGCTCCGGGCGGCACGTTCGGCGTCGACCTCGTCCCGGACGTGCCGAAGTGGCGCGAGTACCGCAATCGTGTGCAGCTGCGCGGTGAATCCAACGGTGCGCGGCTGACGCTGGTCGAGTCGGTGACGCAGGACGCCCGCCGGCACCTGACGATGTTCGAGCAGCGTTATATCGAGCGGCGCAACGGCGAGGTGCGGGAGCACCGCTTCGATCTCACCTTTCGCACCTTGTCGGTGCCGGCGATGTCGCGGCAGCTCGAACGGGCCGGGTTCACCGTCGACGCGGTGCTCGGCGACTACCGTGGACGGGCGTGGGACGACCGTGCCGACGTGTGGATCATCCTGGCGAAAAGGGGGTAAAATTCGCGGCTATGTCTGGGCATTCCAAATGGCACTCGATTAAGCACAAGAAGGGCGCGGCCGACGCCAAACGCGGCAAGATTTTCACGCGCCTGATCAAGGAATTGACCGTCGCGGCGCGCGCCGGCGGCGGCGATCCGGACATGAACCCGCGCCTCCGCACGATCATCGCGGAAGCCAAGTCGCAGAACATGCCGGCCGAGAACATCAAGCGCGCCATCCGCAGGGGCACCGGCGAGGAACCGGGCGTCAACTACGAGGAAGCGCAGTACGAAGGCTACGGGCCGGGCGGGGCGGCGCTCATCATCGATGTGATGACCGACAACAAGAACCGTACGGTCGGCGAATTGCGGCATCTCCTCGAAAAGCACGGCGGCAACCTCGCCGCCACCAATGCCGTCGCCTGGATGTTCAGCAAGAAGGGCTACATCGTCGTCGAGAAGACGAAGGCCGACGAAGAGAAGCTGATGACCGCGGTCCTCGAGGCCGGCGGCGACGATCTGCAGGACGACGAGGACAACTGGGAAGTGTTCAGCAGCCCGGAAACGTTTCCGGCGGTGCTCGAGGCCGTGAAAGCTCTCGGCGTCGAGCCGGCAACCGCCAAGGTCCAGATGATTCCGCAGAACTACGTGAAGCTCGAAGGCAAACCCGCCCAGCAGATGGTCAAGCTGATGGACGCGCTCGACGACCACGACGACGTGCAGAACGTCTCGGGCAACTTCGACATCTCGGAAAAGGAGATCGAGGCCTCGCTCGCGTGAGGATCTTCGGGATCGATCCCGGCTCCGAACGAACCGGATACGGCTGCGTCGAGACCGACGGTTCGCGTCATTCGATGATCGTGTGCGGCGCGATCGCGACGGCCGCCGCCGCCCCTCTCGCGAGCAAACTGTTCGATATCCACACCCGCCTCGCGCAGCTGCTGCAGGACTGCCGTCCGGATGCGGTCGCGATCGAGAGCCTGTTCTACGCCGTCAACGCGCGCAGCGCCCTGAAACTCGGACACGCGCGCGGCGTGGCGATGCTCGCCGCCGTCGAAGCCGGCGTGCCGGTGTTCGAGTACACGCCGGCCGAGATCAAGCGCGCCGTCGTCGGCTACGGCCGCGCCGAAAAGCCGCAGGTGCAGCAGATGGTGAAGCTCCTGCTCGGGCTCGCGGCGGCGCCGGCCCCGCACGACGCTGCCGACGCGCTCGCGGTGGCGATCTGCCACGTGCACGCCACCCCCGTGTCTGCGGCTTCGCCCCTGCGCCGCGGCGCACGCGCGGTCGTCGCGGAGCAGCCGGCGCGCAACCGCGGCACCAGCTGGCGCAAGTTCAAGCTCGCCCTGTGATCGCGCACTTGCGCGGAACGATTCACGAAAAATACCCGAACCGGATTGTCATCGACGTAAGCGGCGTCGGGTACGACGTGTTCGTGCCGCTGTCGACGTTCTACGGCCTCGGCGACACCGGCGCCGGCGTCGCGCTGCGTGTGCACACGCACGTGCGCGACGACGCGATCGTCCTTTACGGGTTTGCGACGCTGGTCGAACAGGAGCTGTTCGAGCGGTTGATCTCGGTGAGCGGGATCGGTCCGAAGGTTGCGCTGGCCGTCCTCTCGGGCATCGAACCGCAGGATCTCATCCGCGCGATTGAGCGTGGCGACGTCAGCCGGCTCACCGCGATCCCAGGCGTCGGCAAGAAAACATCGGAGCGGATCGTGCTCGAGCTGAAGGATCGACTGCCGCGCGCGGCAACGCACGCGCCGGCGGCCGCCGGCGTGCCGCCGCCGCCGTCAGCGCTGCGCGACGATGTGGTCTCGGCGCTCGTGAACCTGGGGTATCATCGACCGCTCGCCGAAAAAGCCGCCGACGCCTCCGTCAAAACGCTCGGGTCGTCGCCCGATGCCGGCTTCGAGCGCGCGCTGAGGCAGGCGTTGAGAGAGCTCGCGAAATAAATGGACGATCGGCTCGTCACCGCGGCGCGCGTCGACGAGGACGCGCAGTACGAAGCCGGGCTGCGTCCGCGCCTGCTCGACGAATACATCGGCCAGGACCGCATTCGCGAGAACCTGCACGTGGCGATCGCCGCCGCCAAGCAACGGCGCGAGCCGCTCGATCACGTGCTGCTGCACGGTCCGCCCGGCCTCGGCAAAACGACGCTCGCCTACGTGATTGCCAACGAGATGGGCGTCGCCATCCGCGCGACGTCGGGTCCGGCGATCGAGAAGCCGGGCGACCTCGTCGGCATCGTCACCAACCTCGGCGCCGGCGAAGTGCTCTTCATCGACGAGATCCACCGGATGGCGCCGGCGGTCGAGGAGATGCTCTACCCGGCGCTCGAAGACTACGAGGTCGACATCGTGATCGGCCAGGGTCCGAGCGCGCGGACGGTGAAGATGCGCCTCGAACCGTTCACGCTGATCGGCGCGACGACGCGAACCGGCCTGCTGACGTCGCCGCTGCGATCGCGGTTCGGGATCACGCATCGGCTCGAGTTCTACACCCCGGCCGATCTCGAGGAGATCGTCCGCCGTTCGGCGAAAATCATCGACGTGCCGATCGATGCCGCGGCGGCCGCGGAAATCTCCAAGCGGTCGCGCGGCACGCCGCGCATCGCCAACCGGCTGCTGCGCCGCGTCCGCGATTACGCGCAGGTCCGCGCCGGCGGCACGATCACGCTCGACGTCGCCCACGCCGGGCTGAAGCTGCTCGAGGTGGACGAGCATGGATTCGACGAAGTCGATCGCAAGCTGCTGCGGACGATCATCGACAAGTTCGGCGGCGGCCCGGTCGGTTTGAATACGATTGCGGCGGCGATCAGCGAGGAGAAGGATGCCATCGAGGACATCTACGAGCCGTTCCTGATTCAGATCGGCTTCCTCGATCGCACGCCGCGCGGCCGGGTCGCGACGGCGGCGGCCTACGGCTACTTCGGACTGCTGGCGCCGGCCGAACAACGAAGGGACTCACGACTGTGGTAACGACCGACCACGTGCGCAAGACGCCGCGGATGGGCGGCCGCGCGACCGGCATTCGATCGCTGGCCACCTACGTGCCGCCGCGGCTGCTGACCAACGCCGACCTCGAGTTGATGGTCGAGACGACCGACGAGTGGATTCTGCAGCGCACCGGCATCCGCGAACGGCACATTGTCGATCCGGGCGTCGCGACGTCGGACCTCGGCACCGAGGCGGCGAAGAAGGCGATCGCCAACGCCGGGCTGACGCCCGACGACATCGGCGTCATCATCGTCGGCACGGTGACGCCGGACATGTTCTTCCCGAGCACGGCGTGCCTGATCCAGCACAAGATCGGCGCGCGCAACGCATGGGGCTTCGATCTGAGCGCCGCCTGCTCGGCGTTTACCTACGCGCTCACCACCGCAAGCCAGCTGGTCGCCAGCGGCGCCCACGATCACGCGCTGGTCGTCGGCGCCGACGTGATGTCGAGCATCATCGACTACAAAGATCGCGCGACCTGCGTGCTGTTCGGCGACGGCGCCGGCGCGGTCGTCGTGTCGGCGGCGGCGGCGGGCGCGCCGTCGATCCTCGACTTCGAGCACGAGATCGACGGCGGCGGCGGCGGGGCGTTGTGCATGCCGGCTGGCGGCAGCGCGAAGCCCTCGTCGCACGAAACCGTGGACCAGCGGCTGCACTATGTGAAGCAGGACGGGCAGACGGTGTTCAAGTTCGCGGTGCGGAAGACCGAGGAAGTCGCCCGGCGTCTGCTCGAGCGCAATGGGCTCACGCCGGCGGACATCGACCT
>Ga0075435_100003689_pt1 | contig 10430 bp, 9 predicted proteins | sample RhiMethybrSRZTD4_FD_75302 | JGI IMG/M metagenome (GOLD analysis project Ga0075435, IMG submission 75302) | Populus rhizosphere microbial communities from Tennessee, USA - Rhizosphere MetaG P. TD hybrid SRZTD4 | ecosystem: Host-associated > Plants > Roots > Rhizosphere > Soil | place: USA... | reverse complement strand
CTGTCGACACCTCGGCAGCACCACTCGCCGGCTCGACCGACTGGCGACCCGAATTTAATGGTCGGCACGTCATCGCGGTGGACGTCCGCCCAGACGCATTCTTCGATCACTACTTCGGTGTCGTTCGCTGAGGCTCGACATTCGCCATCAGCGGTTAGGCCACGCAGCTGACTATGCCGAATCTCTGTGTTCAACTCGGATATATCCAGATCGATAATATCCAATGAGGACTGTAACGTGTTCCGTGTGAGTTCGACAAGTGAATCACCGGCACTGACGTCGGCGGGCTTCCAGGTGTTGCTCGCGTTGGCCTCCGGCCAGAGCCACGGCTACGCCGTCATGGGCTTCGTCGAGCAGCTCACGCAGGGCCGGGTCCGACTTGGTCCTGGAACGCTGTACCGGACTCTCGCGCGACTGGTTGCCGACGAGCTCGTACGTGAGTCGGGGGCCGACGACCCGAGTGCCCCGCACCATGCGCGCCGGCGTAATTACGAGCTCACTCCGCTCGGCGCGCGAGCTGTCCGCGAGGAGGCCGAGTTGCTCTCTCGCCTCGTGCACGCTGCCCAGACGGCGGGACTTCTCGATGGGAAGTGGAGGACGGCATGACTCGCCAGCGGCCGCTCGGCCTCGGCACCCATATCTTCGTCTGTGGCTTGCCGGCTTTCAGGAGAGCGAGTACTGAAATTGGCGCGCGCCGAGCCGTCCAGCGATCAGCTTGGCCAGCTGAGCCGGATGATCATTGGCAGCGGTGATCAAGTGTCTTGCATCAATACCTGCGCCGGCGAACTGCTGATACATGTCCTGAGTCACGGCCAGGTCGCTGAAACCATGATCGACTCGGCTGAGGACGCGCTCCAGGCAAACCTCCAGCGGAGGCAGCAAGATCACGTAGTGCACTTCGGCCAGACCGGACCCGCGTACGAACGTCGGCAAGAACCATGGACCCACCACACCGTCGTAGACCACGAGGCCGATGTCGCTCAGCCGGCCAGCTGCCGCGGCGGCTGCCTCGATGAGGACGCTGTTCTGTCGTCGCGCGTCAGGCAACCACGGCAGCACGTATCCCCGTTTGATCATCGCGAAGAAGGAGTCACCCGGCACCAGAACGCTCGGGGTCCGCGTCTTGGCCAGTTCCTCAGACACTGAGGATTTCCCGGCCCCCGGCGGTCCCGTCACCACGACCAGTTCGCCCACGGGGAGCTATTGTCCTGGATCGGCTTCCAGTTCGCCCCCAGCCGCGTACAACGGCCGCGTACGACAGATAGGTGGATCGAATGACTGAGCTGCACGAGCTTCTGGAGCGATATGTGAACAACGGATTGCTGCCGGGAGCAGTCGGCGTCGTGGTTAGCGATGATCACATGGAGGTGGCAGTGGTGGGCTCGGCCACCATCGGCGGTGCACCAATGGCTCGGGATTCGATCTTCCGCCTCGCTTCGATCACCAAACCCGTCACCGCAGCAGCGGTCATGATGCTGGTCGAGGATGGCCGGGTGGCGCTGGATGACCCGGTCGATCAGTGGCTGCCGGAACTCGCGAACCGCCCTGTTGTCCGTACGCCGACCAGCCAGGTCGATGACGTCGTGCCCGCCGCCCGGGCGATTACCGTGCGGGATCTCCTCACCTCGACTGCGGGATACGGGTTCCCCTCGGATTTCACGCTGCCGGTAGTGCAGCACTTATTCGAGGTGCAGAAGGATGGCCGCGAGCCGCAGAGCTTTCTGGAGCCAGATTCATGGATGGCAGCTTTGTCGGAGATTCCGCTGCTCTACCAGCCTGGCGAGGCGTGGTTGTACGACACCTGCTCCACCCTGCAGGGTGTGCTCGTCAGCCGAGTTTCTGGTCAGTCGCTGCCAGAGTTCATGGCGGAGCGAATCTTCGACCCGCTGGCGATGGTGGACACCGGCTTCTATGTCCCCACGGACGCGCTCGGGCGACTGACCAGCTACTACCGAACAGGCCCCACAAACAGCGTGGAACTGGCCGATGGGCCAGATGGCCAGTGGAGTACGCCGCCACCGTTCCCGCTGGGCAACGCTGGGTTGGTGGGAACCGCTGACGATTGGCTGGCGTTCGGTCGCATGCTGCTGGCCGAAGGCGTCGCCGTCGATGGCCGCCGGCTGTTGTCGGCCGACTCCGTGCGTCTCTTGATCACCGATCACACCACAGATGCCCAGCGCATGATCGGCGAGCTATTCCTGGAAGGCCAGGGTTGGGGCTTCGGCGGCTCGGTCGACATCGCGCCGATCGATCCGTGGAACGTGCTGGGGCGTTACGGCTGGATCGGCGGAACGGGGACGTCCGCCCATATCACGCCGTCCAGAGGGACGGTCGCCATCCTGCTTGCTCAAGTAGCCGCGGACAGTCCGGCCCCGGCTGAGTGGATGCGCGCCTTCTGGCAGTACGCCAGCGCGCGCTAAACGACCACCGTCGACCTCGACCTGCCCCATTTCCAGCCGTCTTCGTGTCGCGCACTGGAAGCCTGCTCAACTGGTGGCGGAGGATTAGGGCCCGCGGCATCGGTGATCAATCAGGGCAGCGACGAGAAGCTGCGGTACTCGTCCGACCAGATGGCTTTGTTGCCTGGCGCACGGACGCGCTGCGAGGAGCCCTCGCGGAAGACTCGAAGAGGTCCTCTCTTCCATCCTGTGCTGGTCAGCAGCCGATCAAACCAACCGGCCCAAGCCGCTACCGTCGGCCGGCGAGGCGGAGAGCTCGGTCCCGCAGCGCTATCCCGAGTCGTGAACTTGGGATCAGGAGATGGGAAGCGATCCATACTCCGCGCTGTCGTGGACGCGTGACCGATCGATGAGCCGACTCATAGCGGGCCAGGGCCGCCGGGATGTCGTGCATTGATGCGCCCAGCGATGCGGCGAGTGTCGCTGCACCCTCCATGGCAGAGCTGGAGCCGTCGCCGAACAGGGAGACGCATGAGGCTGCGTCACCGGCGAGTGTCACGCGACCGCGCGACCAGGAAGACATTCTGATCCGGCTGACGCTGTCGAAATACGTGTCCTCAACAGCAAGATAGGCATCGAGCAGTTCCTGGGCGCGCCAGCCGACATCACGGTAGACCCGGCCCAGCAGCTGGCGGCCCGCCTCGGGATCGTGATGATCAATGCGGACCCCAGACCGGAACATGAACGCAGCGCCCGAGGTTCCAGTCCCCGGGTGCAGAGCGACGGCCGCTCCGGGCTCGTTGTGCATGATCACGGTGTCGTCGCGTTCCATCGGGACTCCGAGTTTCGCCGTCGCGACGTACATCCCCAGATGTTCGGCGAAGTCGGCTTCCGGCCCGAACGCCATGCGGCGTACTGCGGAGTGAATGCCGTCCGCGCCAACCACCAGGTCGAACCGGCGTGATGCCGCGCGGTCGAAGATCACGTCCACACCACCGTCATCGGCGTGCATCCCAGTGATCATCTCGTCGAAGAGAAACTCGGCATCCGTGCGGCCCGCTTCGACCAAGATCGCGCTGAGATCCGCGCGTGGCACTTCGACCTCGCGATCTTCCGCCCGCCGGGTCCGCATGCTCGCCACGCGTCGCCCGGCATCATCGACGAAGATCAACTCCCGGACCTTGCTGCCCGCGTCTTGCAGGCGGCTCAGAACACCCAGCCGATCCGCGATGCCGTACGCGCCACCGCGTATGTCCACTGGATTGCCGCTGGAGCGGACGCCTAGGTCCCGTTCCACCACGGTTACCCGATGTCCCGCCCGGCCCAGCAGCGCGGCGAGCGTTGCACCTGCGATCCCGGCGCCTGAAATCAGTACGGTCAAACCGTGCCCGTGGGGCAGGTTCGAAGAGCTCATATGACACTCGCTCGGGACATGCTGCCGACCAGGCTAACGGCTTCCGGCGAGCGGAGTTGAGCAGAACTTAGGCGCGGCCCTCCCTGCGCTCAAGCTCGTCGATCTCGGCCTGCAGCCGTGCCAACTCCAAGCGTTCGGCCTCTAACCGTTCGGCTTCGCGCTGCTCGGCTTCCCGCCTTTCCGCCTCCAGCCGATGCGCCTCGATCCGCTCCTCGCGCCGGCGCTTGCGCTCGAGCTGCTCCGCCCGCTTCGCGGCGGCTTGCTGCTCGGCCTCAAGCCGCTCGGTCTGCTCGACCTGGGCGCGTTCGGCAGCCCGCTGAGCTGTGGCGGCGCGTTCAGCCTCGACTCGTTCGCTCTCGCGCCGCTGGGCATCGATCCGCGCTCGCTCGATGCGCTGCAGCTCCAGCCGCTGCGCTTCGGGCCGCTCCCTCTGCAGCCAGACGGCCGCTTTCTGCAGCAACTCGGCTTGCAGCGTGGCCGGATCGACCCCGCCGGCACCAGCGGCCGTCGTCGCCGCGTAGGAAGCACCGCGTGGTAGCGGTGTCCAGTTCACCGGCTGGACACCCCGACTGACCCTTTCACCGGCTATCTCCTGGACCACCGCATGGCTGCGTTCCACCGCCTGCATGATTGCATCAGCCTCCGCGGACGCCGCAGCTGCCTCATCGGCCCGGCCGGACTCCCTCAGATCGTGGCTGAGATCGGTCAAAGCCGACGCCAAGTGCAGGCGAATCGGATCGCCCCAACGGCCACTGATCCCACGTAGCAGGTCGATCAGGTTCCGCCGGGTCAGCAAACCAAGATCGACTTCGCCCGTCGCGATCAGTCGGTCGGCCATGTCTCGATACAGGCCGAACAGCGGCTCAGCGAGACGCTCCAGCAGAGCGGGACTGAGGCGCGCCGGCTCCACCAGACGTCCGTCGACCACATCGTCATACCTGACTTTGGCGGCATACAGGAACGCGATGGTTTCCTCGGGCCGCCCTGCCGACCATCGGCAGTCGGAGGCGAGCCGGTCGACATCGACCGCGAGATACTCCGCATCGGAGTCGTCCTCCAGACCCGACTCCGAGAGGCGGGCGAGTGCGGCGTCGGCGTACGCGTTCGCTGCGGCAACATCCCCGGAGGCCAGTTCGGCACGAGCGCTGCACGACAACGCCCAGATGACGGTCTGCGGTTCCAGCCGGCTGCGCAGCTCGTCTCCGAGTTGATCTTCTAGTGGCTGCAGCGATTCGATCGTGCCACCCGCGGCATCCGGCATGTTCATGCCTGCCTGAATAGTGGCCAGATGAACCACCGCTGTGACATACCGAGTTGCGTCGTCCACTGAGGTGTACGGTCCGATCGGCCCCTTCGCCGCCAGCAGTTCGGCCGCCCGACGTACCGACTCCTGGGCATCCGCTGCCGCGACGGCGTACCCGTGCCCCAACAACCGGTGCGCCGTTAACTGCACAAGCGCGTCGGCTAGTTCCGGGACCTTCGAGGGGTCGGACCCGACCCAGCCGTGCAGCCGATGCACAGTCGATGCCAGCGCCTTGCCTCGCTGGGCGTACGAATCATGAGACCGCTTTCGTGCCTTCTCCTGAGCCATCGTTCCTTCCGTGCCGAGCCTGGAGGTGAGCTACCCATTTTGTCTGACGTCAGCTCAAATCCACGGACAAGCCCAAGGTGAGCTTGTTCCACCTCCCAGGTCGTCAGCTTGGTTCGACCACGAACCACACGCCAATCGCCGGAATCTTGCCGTGGTTGAAATAGGCGTGCGGTCTGGTGGACTCGAAGCACACCGAATCTCCTGGGGCCAGCACGTACTTGTCGAACCCCAGGCTCAACTCCAGCTCGCCGCTGACCAAATACGCATATTCGGTCCCGCTATGCCGCATCAGCCGGCCCTCGGAGGAGGATGCGCTTCCCGGCTGGTAGGTCACCAGCAGGAAGTCCACGTGGTGGTGCGGTACCTGTCCCAACCGTTCCCAGGTGACGCCTGACTCCAGAGTCAGCAACTCGCGATCGTCGGGTGAGACGTGTGGGCCGACTCCCTTGGCGCGGTCGCTTCGGAGATAGCGGATGCCCTCCATGCTCGTGATCATTCCCTGGGTCTCCGACGACTCGGCGTCGTTTGCGTCGAAGAGATCTTCCAGTGATAGTCCGAGCGCTGAGGTGATCGAGTACAACGAGCTCACCGAAGGCTGGCTCTTCCCAGTTTCGATCTGGGAGATAAGACTGGGCGATACCCCGATGACGCGTGCCAGTGCACGGATCGTCACGTTGCGGCGCTCTCGCTCGGTGCGGATCCGCGGTCCGATCGGTGGCACCTTCGGGTCGCCCATGTGCGCTCCTCGATATGGGGCCCCCGAGGTCGTCGAAGGGCACCCCGCCTAGTCAGTGGTACTGAACGGGCGTAATTTGTATTGAACACCATAACGACCTGGGGTGGACACATGGCGATCCGCACGTACGGGCCAAACGCAGTCGATTGGGAAGCTCGGGTCAATGTCGACCGGTTGCGCAGCGATCGGCTTCAGCGCCTCAGGCAGCAGCTCGATGCCTCCGAGCTCGGCGCGTTGCTGACATTCGACTTCTCCAATATCCGTTACATGACGGCGACGCACATCGGGACCTGGGCGATGGACAAGTTGATCCGGTTCGGGCTGCTGCCACGCGGAGGCGAGCCGGTGATCTGGGACTTCGGGTCGGCTGCGAAGCATCACCAGCTCTACAACCCCTGGCTCGACTATGACCGGAAACCGGACGATCGGGAGATCTCCGAGGCTGCACGAACAGGGCGATCCGGCGCCCGTGCCGGGATCTCGACACTCCGCGGCGCGTTCCATCCAGACGCCGGCATAGCGCAGGAGCTGGCGCGAAAGGTCGCGACGGTCATGCATGAGTACGGGCTGACCACCGAACCCGTAGGTGTCGACGTGATCGAGATGCCGATCTTGGCCGCGCTCCACGATGAGGGACTGACCGTCGTCGACGGCCAGCAGGTATTCCTGGAGGCGCGCCGGATCAAGACCGTCGACGAGATCGCGCTGCTCGCCCAGGCTTGCTCGATGGTCGACGCCGCGTACGAGGAGCTTTATGGCTTCCTGCGTCCCGGCGTACGCGAGAACGAGTGTGTCGGCCTGGTCAGCAAGGTGCTCTACGACCTTGGTAGCGAATACGTCGAAGGGGTGAACGCGATCTCGGGCGAACGGTGCTCTCCGCACCCGCATGTGTACAGCGACCGCATCGTCCGACCCGGGGACCCGGCGTTCTTCGACATCCTGCACAGCCATCTCGGCTATCGGACCTGCTACTACCGCTGTTTCGCGGTGGGCAGTGCGTCGCCGGCAATGCGCGATGCCTACGTCCGCTGCCGGGAGTACATGGATCTGGCAATTGCGGCCGTCAAACCAGGTGCGACAACCGGTGACATCGTGTCGCTGTGGCCCACCGCGGAAGAGTTCGGGTTCGCGAACGAGGAGGCCGCGTTCGCATTGCAGTATGGCCATGGCGTTGGGCTGGCCATCTGGGAGAAGCCCATTTTCAGCCGCTTAGTATCTCTTGATCATCCCGAAGTGCTCGAGGAGGGCATGGTGTTCGCGCTCGAGACCTACTGGCCGGCCTCGGACGGCTGGTCCGCGGCCCGGATCGAGGAGGAGGTCGTCGTCACCGCGGACGGCTGCGAGGTGATCACCAAGTTCCCGGCCGAGGAGCTGTTGATCGCTGGTCAGCGCTACTGGACAGTCGGCGGTGAGTTGCCCACGTTGCGGGAGTCGCAGTCTCACCTGAACACCATGGCCGGCCGGGGCGAGATGTGACGGTTTCCGCAGGCGAGTCCTTGACGGTCGATGCCAGCCAACTGCTCGAGTGGTACGAGCAGATGGCGGTGATCCGGCAGACCGAGAAAGCCGTGTACGACCTGTTCATGTCCGGATTGGTCAAGGGCACCACCCACCTGGCCGCCGGTCACGAGGCCGTCGCAGTCGGTACCAGCGCGGCCTTGCGTGAGGGCGACTATGTGTTCGCGACGTATCGCGGACACCACCATGCGATCGCCCGCGGAGCCACACCTGCCGAGTGCCTGGCGGAGCTGATGAGCAAGGCCACGGGGCTGTGCAAGGCCAAGGGCGGCTCCATGCATCTCACCAAGGCCGACCGAGGAATGCTCGGCTCGTACGCGATCGTTGGTTCGCACCTGCCGATCGCCGCCGGCGCGGCATGGTCGGCCAAGCTACGCGGAACTGACCAGGTGGCAGTTGCGTTCTTCGGCGACGGGGCGACCAATATCGGCGCCTTTCACGAGGCGCTGAACCTTGCCGCCGTCTGGAAGCTCCCGGTGCTGTTCGTGTGCGAGAACAACCTCTACATGGAGTACACACCGATTTCGGCGGTGACCTCGGTCGCCAACCCCGCAGCGGATCGTGCCGTGGCGTACGGGCTGCCGGCAGAGATCATCGACGGTAACGACGTGATCAAGGTCCATGACACCGCCCGGGTAGCCGTCGACCGGGCAAGGGCAGGCGACGGGCCCACGGTGATCGAGGCGCTGACCTATCGCCACTACGGCCACAGCCGCGCCGATCCCGCGAAGTATCGTCCGGCCGATGAGGTCGAGCGTTGGATGCAGCGCGACCCACTGTTGGTCGCACGCGAGCGACTGACGAGCCTCGGAGTCGACGCAGCCGACATTGATGCGCTCGACGCGAAGGTTGCAGACATGATCAAGGCGGCCGTTCAGGAGGCCAAGGATGCGCCTTATCCGGACCCCGCCACGGCGCTTACCGATGTGTGGGCGGACGGCGGTGCGAGATGGCGGAGTTGATCACCTATCGCGAGGCTGTCTCGGAGGGCATCGCCCGCGAGATGCGTCGCGACCCGCGCGTCGTGTGCCTCGGGGAGGACATCGGTGCCGCCGAAGGAGTCTTCAAAACGACGGCCGGGCTTTTCGCCGAGTTCGGCCCACAACGCATCTGGGACACGCCGATCTCTGAGCAGGCCATCGTCGGCGCCGCGCTCGGCGCCGCGATGACCGGGATACGGCCGGTCGCGGAGATCATGTTCTCGGACTTCATCGCATGCTGCTACGACTATCTGGCCAACGAGATTCCCAAGATGCGCTACATGACGGGCGGTCAGGTCACTGTCCCGCTCGTGATTCGGACCGCTAACGGTGGCGGTCTCGGGTTCGGTGCCCAGCACTCTCAGGCGGTCGAGAACTGGGTCTTTACGGTGCCAGGTCTGAAGATCGCCGCGCCGTCGACACCGGCTGATGTCGTGGGCATGATGGCCTCCGCGATCCGCAGCGACGACCCCGTCGTTTTCTTTGAGCACAAGGGCTTGCTGGCGAGCAAGGGGGAGCCTGCACCGCCCGAGCATGTCGTGCCGCTAGGTGAGGCATCGATAGTTCGCCGCGGTGATGACGTGACTGTCGTCGCCCTTGCCTCCACAGTGCCGACCGCGTTGTCGGCAGCCGAGTTGTTGGCCGGTGAAGACATTTCTGTCGAAGTCATCGACCTCCGCTGCCTGGTGCCGCTCGATGCACAGACCGTGCTGTCGTCGGTAGCACGCACATCTCACCTCCTCCTGGTGGAGGAGAACCCCTACCAGGGCGGCTGGGGCGCCACGGTCGCCTCGATCGTCGCCGACGAAGGGTTCACCTCACTCGACGCGCCGGTCCGGCGGGTGGCTGCCGAGTGTGTACCCCTTCCGTTCGCCGACGCACTCGAGGACGAAGTGATCCCCACCGTCGACAAGGTCGTCGACGCTGTACGACGACTCTCAGCCTTCTGAATGAGGAACCAAAACAAACCGCCAGACGCAAAGGAGCAGGGGCAGATGACAACCAAGACGCTGATCCGCGGGGGGACGGTTGTGAGCATTGATCCCCAGATCGGAGACCTGACCGGTGACGTGCTCATCGAGGACGACAAGATCGTCGCGGTCGAACCGAACATCAGCGCCGACGCGGAAGTGATCGACGCGAGTGGCAGCATCGTCATTCCGGGTTTCGTCGACACTCACCGGCATACCTGGGAGGCGGCGATCCGGGGCTGCGCGCCCAACGCAACGCTTGACGACTACTTCGTCGAGGTCCTGGACACGTTCGCGCCGGTCTACCGGGCCGAGGACGTCCACGCGAGCAACGTCGCCGGGTCGTTGGAGTGTCTCAATGCGGGGATTACCACGCTGGTGGACTGGTCGCACATCAACAACACTCCTGATCACTCTGATGCGGCCGTTACCGGCCTGCAAGAGACCGGCATCCGCGCGCAGTACGCCTACGGCAGTGCCAACCTCTCCCTTGCCGACTACTGGTTCGAGAGCAAGATCGCCATCCCGGGCGATGATGTCCGCCGCGTACGCGAGACCTACTTCAGCTCCGACGACGGATTGCTCACCATGGGTTTGGCTACCCGTGGCACCGGCTTCTGCTTGGAGGACGTGGTTCGGGCTGAGTGGAAGCTCGCCCGGGAACTGAACATTCCGATCACGGTCCACGTGGCGATGGGCCGCCTCGCTGGTCGTTTCGCGATGATCAAGACGCTTAACGATTACGGACTACTGGGTCCCGACACCACCTACATTCATTGCTGTCACTTCAGCGACGAGGAATGGCAACTCGTGAAGGACAG
>Ga0075435_100003687_pt1 | contig 10431 bp, 10 predicted proteins | sample RhiMethybrSRZTD4_FD_75302 | JGI IMG/M metagenome (GOLD analysis project Ga0075435, IMG submission 75302) | Populus rhizosphere microbial communities from Tennessee, USA - Rhizosphere MetaG P. TD hybrid SRZTD4 | ecosystem: Host-associated > Plants > Roots > Rhizosphere > Soil | place: USA... | reverse complement strand
CTCGATCGCGGTGGCGGTGGCGACACTGGCCTACGAACGCGGCCTCGCCACCGAGCCGCGGCCGCCGGATCTGCGCGCGGCCGTCGAACGGCTGATGTACGCGCCGAAGTACTAGTCGAGGATCAGAGATAACTGAGCCATCGGCTGGTGCTGCGCGTCTTGACCGACTCGTACCACCGGCACAGCGGATAGATTGCCGCCACGATGCCGATCCAGATGGCATAGACGACCGGCAGCGGCCGCGGCCATCCGGGCGGCTCGGTGATCGGAAAGTGGCCGAGGTCCGGCGACTGGAACATCCAGTGGATGCCGCCGTATCGCAGCCAGCAGACGACCACCGCGAAGGCGTGAATCATCGCGAGGTGGACGACGAAGTAGAACAGCGGCACCCGGCCGATCGTCTGCAGCGGACGCAGCCACCCGGCCACCGGCCGGTCGAGCGCGCGGAGCAGCAGCAGCGCCGGCCCGAGCGTCATCAGCAGGAACAGCAGCGACGGCGGGTACTTCGTGGTGTTGAGAAACGACAGCACCGTGATCCCCGCCGACCGCTGCGCCGTCCAGGCCACGGGATCGCCATAGACGTTGACGGCGCGCAGGACGACGAAAGCCGCGCTCAGCGCGAGCCCGAGCCGCAGCAATAGCCGGCGCCGCTCGTCCGGCGGCCGCTCGAGCAACGGCCCGAGCGCGAATCCCGCCGCCATCACGCCAATCCACGGGATCAGCGGGTAGGCCACGAGCACGGCTCGGCCGGGCGCGTTCAGCACGAAGCCCTGCACGTGCAGGACCGTCCAGAGCGGCGCGAGCGCGCCGAACACCGACGGCCGGATCGGATCGAGCAGGTTGTGAGCCGCGATCATGACGATCCCGAGGGTGCCGACGACAGACGGACGCAGGCGCACCATCGCCGCGAGCGCGATCATCGACCACCCCAGCGCCCACAACACGTTCAGCACGGTGGCGCGGTAGTCGAAGTTGAACTGCAGCGCCAGGCAGCGCACGACGAAGACGTCCAGGACGATGAGCCACACGCCGCGCGCCAGCAGGAAGCGCGCGAGCCCGCCCGGCGATCGCCGCCGCATCGCGAAGTAGGCGCCCGTTCCCGTCAGGAGGAAGAAGACGGGCGCGCAGATGTGCGTGACCCACCGCGTGAAAAACAGCGGCGCCGTCGTCGTCGCGAGGTTCGTCGGGCTGACGCCGGTCCCGCCGAAGAAGTCGCGCACGTGGTCGAGCGCCATGATCACCATGACGAGGCCGCGAAGCAGATCGACGGAGTCGACGCGGCGCTGGCGCCAGGACGTTGACGGGGAATCGCGAATCACGCCATCAGCGTATCCCGTGGCGGGGCGAATCCCACCCAGGAGCAGCCCGGCCGGCGGATCTCGGGCAGCGTGCCTCTCCCGCGCATGAAGTCGCCGCCGAGCGGGGTGAGGCTCAGGGTCCGGTAGTGATTCTTCGAGACGGCCACGAGGCCCGCGGCGATCGCGGCGTCGAGCCAGCCGTGCAGCGTCTCGGACGGCTGGTGCTTCAGCAGGCCCGTGGTGGTGAGCCTGGTCAGCGCGGCCGGCAGATCGTCGGTGTCGCCGCGCAGCATGGCGACGATGCGCGCGCGCCCGTAGCGCTCGCCGCCGCGCGCGATACCGGCAAGGATCTTCCGCAGCAGTTCACGCTCGTACGCGTCGATCGCGTTGGGCCGGCAGCTGCCGCACGCGTCGCACGGTTCATGCGCCGCGGCATCGCCGAAGTAGCGAAGAATGGTCGCCCGCAGGCACCCCTCCGTCTGCGCGTACTCGATCATCCGCTCCAGCTTGCGATGCTCGAGGTCCTTGCGGCGCCGGGCTTCCTCTGGATCCACCGCGGGACGTCGGCCGGGCTTGTCGCGGCGCGGGCTGTCGATGAGGAACTCACGCGTCGCGACGTCGCCGTAGTGCCACAGCAGCGTCGCCGTCGCAGGACGGCCGTCACGGCCGGCGCGCCCGATCTCCTGGTAATAGGCCTCCACCGAACCGGGGATCGCGTAGTGCACGACGGCGTCCACGTCCGGCCGGTCGATGCCCATGCCGAACGCGTTCGTGGCGCAGACGACCGGCAGCGTCCCCGCGGCGAACGCGTCCTGCACCCGCGTGCGCTGCTCGTCCTTGAGACCGGCGTGGTACGCCGCGGCGGTGACGCCGTGCGCTTCGAGGTACGTCGCCGCCCCCTCCGCGGTCTTGCGCGTCGCGGCATAGACGAGCGCGCGCCGCCCGCGGACGAGCGCCGGAAGCCGCCAGTCCTTGTCGTCCTCGTCCAGCACCGGGTCCACGCGCAGGTGGATGTTGGGCCGATCGAACCCCGCGACGAGCACCTGCGGGTCCTCGAGGCCGAGCAGCGCGACGATGTCGTCACGCACCTCTGGCGTCGCCGTCGCGGTAAAGGCCGCCATCGGCGGACGGCTGGCGCCGTCGTGCGTGCAGCACCGCCCGGCGGCGGTGCGCAGGCGGCGGTAATCGGGACGGAAATCGTGTCCCCACTCGGACACGCAGTGCGCCTCGTCGACGACGAAACGCGACACGTGAAGCTCGCCGAGCAGCTGGAGAAACTGGTTCGACGCGAAGCGCTCGGGCGCGACGTACAGGAGCCGCAGCGCACCGTCGCGCGCCGCGTTCAGCACCGCGCGGCGTGCCTCCGCGGGCAGCAGCGAATGCAGCGCGCCCGAGGGGATGCCGCGCCGGTTCAACTCGTCCACCTGGTCCTTCATCAGCGAGATCAGCGGTGACACGACCAGGGCCGTGCCCGGCAGCATCACCGCCGGCAGCTGATAGCCGAGGGACTTGCCGGATCCCGTCGGCATGACCGCCAGCACGTCGCGGCCGCCGAGGACGGCGCCCACGATCGGCTCCTGGCCGGGGCGGAATGCCTGGTGCCCGAAGTGCGTGCGCATCTGCGCCAGTGCTTCGGCCGACGACTCGCAGATCACGCTCATGGACGACGACGATGGCATCGTCCTGAGCCGGATTCAAGATGGCAGGATCTGCCACGCGATGGTGAGCCCAAACGATCGCCTTTTGCGCCTTCGAGGGACGGGAGGACCGATGAACGATCGAACGGATGCCGTGTTGAACGGCACGTTGATCGGGGCCGGGATCGGCGCGATTCCCGGCATCTACTGGCTGATCGCCGATCCCAACGAGTGTGCGGGACTCTGCGCCTGCAGGTCGCCGTCAGGTTCTGACCGTCGGGATTATTCCTTTGCGTCGGACGCCGGCTTCATGATGCGGCCGATCGCGTTGACCAGCTGCGCCCAGCGCGATTCCTCGCGCAGCAGCTGCTTCTTCCCCTCGGGCGTCAGGCGGTAGAACTTCGCCCGCTGGTTCGACTGGCTGACGCCCCAGTCGGCTTTGAGCCATCCGCGCTTGACCAGCCGCTGCAAGGCCGGATAGAGCGACCCGGTCTCGACCTTGAGCAGATCGTCCGACTGCGTGCGGATCGCCAGGCCGATGCCGTGGCCGTGCTGCGGCCCCCACTGCAGCGTCCTGAGAATCAGCATGTCGAGCGTGCCCTGGAGCAGCTCCAGGCGCCCTTCGTCCGGCGTCTTCGCCATGGTCGTAGACAGTCTACGGCCTTCGACGTAGATTGTCTACGCACGGCCGCTCCGCGGCTACGGCGCGGCAGGCCCCGGGGTCTCAGGGTCCAGGCCGAAGCGCTCCCGCATCCGGGCGCGGAAGCGTTCCCGCTCTTCGGGCGTCATCACGTCCATGCGATCGGCCATCCCCCGGCGCATTCGGGACGAGCGGCCCATGCCGTGCCCGCCGAAGAGAATCCGGCAGAGCGCCAGCAGCCCGAGTGCCTGCCAGAAGCCGATCGACGGCCAGCCGAACAGCGGCGGCAGCAGCCAGTTCCACAGCAGCTTGACGGTCTGCCCGCCCAGAAACGACACGAGCACGATGCCGACGATCACCACGGGAACGATGATGATCCACTTCCTTCTGATTGATCGGTATCTCATGACTTGGTCCATTCGTCGTAGAGGTCCCGCAGCCGCTCGCGCAGCCGCAGCACGGCGTAGCGCTTGCGCGACAGCAGCGTGTTGATGCCGACGCCGGTCTCGGCCGCGATCTCCTTGAAGCTGCGCCCCTCGATCTCGTGCGCCACGAATACCTCTCGCTGATCCGGCGGCAAGTCGGCCACCGCCAGCTCGAGCGCATCGAGCAGCACGTGCCGCGCGTACTGCGTGTCCGGCCCGGCGTCAGGCGATGGCAGCAGATCCTCGAGTAGCCATCGCTCCTCGTCATCCCGGACAACGGGGTCGCTGAAGCGTTCTGGCCTTCGCCGCCGGAACAGATCCGTGATGCGGTTGCGCGCGACGCGGAACAGCCAGCCGGTGGCATGGTCGATCGGCATCAGCAGCCGGTTCGCTTCGACCAGCTCGGCGAAGACCTCCTGCAGGATGTCCTCGGCATCGCGCGCGTCGGGCACGCGCCGGCGAATGAAGTTCCACAGGCGCGACTGCTCGCGGCCGACGATACCGGTGATCCGATCGTCCTGTTCTCGCGTCATTCGCACGGGGTCTGCCGCAGGCTGCGCCTGCAGTTGTAGACGAACGGGGAGGATAAATATTGTGGGTGGTAATAGAATCCGGCGGTCATGAAGACTCGATACCTGCTGATCGCCGTTTTCGCCTTTCTCCTGCAGGACGCGGCCTCGGAAGGCAAGCGCTGGTGGAGCCACGTCGAGTTCCTGGCCGACGACGGGCTCGAGGGACGAAACGTCGGCACGCCCGGCTACGAGAAAGCCGCGGCCTACGTCGAAGCGCAGTTCAAGGACATCGGGCTCACGCCGGGCGGCGGCTCGGGCTATCGCCAGCCGGTGAAGCTGGAGTCTCGCACGCTCGTGCCGGACCAGTCGAAGCTCTCGCTCGTGCGCGACGGTGAAGAAGAGCCGATTGCGCTCGGCCAGGAGGCCACGCTGACGCCGCGTGGGGAGCTCGACGGCGCGATCGAGGCGTCGATGGTGTTCGTCGGCTACGGCGTGTCGATTCCGGAGGCGAACTGGGACGACCTCGCGGGCCTGGACCTTCGCGGCAAGATCGCCGTCTACGTCGCGGCGCCGCCGCCGGCCAACGTGTCCGACAACGTGAGGTCGCACGTCAGCTCCGCTGGCGAGCGCTGGGCGGTGCTGAAGAAAGCCGGCGCGATCGGCAGCGCCACGTTTCCCAACCCGACTCCGCCGACGCCCCAGACGGATCCGGCCGCGACGCCGCCCGCGGGACGCGGCCCGGGCCAGGCGCCGCAGCCGGGCATCGTGCTCGCCGACCGCGATCTCCAGGAGCAGGCCGGTCAGGCCGTCGCGATCACGGTCACGCGGCAGGGCGTCGCCAGGTTTCTCGCCGGCAGCGGGCACAGCGTCGAAGAGCTGAGCCAGCTGGTCGCCGCGAAGAAGCCGCTCCCACGCTTCGAGTTGAAAGGCACGCTGCGCGCGCACGCGGCGTTGAAGCGCACGTCGCTCGATTCCGAGAACGTCGTCGGCATCCATGAAGGATCGGATCCGCGCCTGAAGAACGAGTACGTCGTCATGTCGGCGCATCTCGACCACGTCGGCGTCGGCCGGCCCGTGAACGGAGACGCGATCTACAACGGCGCCATGGACGACGCGTCCGGCGTCGCGTCGATGATCGAGATCGCGCGGCTGCTGAAGACGTCCGGCGCGAAGACGAAGCGGTCGATCCTGTTCATCGCCGTGACCGCGGAGGAACGGGGACTGCTGGGATCGAAGTACTTCGCCGCGCGCCCGACGGTGCCGCTCGACCACGTCGTGGCCGACGTCAACCTGGACATGTTCCTGCCGCTCTTTCCGCTGAAGGTGATCGAGGTGCAGGGGCTGGCCGAGTCGTCGCTGGGCGAGTCGGTCCGCGCGGCCGCGAAGGCGCTGGGCGTCGAGGTGCAGACCGATCGCGAGCCGGACGAGAATCGCTTCATCCGCAGCGATCAATACAGCTTCATCCGCCGCGGCGTGCCGGCGCTGGCCTTCAAGTTCGGCTACGAGGCCGGCTCAGCGGACGAGAAGACCCGCCGCGACTGGGTGCGCGACGTCTACCACAAGCCGAACGACGACCTGAAGCAGCCGATCGACGTCGAGGCCGCGGCGAAGTTCAATCGCGTGATTCTCGGCCTGCTGGAGCGCGTGGCCAACGACGAGAAGCGGCCGACCTGGAACGACACCAGCTTCTTCAGGCGCTTCGCGAAATGAGCAGCAGCTCCTGCCGCGCGATCTGCCGGCGCCGTGCTCTGACGTCGTCGCCGCGGATCTCGTGCAGCGCACTGGCGACCAGCGTGCGGACCATCGACTTGCGCCAGACCAGCTCGAAGTCGGTGTTGTCCATCGGCTTGGCGACATCGGCGGCGGCGGCGGATGCCGCGCCGATCAGCTCGTCGGTCAGGCGGTTGCCGCGCAAGATCGCGGCGGCCTGATCGCTCGCGACCGGGCGCGAGGCCACGGCGCCGAGGACGATCCGCACGTCGATGACGTCGGGGCCGTCGAGCTTCGCGGCAACGGCAGCGGCGGCGACCGGAAAGTCGAACGAGCCGCGGCGCCGCAGCTTCCAGTAGGCGCTGCGCCAGCCGTCGATCGCCGGCAGCGTCACCTTCGTCAGGATCTCGTCCGGCTGCCGTGTCAGGTAGTGCATGCCGTCGTTGGCGTAGAGATCCGCGAGCGGCACGACGCGCGCGCCGCGCGACGACTGCAGCGTCACCGACGCGGCGAGCGCCTGCAGCATCGGCGCGGTGTCGGTCGAGGAGACCGCGAGGCAGCGCGGGCTCGAGGTCGCGACCCAGCACGTGTCGCCGTCCTTCTTCATGCAGAAGTCGATCGCCTTGCGCCACTGATAGGTCTGGTCGTAGTAGGTGCAGCGCGTATCGAGGCAGAGGTTGCCGCCGATCGTGCCCATGTTGCGCAGGTGCGGCGTGGCCACCTGCGCGGCCGCCTGGTAGAGACCCGGATAGCGCTGGCGGACGTGCGGGTGCGACACCAGCGTCGAGAGCGTGACGCCCGCGCCGATGTCGAACGTCTCGCCGCTGGCAATCTCGGCCAGCTCGCGGATCCCGCGAAGACCGATCAACGTCGCCGGCGTCTGCTGCCGCCGCTTCATGTTGGGCAGCAGGTCGGTGCCGCCGGCGAGCAGCATCGTGTCCGCGGGATTCTCCGCCAGCCATGCCGCCGCGTCGGCGATGGTGCGCGGCGCGCGATAGCGGAACGCAGGCAGGCGCATCATGGCCGCACCCCCGCGGTCGCCTCGACCCCGGCGTCGGCCTTGCGCCGCGATCCCTTCGGCGGCTCGTTCGACGCGCGGCCGTCACCGCCTTCCCATGGCGGCGCGACCAGCAGCGCCTCCGGCCAGGCAATCTCGGGAAACGCGGCCGGACCGCAACGCGGCGGCTTCCCTGCCGCTTTCGCCTTCAGCGCGCGCAGGATCTTCTCCGGCGTCACCGGAATCTGATCGACGCGCACGCCGACCGCGTCGTAGACGGCGTTGGCGACCGCCGGCATGATCGGCAGCAGCGGGCCCTGCCCGACTTCCTTGCCGCCGAACGGGCCTTCGGGATCCGGATGCTCGATGAGATCGGTGAAGATCTCGGGCATGTCGAGGCTCGTCGGGCTCTTGTACTCGAGCATCGACGGAAACTTGTGCACCAGCGCGTTCGACAGCCGCGGCGGCAGGCGGCGGAACGCCTGCTCCTCCATCAGCGCCTCGCCGAGGCCCATGTAGACGCTGCCTTCGACCTGGCCGCGCACGAGCGTCGGGTTGATGGCGCGGCCGATATCGTGCGCGATCCACACGCGCGGCACGGTGATCCACCCGGTCTCGGGATCGACCTCCGCTTCGACGACGGCGGCGGTGTAGGAATAAGTCGGCGTCGGGCCGACGCCGCCCCCCTTGTAGTGGGCGGCGGACTTCGGCGGCGTGTAGGAGCCGGTCGTGCCGATCGTGCCGACCGCCGCCTCGGCGATGCAGACCGCTTCCTGGAACGTCACGCCGCGATCGGGGCGCTCGCTGTCGAAGACGCGGCGGTCGGCGAACACGAGGCGATCCTTCGCCACCTCGAGCCGCGCGCTGACGGCGGACGCCAGGATCTCGCGCGCACGCTCGGCCGCCTGGATCGCCGCGTTCCCCATCATCATCGTGACGCGGCTCGAGTACGACCCCAGGTCGACCGGCGTCAGGTCGGTGTCGCCGGTCACGGCGCGCACGTCGAACGGATCGACGCCGAGCACCTCCGACACCGCCGCGACCAGCACGTCGTCGGAGCCCTGGCCGATCTCGGTGGCGCCGCAGAACACCGTGACGCCGCCGCTGCGATCGAGCTTCAGCTGCACCCCCGAGTGCGGCAGGTCGTTCCAGTTGATCGGAAGGCCCGCGCCCGACAGGTACGACGAGCAGGCCAGGCCGACGCCGCGGCCGAGCGGCAGCTTGCGGAACTTGTCCTTCCACTGCGAGCGCTCCACCACCCGCTGGATGCACTCGGCCAGCCCGATCGTGCGGACGCGCATGTAATTCGCCGTGAGCGAGTCGGGCGGCGCGACGATGCGGAGACGGAGCTCGGCGGGATCGACCTCGAGACGCTCGGCGATCTTGTCGAGCTGCACTTCCTGCCCGAACCGCGACTGCGGCGTGCCGTGGCCGCGCTTGGGGCCGCACGGCGGCTTGTTGGTGAAGACGCGGCAGCCGCGGAAGCGATAGCGCGGGATGTCGTAGGTCACCGTCTGCAGCGCGCCCGTATAGAAGGTGCTGGCGACGCCGTACGACCCGTAGGCGCCGCCATCGAGCAGCGTCTGCAGATCGAGCCCGGTGATCCTGCCGTCCCTGGTCACGCCCGTGCGCAGCCGCATCAGCACGGGATGACGGCCGCGATGGCAGAGAAACACTTCCTCGCGGGTCAGGCAGACCTTGACCGGACGATCGAGCAGCAGCGCGGCCTTGGCGACGACGATCTCGTGGTTGAACGGATCGCTCTTGCCGCCGAACCCGCCGCCGTTCGGCGTGGCGATGACGCGGATGTGCGCGGCGGGCATCGCCAGCGCCTTGGCCAGCGCCCGGTGCAGGTAGTGCGGCGTCTGCGTGCTCGAATAGACGACCAGCTTGCCGTCGGGATCTTTCAACGCGACCGCCGCGTGCTGCTCGATCGGCAGGTGGGTGTTCCCCTCGAAGAAGAACACGTCGTCGAACACGTGGTCGGCGCCGTCGATCGCCGCGTCGACGTCGCCGAACTGCAGCGCCACCGCCTTGTGGACGTTGCCGTGGTCGCCGTACTCGTGGATGCGCGGCTCGGGGTAGGCGAGGCTGTCGGCCGGCGAGGCGAACGTCCGCAGCGGCTCGTAGGTCACGTCGATCGTCTGCGCGGCGCGTTCCGCGGTGGCTTCGTCGCGCGCGATCACCGCCGCGACGGGATCGCCGACGAAGCGCACCTTGTCGCGGCACAGCGCGTGCTCGTCGTGGCTGACCGGCAGGATCCCGTACGGGATCGGAAAGACGTCGCCGGTGAGGACCAGGTGGACGCCGTCCACCGCCGCGGCGCGGGTGGTGTCGATCCCGAGGATGCGCGCGTGCGGCTGGGTGGACCGCAGCAGCACGCAGTGCAGCATCCGCGGCAGCATGATGTCGTCGGCAAAGCGGGTCTGCCCCGTCACTTTCGCGCGCGCGTCGACGCGGCGGCGCGGGCGGCCGACGACGCGCGTCGGGCGGCTCATGCCGTTTCCTCCGCTGACGGTACGGTCTCCGCGCGCTCCGCCGCGGCTTCGACCGCCTCGAAGATCTGAAGGTAGCCGGTGCAGCGGCACAGGTTGCCGGACAACGCCTCGGCGATCCGCTCCCGCGACGGATGCGGCTCGCGATCGAGCAGCGCCTTGGCGGTCATCAGGATCCCCGGCGTGCAGTAGCCGCACTGCGCCGCGCCGAGATCGGCGAAACACTCCTGCAGCGGATGCAGCCGGCCGCCGGCGGCGAGCCCTTCGACCGTTTCGATCCGGCGTCCCTCCGACTCGACCGCGAGCACGAGGCAGGAGAGCAGCGGCTGTCCGTCCACGAGCACGGCGCAGGCGCCGCACTCCCCCAGCTCGCAGCCGTGCTTGGTGCCGGTGAGCCCGAGGTCTTCGCGCAGCACCTCGAGCAGCGTCTTGTAATCGTCGGCGAGCAGCTCGACCGGCTCGTCGTTGACGGTGAACGCCAGGCGGACTTTCATGACGACCTCACCATCGACAGCGTGCGCCGCGCCGCCGGCGTCCGCGCCGCGACGCCGCGCACGAGGAAACGGGAAATGACGTCGCCGACCGCCGCCGCGGTGTCGGGGCCTTCCGGTCGGAACCAGGTGACGGTCCAGTTCATCGCGCCGAGCATCGCGCGAGCCACGACCGCGGGATCCATGTCGACCAGCTCGCCCGCCTTCATGCCCTCCACGATCATCC
>Ga0075435_100003686_pt1 | contig 10432 bp, 10 predicted proteins | sample RhiMethybrSRZTD4_FD_75302 | JGI IMG/M metagenome (GOLD analysis project Ga0075435, IMG submission 75302) | Populus rhizosphere microbial communities from Tennessee, USA - Rhizosphere MetaG P. TD hybrid SRZTD4 | ecosystem: Host-associated > Plants > Roots > Rhizosphere > Soil | place: USA... | reverse complement strand
CAGCAGCAGCGCGACGGCGCCGAGGAGCAGCAGCATCCACCGGCGCACGCCGCCGACCATGAATTCATGCAGCGTGACGAGCCGGACGTGTCCGCCCGGGTTCAGCGTGTTCCAGCCGGGATAGTCCGCGTCGACCGCGGTGGCGACGCGATACATGTCGTCGCTGGCCTGCGCCAGCGACACGCCGTCCTTCAGCCGGCCGAGGATGAAGTACTGATACGACCGGCCCCCTTGCCGCACGCGGTCCGCGGCGGTGAAGGGAAGCGGCGTGAAGATCTCGGTCGCCTGGGGACTGCCCACCGGGAACGAGAAGCCGGGCGGCATCACCCCGACGACTTCCCATGCTTCGTCGTCGAGCTGCAGGCGACGGCCGATGGCGTCGGGGGCGCCGCCGAAATGCCGCAGCCAGTAATCGTGGCTGAGAATGGCGACGCGATGCTGCCCGCGCACTTCGTCCTCGGCGGTCAGCAGGCGGCCGAGGGCCGGGTGGACGCGGAGCAGCGGGAAGAACTCGCGCGAGACGCGCAGCACGCGCGCGTTCTCGAGCTCGCCGGTGAGGTTGCGCGCGCGCATGACCTGGCGGTTGGTGGCGGCCAGCTGTGCGAACGACTGCTGCCGATCGCGCCAGTCGAGGAAGATCTGCGGCATGGTGCTCGTCGGCCCGTCGCCGCGCTGCGCGTTGTGCTCGAGCACCGCGACGATGCGATCGTGCTGATCGAAGGGGAGCCCGCGCAGCACCACCGCGTCGACGATGGAGAAGATCGCGGTGCCGGCGCCGATGCCGAGGGCGAGCACGACCAGCGCGACGGCGGTGAAGGTCGGCGACTGCCGCAGCGAGCGCCAGCCGTCACGGACGTCGTCGTTCAGGGCGAGGCGGGGAAGACGCAGCCGTCCTCGATGCTCGGCGACAAGTCCGCCGGCCGCTTCGGCGAACGCACGCGCGCACGCGGCCGTCGTCGCGACGGCGCCGCGCTGCGACGCCTCGCGGAGATCGGCGCGAATCGAGTCCAGCAGTTCGGCCTGGAACCTGGAGCGAAAGCGGCCGGGATAGAGCCGGACGAGGCCGCGGATCGCGGCCATGGTGAGCGTGACGAGGGCGGTCATCGGCCCCTCGATTCGAGCGCCGGCTTGACGGCGAGCAGCACGCGTTCCAGCCGCCGCAGTTCGGCCGCGAGCGCGCGGCGCCCGGCGGGCGTGATGTGGAAATAGCGGCGCCGCTCGTCGTCGAGCTGCGGCGCGGGGCGGGCGCGCGCCTCCTCGATCAGCCCTTCGTCGAGCAGCTGCCCGAGCATGCGGTAGAGCGTCGTGGATCCGAGTTGGACGTCGCCGCCGCTGCGCTCGGTGACGTCCTTGCGGATCGCGTAGCCGTGGCGGTCGGCATCCGCCAGGCTGGCGAGGATCAGCAGGGCGTGGTAGGACGGCGTCATGCCCATGGTGGTGGCAATAGTCCCACATCGGGACTATTTGTCAAGAGTGCGGGGTGCGGCGAGCGTAGTGCGGGGTGCGGTTGGGGCATGATTAGGCATGCTTTCGCTGTGGTCCGCCGTCTTCGTGTCTCTGCTCCTGGGGCAGCAGCCCGCGCAGCCGCCGCAAACCCCGGCCGCGCCGGCGCCGCCGCCGCCGCCGACGACCGGGCGCCCGCCAACGCGCGCCGACATCCTGCGCGGCGAGTACGGCCGCTATCGCGCCAACAACGACCTGCTCTTCTATCACCTCGACGTGCGCGTCGATCCGGGGAAAAAGTGGATCGGCGGGAAGAACACCATCCGCTTCCGGATGCTGAAAGACGACACGCGCATCCAGCTCGATCTCTACGCCAATCTGAACGTGGACAAGATCCTGCTCGGCACGACGCCGCTGAAGTACGAGCGCGAGATCAACACCGTGTGGGTCGATTTTCCGCAGCCGCTCAAGGCGGGGCGCGACTACACCATCGAGTTCTACTACTCGGGCAATCCGCAGCAGGGCGGCCGCTTCGGCGGCATGACGTTCGGCAAAGACCCGGCCGGCCAGGACTGGATCTACACGGCATGCGAAGGCCAGGGGGCCGCAGTGTGGTGGCCGAACAAGGATCAGTGGCGCGACGAGGTCGAGTCGATGCGGATCAGTATCGCCATCCCCAGCGCACTGGTCGACGTGTCGAACGGCAAGTTCCTCGGCAAGACCGATCTCGGCGACGGCTACACGCGCTGGGACTGGACGGTCCAGTACCCGATCAACAACTACAGCGTGTCGGCGAACATCGGCAACTACGTCCACTTCGAGGATCGTCTTGACGGCCTGCCCCTGGACTTCTACGTCACGCCCGGCAATCTCGAGGGCGCCAAGCGGCAGTTCGCGCAGGCAAAGGGGATGATCGAGGCCTACGAGCACTATTTCGGCGACTATCCGTTCGCGAAGGACGGCTACAAGCTGATCGAGGTGCCGTATTCCGGCATGGAGCACCAGAGCGCCGTCACTTACGGCAATCACTTCGCCAACGGCTATCTCGAGCGCGACTGGACCGGCGTCGGCATCAGCCCGAAGTTCGACTTCATCATCATCCACGAGAGCGGCCACGAGTGGTTCGGCAACGCCGTCTCGGCGGCCGACGTCTCCGACATGTGGATCCACGAGGGCTGGACGACGTATCTCGAGAACCTGTACGTCGAGCACCGCTTCGGCTATGCCGATGCGCTGAAGTACGTGAACGGCTACAAGTCCAAGGTGCGGAACCGCGAGCCGATCGTCACGCAGCGCGGCATCCACCGCTCGCCGCCGCAGGACATGTATTTCAAGGGCGCGCTCTTCCTCAACACGCTGCGCAGCGTCGTCAACGACGACCAGCGCTGGTGGAAGCTGCTCCACGACTTCTTCCAGCACTTCAAGTACCAGAACATCCTCACCGAGGACGTGATCGCCTACTTCAATGCCCAGCTCGGGGCGCAGCTCGGGCGCGACCTGACGCCAATCTTCAACCAGTACTTGCGGCGTACGGATCTGCCGGTGCTCGAGCTCGCGTTCAACCAGTCGGAGGGGACCGTCGCCTATCGCTGGAAGGCGGACGAGCGGGACTTCGCCATGCCGATCCGCGTCGGGACCGCCGACAGCTGGCAGGTCATCCAGCCGACGACCGACTGGAAGGTGATGAAGACGTCCTTGAACAAGGACACCTTCGACGTCGCCACCGATCTTTTTTACGTCAACGTGTCGAAACAGTAGCGGGCCTGTCGATTCGGGGCGTCCCCGGACGACTATCTGGCAAAACCCGCTTGCATCAAGGTTAGGGCGGGGCAAAAGGAGCGACTCACATGAAGTACCTGTGCCTGATCTACGACGAGGAAAAGAAGCTGGAATCGATGCCGAAGACCGAATCGGACGCATTCATGGGCGAGTATTTCGCCTTCACCAACGGCATCAAGCAGAGCGGCCACTACCTGGGCGGGAACGCCCTGCAGCCGGTCAGCGCCGCCACCACCGTCCGCATGCGCAACGGGAAGGTCTCGACCACGGACGGCCCGTTCGCCGAAACGAAGGAGCAGCTCGGCGGCTACTACCTGATCGAAGCGCGCGACCTGAACGACGCGATCCAGGTGGCGTCGAAGATCCCGTCGGCGCGGTTCGGCAGCATCGAAGTGCGGCCGATCATCGACTACTCCCAGCCCGTGTGAGGCCACAGATAGAGGCGCACAGATAAACGCCACAGATAAACGCCACAGATAAACACGGATACACACAGATAAGAAGAAAAAGACCGATCCGTGTTCGTCTGTGTTCATCTGTGGCGATCCATTCGTCTTCATGCTGGACAGCATCGAGGCCGTCTATCGGTCGGATTCGCGGCGGGTGCTTGCGACGCTGATTCGCCTCCTTGGCGATTTCGATCTCGCCGAGGAGGCGCTGCACGACGCGTTCGCCGCCGCGGTGGAACAGTGGCCGCGGGAAGGCGTCCCGGCAAATCCGCGGGCGTGGTTGATCTCGACCGGGCGGTTCAAGGCGATCGATCGCGCCCGGCGCCGCGCCCGCTTCGACGCGTCGGTGGGAGAGCTCGCCGAGCGGCTCGACGCCGAGGCGCGGGAGGCCGAGGATCGCGCGGTCGATCTCGAGGCGGTCGAGGACGATCGGCTGCGGCTCATCTTCACCTGCTGCCACCCGGCGCTGCCGCCCGACGCGCAGATCGCGCTGACGCTGCGCGAGGTCTGCGGCCTGACGACGGAGGAGATCGCGCGCGCGTTCCTGACCACGCCGTCCACGATCGCGCAGCGCATCGTCCGCGCCAAGACCAAGATCCGCGTGGCGAAGATCCCCTACCAGGTGCCGTCGCGCACGGAGCTGCCCGAGCGGCTCGACGCGGCGCTGCACGTCATCTATCTCGTCTTCAACGAGGGATACGCGGCCTCGTCGGGCGCGACGCTGATCAGGACGGACCTGTCGGGTGAAGCGATCCGTCTCGGCCGCCTCCTCGTGGAGCTGCTGCCGGAGCCGGAGGGGATGGGGCTGCTCGCGCTGATGCTGCTGCACGAGTCACGCCGCGCGGCGCGCACGTCGGCGGACGGCGACCTGGTGCTGCTCGACGATCAGGATCGGTCGCTGTGGAACCGCGAGCAGATCGGCGAGGGCTGCGGGCTCGTCGAGCGCGCGCTGTCGTCGCGCCGCTTCGGCCCCTACACGCTGCAGGCGGCGATCGCCGCCGTCCACGCCGAAGCGCCGACCGCCGCCGACACCGACTGGCGGCAGATCGTCGGGTTGTATGACGTCCTCATGCGCGCCGATTCGTCGCCGGTGGTGGAGTTGAACCGCGCCGCCGCCGTGGCGATGCGCGACGGCCCGGCGGCGGGACTGGCGCAGATCGACGCGATCCTGGCGCGCGGCGATCTCGCCGACTATGCGCTGGCGCATTCCGCGCGCGCGGAACTGGCGCGGCGCCTCGGCCGCACCGCCGACGCGCGCGCCGCGTACGAGCGCGCCCTGGCGCTGACGAAGCAGGAACCACAGCGCCGGTTCCTGGAGCGCCGCCTCGCGACGCTCTGAGGTGCCTGGCACCGTCGGTGCCAGCCACCCTCGGTGCCAGGCACCTCCATCAGGCGGGCCGGCGCTTCAGGTACGCGGGGAGAAAAATCAGCAACGCCTTCCAGCAGCACGCGTCGCAGATCTTGCCACCGGCGACACCGGCGGCGAGAAACCGCACCTCGTTGGCGTCCTTCCCGCAGAACGAGCAGCACAGGTGCGCCCATTCGGCGTGATCGGGCAGCGGCCGGGCACGAAGGGCACTACGCAGCATGGCGGCACCTCCCAGGCGTCGAGAATACCGTGTATCTTTTAGCGACGGCAATGCTCGAGCCGCGCAACGTCACCTACTTCACCTCTCCCGCCGAACTTCGCAGGTGGTTCAAGGCGAACCACCGCAAGGCCGACGAGCTCTGGGTCGGCTTCCACAAGAAGGCGACCGGGAAGCCCAGCCTCACGTGGCCGGAGTCGGTGGACGAAGCGCTGTGCGTCGGCTGGATCGACGGCATCCGCAAGAACGTCGACGCCGACAGCTACACGATCCGCTTCACCCCGCGGCGCAAGGGCAGCATCTGGAGCTCGGTCAACATGCGGCGCATCACGGCGCTGATCGAGGACAAGCGCGTCCTGCCCGCCGGCCTCGCCGCCTACGCCGCGCGACTCGAGAACAAGTCGGGCATCTACGCGTACGAGCAGCGCCGCGATCGCCTCGAAGAGCCGTATGCCGGCCTGTTGAAGAAGAACAAGAAGGCCTGGACGTTCTTCGAGGCGCAGCCGCCCTACCAGCGCAAGAGGCTCAGCTGGTGGATCATCAGCGCGAAGAAGGAAGAGACGCGGCTGGCGCGGCTCAAGATGCTGATCGACGCGTCAGAGAAAGGCAAGCGGCCGAGATGACGACCTACATCGCTCTGCTCCGTGGCATCAACGTCGGCGGCAACAACATGGTCGCGATGGCGGACCTGCGGGCGCTGCTGACCAGGCTCGGCTTCCAGGACGTCAAGACCGTCCTGCAGAGCGGCAATGTCGTCTTTCGCGCCCGCACGCAGCCGACGGCGAAGCTGGAAGCGCAGCTCGAGCGCGAGCTGGCGCAGGGGCTCGGCGTGACCTGCGACATTCACGTGCGCACCGCCGACGAATGGCAGGCGATCGTCAAGGCCAATCCCTACGCGGCCGAAGCCAGGCGCGATCCGGGACACATGCACGTCACCTGTTTCAAGACGCCGCTCGACAAGGCGAAGGTGAAGATGGTGCAGGGGGAAATCACCGGCCGCGAGGTGCTGACCGCCGACGGCCGTCATTTATATGCGGTGTTTCCCGACGGCATGGGGACCTCGAAGGCGACGCCGCTCGTCGCCCGGCGGCTGCCCGGCGGCACCGCGCGCAACTGGAACACCGTCCTCAAGCTCGCCACGCTCGTCTCGCCCACGTGAGCCGGCCCGACCGCGTGCCTCACAACCCATCGTGCGCCAGGAGCCAGACATGAATGACACGGTGCGCTCGGCCAGTTCGTCGTTGAAGAAGCTCGCGGCGATCGCCGCCGCGCTGTGCGTGATGGCGATCGGCGGCGGCCCAGCCGGACAGGCGCCCGCGGTGAAGAAAGCGCCGCCGGCCGAGAAGCGCCCGGTCACCGACAGCTATCACGGCATCAAGGTCGTGGACGACTACCGGTGGCTGGAGAACTGGGACGATCCCGCGGTGAAGACGTGGAGCGGCGCCGAGAACACGCGCACGCGCGACTACCTCGACGCGCTGCCGTCGCGGCCGGCGATCAAGCGCCGCCTCGAACAGCTGATCGGCGCGTCGGCGGCATACTTCGCGCTGCAATACCGCGCCGGCACGCTCTTCGCGATGAAGTTCGATCCGGCGAAGCAGCAGCCCTACCTGGTCGCGATGTCGTCGCCCGACGCCGCGTCATCCGCACGCGTCATCGTCGATCCCAACGCCGGCAGCGACAAGGGCTCGATCTCGATCCAGTTCTACGTCCCGTCGCTCGACGGCAGGCTGGTCGCCGCCGCGCTGACGGAAAACGGATCGGAAGACAGCACCGGCCGCGTCTTCGACAGCGCGACCGGCAAGGAGCTCGGCGACCGCGTGCCGCGCGTGAACTTCGCGACCGCCGGCGGCAGCATCGCCTGGAACCGCGACGGCACCGGCTTCTACTACACGCGCTATCCGCAGGGGAACGAGCGCCCGCCCGAAGACGCCAACTTCTATCAACAGGTCTACTTCCACAAGCTCGGCACCGATACAGCCGCCGACACCTACGTCATCGGCAAGGACTTTCCGCGCATCGCCGAGATCCAGCTGGCGACGAGCGATGACGGCAAGTACCTGCTGGCGTCGGTGGCCAACGGCGACGGCGGGGAGTTCGCGCACTACCTGATGGATCCCGACGGACGCTGGACGCAGATCACCCGCTTCACCGACGCCGTGGTCAGCGTGAAGTTCGGCCCGGATCAATCGCTGTACCTGCTCTCGCACAAGAACGCGCCCCGCGGCACCGTGCTGCGGCTGCCGCTCGCGTCCCCGCGTCTCGATCAGGCGCAGGTGGTCATCCGGCAGACGCCGGGGACCGGCGATGACGAGCGCAACCGCGCGTCGATCGCCGCCCTGGTGCCGACCGCGAGCCGTCTGTACGTCGTCGATCTCGTCGGCGGCCCTTCACGCGTGCGCGTCTTCGATCGGCAGGGGAAGCCGCTGCCGGATCTGCCGCCGGCCGCGGGAGCGCCATCCGTGGACGGCGTGCTGCGACTGCAGGACGACGAGGTGCTGTTTCACGCGTCGAGTTACCTTGAGCCGTCCGGCTGGTACGAGATTGCCGGCGGCGCGGCCAGGCGGACGCCGCTGTCCGAGACGTCGCCGATCGCCTTCGCCGACGCCGAGGTCGTGCGGGAGTTCGCCACGTCGAAGGACGGGACCAAGGTGCCGCTCAACATCATCCGCCGCAAGGGGACGAAGCTCGATGGGACGAACCCCGTGCTGCTCGAAGCCTACGGCGGCTACGGCATCAGCCTGACGCCGAACTTCGTCGGCGACTTCGGCCGCGTCTGGCTGGACCAGGGCGGCGTCTACGCGATCGCCAACCTGCGCGGCGGCGGCGAATACGGGGAGGAATGGCACAAGGCGGGGAACCTGACGCGCAAGCAGAACGTCTTCGACGACTTCCTCGCCTGCGCGCAGCACCTGATCGATCGCAAGTACACGACGCCCGCGCACCTGGCGATCCTCGGCGGCAGCAACGGCGGCCTGCTGATGGGGGCGGCCTTCACGCAGCGGCCGGATCTGTTCCGCGCGGTGGTGTCGTTTGTCGGCATCTACGACATGCTGCGCGTGGAGCTCGATCCCAACGGCACGTTCAACACGACGGAGTTCGGCTCGGTGAAGGACGCGGATCAGTTCCGCTCGTTACGCGCCTACTCGCCCTACCACCACGTCAAGGACGGCACGCGCTACCCGGCGATCCTGTTCCTGACCGGGGACAACGATCACCGCGTCAACCCGATGCAGTCGCGCAAGATGACGGCGCGGCTGCAGGCGGCCAACGCCTCGAGCCATCCGATCCTGCTGCGCACCTCGTCGACCGCGGGCCACGGCATCGGCACGGCGCTCAACGAAGGGATCGAGCAGAGCGCCGACGTGTTCTCGTTCCTGTTCGATCAGCTCGGCATCCGCTACGCGCCCAGCGCCTTGCGGCAGTAGTCGACCGTCTTCGCGATCTCGGCCATCCGATCGGATCCGGCGGGGACCGGGTACTCGAACTCGATGACCGCGTCGATCGGCCACTTGTTGTCGCGGATCAGCTGCAGGCACTCGACGATCGGCGTGTCTCCCTGCCCGAACGGGACGTTCACGCCGTCGACCCCGCTGGCCCCCTTCTTCCGATCCTTCACGTGGATGTGCGTGATCCGATCGTGGTGCTTGCGGATGAAGTCGACCGGGTTGCCGAGATTGCCGGCGACCCAGTGGCCGATGTCGAGGTTGGCGCCGTTGTACTTCGCCGCGGCGAAGGCCTCCTCGAACATCGACTCCGGCGTCTTGGTGTGGCCGTGATAGCCGACGGTGAGCCGATGCTTGTCGGCGAACTGCCCGACCCGCTTGACCCCCTCGGACTCCAGCTCGCACGAAATCGCGCGCGCCCCGGCCGCCTTCGCCAGCGCGAAGGCATAGTCCATCTCCGGGTCGGTGAAGTTGTAGATGTTGTCGAACTTGACGACCTCGATCTTGATGCCCGCCTCGTCGAACTTCTTCTTCGCCGCCGACGCCCCTTCCGGCTTCGTCTTCAGGCGCCACGCGCGCAGGTCCTCCGCGGCTTTCTTCTGCACGTCGGCGCCGCGTCCGGGCTCGAGCACCGTCATCGGCGCGCCCATCAGGAGCTCGATCGGCTGCGATCGCAGCTCGACCGCGCTGACGCCCAGCTGCGCGGTCTTCGCGATCACCTCGTCGACCGGCATCGTCCGCGTGCCGAAGTTGTAGGGGACGTTCATCCCGACCTGCACGCCGGCCCACTTCGAGTCCGGCTTCGCGCCGAAGGCGCGGAGCTCCAGCGGCAGCAGCCCCGCTGCGGGCACGGCGATCATCAGTTTTCCGATCTCGCGACGCGTATAGCGCAAGGTTCCTCCCAGGCGCGCCCTAGCGAAGCGGCACGGTCCGCGCCGCCTGCCGCGCCCCCGTCTGTAACGGCGTCAACGCCACGTTCCACACGAGCGGGCGTCCGCGCGGCACGTCGATCGTGCGCACGTACGATGTGAAGCCGGCCTTGCGGACTTCGACTTGATGCGGGCCCTCGCTCAATTCGATCGAGAAGCGCTCGTCACCCGTCGGACGGTCCCAGGCCTGCTGGTCGATCACGATCGTGGCGTCGGACGGCATCACGCGAAGGGACAGCGTGCCGAACTCTCCCTGGTCGACTGTACGCGGGGCGGTGGATCGCTCCGCCTGGTAGCCGTTGGGCGCAGGCGTCGAGACCATGTCGTTGTACCCGTTGTTCGACGTCGGCGGGTACTGAGGCTGTGATTGATACGGTGGCGGATACGAATAAGGATACGGCGGATACGCGTACGGGTAGCCGTAGGGATAGGCGTAATAGCCGCCTCCGTAATAGCCGAATCCGAAGCTCAGACTGAAGGACCAGGGGGAATAGTACGGGTAATAGTAGCTGGGGCGATAGTAGTACGGCCGGTAGTAGGAGGAGTAGGGCCGGTAATACGAGTAGGGCGGATGCGTCCTCGGGACCGCAACGTTGCCGCCGCCATGCACGGCGCCGCCTCCCCGGACCACGGCCCCGCCGCCATGCACGGCCGTACCGCCGCGCGCAACCGCTCCGCCGCCTCCGCCGCCGCGCCGCTGGGCGCCGGCGGCTGACGGGAAGCCAAGTCCGGCCAACACGAAGAGCCCCAGCAGGACGACGAGTCGGAATGTTCGAGTCATGAAGACCTCCAACGCCGTG
>Ga0075435_100003685_pt1 | contig 10433 bp, 12 predicted proteins | sample RhiMethybrSRZTD4_FD_75302 | JGI IMG/M metagenome (GOLD analysis project Ga0075435, IMG submission 75302) | Populus rhizosphere microbial communities from Tennessee, USA - Rhizosphere MetaG P. TD hybrid SRZTD4 | ecosystem: Host-associated > Plants > Roots > Rhizosphere > Soil | place: USA... | reverse complement strand
CCCGTCGACGGCGCTGCCAATGACGAGCTGATTCGCTTCCTGGCGCTGCGGCTGGACGTTCCCCGCAGCGCGATCAGCATCACAGCGGGGGAGTCTGGGCGGCGCAAGACTGTATCGATCAGCGGTATTGATACCGCAGCAGCGATTCGTCTCCTGGAGGGTAAATGAAACTCCTCAAATCACTCGTGAGCTTCGTCGTCGGGACCGTAGTCGGAGCACTGGGCAATAAACTGATGGGGCCATTCGGAGCGGTGTTGGGATTCATTGCGGGAGGAGTCGCGGCCTGGTGGGTGGTCGCGCGAATTGGGATTTTTGAGTGAGAGCCATTCCAATGTCCAATGATCAATGTCCAATGATGAATGTCCAATGATCATTTCATTGGAAATTGATCATTGGTCATTGGACATTCTTTAGCCGGTCTTCGATCCGTTGCTGCATGTCCGGAAAATCCTGCGCGAGCTGCTGCAGCGTCGCCCGCGCGGAGTCGGGCCGCCCGGCGGCGACGTAGGCATCCGCCTTGAGGAAGCCGACCCGGAGCCGCAGCCGGCGGTCGTCAGGGCGAACCGCGAAGCGCGACAGCGCTGCCAGGGCCGCCCGGCCGTTGTGCTTGTCGCGCACGAGCGACTCGATCGCAAGCAGCCGTACGGTCGTGTCGTTGGGGAATTGCCGTTCCAGCTGGCCGAACAGCTCCGCCGCGCGCGCGCCGTCCTGCTGGGTGCGGGCCTGCTGCGCGGCCTGATACAGGCCGGCGAGGTACAATCGCGTGACGTCGGCCGTGTCACCCGAGCGAATCCCGACGCCGCCCGCGTAATTGTACACGAGGTCCTCACCGCGATCGGCGGCCTTCACGAGGGCCGCGACGCCGAACACGCACACGACCGCTGATCCCCACAACGCGCCGCGCGCGACATTCAGATTGCGTCGTCTGGCAGCGAGTGCCGCAAGCTCGAGCGCCGCGACGACCAGGAAGACATTGCGCGCCCATTCCCCGGCTTCCTCGTGATCGCCGACCGCCTGGCGCGCACCGGGAATGCGCTCGACCGGCCCGTGCGCATCCAGCCCTGAGTGGACGGCGAGCGCTGCCGCGAGTGCCCCGGCGAGCAGCAGGGTGGCCGCGGCCGGCCCGGTGAATGCCGCCCGGCCGCTCAGGGAAACCCAACGGAAGATCGCGCCCACGATGAGCAGCACGATCGCGAAGTGCACGATGACGGGATGGTAGACGCCGATGTTTGGCATGGCGAAGAAGATCAATGAACAACGACCAATGATCAATGACCAATGATCAATGGCCAATGATCAATGACCAATGACCAATGACCAATGATCATTGGACATTGGCCATTGGACATTGGTAATTCGCCCGCTAACGCGGGCGCACCGCGTCCCGAATGATGTCGTCGACGGCGAACCTGATGAACTCGGCGCGCTTGTCGCGCCGGCGCTGGCTCTCGGCACGCACGTCCGCGAGCCGACGCTCGATGTCCGCGATTTCGAGCGCCCGGAGCTGGTCTTCGACATCGAAATGCTGCGAGATCAGGCTCTCGATCTGCTTCCGGATGGCGGGCCGAATGGATTCAGACGCTGTGCGATACACGCGCTGCTGCGCCCGCGCATTCGCCTCGAGCCCGAACATTTTGCCCACGAGCTGGGCGCGCGCGCTGTCCCGCCGGCTCAGTTTCTGGACCATGTCGAGCTGGACTGCCAGTTGCGCGACCTCCATCCAGTATTGGTCTTGCGCCGGGGGACCAGAAACCGGGCTGCCGTCCACGACTACGATCGGCTGATTGTTCGCGGCGTTGGCCTGCGCCCGTAACGAGTCGAGCCCGCCCACCCGGTCCGGAGCGACCAGCAGCAGGAAGGCACGAGCGGCGGCTTCGGCTTCGCGCGGGCGCTGCTGCACGATCTGCTGCATCTGCATCTGCATCGCCTGCGGATTGGGCATTTCCTGAGCCGCGCTCGATGAGGCGGCCACGAGCCCAAGCACACCAATCACCGCACTAATTCGGCAGGCCATAGTACCGCTCCTGTTCCAGTCGAGTGAGTTGCGCGTCGATCTCCACCATGGCGCTACCGCCGGCCACATATCCGGCTGTCGCCGACCAGGTCGTCGTCGGCCTCCAGTGTTCCGCTGGGGGCCGCACCGGACCCTGTCTCGTCATCACGACCCCCGCGAGCACCGCGGCCGCCGCCAGCCCGACCGCGATCCACCGGTTCACCGCGCGCCGCCCCAACGGCAGAGCGACATCCAGCGCGACGCGACCACGCTCCAGCTCGGCGAATGTCGCCCCGCAGGGGCTGCAGGCGGCGACGTGGGACTCGATGTCCGCCGCGCGTGGTCCACGCAGCTCGGCGTACGCCAGCAGCAGCAGTTCGTCGTCCGTCGGATGATTCATCGATAACTCTCCAGTGCCGCGCTGATTCGAGCGAGCGCGGCGCGCATTTGCGTCAGCACTGTGCCGAGGGGCCGGCCTAAGCGATCGGCGATCGCTTGGAACGTGAGCCCGCGCTGCTGTCGTAGCTCCACCACTTCCCGCTGAGCCTGTGGCAACGCGGCGATCGCGCGGCGCACCGCCTCCCGCAGCTCCCGCTCCAGCAGCCGGGCATCGGTGGGCGGCACCGGCTGCGGAACCTCCGCGTGCAAATGCACCACCGCTCGACGACGCACCAACTCCCGCCGAAGATGATCGTGCCAGACATTGGCAGCGATCCGAAACAGGTAGGCTCTAGCGTTGCCGTTGAGCGAAACCCTGGGCGCCGCCGTGACCAGCCGCGCCGAGACTTCCTGCAGCATTTCGGCAGCCAATTCGTCGTCCCGGCAGCGCGCGCCCAAAAAGTTGCGGAGCGCCGGCGCGTGTTCGGCGAGCAGCTCCTCGACAACGACATTGCGGACTGGGGGCGACATGGCTATCTAAGAGTACGTCTTGATCGACCGATTATTTTACAAACAGGATTCGTGGCGATTTGCGGCAGATTGCGGGCCACGCTAAAGAACCCGCTAAAAAGCCTGGACCCCCGCGGGCTTTGCGCTCGCCGGGGGTTTTTCTCTAGAGACTGGGAGCTTGCAGCTTGAAGCCACTTCGCAACTTCGCCGTCTGCGCAACTTCTCTCGGAGCTGGCGTCTTGTGGCTGTGACCTTCCGCCAGCTGCTCGAGGATGGTCGCGTCCATGTGTTCGATGGCGCCATGGGGACCATGCTGTACGCCAAGGGTTTCTTCCTCAACGTCTGCTACGACGAGCTGAACCTGAAGCAGCCCCGGCTCGTGCAAGAGGTGCACGCAGACTACCTGCGCGCCGGCGCCGAGATTCTCGAGACCAACACCTTCGGCGCGAATCCGCTGAAGCTGAACAGCTACGGCCTTGCGGACGAGACGGAGAAGATCAACCGCGCGGCCGCCGAGCTGGCGCGCGCCGCTGCCGGAGGCCGCGCCAGCGTCCTCGGCGCGATCGGGCCACTCGGTATTCGCATCGAGCCCTTCGGCCCGACGTCCAAAGCGGAAGCGGAAGCGACCTTCGCCCGGCAGGTGAAGGGCCTGCTCGCTGGTGGTGTCGACGGTTTCATCCTCGAAACCTTCAGCGACACGGACGAGATCCACGCCGCGCTCCTGGCGGTGCGCGCGGCGTCCGATCTGCCCGTCGTCTGCCAGATGACCGTAGGAACGGACGGTCTCACGCACTACGGTACCGACCCGGAGACGTTCACCAAGCAGCTGACCGCGTGGGGTGCCGACGTCATCGGCGTGAATTGCTCGGTGGGCCCCGCGGGCGTGCTCGAAGCGGTCGAGACGATCGTCAAGGCGACGGACCGGCCGATCTCCGCGCAGCCGAACGCCGGCCTGCCGAAAGACGTCGGGGATCGCAAGATCTATCTCGCCTCCCCCGAGTACATGGCGAGCTATGCGCGGCGCATGATCGAGGCGGGCGCGCGCTTCGTCGGCGGCTGCTGCGGCTCGACGCCCGAGCATATCAAGAAGATCCGCGACTACGTCGCGAGCGTGGTGCCACGGCAGCCGAGCGTCGTCGTCTCGCGCACACAGGTGCAGGCGCCCGCGGGCGTCGTGCCGGTGCCGATCGCCGAGCGGTCGCGCTGGGGCGCGAAACTCGCCCGCGGCGAGCTCGTCACGAGCGTCGAAATCGTCCCGCCGAAAGGCGTCGATCCGACGCCGATGCTGGCGCAGTGCCGCGCGCTGAAGGCCGCCGGCGTCGATGCCGTCAATGTGCCCGACGGCCCGCGCGCGCAAAGCCGCATGGGGGTGTTGCCGTCGGCGATTCTCATCGAGCGCGAAGTCGGCATCGAAACGGTCATTCATTACTGTTGCCGCGACCGTAACCTGCTGGGGATGCTCTCCGACATCATCGGCGCGCACGCCGCGGGGCTGCGCAACATCCTCATCATCACGGGCGATCCGCCGAAGATGGGACCGTACCCGGAAGCGACCGCGGTATTCGACATCGACTCGATCGGTCTCACGAATCTGGTCTATCGCCTGAATCAGGGGCTCGATCCGGGCAACAATCCGCTTGGCGGCGCGACGAAATGGGTCATCGGCGTCGGCGTGAATCCCGGGGCCGGCGATCAGGATCGCGAGCTGTCGCGCTTCGCGTGGAAGGTCGATGCGGGGGCGGAGTTTGCGGTCACGCAGCCGGTGTTCGACGTGCGCCAGCTCGAAACCTTCTTGCAGAAAGTCGAGCAGTTCAGAACGCCCATTGTGGCGGGCATCTGGCCGCTCATCTCGCTGCGCAACGCCGAGTTTCTGGCCAACGAAGTCCCCGGCGTTTCGGTGCCCGAAGAAGTATTGGGGCGGATGCGGAAGGCGCAGGAGAAAGGAAAGGAGGCGGCGCTCGCCGAGGGTGTGGCGATCGCGCGCGACATGTTCGCACGCGTTAAGGGGCTCGTGCAGGGAGTGCAGGTGAGCGCGCCATTTGGCCGAGTCGAGGTGGCGCTGCAGGTGTTTCAGTGAACCGATCATGACAACTGAAGAATTCGCGATCGCGAGAAGCAAGCTGGGATGGAGCGACGATAGACTCGCGGCGGAGCTCCAGGTGTCGCCGAAGGCGGTACGCGGCTGGACGGACGGTACGCTGCGAATACCGAAGCCCGACGGTCAATGGATCGCCTGGCGTGCGGCGGTCGCGGAGCGACAGGCGGCGCTGGAAACGTCCGGTATCAGGGAGTGTGAATGGGTGAAGGCGTGGGAAGCAGAACCGCTGCCCAAACGCCCCGACGATCTGAAGGCGCATTTCAAACGAATCCATACCCACCTGGACCAATGCGCCCTCTGCCAGGAACGCGAGCGATTCATCCGCGATCGGTTCCCGCCGATGCCGGAACGCCCTGCCAGCGCGTCCGGCGTCGCCGCGTGGCGTCGCTTCCTCCAACGCTTCCCGGAGTGGACGCATCCCGTGTTCAACGGAGCGGCGATTATCACCGCTTTCGTCGCAATTCGAGTGCTGATCCTCCTACCGCGCCAGCGGTCGTGGGTGATGCTGGTCGCGCTCGTGGCGGGCGCTATCCTCGGCGCGATGGGTGGCCTGACGTACTCAGCGCTGCGGCCATACATCGTCGCCGGCGGCGCGCGGAAGATTCTGGCCTACCTGCTCGTGCTCGCGACGTACCTCACGTTGCCGGCGACGGTTGGAGCATACGGCGCTACCGGAAATGAACTGGTATTCAGCCCGACCGGCACGATCGTTTTCCTATCTCTGGAGGCGATCGTCGTCGTCCTCTGGCTGATTGGACGGCGAAAGACCACCTAGAAGGGCCAATGCCGGAGCTGCCCGACATCACGCTCTACCTCGAAGCGCTGGCCCCACGCATCGTGGGCCAGCCGCTCGAGCGCGCGCGCATCGTCAGCCCGTCACTGCTTCGGACCGTGGATCCGCCGCTCGCCGCCGCCGAAGGTCGGAAAGTCGTTGGTCTGCGCCGTATCGGAAAGCGCATCGTGTGGGAAATGGAAGGGAAGCTTTTTCTCGTCTTTCATCTCATGATCGCGGGCCGCTTCAAATGGCGCCCAGAGGGGACGAGCGCACCCGCAAAGGTCGGACTCGCGTCATTCGATTTTCCCACGGGCACGCTCCTGCTCACGGAAGCGAGCCCGAAGAAACGCGCCTCGCTGCATCTCGTGGCTGGCGAAGCCGGTCTGGCCGCCCACGATCCCGGCGGCTTGGACGTGTTTCGCGCTGATGTCGCCGCATTCAAGACTCGCCTGCAATCGGAGTCCCACACGCTGAAGCGCGCGCTCACCGATCCACACCTGTTCGACGGTATCGGCAACTGGCTATCGGATGAGATCCTCCACGCCGCGAAACTCTCCCCGTTTCAGCTCACGGGAAAATTGAGTGACGAAGAAATCGCCCGGCTGTACGAGGCCACGCGGGCAACCACGCAGGTGTGGATCGAGAGGCTGCGCGCCGAAACGGGGACGAAGTTTCCGGAGAAAGTGAGCGCGTTCAAGGAGGGCATGGCGGTGCACGGCCGCTACAAGGAGCCCTGCCCCGTGTGCGGCTCCCCGATCCAGCGCATCCGCTATGCCGACAACGAAGCCAATTACTGCGCGACGTGCCAGACGGGAGGGCGAGTGCTGGCCGACCGCTCGCTGTCTCGGCTCCTGAAAGCCGATTGGCCGCGGTCTTTGGAAGAGTGGGAAGCGAAGCTAGGCCGATGACGCTGCGTCGCGCGACGCCCGCCGATGCCGCGGCCGTCGGCCACATTCACGTGGAGTCGTGGAAAGTCGCCTACCGCGGCATCATGCCCGACGATGTCATCGCGCGCACCGACCTCGCGTACCGAACGCAGTTCTGGGCCGAGCGGATCGCCGATCCGGAATGGCCGGTGCTCTTGCTCGAAGAGAACGGAAAGAGCGTCGCCTTCTGTCAGATGGTGCCATCGAAGGATCCTGACGACGACCCCTCCCAGGTCGGACACATCACATCCATCCATGTGCTGCCGCAGCTGCGGGGCCGTGGCTACGGCCGGCTGCTCATGGATCACGTGCTGCGCGAATTTCAGCGGCGGGGCTTCACGCACGTCACGCTGTGGGTGCTGGAAGAAAATCGGAAGGCGCGTGCGTTTTATGAACGGTACGGATTCGCGCTGGACGGTGGAACGCGGAAATATCCGCGGACGAGTGTACCAGAAGTGCGTTACCGGATCCTTGTGGACCCGGGCTTCCACTCCCCTTAACCTCTCTGCAGACTTCTCTCTCCCCGAATTCCAAGGAGTCGTACGTGCGACTCGCCGTGTCAGCAGCTTGTCTCCTGATTGCGACCAATGCCACCACCGCCGCCCAGGGTTTCCCGCAGCCCTCTGGTTTCGCCGTCGACAATCCCGTCCTGACCCGCATCTGGGCGCTCGAGAACGACAGCTCGCAGTTGCCGCGCCTCGCCCAGGTGCTGTTTGACTCGCTCGGCCCGCGCCTCACGGCGTCGCCGGGAATGAGCGCCGCCCAGAACTGGCTGATCGCGACCTATACCGCGTGGGGAATCACCGCGCGCAAGGAGCAGTACGGCACGTGGCGCAGCTGGCGCCGCGGCAAGACCCACATCGATCTCGTCACGCCGCGCGCCCGCACGCTCGAGGGCACGATGCTCGCCTGGAGCCCGCCCACGCCCAAGGGGCGGCCCGTGCGCGCCCCGGTCGTCATTCTCCCCGACGTCGCCGACAGCTCAGGGTTCGTCGCATGGCTGCCGCAAGCCAAGGGCAAGTTCGTGCTCATCTCCTACCCGCAGCCGACCTGTCGGCCCGACGACAGTTGGGAGAAGTGGGCCACACAACCGACAGCCGACACGATGAAGGCACGGCGGACGACGGCACAGCAAGCCTGGCAAACACGCCAGCAGCACACCGGCTACTGGGGAACCGGCGGGGTCGTTGCAGCCGCGACCCCCCTCACCCGACGCCTCGAGGCGGCGGGTGCCGCGGGAATCATCGGCAGCTTCTGGTCGCAGGGGTGGGGTGTACAAAAGGTTTTCGCCGCCTTCACCGATCGGGCGCCCGTCCTGGACGTCGCGTGCGAGGACTACGGCCTGCTCTATCGGCTCGCGGAGAACAAGCAGGCGCCCGTCATCGAGGTCACCGCCGAGTCACAAGCGCTGGGTGAAGTACCCGTGTTCAACGTCATCGGCGAAATGAAGGGCAGCGCGCTCCCCAACGAGTACGTGATGCTCTCGGCCCATTTCGATTCCTGGGACGGCGGCTCGGGCGCGACCGACAACGGCACCGGCACGATCACGATGCTCGAGGCGATGCGCATTCTGAAGCTCGTCTATCCGAATCCGCGCCGCACGATCCTCGTGGGTCACTGGAGCGGCGAAGAGCAGGGCCTGAACGGCTCACGCGGCTACGTCGCCGATCATCCCGAAATCGTGAACGGCCTGCAGGCGCTCTTCAACCAGGACAACGGCACGGGGCGTGTCGAGACGATGAGCGCGTCCGGATTTCCGGACGCGGCGGCGAATCTCGGACGTTACCTGTCGCGCGTGCCCGCCGACATTACGCGCAACATCAAATTCAATTTCCCCGGCGCGCCCAGCGGGGGCGGAACCGATCACGCGTCGTTCGTATCGTGCGGCGCCCCCGGCTTTGGTCTTGGCTCGGGCGACTGGGACTACGGCCGTTACACCTGGCACACGAACCGCGACACCTACGACAAGATCAGTTTCGACGATGTGAAGAACAACGCCGCGCTGACCGCGATGCTCGTCTATCTCGCGTCCGAGGATACGACCCACATGTCGCGTGCGAAACGTGACGTCTTCCCGCCGCGGCCGAACGGTCAGCCCGGAGCGTGGCCGGATTGCCAGCAGCCGCAACGGGCCACTCCACCGCTCGTACCCGCACCCGCAGCACCGGCAACCCGCCCGTGACGTTCGCAGATCACTTTTCCAGCGCGGCGGCGGCGTACGCGGCGTTTCGGCCGCGGTATCCCGACGCGCTGTTCGCGTTTCTCGCGCGCGAAGTGCCGGCGCGAGACGTCGCCTGGGACGTCGGCACCGGATCGGGGCAGGCGGCGATCAGCCTGGCGCGGTTCTTCACTCACGTCATCGCCACCGACGCCAGCAGCATGCAGATCGATCATGCCGAGCCCCATCCCAACGTCACGTATCGCGTCGCTCCGGCTGAGGAGAGCGGCGTCGCCGACCGATCCGTCGATCTGGTCACGGTCGCACAGGCAGTCCACTGGTTCGACCGGGGCCGCTTCTGGAGCGAGGTCCGCCGCACCCTGCGCCCGCGCGGTGTCATTGCCGTCTGGACCTACGCGCTGTTCGAGATCACGCCCGAGATCGATGCGGTGGTGCGGCGCTTTTACAGCGGCATCGTCGGTCCGTTTTGGCCGCCGGAACGGCGCCTGACCGAAGAGCGTTATCGGACTATCGATTTTCCGTTCCAGGAATTCGCCGCACCGGAGTATGTCATCGAGCAACACGTGACCCTGGATGACGTCGCCGGCTACATCCGCACCTGGTCGGCGACACGAGCATTCATGAAGCACCACCACCAGGACCCGGTGGACGAATTGGTAAAAAGCCTGGCCGTCGCCTGGCGCACGCCGCAGCAACCGCGGTTGGCGCGCTGGCCGGTCTCCATGCGTGTTGGGAGGGTGTCATGAAAGAGTGGATCACCAACGTCATCACGCGCGAGCTGAAGGCGCTGCGCCGCGAGATCGAGGCATACCCGAGCGACGAGGGCATGTGGGAAGTGCTGCCGGGGATCGCCAACCCCGGCGGCAACCTGGCACTGCATCTCGCCGGGAACATTCAGTACTTCCTCGGCAACGTGCTCGGCAAGAGCGGCTACGTCCGCAATCGCGACGCCGAGTTCGCGAGCCGCGACGTGCCACGCAACGAGCTGCTACGCGAAATCGACAATGCCATTGCCGCCGTGGAGACGGGGATGGGCAAAATCTCCGAGTCCGAGCTCGCCCGGCCGTACCCCGAAACGGTGGGTGGCGTCAGCTCGACGACCGGTGCGTTCCTCGCGCATTTCGCGACCCACCTCGCCTATCACCTCGGCCAGGTGGACTACCATCGCCGCATCCTGACGGGGGAAAGCAAGACCGTGAAGGCGATGGCGCTGACGGAGCTGGGAGGAAAGCCGGCATGACGACCCGAACGGTCGGACGTCCCGAAGCCGATGAAATCCCGGCGCACTTCGTCGGCTACATCCAGCGGGTCCCGGAGCTCGATCCCGTGATTGTGTGCGCCGCGCAGATCGAGGAGACGGCATCCGTGCTCCACGGCCTCTCCGACGCCGACGCGATGTACCGCTACGCACGCGGCAAATGGAGCATCAAGGAGGTGGTCGGGCACCTCACCGATGTCGAGCGCATCATGGCCTATCGCGCCCTGCGGATCGCGCGCGGAGACACGACGCCGCTCCCCGGATTCGACGAGAATGCCTACGTCCCCGCCGCGAAGTTCGATGCGCGGTCGCTCGC
>Ga0075435_100003684_pt1 | contig 10435 bp, 9 predicted proteins | sample RhiMethybrSRZTD4_FD_75302 | JGI IMG/M metagenome (GOLD analysis project Ga0075435, IMG submission 75302) | Populus rhizosphere microbial communities from Tennessee, USA - Rhizosphere MetaG P. TD hybrid SRZTD4 | ecosystem: Host-associated > Plants > Roots > Rhizosphere > Soil | place: USA... | reverse complement strand
GGCCCGGCGCGCCTGCGCCTGAAGCCGTTCGGCGTCGCAGGCATCCTGTTCATACAGCAGGCCGTAGCTGAACGCGTTCTCCCCGGCGAGGTGCGCGGCGACACCCATGTCCCGGGTCACCCCGCGGGCGATCACCGAGTCCTGGTGCTCACCGAGCACCGACTGGATCCGCTTCATCTGCCGGACAAGCCGGCGGGCCTTCCCGCCGATCGCCGGGACCATTGCCTCGCTGGCGTAGCGGGCGCGCCGGGCCGACTTGCGCGCCTGGTGCAGCGCCTCATTCCTGGCCGGGCCCGGTGCCGCCCGCCAGGCCCGGCGCATCCGCCGGTCCATCTGGCGGCGGGCGTGCCGGGCCGCCGCCGGGAGCACACCGGCGGCCGGCTGGCGCGCCCGGGCCGTGAACGGCGGCGCGTCCAGCAGGGCGTCCAGGTCGTCGAGCAGCGAGAAGTAACGCTCCGAGTCGAGTGCGCCCAGCAGTTCGGTCCGTGCGGCGGCGCGGACCGACGCGAAGTGCCCCTGGATGCGCGCCTGCACCGGGCCGAGGCGCAGTTCCACGGGGGCCCGGCGCAGGCCGGCCTCCAGATGGCCCTCCAGGACCTCGCCGTCGCGCGCCGCCCCCAGGACGCGGCCGAGCCAGTGGAGGTCCGCGGTAAGCGCGCGGGTGTCCACAGGGGCGAGCACGTCTCGGAAGGACCGGAGCGTGCTGCGGAGCCGGCGCGCGGCGACCCGCATCTGATGGACGGCGTCGTGCTCGTCCAGGCGCACCATCGGGTCCAGCGCGGTCAGGGTCTCGGTGTGCGCCCGGACGTAGGCCAGCACCACCTCGCCCGCGGACGAGGATGCGGTCGGGGCGGGTCGGTTCGGCGCCCTCGGCAGCCAGCCGTTCAGCGCCCGTTCCAGCTTGGCCGCCCGGCCAGCCCGGCGCAGCCCATCGCGGCGGAGCAGTTTGTCGGCCGCCTCGAGCAGGCGCCGGTTGCCGCCGGTCAGCTCCACCTCGACCTCCTGCCAGCGGGACAGTGCCGTGGTGGCGCCCAGTGTCTGCGCGGATACGTCGTCGGCCGCGACCTCGGCGAGCGATTCGCCCGCATGGCCGAGCAGGGTCCGCCGCCGCCGGGTCGTGGTTATCCGGGCTACGGGGCGCAGCGGCGCGTCGCGGGTGTGCGCCCGCACCACGCCCGCCAGCTCGCCGGGCACCGGGCGCGCCGCACCGCCGAGCGGCCGCCGGATCTCACGGCGGGTGTCTGCCCCGGCCGGCAGCTTGAGGTGCCAGCCGGCGTCGCCGCCTCCTGACCGTCGCCGCAGCGTAATCCCGGCACGGATCAGCCGGAGGTCATCGGTGTCGTAGTACTCGGCTTCGAGTCGCTGTTCCTCCGGCCCGCGGATGGCCGCCACCTGCGGCAGTTGCTCCAGGCCCGGCAAGGCCGTACCCGCGGGCACGTCGTACTTGGTCTCGGTTTCGCGCAGGTTCACCAACATCCCTGTCCGCTACCCGGCTGGGCCTCGTCAACTCACCAAATCAGCTACGAAAGGAACCGGGTACGGCGGCGGACAAGTGGCAGCACGAACCACAGGACGGCGAACAGGCAGACAGTGAAGACCGTGACGATCGTCACGATGAAGCCCGGCGCCACGTAGCTGACCACCAGCAACATCGAGGCCGAGATGGCCAGGCCGACCGCTGCCAGGCCCAGGATCGCCAGGATGTTGGCGTCCTTGACGAGTTGCTCCTTTTGGTGCTGGCGGAACACCAGCCGGTGATAGGCGACCGGTGCCAGCAACAGGGCCGTAGAGATCGCGGCCAACAGCAGGCTGGCCACATAAAGCCCGCGCTGAGCGTGGTTCAAGTCGGCGAACTTGGTGGTGAAGGGAATCGCGAGCAGAAAACCGAACAGGACCTGGACGCCCAGGCCCGCCACGCGGAGTTCTTGCAGCAGCTCGATCAGGTTGCGGTCGTCGCGTTCCGCCTCGGTCTCCCCTGGGCGGCCGGGCGCGGCCTCCCTGGTCACCGTGACCTGGCTGTTTCCCGGACGCGTGGGCGGGCACCGGGATGCTGGACCTGGCGGACGCGCGCCCGGCGCTCGCGCCGGGCGAGCCTGCGCCGCTCCTCCTCGGTCATTCCCCCCCACACTCCCTGGATAGAGCCGGCGTCGAGAGCATAGCGGAGGCATTCCCGCTGGATCGGGCAGCGCGCGCAGATCGCCTTCGCCTGCGCCACCTGCCGCAGCGCGGGGCCCGAGTAAGAGATCGGGAAGAACAACTCAGGGTCGGCCGAAGCACAGGCGGCACGCTTCCACCAGCCAGCGCGGTTGTCCAGAGCAGTCATGCTGTCCAGAGCAGTCATGCGGACCCCAGTCTCTCGTCTTGTTGGCTTGACGCGGCCAGACCAGCCCAGCCCGGACCGGTCCAGCCACCAGCCTCGGCTGCCCCCATTGACGCGGGGTAATCATGCGCGGTTCAACATTCCGGGCGATCCGCAGGCCTGCGGCCCGGTTCCGGCCTGCTGGCGAGCCTCGCGCTCTAGCGGCGCTCGCCGGCCTACCCGGCCAGCGCCGGGCCGCCGCGGCTGGCAGAGCCGAAATCGCCGGTGCCGTCCGCGGCCCCGCCACCCGGGCGCTGCGGATAGGCCTTCCGGCCCTCGGCAGGGACGTTCTCCGGGTGGCCCTGCCCCATAGAAAGTTGCTTGATCCTCACGTAGCGCTTGATGTCGCTCCACTGGCTGGTGAGCAGGAGTGTCACTCCCACGGAAACCAAGATGGGCAAGGCCTTGCGAATCATGCCCGCCCCCTCTCGCAAGTTCGACGTCCGATTTGCCAACCCTTCCCTGCCAGCGGCCAGCAAACGCATCCAGCGGGACTTCCCTGCGCAGTACGGCGATGTTTGCGCGGCTCCGCACGGGCAGGAACCCCGGGATACCCGGACGGTCAACGACCCAGAGGAGGCTGGTGCGGACATGGCGGAACAGTCGGCCACGGGCCGCACCGTGCTCATCGCAGGCGCCGCGAACATCTTCGTCTGTGTCATCAAGCTCATCGCCGGGATCCTGGTCGGCTCCAGCGCCATGCTCGCCGAGGCCGCTCACTCCGCCGCGGATACGCTCAACCAGGTGTTCCTGCTGGCGTCGCTGCGCCGGGGGGCGCGGCCCGCCGACGCCAAGCACCCGTTCGGGTACGGCCAGGAACGGTACTTCTGGTCGCTGCTGGCCGCGTTCGGGATTTTCATCGCCGGCGCGGGGTTCTCCATCTTTGAAGGGCTGCTGGCGCTGGGCCAGCACAGTAACGAGAGCCCGCTCCTGGCCTACTTGGTACTGGCGGCCGCCGCCCTGGCCGAGGGGACCTCCCTGGTCCGGGTGCTGGTGCAGTACCGGGCCGAAGCCCGCCGCGACCATACCGAGATGCTCGACCAGATGCGTAGCAGCCCCGACACCACGGTCAGGACCGCGCTGTTCGAGGACTCCGCCGCCATGGTCGGCCTGGTGCTCGCCGCGCTCGGGCTGCTGCTCCGGCAGGTGACCGGCTCGCCGGTCTGGGACGGCGCGGCCTCCATCGCCATCGGCGTCCTGCTGATCGTGGTGGCGGTCCGGCTCGGCATGGACAACCGGGAATACCTCATCGGCCGGTCGGCCGACCCGAGGGTGCTGGAGCAGATCCAGGCCGAGATCGAGCAAACACAAGGCGTGGACAGGCTCGTCGACCTGATGACCATGTACCTAGGGCCGAACCGTCTCATCGTGGCCGCGCGGGTCGACTTCGGCGGCGATATCAGCGCGGACCAGACCGAGGAGATCGCCGACGAGATCGACAAGCGGCTCGTCGACCGGCTTCCCCAGGCAACGCACGTGTTCCTGGACCCCACCCGGCGCCCGTCAGCCGCCCACCCGGCGAATGCCGGGAGGCCCGGGGCTTAGGACGGCGCCGACAGCCGCGCCGCGGTCTCCAGCAGCCCGGCGTGCACGAAGGCCTGCGGCAGGTTGCCCCGCAGTTGCCGCTGGTGCACGTCGTATTCCTCGGTGTACAGGCCGGCCGGGCCGCAGGCCGCCCGGTTGCGCTCGAACCAGTGCGCCGCCTCGGCGTGCTCCCCGCATGCCTGCGCGACCTGTGCCAGCCAGAACCCGCAGAGCAGGAAGGCACCCTCGGCCTGGTGCAGCGGACGGGGGTCGTGCCGGAACCGGTACACATACCCGTCCTCGGCTAGTTCCTCGCGCACCGCCCGGATGGTCGCGCTGCTGCGCGGGTCGCCGGGCGGCACCGCCCCCCGGATCACCGGCAGCAGCAGCGCGGCGTCGGCCCGCATCTTGCTGCGCCCGAATCCGCCGCGGACGTCCAACAGCACGTCCACCCGCGCCGGGCCATCGGCCGCTTCGATCCGCCGCAGGATGACGACCCGGTGCGGGTCGGCCGGAAGGGCGAGCGCCTCCCGGCACTCGGTGCGCGCGGAATGTCCGGTCCACCGGCTCCGCCAGATGAGGCTGCCGGCCTCGTAGTACCCGCCCCAGACGTTCCGCGGATCTGACGGGGTGACCGCGTACCTGCCTTGCCCGCCGAGCAGCCCGCTGAATACGGCGGGGCTGTCCCACCGTGGTGCGCACAGCCAGTCGATTGTGCCGTCCGGGCCGATCAGGGCACCGCGCTGGCCATCCGCGACCAGGGCATACTCACGCAGCACGTGCGACCGGGGGGTACTCGTCACCCCGGTGCTCTATCCAGGGGATCGTAACCGAAACACGGCCTCGGGCCGTCCGACCGTGTTTGGCCTTGCCCGTCCCGGGCAGTCGGCCCGGTACGCCTCGCGGGAGGAGGCCTGGCGTGACTGACGCGCAGACAGGAACGACGACCGAACCGGAAAAGGCGATCGTTGTGGTGGGCGTCGACGGCACCGGCAGGCACCGGACCACCATCCAGGCGGCCGCCCAGGAGGCCCGCCGCCGGGACGCGACGCTCATCGCCGTGATGGCCTACAGCAGCGAGCGCCCGCTCGGCGCGCCGCCCGCGCGCCCGGTGGCCACCTTGGCCGTGGCAAGCGATGAGCGCCTGGCCGCGGAGACGGCGCTGCGCGACGCGGTGGCCGCCGCCCTCGGAGAGGAGGCCGGCCGGGTCGAGTTGCGCACCGCCCTCGGTCTGGCCGGGCGGAACCTCGTGGACACCGCGCGCAAGGTCAACGCCCAGCTCATCGTCCTGGCCGGGCGGGGCAGCACCTCCATGCTGCTAGGCACCGTGAGCCAGTACGTGCTACGCCGGGCGCCCTGCCCGGTGCTCGTGGTCCCGGAGAGCTAGGACCGGCGGGCGTGAGCCTCATCGCCGGATGACTCACCGAGATATTGGATGCTGCTGATTTCGCGGTGCGGAATGAGCGATGGGTTCGCCCAGCCGTGCGACGGCTCCTGGGACCACACCTCGACCATCCGGTCGGTCACCACGATGGCGATGACCCGGCTGCCGCTCTCCTGCCCTTCGGCCCGCCCGCCAGCGACCGCGGAATGGGCCGGCGGCGGGCCGTATCGCCTACGGGGCCGGCCAATCGTGGCCTTGTAAAGGTCGCCACCGTGGGTGTAGATGAGTGATCGCGCGGGTCTGGAACCGGGTGGTCCAGGAAACACGCGCGCCTGGCGAACCCTGTCGGGATAGCCCATGGACACCGTTGCCTCCGCCGTTTTCCCCTGGCCAGGGCCGCGTCGCGGCAAGTCTGCCTCGCGCTTAGGCTAACGCCCGGCCCGGTCCCCTGCCAGACCTGGCCCGCGATCGTTTGCGTAATCCCGCGTCGATCCGGGGACGCCGCGGCCGAAACCGCCCGTTCCTTCGCCGGCTGGCGGGGCGCGGACCTCGCTGGAGGGCGCCTTCGGCCACCAGATCGAGCACGCCGAGCGGGAGCCGGGCGTCCGCCGCCAGCTCTGACGCGGGCGGCCGGGCTCCTAGTTGTGGAGATGCACGGGCGGTATCGTTGTGGCAAGGGTTGACGAACCAGGCTGGTGCCTTGTGTCTCTGGCTGGTGTCGCTTGGCCGCTGGCCGGGGCCTGGCCGTCGGCTACGGGGAGGCCTGCGATATGACGGCGAACGCGGGGCATGGCCCCGTCGAGGCCCGGCTCCGGGACATCCAGATGATCACCGATGCCGCCCTGTCGCAGCTTGATGATCAGGATTTCCTGGCGGAGCTGGTGGACCGGGTCAAGGCCGTGCTGCGGGCGGACACCGCCGCGGTGCTGCTGCTCGATCGTTCGTCGGGGAATCTGATCGCAACCGCGGCGGCCGGACTCGAGGAAGAGGTGCGCCAAGGGGTGCGGATCCCCGTCGGCCGAGGTTTTGCTGGCCGTATCGCGGCGGAGCGCCGGCCGGTAATCCTCGACCACGTTGATCACTCCACGGTGCTGAACCCGATCTTGATGGCGAGGGGAATCCACGCCTTGCTGGGCGTGCCCATGGTGGCGGGCGGCAGGGTGATCGGCGTCATGCATGTCGGGTCGCTGACGCACCGCGATTTCACCTCCGACGACATCGACCTGCTGCAGCTCGCCGCGGACCGGGCGGCCATGGTGGTCCAGTCGCTCTCGGCCCGGGCCGACCGGGTCGCGATGACGGCGTTGCAGCAGAGCCTGCTGCCGGCCGCGCTTCCGGAGATCAGAGGGGCGGAGGTGGCGGCTCGGTACGTGCCAGGGCGGGGCGTGGTGGGGGGTGACTGGTACGACGTGTTCACCCTGCCCTCCGGCGAGCTGGGCGTGGTGATCGGGGACGTGGCAGGCTCCGGGCTGCCCGCCGCGGTGATCATGGGACGGATGCGCAGCGCGTTGCGCGCCTACGCCCTGCGGAGCATCGATCCCGGCAAGGTGCTCGACCGGCTGGACCAGAAGATGCAGTATTTCGAGCCCGATGCCCTGGCCACCGTGGCGTACGCGGTGTTCGACCGCTCGCTGGATCGGGTGCACATCGCGTCCGCGGGGCACCTCCCTCCTGTCTTGGCCACCGTGGGGCAGCCCGGCGCCCTGGCCGAGGCCGCCGGCGGCTTGATGATCGGCGTGGATCCGGGTACGCGGCGGCGCGTGACGACGGTGAAGGTCCCGCCGGGCGGTTTGCTGTGCTTTTACACCGACGGCCTGGTCGAACGGCCGGAGTCCCCGCTCGATGAGGGCCTCGCCATCCTGTGCCAGGCGGTCACAGCGGAACCGCCGGAGGATGTCTGCGCCTCGGTCATGGCCGCCATGGTCGGCACCGAGTCCGTGCGCGACGACATCGCCCTGCTCGTGCTTCGCCGTGACCCACTGAGCTCGTAGCGGCTCACCTGGCAGCCCCCCTGACCCAGGTACTCCATAGGGCGCTGACGAGGCTGTTTGGGATCCGCTTCGGCGGGCAGCAGACTGCGCATGAACCCGGTCGAGCGGGTGATCCGCCGGATGGATGTCGCGCAACAGCGGCATCGGGTGTCCGCGTTCGTCTTCGGCGTTATCAAGAAATACGGCGACGACAACGGCGGCGTGCTCGCCGGGAACCTGACCCACTCCGCGTTCGTGTCGGTGTTCCCGCTGCTGCTTATCCTGGTGACGGTGCTGGTCCAGGTCGCGGCGAGCTCGCACGCCCTGCGGGAGGAGGTGCTCAGCGCGGTCAGCAACCAGTTTCCCGCTATCGGCAGAACGCTCGTCGGCCAGATCAAGGCCATGCACCGCTCCAGCGTGATCAGCCTGGTCGCCGGGCTGCTGGTCCTGGTGTGGGGCGCGACCGGCCTGGCCCAGGCCGGATTGTTCACCATGGAGCAGGTGTGGAATCTGCCGGGGCCGGCCCGGCCCGGTTATCTGCCCAGGCTGGCCCGGTGCGTGGCGTTCCTTGCCGTGCTCGCGGTGGGCCTGCCCATCAGCGGGCTGCTCGCCGGGCTGGTCAGCTACGGCGATCACGCCCTGGGCCTCCGCATCCTCGCCGTGGCCCTCGCCGTACCCGCCAACGTGGGCCTGTACCTGGCAGGTTTCCGTGCCCTCACGCCCAAGGGGATCCCGGCCAGGAACCTGGTGGCCGGCGCCGTTGCCGGGGGAATCGCCTGGACCGTGCTGCAGGTGTTCGGCGCCTTTATCGTCCACAACTACCTGCACACCGCCTCGGCGTATGGGATCTTCGCTACAGTGCTGGTCCTGCTCACCTGGATCTACCTGGGCGTCCAGGTCACGGTGTACGCCGCCGAAGTGAACGTGGTGCTCACCCGGCGGCTGTGGCCGCGAACCATCGTGCAGCCGCCGCTGGCAGAGGCGGACCGGGCGTCGATGGCGCTCCAGGCTCTGCAGAACCAACGGCGGGAGGAACAGAACGTGCAGGTGTCCTTCACCGACCGCGTGGCGGGCGCACCAGCGCCAACCGACACGCCACGAACGCCCGAAGAGGTCGCCCCGCCAGCACGGAACGGCGACCGCGAGGACCGGGCCGGGTAACGCCGCTCGAGAACGGGAGGGAACGGAGGGAATGACCGAGCAGATGGCCGCATGGCCGGGCACTACCTATCCGCTGGGCGCGACCTACGACGGCGTCGGGACAAACTTCGCGCTGTTCTCCAGCGTCGCCGAGCGGGTGGAGCTGTGCCTGTTCGACGACGCGGGGGCAGAGGAGCGGGTCCACCTGCACGAGAGGGACGCGTTCGTCTGGCACGGCTACCTGCCCGGCGTCGGCCCGGGCCGGCGTTACGGCTACCGGGTGCACGGGCCCTATGACCCCGCCGCTGGGCATCGTTGCAACCCAGCCAAGCTGCTGCTCGATCCCTATGCCAAGGCGATCGACGGCAGCGTGGCCTGGGGCCCCGCGGTGTTCAGCTACGAGTTTGGCAGCCCGGAGAAGCGCAACGACGAGGACTCCGCACCGCACGTGCCGCGCTCAGTAGTGGTGAACCCGTACTTCGACTGGGCGGCCGACCGGCCGCCGGGGATGCCCTACCACGAGAGCGTGATCTACGAGGCGCACGTGCGCGGCCTCACCAGGCGGCACCCCGGGATACCGGAAGCCGAGCGCGGGACCTACGTGGGCATGTCCCATCCCGCGGTCATCGAGCACCTGCAGGGACTTGGCGTCACGGCGGTGGAACTGATGCCGGTGCACCAGTTCGTCACCGACGCGTTCCTCACCGAGCGCGGGCTGGCGAACTACTGGGGGTACAACACCATCGGCTTCTTCGCGCCGCACAACGACTACGCCTTCGCCGGGACGCGCGGCGAGCAGGTGCGGGAGTTCAAGTCGATGGTCCGTGCGCTGCATGAGGCGGGGATCGAGGTGATACTCGACGTGGTCTACAACCACACCGCCGAAGGCAATCACCTGGGCCCGACGCTGTCGCTGCGCGGCATCGACAACGCCGCCTACTACCGGCTGGTGCCCGACGATCCCGCGTATTACTACGACACCACCGGGACCGGTAACAGCCTGCTCATGCAGCACCCGCACGTGCTGCAACTGATCATGGACTCGCTGCGGTACTGGGTGCTCGAGATGCACGTGGACGGGTTCCGGTTCGACCTGGCCGCGGCGCTAGCCCGGCAGTTCCATGAGGTGGACCGGCTGTCGGCGTTCTTCGACCTGGTGCAGCAGGACCCCGTGGTCTCCCAGGTGAAGCTGATCGCCGAGCCGTGGGACGTCGGCGAGGGCGGTTACCAGGTGGGGAACTTCCCGCCGCTGTGGAGCGAATGGAACGGCAAGTACCGGGACACGGTCCGCGACCTGTGGCGCGGCGAGCCCGCCACCCTGCCCGAGTTCGCCTACCGGTTCACCGGGTCCAGCGACCTGTACGCCGACGACGGCCGGCACCCGGTCGCCTCGGTCAACTTCGTCACCTGCCACGACGGGTTCACGCTGGCCGACCTGGTGTCCTACAACGAGAAGCACAACGAGGCCAACGGCGAGGACGGCCGGGACGGCAGCGACGACAACCGGTCGTGGAACTGCGGCACCGAGGGCCCGACGGACGACCCTGGGATCGTGGAACTACGGCTGCGCCAGGAGTGCAACTTCCTGGCCACGCTGTTGCTGTCCCAAGGGGTGCCGATGCTGCTGGCCGGCGATGAGCTGGGGCGGACTCAGCAGGGCAACAACAACGCCTACTGCCAGGACAACGACATCTCCTGGGTGCATTGGCCCCCCGCCGCGCCCGGCGGAGCCACCTCGGGTGGCGCCGACCCGGGACCGGGCACCGCCGAGGCGCTGCTGGACTTCACCCGGCGGCTGATCACGCTCCGCCGCGACCACCCGGTGTTCCGGCGCCGCCGGTACCTGCGGGGCAGGCCGCTCCTCGCGGGCGGAGACGAGCTTGGGGATGTCGCATGGTTCGCTCCGGGCGGCGAGGAGATGACCGATCAGGACTGGGACGCGGGCTTCGCCCAGTCGCTCACGGTCTTCCTGAACGGCGGCTCGATCACCGAAGCGGACCGGCGGGGCCAGCCGATCCGCGACGACAGCTTCCTGCTGCTGTTCAACGCCAGCCCGCG
>Ga0075435_100003680_pt1 | contig 10440 bp, 9 predicted proteins | sample RhiMethybrSRZTD4_FD_75302 | JGI IMG/M metagenome (GOLD analysis project Ga0075435, IMG submission 75302) | Populus rhizosphere microbial communities from Tennessee, USA - Rhizosphere MetaG P. TD hybrid SRZTD4 | ecosystem: Host-associated > Plants > Roots > Rhizosphere > Soil | place: USA... | reverse complement strand
AGGTTGGCTTTCATAACGCTCCAAACGAAAAAAGCCCGGAAGGCAGTGCGCCTTCCGGGCCTGGGATCCGCTGGTTCGATTCGTCTGACGTATGTATTTACGTGGAGACGATCCGCATGAACGCAGCGCGACTCAGGCCGGAGGCAGCCCCGGCCCAACAACACGAGCACGCGCAGCAGATCGAATTCACGTCGCCCTTATTTATCGTCGCGAAGGTGACGCCGAGTCAACTTTTTTCTCGGGCGCCGGGCGGGCAAGGCCCCCGTAACATAAGATGGCGAGGTGCGACGAGGCCTCCCGATCGGTGTCCTGTTGTGGGCGGCCGCGATCGCCATTCTCGCGTCTCAACAGCCGCCGATCCGGGACGATCGGCTGTTTCAATCCGGCATCGACGTCATCAGCATCACGGCGACGGTCACCGACAAGGACGGTCGCCCGGTCACCGGTCTCGGACGCGACGTGTTCGAGGTCTACGAAGACAGCGTGCTCCAGAAGGTGACCCAGTTCACGAACGAGCGGGTGCCGGTGAGCCTCGGCGTGCTCCTCGACGTCAGCGACAGCATGTTCGGCAAGCGCCTCCAGGACGCGCGCGCGGCGGTCGATCGGTTCTTGTTCGAGCTCCTCGACGAGACCGACGAGTTCTTCATCCTCGGCTTCAACCATCAGCCGCGGACGCTGACCGGATGGACGCACGTGCCGGAGGAGGTGCGGCGCGCGCTCGACGGGATCAAACCGTTCGGCGGCACGGCGGTCTACGACGCCGTGATCGAATCGCTGCCGATGATCGAGCGGCGCTCGCGGCAACGGGCCGCGCTGCTCGTCATCTCCGACGGCGCCGACACGGCGAGCACGGCGAACCTTCGCGACGTGCGGACGGCGCTGCACCGCAGCGACGCGTTCGTCTACGCGATCGCCATCGACTCGCCGGAGCGGCAGGCGATCAACACGCGCGTCAACCCGCAGGCGCTGCGCGAGATCACGGCGGAGAGCGGCGGACACACCGAAGTGGTCCAGAACACCACGCAGTTGAACGACGCGACCGCACGGATCGCCGAAGAGCTCAACAGCCAGTACGTCCTCGGCTACACCTCGTCGCGCGGCGCCGACGGCCAGTTCCACAGCATCCGTGTGCGCGCACCCGGCACCGACTATCGGGTCCGGGCGCGCACCGGCTACGTCGCCTCGCCGCACCGCAATAATCGCTAGCGGGCGCCGGTCCGGCCGATCGCCGACAGTTGACTCAGTCAACTAATCGCCGGACAATCTCGGCCGATGGCTCCCACTGCCCCTCCGTCGCGCCGGACGATTGACGCCGTGCGCGGCTTCAACCGCTTCTACACGCGCCAGATTGGCGTGCTCGGCGAACACGTCTTCGAGAGTCCGTTCTCGCTCAGCGAGACGCGGGTCCTCTACGAGCTGGCGCACCGGGATGGTCCGACGGCGAGCGATCTCGGGAAGGATCTCGGGCTCGATGCCGGGTACTTGAGCCGCATGCTCCGCCGCCTCGAAGCGAAACGGCTGATCGCGCGCACGTCATCGCCGACCGACGGCCGTCAAACGCACTTGCGCCTTACCGCGCTCGGGCGCACCGCATTCGCGCCGCTCGAGAGCCGCGCCCGGTCGGAAGTCGGGTCGATGCTTGGACGATTGTCCCCAGTCGAGCGCCGGCAGGTGGTCGACGCGATGTCGACAATCGAGCGCGCGCTGCGAGGGCACGCGGCCGCACGCGCGCCCTACGTGCTGCGCGCGCACAAGCCGGGCGACATCGGATGGGTCGTCCACCGCCACGGCACGCTCTACGCGCAGGAGTGGGGCTACGACGCGACCTTCGAAGCGCTGGTCGCGCGGATCGCCGCGGATTTCATCGATCACTTCGATCCGGCGCGCGAGCGCTGCTGGATCGCGGAGAAGGACGGCGCGATCGTCGGATCGGTGTTCGTGGTGGCGAAGTCGAAGACGGTCGCGAAGCTGCGCATGCTGCTCGTCGAGCCGAGCGCGCGCGGCCTGGGCATCGGCGGGCGGCTCGTCGACGAGTGCGTCCGCTTCGCGCGCGCGGCCGGCTATCGCATGCTGACGCTGTGGACGCACAGTCAGCTCACCGCCGCGCGCCGCCTCTATCAGCAGGCCGGCTTCACGCGCACGCATGCGCAGCCGGTTCACAGCTTTGGCAAGGATCTCGTCGACGAAATCTGGGAATTACGCCTCTAACGCGCCACTTCGCTCATCAAACCGACTGGATTGCGATCCACGTCGCGGAGAAACGCCATCCACAGGTCGGCGTGCGGCAGCTTCGCGATGAGATGCGGCGGGCTGTCGAACTCGACGCCGCGCGCCGTCAGCGTCGCGACCGCCCGCTGGATATCGTCCACCTTGTAATAGATGATGGACGCGGGATGATCGTATTCGGGCCGCTCGGGCAGCGACAGCATCAGACGGACGCCGCCGCAGTCGAAGAAGGCCATCGTCGGCGGCGCCTCGAAGAGGAGCCGCATGCCGAGCGTGTCGCGGTAGAAGGCCACCGCGCGCGCCAGGTCGTGCACGTTCACCGCGATCTGCCCGATGGTCGAGAGTCCGAAGCCGTCTGCCACTGTCGTCATCGCTCCTGCCTTCCCCCGGCGTGCTATATTCGTTTAGCCAGGCTAAATAACTACTTAGCACATGCAAATATCTGACGTCAACCACGCGATTGCCAACCGCCTCCATTCGGCGGCGATTCACCTGCTCCGCCGCCTGCGCCGCCAGGACCAAGCGATGGGCCTCTCGGCGGCGCGCGCCTCCGCCCTGTCGGTGATCGTCTTCGGCGGACCGGTGACGATCGGCGACCTCGCCCACGCCGAGCACGTGAGCGCGCCGACGATGACGCGGCTCGTCGTCGGCATGGAGCGCGACGGACTGGTCCGGCGCGAGGACGACGCGCGCGACGGCCGCATCGTCTGGCTGAAGCCGACGACCAAGGGGGCGCGCATCCTGCACGAGGGCCGGCGCCGGCGTGTCGCCGCGCTGGCGGCGGAGTTGGCCACGCTGCCGGATCGCGATCGTCAGACGCTGGCGTCGGCGTCGGAAATCCTGGAACGGCTGCTGCGGGCCGCTCCGCGCCCCGCCGCCGGTGAGCGTCCGGGGCCGCCGACTGAGATCAGACCGAAGCGAGCGAGCCGCCGATGACCACGATCGCTCTGGCGCTCGCCCTACTACTCGCTCTTCACGACAGTCAGCCTCACGGTCAGACCCGGGTCAGACCGTGGTCTGACTCGGGTCAGACCCGGGTCAGACTCAGGTCAGACTCGGGTCAAAGTCGCGGTCAGACCGGCGGGCTGGTGGTGGCGGCGAAGTCGCGGGCCGTGCAGCCCGGCGAGCTGGTCGTATTGACCATCACCGCTTCCGTGGATCTCGATCGCGTGCGCGTCCGCGCGTTCGGTCGGGACGTCGCGGCCTTTCCAGCAGCATCGGCGAGCGGCACGGAATGGCAGGCGCTGGTCGGAATCGATCTCGATGTGAAGGCGGGCACCTATCCTGTCGCGATCGACGCCGATGCCGGCCGACTGAGGACGACGTACGAATTGATGGTCATGTCGAAGCGCTTCCCGACCAGGCGGTTGACGGTCGATGAATCGTTCGTCAATCCGCCGCCTTCCGAGCAGGCGCGCATCGAGCAGGAAGCGAAACTGATCAACGACGTGTACCGCGCGCCGGCGCCGGAGCGATTGTGGAACGGTCCGTTCGTCCGGCCGGTTGCGGAGGCGGCGAACAGCCGCTTCGGAACGCGAAGTATTTTCAACGGCGTCCCGCGCAGTCCGCACGGCGGCGCAGACTTCCTCAGTCCCGCCGGCACGCCGATTCACGCGCCCAACAGCGGCCGCATCGTCGTCGCGCGCCCGCTGTATTTTTCCGGCAACACCGTGATCATCGATCATGGCCTCGGCGTGTTCTCGCTGCTCGCGCACATGGCGGAGATGGACGTTCACGAAGGCGACCGCGTCTCGGCCGGCCAGGTCGTCGGCCGCGTCGGCGCAACCGGCCGGGTCACCGGTCCGCATCTGCACTGGGCGGTGCGCGCGAACGCCGCGCGCGTGGATCCGATCTCGCTGCTCGCGGTACTGGGGAAATAGCGAAGGTCCGCTCAGAGCCTCGCGATCGGTGTCACGACCGATGCGGGGCGCCTGGTCCCGCGACCATAGCGATCGTGGCGATCAGTTCCTCGACGTCGACCGGCTTGGACAAATGCGCCTCGAAGCCGGACGCCAGCGATCGTTCGCGGTCCTCGCGGCGCGCGTACGCCGACAACGCCACGGCCGGTACAAGGCCGCCGCGTTCCGGCGTCCGTCCGCGCACCTGCTCCATCATCTCGAAGCCGTCCAGGCCCGGCATCGCGATATCGGTGATGATGATGTCGGGCACTTCTTGATCGAGCGCGTCGAGGCAGGCCGCGCCCGATGACGTCACCATCACCTGCATCCCGTGCTCGCGCAGCAGCTCCGCCAGCAGCTCGCGCGTGTCGCGATCGTCGTCCACGACCAGCGCGCGCAGGCCGTCGAGCGCGGGCAGCGCATCGCGGCGGTTCGCCGCCGCGGTATCGCGCGCGTTGGTCACGGCCGGCCGATCCGCGTTCGTCGCCGGCAGCAGGATCCGGAAGGTGGATCCCAATCCGCGGCCCGGACTCGCGACATCAACGCTGCCGCCGTGCGATTCGACGATGTGGCGGACGATGGCGAGCCCGAGGCCGAGGCCGGTATGCGCGCGGGTCATGCCGCTGTCGCCCTGCCGGAACCGGTCGAACACGTACGGGAGCACGTCCGGATCGATCCCTTCCCCGGTGTCCGTCACCGCGACCGCCACGTGCCCGTCCATCCGCGCGACGCTGACGGTCACACGGCCGCCGCGCGGCGTGAACTTGATCGCGTTCGCGAGCAGATTCCAGACGACTTGCTGCAGCCGGGCGGCATCGCCGAGCACGAGCCCGGCGTCGCCGGCCGCGCACACCTCGACGAGGATCCCTTTCGCGGTCGCCGCCAGCTGCACGGCCTCGACCGCCGCGTCGATCGCCACCGCGAGGCGCAGCGGCTGGACGTCGAGCCGGAACTGGCCGCGGATGATCCGCGACAGATCGAGCAGATCCTCGACGAGGCCGAGCTGCGCCATGGCATTGCGCTCGATCACTTCGAACGCGCGCGTCATCTTGGCCTCGCTGAGCGTGCCGGTGCGCAGCATGCGGGCCCAACCGAGGACCGCATTGAGCGGTGTGCGGAGCTCGTGCGACAACGTCGCGAGGAATTCGTCTTTGGCGCGGTTGGCCGCGTTCGCCTGCCGGTAAGCGCGCGCGTTGTCCACCGCGAGCGCCGAGCGGTAGGCAATGTCCTGCGCGAACGCGAAGTCCGAGGCCGTGTAACGGACGCCCGATTGCGCGCTCACGAACGTGATCGCGCCGAGCGTGCGCCCGTGGACGGCCATCGGGACGCAGATGTACGAACGAATCGCCAGCTCGCGCAGCGCGCGGAGATGCGCGTCGTCGCGCGCGCTCTGGACGAGCATCGCGTCGGTGACGTCGGCGATCATCACCGGCGCCCCGGTGCGAATCGCGTGTGCGATGGTGCCGGGCGACTCCGCCGTGTCTGGATAGCGCTCGCGGAACGTTCGCACGAGATCGACTTTCGCCGGGTCGACATGCGCGACCGCGAGGCGCCGCGTCGTCCCCTGATCGTCGATGATGTCGACGGCACACCAGTCGGCCATGTGAGGGACGGCCAGGCTCGCCACCGTGCGCAGCGTCGCCTCGTAGTCAAGAGAGCTGGCGAGCGCGGCCCCGGCCTCCGCGAGGTATCTCGTCTGTTGATTCGTCCGTTCGGTGTCGTCGCGAGTTCGCCGCCGTTCTTCGTAGAGCTCCGCCGCGGCAATGGCCGCAGCGGACATGGTGCCGAGCGCTCGCGCCGTCTGGACCTCGACTTCGCTGAACGTATGACGTGAGCGGTAGTAGAACACCAGCGTGCCGCTCGTCCGTCTGTTGATCGTCAGCGGGACCGCGAGCATCGATCGAATCCCTTCTTCACGATAGGCATCGAGCCGATGCTGGAGCCTCGGCATCGTGTCGACCTGTTCGACCAGCAGCAGTTCGGTGAACGCCGCGGCGGCCGCCTGACTGTCTTGGTACACGTCGATGACCCGCGTGCTGAACCGGTCAGACAGGCCAAACGACGCACCGATGTGCCAGCTGCCGACCGCCCCATCGTGGCGCCAGACGGCGTAACCGTCGGCTGGGATCAGCGTGCGCGCGAGGACGATCACCGCCGGCATCATGTCGGTGAGCTTCGGCGATCCGAACAACGTCCCGGACGCCGCGACCAGCGCGACCAGGCGCTGCTGTAAGTCGGTTTGGTGCGCGTCGGCCACGGCGAGGGCCGCGTCCGCCCGGCGTCGATCGCTGATGTCGCGCGCGATCGTCGTCAGGCCGATCACACGCAACTGCTCGTCGCGAACCGCTGCGACCGTCAACGACACCGGAACGCGGGAGCCATCCTTGCGCAGACGCTCTGTCTCGTAGCCGTCGACCAGGTCTCCGTGCCGGATGCGCACCGCAACGGCTTCTTCTTCAGACTGCCGATCGAGAGGAATGATGAGCCTGCGCGGCTGGCCTACGGCTTCGTCGGGGGCATAGCCGAAGATTCTTTCGGCCGAGCGATTCCACGTCAGGATGACGCCATTCACGTCCTCGGCGACAATCGCGTCGTCGGACGACTCGATGATCGCGGCGAGCTGCGCGGACGCGTCGAGAATCGCAGCCATGTTGTTGCTGCATTTTATCGCCCCCTAACGCATGGCGGGCGTTTCGGAACGAACGCCGATGGTCGAGGTTGCGCAAGTTTTTTCCGAACAGTGTCAGCTCTGCATGAGCGCCGTCGCGAGACATGACACGAAGCGCCGATGCCGAGCCATACCTCCGTCATGTGACGGCATGGTTCAACTTGGTATTCAACTTGCCATACAGAGGAGCATGACCATCGGCGGCACGATTCCCACATTCGACTACAGCAGCACTTCCGTTCGCGTGATGCGATGGATTTTCCGGCGGGACGAGGACACGATTGTTTGCGAGCTCGGACTGAACCGCGACGATTCGGCCTACGAGCTGCGCGTCGCCCCGCCCTCGAACTCGCTTGGTGCCACGGCCGAGCTGTTCAACGACGCGATCTCGGCTTTCCAACGAACAGGCGCGGTCGAACGCTCGCTCCTGCGGGACGGCTGGTCGCTCGAAAGTTTCCAGTCCGAGCGCGTCCCACGCTGACCAGCGACCAACCGACCATTTAATTCGCGAGCGGCAGGCGGACGACGAAGGTCGCGCCTTTCCCTTCACCCTCGCTCTTTGCCTCGACCGATCCGCCATGCAGCTCGACGAGATGCCTGGCGATGGCGAGGCCCAGACCGAGGCCGCCATGCTGGCGCGTAAAGGATGCGTCCGCCTGACGAAACTTATCGAACACGAACGGCAGAAACGCGGGTGGGATGCCGGCGCCGGTGTCGGAAACCTCCAGCTCCGCGTCGCCGTCGGCCGACCCGATGGCCACGCGGACGCGGCCGCCTGATGGAGTGAACTTCACCGCATTCGAGACCAGATTCCAGACCACCTGCTGAAGCCGCGCCGCGTCGCCAACCACTCTGACGGGCGACGGCGCCGAGACTTCGACGTGAATCTTCTTCGCCGAGGCGGCCGGTGCGATCGCATCCACGCCGCGGTGCGCGACCGTTGCCAGGTCGACGGTCTTCAGCTCGAGCCGGACGTTGCCGGCCATGCCGCGCGCGACGTCGAGAATGTCGTCGACCAGCTTCGCTTGCGCCTGCGCGTTGCGTTCGACCGACTCCATCGCGCGCCTGGCCTTGTCCTGATCGAGCTGACCGCTGACCAGCATCCGCGACCAGCCGAGAATCGCGCTGAGCGGCGTGCGCAGCTCGTGCGACACCGTCGCGAGGAATTCGTCCTTCAGCCGGTTCAACTCGTCGGCCTTGCGGAACAGCCGCGCGTTCTCGATCGCGAGGGAAACGCGCCGCGCGAACTCCTCGATGAGGGCGATGTCCGCTTCCGAGTAGTCACGATGCGATTCCTGCTCGGTCCGGCCAAATGCCATGACACCGACCGTCCGTCCGTGCAACATGAGCGGCGCGCCGACGTACGCGTAAGGGCGAAGAATCCGGCCGAGGCGCAGAACCTCGGGCTGGATGTCCTCGAGGCCGGCCATCATTTCTTCGAGTTTGGTGTGGCCGACGACGACCGTCTTTCCGCGCCGCATCACCTCGTCGGCGAACGTCGAGACGTTGCGGGCGGGGGCCGACGCAATGAGCCGGTCCGCCAGTTCGCGAAGCGACGCCTCCTTCTCGCGGATGACGTGTCCCCATGCAACCAGACGCGTGACGCCACGCTCGTCCCGGACGATCACCGTGCAGTAATCACCGAGCCGCGGCAGCGCGACATGGACCGCGCGATCGAGGGTCGCCTCGTAATCGAGCGACGACGTCAGCAACTCGCCCACTTCCGCGAGGAACTGCAGCCGGTCGCGCGCCTCGACCGCGTCCGCTGTCGCCTCGCGCTCGCGCGCGAGCAACTGTTGCTGAATGCGGTGGATGCGCAGCCGATCGCGGATGTCGCGTGCGATCTTCGACGCGCCGACGATTTCACCGGCTGCGTTCTTGATCGGCGAAATCGCGATGGAGACGTCGACGAGCGTCCCATCTTTCCGCACGCGCTGCGTCTCGAACGGCTCCACCCGTTGACCGTTGCGGATCCGGGACAGCACGCGGCCCTCTTCAGACAATCGTTCGGCCGGCATGATCACCGTGATCGAGCGGCCGACCACCTCGGCCGCGGTATAGCCGAACAGCCGCTCCGCGCCCTGATTCCACGTACGGATGATGCCGTTCAGATCCTTGCTCATGATCGCGTCGTCACTCGACTCGACAATGGCCGACAGCCGTTGGCCGACGATCACGCTGCGGTGAAGATTCTCGTTCAGCCGGGCGATGAGGAAGCCGATCCCGACAAAGAACAGCAGGGCGATATCCTGCGCGGCATTGGCGACACTGAGTGGGTTGAACGGCCTGATGAACCAGATCACTGCGGCTGAGGCTGAGAGAAGAGTCGCGAACACGCCCGGACCGACGCCGCCATACCAGCTGGCCGCCATCATCGCGGGAAAAAACAACAAATATGGTGTCGACTCGCCAAGCCACGAGTGCAGGGCAAAGCGAATCAGAATGGCGGCAACGACTGCGCTGGCGGCGAACGCGTAGCGACGGATGATCGGTCGGAAGCGCTTCACAAAAAAGAGGTGAATGGCTGAGATTGAGGAATTACGTCACTCCCTTATTATGGGACACATGCCCAGCTGTCCTCGTCCTGCGCTCGTCCTGGTTGCGGCCGGCTCCGCCGTGAAGCGCGCTCGATGGGTCGAGCCGATTGAAAGAGGCGGTCATCGCGTGATCGAAGCGGTCGACGGTACCCATGCGCTGGCCGTCGCCACGCGATATCTGCCGGACGTCATCATCGCCGACCTGGTGATGCCGCAACTCGATGGGCTGGAGTTGAACGGCCGTCTCGCCGCCAATGCAGATCTCAACGATATCCCGACTATTCTCGTGCGCGACCCGGCCTCGAACCTGGAATCGTGCGATGACGCGCATCCGATTGTCGAGTCGGATCAGGATCTCCTTCACCACCTCCACCGCTTGGTGACCGCCCGGACGTCGCTCGTCGAAAGCCGACGGACGCTGCGGCGCGCCCTCGCCGGCATTCGCGCCACGGCGCAGGATGAATGCGACGAGACGTTGCCGCTGAGCGATCGCGCCCGGCACATCGCGAACGGAACCGACGAGACGATGATCAGCGTGCTCGTCGCCGACGACAGCGCGCATTACGTCGAGGCCAACTCCGCGGTCTGCGCGCTGAGCGGCTACTCACGCGAGCAGCTCCTCCAGATGTCGATTTGGGATCTGTCGGCCGACGATGTCGTCGAACGCGGCCAGCGGGCGTGGAAACGATTTCTGCGAGACGGCCGCTTCGAAGGGTCGTACCGCATCCGGCGCAGCACCGGCGAATACATCACGATTCGCTGCATGGCGGCGGCGAACGTCGTCCCGGGCCTCCATGTGTCTACTATGGCGCCCGCGAAGCTGCTCCAGGTCCTCCGAGCCTGATCACCGACAGCAAAGGATAGTGATCCGAGCCGAAACGGCTCGGCAGTCGGCGAACGTCGATGGCTTCGGCTTCGCCCGCGAAGACATAGTCGAGCCTCGCTCGAAGACCGAGTGCTCCGGACCATGTCGCTCCGGCATGACCTGCCGATGCATCCGGGAAGGCCGCGCGCAACGTGCGAATCGCCGGCTCGCGATCGCCGAACCACGTGTTGAAGTCGCCGCCCACGACGGTGGTCCCTTCAAAGGTCAACGATTGCGTGAGCGCCG
>Ga0075435_100003679_pt1 | contig 10442 bp, 10 predicted proteins | sample RhiMethybrSRZTD4_FD_75302 | JGI IMG/M metagenome (GOLD analysis project Ga0075435, IMG submission 75302) | Populus rhizosphere microbial communities from Tennessee, USA - Rhizosphere MetaG P. TD hybrid SRZTD4 | ecosystem: Host-associated > Plants > Roots > Rhizosphere > Soil | place: USA... | reverse complement strand
TGTAGATCTCGACGCCGCGAGCTGCCGGACGTAACAAGTCTGTAGTGCGTCGCAAAGGCGGGGTTCGCCAACCCTCAAGTGCGCCCGTCGTCCCGCAGTTTCTTCAAATGCGCGCGCACGCTGTCGGCCGCGGCTTCGCTGAGCGACGCGGGCAGCGCCGGATACACACGGCTGACGATCTCGTCGACGGTGCGCGCGCCGTCGAGCATCGCCTGCAGGATCTGCTGCTCGCGGCGCTGGCGGTGCGCGAGGTACTCGTCGATGAGCGCGATCGGATCGTCGACGATCGGGCCGTGGCCGGGCAGCAGCCGGCGGGGAGCGAGGCCGCGCACGCGGCGCAGCGACTCCAGGTAGACGCGCAGGTCGCCTCCCTTGCGCGCCGGGATCACGATCGTCCCGCCCCGCCGCGCGAGATCGCCGCAGTAGAGATCCCGCGACTCCGGATCGAAGAAACAGAGATGGTCTGGGGCATGACCCGGCGTCGGGATGATCTCCAGCACGCCGTCGCCCGCCGGCACCGGCTCGCCCGCCGCGTCGATCACCCTCAGGCCCGTCCACCGCTCCTGCAGCGCCGGCAGCCCTTTCACGTGATCCGGATGCCAGTGGGTGATCAGCACGCGCGCCAGCGGCGCGCCGCCGAGCGCCTTCTCGACCGCATCCACGTGCTCCGCATGGCCGACGCCGGCGTCGATCAGCGCCGGCTCGCTCCCGCGGATCAGCCACGTGTTGTTGCCCGTCGGTCCCGTCCACTCCGAGGGATTGCCGGCAGGAATCAGCAATGGCTGCATGCTCAGAAGAAGTATTTCAGGCGCACGTAGAGAAAGTCACTATCGGAAAAGCGGCCGATCGCGTCGGGGCCGCTGCCCGAGAACCAGCCGAGCGACCCCTCGATCCCGACCTGGTCACGAAGCTTTGCCGTGGCGATGGCGCGCAGGAATGCGGAGCCGTGGTTGGGATCGTAGACGGCAAAGAGCCGCGTCTCGTACTTCTGACGCGCGAAGGAGCGATCCGTGGAGGCGATGAGCGAGACGTCCGTTCGGCCTCCGCTAAAGCCACGGCCGACGAGCCGGAGCGCCGTGACGACCTCCGGCAGCGGATCGTAGGCCTCGTGGTGAACGAGCACCTGGCCGCTCACGCGGTAGCTGCCCGCCTTGCGATCGAGCCCGATGCCGCCGTCGAACGACTGACCGGTGAGGACGACCGGCGCCGCCTCGGCCTGGAACGAGTCGCGCACGAAGGCGGCGGTCTCGCCGCGCACCACCCACGGGCCGGCGACGACCTCGAGGTCACCGCCGATCAAGGTGAAGCGCGGGTAGACGCGATCGACGTCGGTCGGCGACGCGGCCGAATACATCCCGAACGTCCTGAAGCCGCGATACGCGGTGACCGACCAGTCGACGCGCCCCGTCGTGAGATTCACGCGGGCGCCGCCCTGTGCGTTCGCCGCGGTCCGGGCCGGCGCGCGATCGGTGAACGGCACCGCGGGTGCGATGTTGAACGGCGAGGTCGGCTCGTCGAGCCGATCGAACCTGCCGCGGCGGAAGAAGGGCACGTACACGCCTTCGATCGACACCCTGTCGCCGCCGTACATCGTCGCGCGGACGAGCGGCACCGACAGCCGCGCTTCGCTGCGTCCCTCGAAGAAAAAGCGCGAGAGGTCGAGCGGATTGACGACGTCGGTCGGCTGCAGCTCGTCGAGCCGTCCCCAGACGACGCGCGCGAGACCGGTGGTGACGTCGAGACGCCTGGTGCGGAACGTGACGTTCAGCTCCTGCGGCTCCGCCGTCGCGTCCGTGACGCTGCCGCGACGATCTGCGGCGAGCGCTTCGACGAACGCCGAGGCGGCCACGCGGACGTGCGAGCCGAAGTCGGTCTTTTCTTCGACGAAGCCGCGCGCCCGCAGCTCCGTCGCGTCGCGGTTCGGCAGGTGGTCGACGAACACCGACAGGTAGCCGGTCGGCGCCGCCTTCGCCGAGGCTTCGGCGCCCGAGGCCTGCGCGAGCACCGCGGCCAGCAGCAGCGTCTGGATCATGCGGCGGCGAGCCCGCGGCGGCGGCGCAGCGCGTCGGCGCCGAAGAATCGTGGCAGCAGCTTGATCGTGGCGGGAAGGATGAAGACCTCGGCAAGGAACGCCACCGCCATCGTCAGGCCGAGCAGCCCGCCGAACCAGGCGGTGGGCTTGTATTCGGACAGCATCAGGACGCCGAAGCCGAGGCTGTTGATGAGCGCGGTCGTCAGCGACGCCCGCCCTTCGTGAACGGTCGCGATGGCGATCGCCTCGTCGGTGGTCGCGCCGGCCGCGACCTCGCGGCGGTAGCGGTTGATGAAATGAATGGTGTCGTCGTCCACGACGCCGAGCGCGACGCTGGCCACCATCACGGTGGCGATGTTCATCGAGATCCCCATGAAGCCCATGATGCCGAGAACGGCCACGACCGGCAGGACGTTGGGCGCGATCGTCAGCAGGCCGAAGCGCGCCGAGCGGAAGATCACGAAGATCACGCCGAACACGGTGAAGAACGCCGTGCCGAAGCTGTTGACCTGCGACGACACCAGGTAGTGGTCGAGCGTGCTGAACAGGCGTCCCGACCCGGTGGTCGTCGCCTTGACGGCCGTGCCGGCAAAAACCTCGGCGGCGATCCTGTCGGTGCGATCGATCAGCTGGAGCACGAGGTCGGAGCTCATGGCGCGCAGCTTCACGTCGATCTGCGCTCGCGAGTAGTCGCTGGCGACCACGCGCTCCAGCTCGTGCCGCCCTTCGCCGCCGAGGGTGAAGACGAACAGCTCCTGCGCCACCGTGGCGGCGTCGGCGGGGACGACGTTGGCCGCGGGGTCGCCGTCGTGCAGCTCCTGGTTGATGCGGCGCACGTAGTCGGCGACCGATCGCACCTTCTTGACGTCGGGGAACGTCCGCAGCTCGGCTTCGAGCTTCTCCATGCGCTGCAGGTTCTCGGGCGTGCCCAGCGACTCGGGCGGCCCTTCGAGCAGTACCTGGAAGCTGTAGATGCCCGACAGCTCGTTGTCGATGACGCGCGCCGACTGCCCGAGCGGATGGCGCGGGCTGAAGAAGTTGATGTGGTTCGTGTCCACCCGCAGCCGCAGGATCCCGGCGGACGCGATCAGCGTCAGCGCCACCGAGACGATGAGCACGGCCTGTGGATGCCGGGTCGAGTACTTCGCGATCGATTGCATCGGGCCGACGAGATAGCGCTCGTGCGGTGTCTCGTGCCCTTCCGGCTTCATCAGGCTCAGCACGGTCGGCACGAACACCAGCGAGATCATGAAGTCGATCATGATGCCGACCGCCGATCCCAGCCCGAACGATCGCACCGCGACCACGTGGCTGGTCGCGAGCGAGGCCATCCCGAGCGCGGTGGTCGCGCTGGCGCCGAGCAGCGGCGTGGCCAGGTGCGCCACGGTGGCCTTGAACGACTCTTCCGCCGACTTGTGCCGCCGCTCCTCGTCCCAGTGCTGCATGATGTGGACGTCGTCGGCAATCGCGAGCACGACGATCAGCGGGACGAGCATGCTGGAGAGGACGTTGAAGCTGTAGCCCATCAGCGAGTAGAGACCGAGGGTCCAGAGCACGCTGATGCCGACGGCGACGATCGTGAGCAGCATCTTGCGCCACGAGCGGAACGACAGGTAGACCGCAATCAGCGTGACGAGGAAGATCGGCGGCGTGAAGGTGCGCTGGTTGTCGAGCGTGATGCGGTTGTAGGTCTCGCTGATCTCCAGGCTGCCGTTGTAATAGGCGGTGACGCCGCGCGGCAGCGCCGGATCGACGATGTCGTGGATGCGCTGGATGGTGCCGGCGCGGACGGCGTCGATGCGGGCCTCGTCGAAGCTCACCACGATCGCGGTGACCGATCCGGACTCCGACACGAGATCGCCGCGAATCAGATCGTCCTTCAGCGCGCGCCGCCGCACCTCTTCGGGAGCCTGCGAGCCGGCGCTGTCGATGAGGCGGCGCACGTCGAGGCCGCTCTCGCCGTCGCGGGTGACCGCGTCGACGGTGGTGGCGGTGGCGAGACTGACCACGCGTTCCACCGTGTCGACGCGCTCGATGTCGCCGGTGACCTGGCGGATCCAGTCGAGCGTCTCCCGCGAGAACAGCCGGTCGGGCGAGTCGGCCTTCAGCGCGACGATCAGGGTGCGGCTGCCGCCGAACTCGTCGCGGAAGCGCTCGTAGTCGCGGTAGACCGGGTCGTCCCTGGAGAACCACGCGCTGATGTCGTTGTCGATGTGCGTGATGTTGGCGCGCGGCGCGAAGGCGAGCGCGACCAGGACGATCAGCGCCGACAGCGGGTAGCGCCAGCGCCAGAGGACCTCGGCCAGGCGTCGGCTCACCGGCTGCCTTCCAGCTCGCGGCGTGTGAAGGCGTCTTCCTTGAGCCCGGTGTTGTACTCGATCTTTGCGACCTGCAGCTCGGTGCGCGTCTTCTCGATCGCGTTGGTCATCGCCGACTGCACGACGGTCCAGATGCCCTGCACCTGGCGAAGCTCGCCGACCGAGTAGGCCTTTTCCCGCTCGTTGCGGCGGTTGAACATCTCCGCCTGCACGACGACGTAGGAGTCCTTGAGGACGAGCGACACCACGCGCGGGTACTGGACCGAGGCGTCCTTGCGCGTCGACTCCAGCCGCCAGGCCGGTCGTGCCGATCCGTCGGGCGAGGGCCATGACGCGTTCTCGTCGACGAGCGCGTAGGTGTAGTCGTCGAATTCGCGGCCGCCGATGTCCTCGTAGGAGAAGTCGCTGCCGACGAAGCTTTCCTGCGCTTCAGTCCCGGCGATGCGGCGCACGCGGCCGAGCGACGGCAGGTAGAGGAACCGCTCGTCGTCTCCCTTCGGGTGTTCCCAGACGAGGAAGCCGGTGCCGCGGATGTCGCTCGGGTAGGTGAAGCGCATGAGCAGGCGATCCCCGTCGGGTGCGGTCGCGGCCGCGCCCGGGTTGCCGCGGCCGCGGAGCGTGACCAGGGTGAGCGCGCGATCGCGGACGCGGCCGCGGCGATCGAACAGCTTCATGCGCAGCTCGGCGCGCGAGTCGCGGCCGGTGTCCCGGTCCTCGACGCGGCGCGCGATCTCCGAGGCGTTCGTCGGTGCTAAGGGTGCTAGCGGTGCGCAGGGTGCTAGGGGTGCACAGGGTGCTACGGGTGCTGCGAAGGCGAGGCAGAGCGTCAGGTAGAGCGGGCGCATGGACAGGCTTGGCTGAGATTATGTGAAATGTTTCACAAGCGGTCAACGCGAGCGTAGGATAGACGGATGGTGCTCATTTTCGGCAAGAACGGCTGCCCCTACACCGACGCCGCGCGCAACCACTACAAGGACGCGGGGACCGACTTTCAGTACATCAACGTGAAGAAAGACGCTGCCGAGCTGCAGCGGATGCTGAAGCTGACGCACGGCCGGCGCGAGGTCCCCGTCATCGTCGACGGTGAGAACGTCACCATCGGCTTCGGCGGGACCTGAGGCGTCTAGCGGCTCCGGTCGGGAGTCCCCGTCAGCAGCGCGCGGATCGAGTCCGGGATCGGGACCGGCTTCTCCGCGCCGTAGTCGTACATCACCTGGACCGTCTTCGCCGTCAGCACCGTCCGCCCCTGGTCGTCCACGATCTCGTACTCGTATTTGAAGCTCGAGCGCCCCAGCTCGCCGACGGTCAGGCGGATCTCGAGCGTCTCGCCGTACGTCGCCGGCCGGCGGTAGTCGCACTCGACGCGCGCGAGAATCACCCCCGGCATCCCCGCCGGCACCTGCGGCGTGCCGAACCCCCAGAGCGATCGCCAGTGCATGAACCGCGTCTGCTCGAGATAGGTGAGGTAGACGGCGTTGTTGACGTGCCCGAGCGGATCGCAATCCCGGAACCGGACGTCGAGTCGATGAACGAAGTCAGGCATGGTCAATGCCAAATGCTAAGTGCTGAATGCCCAAAGGAGAACTCTTTTTGGCATTTGCCATTTTCGTTTGGCATTCGGCATTTAGCATTTAGCATTGACACGTGCTGACCGCCCAGGCCGCCGAAACCTTCACCGACGATGAACGGCGCGTCCTGCAGCCGTATTTCACGAACCTCGACGGCCATGTCTTCGCGCTGACCAACCTCCCGGAAACGGTGAAGGGGGCGCTGTTCGCACGCTACTCTCGATCGGCGAAATCGCTGCGCCGGCTCTTCCTCGACGAGTTCGCCGGCGATCTTGCCGGCGCACACGTCGAATCGTCCACGGTCGGCGTGGCGCGGGCGGAGAAGCTCTACGCAAAGGTGTTCAGCGAGTACGGCGACGATTCGGTCGCGCAGCTCGGCGGCGCGCACATCGCCTGCGAGTACGTCTCGAACGTGCTCACCAAGGTGCTCGAGTGGGGACGCCTGATGGCGTACCTGGAGCAGTCGACGCGCTATGTGCCCTACACCGACACGCTGCACGGCCGCTGGCGCTACCACGTGCCCGAAGAAGTGCAGGGCGCACTGCGGGAACGCTACGTTCGCACCATGGACGCGGCGTTTACCACCTACGCGTCGCTGATCGAGCGCATGCAGCAGCACTTCGCGGCGAAGTACCCGCGCGCGCCGCAGGACTCGGAAGGCGTGCACCGCGCCGCCATCCGCGCCAAGGCGCTCGACACGCTGCGCGGCATGCTGCCGGCGGCGACGCAGTCGAACGTCGGGCTGTTCGGCACCGGCCAGGCCTACGAGGCGCTGCTGCTCCGCATGCGCGCGCACCCGCTGTACGAGGTCCGCGCCTGCGCCGACCAGATGCTGACCGAGCTGCGGACCGTCATCCCGGCGTTCCTGACGCGCGTCGATCAGCCGGAGCGCGGCGGCCGCTGGAGCGACTACCTCGCGTCGACACGGCAGGCGACGCGCGAGGTCGCGTCGCGCGTGCTCGACGGGATCGAGGCGGAGCCGCGCGACGAGGTGACGCTGACCGACTTCGATCCCGACGGCGAGATCAAGATCGTCGCGGCCGCGCTCTACGCCGCCAGCGAGCTGCCGGACGATCAGCTGCTGGAGGCGGCGCGGCGCATGCCGGCGGCGGATCGCGCCGCCGTGCTGCGCGCCTGCGCGGGCGCCCGCGGCAACCGCCGCCATCGTCCCGGCCGCGCCTTCGAGCGGACCGCCTACCGCTTCGACGTCCTCACCGACTACGGCGCGTTTCGCGACCTGCAGCGCCACCGCCTGCTGACGCTCGAGTGGCAGCCGCTCTCGACGCGCCACGGCTATACCGAGCCGGACGCGCTGCGCGAGGCCGGGGTGCTCGACGGCTGGACGCGCGTGATGGACGCGTCAGCGGACCTTTACGAGGGGATGCGCGCCGCCGGCCTCGACGCCGCGGCGCCCTACGCCGTCGCCATGGCCTACCGCGTGCGCTTCTACATGGAGATGAACGCGCGCGAAGCGATGCACGTCATCGAGCTGCGGACCGCGCCGCAGGGACATCCCGCCTACCGCCGCGTCTGCCAGCAGATGCACCGCCTCATCGCCGAGCGCGCCGGCCACAGAGCCGTCGCCGAGGCAATGACCTTCGTCGATCACTCAGAGGTGGAACTGGAGCGGCTGAAGGCGGAAAGGGAACTGGAGCGACGCCGATCTTCCGGCTAAAGCCGGACGCCACGGGGAGTCTCATGTAGCTCCCGCCTTCGGGTCGTCTGTGTTTTTCTGTGGCCCTACTCTTCGGGCACGGTTCTGTGGCGGACGTTCCAGTAGCGGCCGAACTCTTCCAGGAACGTCAGCGTCTCGAACGACTCCATCCGATCCAGGAACAGCACGCCGTCGAGGTGATCGGTCTCGTGCTGGATCACCCGCGCGGTGAAGCCGCGGGCGGTGATCTCGACGCGGCGCGCGTTGCGATCGAAGGCCCGCACCTTGATGTCGCGGGCGCGCGTCACGCGGCCGCGGATCTCGGGGATGCTGAGGCAGCCCTCCCAGTCGTCCACCGTGTCGTTGCCGACGATCGAAATCTCCGGGTTGACCAGGACCATCTGCGGCACGTGCGAGTCCTCGTCGTCCTCCTCGTCGTCGTCGGCATCGTCTTCGTCTTCGCCGGGAGGGTGCGGCGCGAAGCCGGCGACGAACAGCCGCAGGCTCACGTGCACCTGCGGCGCGGCGAGCCCGACCCCCTGGTACTCGTTCATCGTCTCGAGCATGTCGTCGATGAGCTGCTGGACGCGCGGCGACTTGATCGCGGCGGCGTCGAGCGGCTTCGCGCGCGCGCGCAGCACGGGATGCCCCATGCGCGCCACCTTGAGAATCGACATTTGGGTAGTATTCCACAATGCGGCGAGTGAGCGGCAGCGAACGAGCCACGCGAACGGAGCGAGCCGGCGAAGCGGCGAGCGAGAGAGCGTGCAGGGGAGTCCGAGGGGCGACAGCCCCTCGGTGAAGAATGGAATACCGGTTCTGCCCGCGCTGCGCGGGGGCGCTCGAGTCGCGCAGCCTGAAGGCCAGCGATCCCGACCGGCTCGTCTGCGCGGCGTGCGGCTTCGTCTTCTATCTCGATCCGAAAGTGGCCGTCGGCACGATCATCACCGCCGCCGACTCGCGGCTGGTGCTGGTGCGCCGCGCCATCGAGCCCGGATACGGACTATGGGTATTCCCCGGCGGCTTCGTCGATCGCGGCGAGGAGCTGCAGTCCGCGGCGCGCCGCGAGGCGCGCGAGGAGTCCGGGCTCGAGGTCAGGCTGGATCGCCTCGTCAACATCTACTCCTACAGCGATGCCGCCGTGATCATCGTGGTCTACGCGGCCACGGCGATCGGCGGGGATCTGTGCGGAGACGAGGAATGTCTGGAGGCGAAGCTGTTTCGAGCCGAAGAGATCCCGTGGGATGATCTCGCATTCCGCAGCACCCGTGAGGCGCTCCGCGACTTCCTGGACGGAGTCCGCGTGGTATAATTGCCTCCCCCGCAACCCAGGACTTCCCTTATCCCCCATCACCGATATGAAGAATTACGCTTTTGCGATCGTCGTTGCCGTCGCGCTGGCCGCGGCCGGGTGCGTCGGATTCGAGCATAAGTCCACCGTCACTGCGCCGACCAACGGCACGGCGACCATCAACGCCCTCATGGGCACGTGGGCCTCGGCGTCGAGCGGCGTGATTCCCTCGCCCTCGACGTGCGTGGATTTCAAGTGGAACCCGACGGAACAGACCGCGACGAGCGCCAAGGGCTCGTTCAGCGCCACGTGCGCCGGCGGGCTGAAGGTGGCGGGTACCGCGTCGGGCACGCTGTCGGGCAGCACGATTACGTGGGGGGCCGACGGGACGGCGACCGAGACCGGCGCGCCGGCGTGCGCGATCACGCTGACCGGAACGGCTGAGCTCGGGACGAACTCGATCCGCATCCCCTACACAGGCAACACCTGCGTCGGCCCAGTCTCGGGCGTCGAGATCTTGAATAAAAAGTAACGAAGGATACGAAGGAGCATGTTCCTTCGTATCCTTCGCCGTCCTTCGTATCCTTCGTTCTCAGGAGCGTAAGTCGTCAGCGCTCCTAGCCCCGTAGAACTCGAACCACGGGTGCGCGGGCTTCAGGTGCGTGTTGACGTTCGCGATGTTCTTCACGCCCTGATCCTGCAGCCACGCCCGGAACGCCTCCGCTCCCTGCTTCGCGTAGATCGGAATCCCGTCCTTCCACGTCGCACGGCCGCACAGCACGCCTGAGAAGCGCGTGCCGGCCTCAGCCGCGAGCTCGAGCGCCTCGGTGAATTCCGCGTTGCTGACGCCGGCTGACAGGTAGATGAACGGCTTGGTCGACACGTCTGCGGCGCGGCGGAACGCGTCCTTCGCCTGCTGCTTCGTGTAGGCTGACGTCCCGCCAAAAGCGCGCGCGCCTTCCACGAACTTCAGGTTGATCGGCACTTCGACCTTCAGCACGTCCACGCCGTAGCGATCCTTCGTGAACTCCTTCATGCTGTCGGCGACGATCGACGGCTTCTTCCTGGCGAAGTCCGCCCCCTTCTCGTCTACGCCTTCCTCATAGCCGACCAGCTCGAGGAAGAACGGGATGTCGTTGGCGCGGCACTCGTCGCCGATGCGCTCGACCCACGCGTGCTTGTGATCGTTGATCGCCTTCGAGTCGGTGGGCGTGTAGTACAGCAGGATCTTGATGCTGTCGGCCCCGGCCTCCTTGATGCGGCGCACCGACCAGTCGTCGAGCAGGTCGGGCAGGCGTCCCGGCGTCGCGGCGTCGTAGCCGGTCTTCTCGTAGGCCATCAGCAGCCCGGCGTTCTTCGCGCGCCGCTTGCTCGCCGGAATGCCCCACTCCGGGTCGAGCAGGATCGCGCTCGCGTGCGGCGTCAGCACCTCCGTGACGAGCGACTTGAACTCTTCGAGATCGCGATCGCCGACGTCGGCGCCGCGCTCCTTGGCGAGCGCCTTCTTCAGCGATCCGCGCTGATCCATCGCCGCCGCGGCGATGACGCCGCGACCGTCCGAAACCGCCTTCATGCCGGT
>Ga0075435_100003678_pt1 | contig 10443 bp, 9 predicted proteins | sample RhiMethybrSRZTD4_FD_75302 | JGI IMG/M metagenome (GOLD analysis project Ga0075435, IMG submission 75302) | Populus rhizosphere microbial communities from Tennessee, USA - Rhizosphere MetaG P. TD hybrid SRZTD4 | ecosystem: Host-associated > Plants > Roots > Rhizosphere > Soil | place: USA... | reverse complement strand
GATCGGGAAGAGGCGTTGAAGGAGATTGCGCGGGCGTATTTGATTGGAGCTGGAATGACGTTACGTGGCGAATTGGCGCGCGTGACTGGGCTGCGATCGCCTGAAGCGGGATTGGGAAATTGGCGACTCGTGGACGAGGGGTTTGCGGAGAGGCTCGCGCCTGGTGTTTATCGACTCAGTGAATTTCCCGCAAAGGCGCAAAGGCGCAAAGAAAACCAGAAAAATTAACTCCAAACGTTCTTCGTGTCTTTCTTTGCGCCTTTGCGCCTTTGCGGGAAATTTTCAATCGTTCCTATGGCGTTTTTCCGGTTTCGACACTCGCTTCGAGCAGCGCCTGTTGCTCCAACTGCGCCATCTCCAACACTAAAGGCAATTGATCCTGCGCACTTCCGAGTCGCTGCATCATCAACTCAGTTTCACCCTGATTTAACTTCCGACTCGCGGTAACCTCGATAACTTGCAACCGTGTCTTCGCCTTCGCAAGGTGATCGCTCGCCTGCTGCCGCAGATGTTCCAACCGCTCACGATCAGCCAGCAGATCCTGCTGGAGCGACTCTGACTCAGGCGTTCGCAGCATGCGCGCGCGGTTGAGTTGCCGCTCGACCTTCAACATCTCCCGTTTAGATCGAGAAATAACGCGCGATGCAGTCAGCCGGTTGGCGAGTGTCTCGCGGTAAGCGTCAGCCAGAAGCGGATTACTTTCTTCGATCTCGGCCAGCGCCTTTCGCTCGGCTGAAGTCAATTCTGACCTGAACCATACAACCTCATTGGCCGTGATTCCATCCGAAGCTAACCGGTTTCGTAATTTTGCCAGCCAACTCCGGCGATAAAGGAGGAGAATGGCGGCAATTACCACCCCCAACGCAAAGCCAAAGACCAACGAGAGACCGGCCAAAAACAGGTAAACGGCGGCCGTTTCAGTTACCGCGGTTGTCAGAAAAAGTACGAGGAAAACGAGCGGACCCGGGAGCGATGCAGCCGGCAGCGCGATCCACGGAGCAATTTTCAACAGCCGTGCTGTAGTGGCGTCTTTGCCCGAAAGTTTGCCTTTAGAGTAATTCGTCAAAACCAGCTCCAATTTAGATTCGAGATCTTAGCTCATGAAGGGATGATCAAGCCATTTAAGCAACGGCCCTGTATAATGTCAGCCAAACACAGAGGAAGATCCAATGAAGACCCTCCGATTCAACCCGATTTTATTGCTGATATCCATTGCCTTTGCTCTGACGGCCCAGCCGATTTTTGGGCAACCGCAAAGTGGCAACGGCAGGAGTGCTTCTGGTGGTCCTGGCAGGCCAGTCACCATTCCACTAACAGTCAAGGTCAAAGGAGAAGAAACTGAATTACAGAGCATCGATCTAACAATCAGCGAGGACGGCGAACCGCAGACGATCTTGTCGCTGCGGGGTATCGGCACTAACTCGCCGATTACGCTCGCCGTCTTGATTCAGGAGGATCTTGTTCCTTCCGTCGCAAGCGACATCAAATCGCTCGCCGATTTCATCAACCGGTTGCCCAAAGGATCGCGAATAATGATCGGATACCTGCGAACCGGCAGTTTGCAAGTCAAACAGAAATTCACCAACGATCTCGAAAGGGCAGCGAAAGCACTGCGACCACCCATCGGCTTTGCGAACGTTGGTCCATACAACCCTTACGTGGAGGTTATTGAGGCGCTGAGGCGGTTTGACTCACAACCGTTGGGACGGCGAGCGATATTACTTGTCTCGGATGGTTTGGATATTTCGCGTGGAGTCGACTCTTCTTCACCGACGCAGAGCATTGACTTACAACGCGCGATTAACGAATCGCAACGTCGCGGAGTTGCGATTTATGGTTTCTATGCGCCGACGCTAGTGGCTGCGTCCAATCCTGCGCTCGTCAGTAATGCGCAGAGTTCGTTGTTGCGACTATCGAATGAGACTGGTGGACTCGCGTTCTTCCAGGGCACTGGCGCGCCGGTGAGTTTCGTACCCTTCATCCGCGAGCTTGATGTGTCTTTGCAAAGACAAGCTGCATTGACTTTTCTATCCACTCATCTGAACAAAGGATTTCATCGCATCGAGGTTCGCTCTTCAACGCCGGGCGTGCGAGTTTCGTTTCCATCCGGCTACGTACGATGAATGCTTTTTGAGTCTTTGGTGCCTCTTTGTGGCTACTGGGTCGTAGCCGCGAGCAGCGACCCGCGATGATCACTCGCAATGGCCCACCCATCGGCGATCTGTCCAATCATTCCGTGGAAGTGAATCTCAGTGCCGCTTAGCACAACCAGCACGTCACCAGCGTGATATCGCGGATCTTCGAGTCGGAAGCGAATCACCGTCGCTTGCCCATTCTCCTGCTTCAGAGTCTCAAACTGAAAACTATCGGCATCGGCGACAAAGGTTTGCGAGTTATTCGCTACGCGTTGCTCGTCAGGCATTGATTGTTTTCTCCCTTGCTAAATACAGTATCACAAGAATATCCCATCATTACTACAAGCATACTGCAAGGAGTTCTCTAACATTTCGAAGGAAACATGTGACCGTTGTGTCATCTTTAAGGGGTAATCAAAGCGTGCCAGTTTCCACGACCCGACGCCTAGCCTTCCGTACCAAGGTAGTCGAATAGGAGCCCCCGAATAAAGTTGAGCGGCATAGTCATTCCGCAGCTCACTAACAGTTATAGCTCCGCGATCCGAGGAAAAGATAATGACTCACCACATCTCAAACTTTCAAAGGAACATTCGGTTTTCCTGGTTGACGCGCAAATCGCCGCGCATCGTCGTAGCCACAGTCTTCGTCGCTGTGTTACTCGCGGCGGTGGTTCCATGGTTCAACCGCACACGCGCATCCAGTCCGTCGTCAGGGACAATCGCGGCGACGGCAACCACGCCCGTCACCTGGATTGGCACGGGTACCGGAGGCGGAGCTCTCAATGCACCGTTGGGCCTCATTGCACCAGAAGATATGTGTCAGGAAGGACTCAATTGCGATACGTTCACTTTAAACGTCAGCGGAACGGCGGCCGATTGGTCAGGCAAGCTTATCCACGTAAAGATCGAGTGGCTGCTTCCCACCACTGACTACGATCTTTACATTCACAAGGATTCGAACTCCGGTCCTGTGGTCGCCAGTTCCGGACGCGGCGCCACGTCACCGACAGAACCACTGACGTGGGAAGACACCACCATCGATCCTGCGATCAGCGGCACAGGCGTTTACACAATTCGCGCCGTTTACTACTTAGCCACAGCCGCCGACCAATACCACGGCAGCGCGACGATCGAAAACAAACCTGCGCCACCGCCGGCGCCGCCACCATCGACCGAAGCCGCGCCGCGTTATCAGAATTATCCGGCGCCCCCGGCGCTCGGCAATTCATCAGGCGAGCCGTCGATTGGCGTTAGCTGGCAGTCGGGTACTGCGATGTACATCGCCTCGTTGCAGACGCTGCGTATCAAGTTTGACGACGCTGGATCGCCGGCACCGGCCACGTGGGAAGATGTGACTGCGCCAACCACGGGCGTTGTCACCTCCGATCCGATTCTTTTCACCGACAGCCAGGCAGGTCCAAGTCGCCCCAGCCGCACGTTCGTTTCTCAACTGCTCGGAAAGACGAGTTTAATGGCATTTACCGACGATGACGGCGCCAATTGGAATGTCAGTCAAGGCTCAGGCATCAACTCCGGCGTGGACCATCAAACGGTCGGTGGTGGGCCATACGCCAAGAATCCTGACGGCACGTTGAAAGGTGGCGCCGTACAGCATCCTGGTCCAGACGGAAGAATCTATCCCAACGCGATCTACTACGCGTCGCAGGATGCCGGTCTCGCGGAGATCGGAAGAAGTGACGACGGTGGTTTCACTTTCGGAGTCGCAATTCCGATGTGGACCCTCGCGCAATGTGGCGGACTGCACGGCCACATCAAAGTCGCCCCTGACGGCACTATTTACGTTCCAAACAAGTCGTGCGAAGGCAAACAGGGCGTGGCTGTCTCAGAGGACAACGGACTGTCGTGGTCCATTCGTACCGTAGACGGAAGCACTCCGGGAGATACTGATCCTTCAGTCGGCATTGGCGATGACGGCACTGTCTACTTTGGTTGGGCTGATGGTGATGGACATGCTCGCATTGCTGTTTCTCACAATCGCGGTTTGAACTGGGAGAACGCGCAAGACGTCGGCGCTGCACAAGGTGTGCAGAACACCGTGTTTCCGGCTGTCGTCGCCGGTGACAGTAATCGTGCGGCTTTCTTCTTCCTCGGCTCATCCACACCAGGCGCGAACGGCAGAGATGTTGATCTGAGTTTTCCGGGCACCTGGTTTGGTTATATCGCAACTACTTACGACGGCGGTGCGAGCTGGGTGACGGTTAACGCTACGCCGAACGATCCGGTTCAACGCGGGGTCGTTTGCACCAATGGACCAACCTGTCCGGACGGAAGCCGCGGTCTACTCGACTTCAACGACCTGACGGTTGACAAGCAGGGTCGAGTGCTCGCCGCTTACGCAGATGGCTGCGTGACTGCCGAGTGTATTCGCGGCGTCGATCGGAACAGTGACGGCAGGCTCGATAACAGCGACAACGACAATACTGCCAAGGCGACGATAATTCGCCAGATAGGTGGCAAGCCATTGTTGTCGGCTTTTGATCCGCCGGCAAACGCCACACCTGCGCCGCCGTTTCTCGTTGCAACAAGAGATGGCGACGTCGTTAGCCTCGCCTGGTCCGTTCCCGATGATGGTGGTTCACCGATCACCGGCTATCGTCTCTATCGCGGTGTTGAAGGTGGCAGCGAGAGTCTGCTCACGAGTTTCGGTCCAGACGTCAATTCGTTTACCGACAGCAACGCAGGAGGTGCGAGCTATTACTATCGCGTGACGGCGTCGAATGCGAATGGTGAAGGCAGCTCGTCACCTCACGTTGTTCCGGTCCAGTCTGAGAGCCCGTGCATCGGTTTGGGAGTCACTGTTCTGACTGACCCTGCCGGCGATTCGTTGGACCAGATGGCGAGCCACGACATCAGATCGGTTCAGATAGCAGAGCCGTATTCTGCGGACGGATCTAACAAGTTGGTCTTCAGTTTGAAGATGAGCGACCTGAGCGATCCGCTGACGCCGAGCACCACGTGGCGCATCTACTTCACCGGCGCGGACAACAAGGGATATTTTGTCGACATGAGGACCGACACACTCGGAGCCGTGAGCTTTAAGTACGGCACTTACATCCTCAACGCCGACAACACCCAGGGGACAGCGACAACTGTGGGTAATCTCGATGCGGGCAGTAAATACGACACGCAAACCGATACCATTACGCTCATTGTTTCGAACAGTAAGATCGGTAACCCGCAAGCAGGCGGCAGGCTGACGCGAATATTCGTGCGCGTGCCGGTGGTTGCGGTTGTGCCGGACAATGCGAATTATTCCAATCCGAACGCGGGTGTCGCCTACACATTGATTGGTAACGCAGCGTGCCAGTCGCGACCCGCGGCGCCATCTGCGCTGACGGCGGCGAATGGCCAAGGCAAAGGTTCAGTGATACTTAACTGGGCCGACAACTCGACGAATGAGGACAGTTTCCTCGTCGAACGCTCGACCTCAGTAGCGGGAGGTTACATTCAGGTCGCGACAGTAGCTGCCAATGCAAGAACCTACACGGATAACACTGTGTTTCGAAAGACGACTTACTTCTATCGTGTGCGCGCGAGCAACAGCGGTGGAAAGTCGAATTACTCGAACGTTGCGAGTGTGAAGACGAGGTAGGCAAATGAAACGAGTTTTGAGTGTTTGCCTGTTACTGGTGGTTAGCGCGGTGGCAAGTGCCGCGTCTGGCAAGTTGCGACCGGAGATCATGGGCATCGCTCTCGGCATGAACCGAGACGATGCCCAGGCTCGTTTGAAATCGATGGGAAGCCTGGAGAAGGAAGAACGGAAGCGGCAGGAGGTGTGGGCGCTTCGCGATCCGCGCATCTCACATCTGCTTGTTGGCTATGACGAGGAGTTCCGCGTACGTTATGTGACTGCGATCGCGCGGCAGGGTGGCCCACGCATACGTTATCAGGAAGTCGCCGACGTCAAGCACGCGCAGCGCATGCAGAGTCAGGGTGCTCTTAAGTTTACATGGGAAGTTGCTGAACGCCGCGGGCAGTTTGGCTACGTGATGATCGCGCGCGGCCGCGATCCGCAATATCTCGATTCCTACTCAGTCAAGAAGCTCGACCAAAAAGAGATCGATTGAGGCCACAAAGAGGCACAAAAAACACAAAACTTTTTTACTTCATTTTTGTGCTCTTGTGCCTCTTTGTGGCTATGTCTGTTGTTTGTTTTGGTGGCTTGGGGCGGCATGTCGGTCTCGAACCGACGACCTCCAGATCCACAATCTGGCGTTCTAACCAACTGAACTAATGCCGCCACATGTTGATGAATGCCCCCGGCAGGACTCGAACCTGCGGCCCTCTGCTTAGCTTCCAGCATCAGGCTTTCCCTGACCGCCCGTCAAAGCATGGGGTTGCTGGCTGGACTATATCTTGGACGTCGCAGTCCCGACCCGTATAGTCTCTGAGGAGCCCACTCGCCGGCACGTGGCGAAAGGTTTCCTGCGGATTACCCAATCCTCACGGCTTGTTACTTGGACCAGCGACGATCGAAGTACCAGAGGCTCTCAGGGCGTCCCCGCATACAGGGTCGTCCACTCAATGGGTTCCAGATCGCATTCCCCATCAAGGCTCCAACAAGGCAGATGCTCTATCCACTGAGCTACAGGGGCGTATTTTCAACAGCGTGGCATGTTAACACGTCAAAGATTGATGTCAACCGCACCTTCGAATGCAAATGCAGCAAAAGAAAAGAGATCGCCCGAGGGGGCGATCTCTTTTTCGGAAAGACTACAGACGAGAACTTAAGCCGCGCGTGTGTGTTCCTTGGTTTCGGCGTACACGCGACGACCGTTCAGTGCATCGTCGATGATCTCGCGCACTGCCGAAGTTTCTGGATTAACGTCCATTCGGTCGCACGCTTTCAGATGCCGGATAATACCCTCGGTCGCTATCTCGAGCGCGACGCCATTAAGCTTTGAATAGCGCCGTGCCTGAATATGATCGATTCTCATAAGCCGCTCATTCAACGGCAGGTGTGTATCAAAAGTCACGATTGCTCTCACTCCTCCAGATTAAAATCCCACGTTCAATGTATGCCCTATAGATGCTTCAAAAGCCCCCTTGGATGCAGCCTCCGCCCCAGACAAAGCCCTGTTTTAGGGGTAAAAACCCCAAAAACACAGACTTGGCGTGTGAGCTTGCCGTAGGGGTGTTCAGCGAAACGCAAGATTATACTGGACGAACCACCCGCGCGTCCATACTTTTTCTTATGTCCGCTGTTAAATCGGGTTTGAACATGGAAGTTTGCGAAAACTGCGGTTATTTCCTCTCAGACAAAAGCGCCGCCCAATTGCCGGTAAGGTTTTGGGGCGGCGCCGATGCTGAAAAATAATAGTGCCGTGAATTCACTTTTTTGGCAGCACGGTATCTTTCATTCCTTTGCCAACGCGAAACTTCAATGTTGTTTTAGCTGGTATCTGAATGGTTTCGCCGGTCGCCGGGTTCCGGCCTTCTCGGGCCTTTCGCTCGGATTTTACGAGCTTTCCGAATCCTGGGAGAACAAACTCACCGTTTGATTTAACTTCCCGCGCTGCGAGATTCGACAGCTCTTCAAAGAATTCCTTGACTTGGGCTCGCTTCATTCCTGTGGATTCAGAGAAGTGGTTGATAACTTCCGATTGAGTCATGCGCTTCTTGCCTGTCGCGGCTTTGGTCGCCATAGTCTGGTGTAACACCTCCAACGAGAACTAGATTGGAAAACAGTCGGACTCTCATATATCACACTCAAGCGGCAAAGTCTTCAACAAAACCGCAATTTCACTAGGTTTTTTGGGGATTAGATGGGCTGTGGATAATCGGGGCACGAGGATTCGAACCTCCCGCCTCTCGGTTCCAAACCAGAGGCTGCTCTGTCGAAATGTTTCTTTTGTTTTAGACATAGCAGTCAGAACCGAGACCGAACAACTAAAACTCAGGGAGACCAAGCAAATGAGTGATCAGAGTGGAACATCAAAACGAGGATTGCAGCAGGACGCTCAGACGCAACCCGATGAAGACCCGGCAAATGAAAGCCCAGCAAATTCAACGGAAGCGAGCGTTGCGACTACGGACAACGAACTGTCGTCTGCGATCGCACTGACAAATTACGGAGAGCCCGGTGTAAACGAAGAATTTGACCTTTCAGCGGAGGAGGCTTTCGCGGCAGACATTCCGCAATTGTCGCTCGATATCACAGCGGCGAGCAGTTTCCTGAATAGCTGCACGCACTCTTCTCCGCGCGTGAGGTATGGTTTGGGCGCCAAAATCTCCCCTCACGGCGCGGTCCCAGGCACCGGTTTCACGAAAGTGGATTGTAGCGGCTTCGTCCGGGAGGTCGTCTGGAGGGCAACCGCGCCGCATTTCAATTTCCCCGATGGTTCAGTGGTGCAACACGATTGGATTAGGAACAAAGGGTATGAACGCGGCACTCAAGCCGACGCTTTACTTCAGGATGGAAAAATTCGAATCGTATTCTTGCGACCCCAGGACTCACCATCTCACATAGGCCACGTAGCCTTGGTTCACAACGCTAAGACGATCGAATCGCATGGGGGCGTCGGGCCCGACAGCCGCGATTGGACAAATAGCGGCTGGCAAGCGAAAGCGTTCGTTTACGTCCTTAAAAATTAGGTAAAGCGACAAAGAGGCATTAAGATAAGAACATCTGAGTCAATTGAACGAACGGATCAGCTCGCAGGCATTTCCCATTCGAAGACCCGCACGTCTCACGGAAAGGAACGAATTATGAGAAGCCGCAAAGGGAAACAAATTCTCACAATCGCCATCACACTTTTGTTGCTGCTGCTAGGACTTGCCTGTCGCAAGCGACAACAGGCGCAGCTACCAGACAAGCCGCCTGAAGTCGCAAAACAGGATTTCACAGACAAGTCTCAAGGGTTCCCGCCCAAGGCCAAAGACCGCACGAATGTGAGTACGGTAGCCGTGCAGGAATTGCAAACGGGATTAACTGATGCCCGCGCAGTGCAAGTTCGCGATGCTGCATTGCAGGATGCGCAGGTCCGCAACCTGCTGGGCGCACGCTTCGCCTACATTACGGTTGACGAAATTGAACCGGAGAAAGGACAAACACTCGACACCAGTGCAGGCCTGATAACTCGAGTGACTTTCTTTAGCTACACAAACAATGCCGCAGTGTATGTGCGCATGAATGGCCAAAAGGTGGAAAGCTCAACCAGAGTTGATGGCTTCCAGCCGCCGGAGGGCCGCGAGGAAATCAAAGCGGCCGTGGCCCTGGCTTCTCGGGATAACAATCTTGCCAACAAACTGCAAGGATTAACAGGCCGGGCGATTCTTAATTACACACCAGAGGGTCAACCCGGATACGGACACCGCGTGATGCGCGTCACGTTTAGAAATGGAGACGAAGACGTCCCTCGCTACTTTGCCATGGTAGATCTCACGGATCAACGAGTCCTCTCCACTGGCGCCGTGGGCCAGGGAAAATAAGGAGCAAAAGCCATGACAAAAATTTGTTTCTTAACCTTGCGTTTAGCTGCTCTGCTGTTGGTTCTGGGATCTGTTTCCACGACGTTTGCTCACTCAGGCCACGTCAACTGGGGTCCATGGAGTTTTGACTGGGAAGTAAAGGACGACGCCGGTTTGGGTATTCGCCAGGTCAAGTTTCAGAACGAGCTACTCATCTATAAGGCGAGCATGCCGGTCATTCGAGTTAAGTATGACGGCGATGCCTGCGGTCCTTACGCTGACCGCATCAGTTGGGACTCGCTCGTGAATATTTCCAATTGCGGTGGAGGGAAGGTCTGTCAGGAGACTTATAGCTCGGGCGGACGCGACTGGCTCGAGTTTGGAATTCTGGCGGAGATCGGAGAGTACCGGATCTACCAGGTTTACTATTTCAGTAAGGACGGCTGGATTAATGCAGCCCTATGGAGCCGCGGTCTCCAATGCGAGGTAAACCATGCCCACCATCCCTACTGGCGCATGGATTTCGACATCAATGGAGCCGCCAGCGACCAGCTATTTGTCCGTGGGAACAACATAGGTAACGAAGGCTGGGGCCCCGGTTGGCATAAGTACACGAACGAACAGCAGGCCATCAAGAACCCTGGACAAAACACGCAGTGGTTTGTGCGGGATAGTCCGACCAACCATGGAGCATGGCTGATTCCCGGCTCAAACGATGGCACATTCGACTCTTTCGCTGTGATCGATTACGCTGCGCGGCGTTATCACGGCAACGAGGATGAACCATGGCAGTTCGGAGCGTCCGGGGACGTCGGCTATAACAACGGCGAGAGCGTTGAGGAACAGGACGACCTCGTCTGGTACGTTGCACACTTGCA
>Ga0075435_100003677_pt1 | contig 10447 bp, 8 predicted proteins | sample RhiMethybrSRZTD4_FD_75302 | JGI IMG/M metagenome (GOLD analysis project Ga0075435, IMG submission 75302) | Populus rhizosphere microbial communities from Tennessee, USA - Rhizosphere MetaG P. TD hybrid SRZTD4 | ecosystem: Host-associated > Plants > Roots > Rhizosphere > Soil | place: USA... | reverse complement strand
TGCCCGAACCAGCTTTACTCGGCGCTCGTTTTTGCGGGTGGCGCGGCATGGAGGAAGCGTCTCAATGACGAGATAGGCGACCAGGGCGACGTCAGCAGATTGATCGAAAAGCGCAGCGACACCGAGTTGGCGGCCTTGATGAACAATCTCGGCGGGAATGATATGCCCACTGTGCTTGACGCATTCCACAACGCTGATTCCGAGCAGCCAACCTGTTTCATCTGCTACACGGTGAAAGGCTTTGGCCTTCCTTTCGCAGGGCACAAGGACAACCACGCCGGCCTGATGACCCCGCAACAAATGGACACATACCGCCAGGCCATGGGCGTGCGCCCGGGTCACGAGTGGGACAAGTTCGAAGGACTGGATTTATCAGCGGAACGATTGCAGTCATTTCTGGATCATGTGCCGTTCGCCGCCGGTGGGCCGCGACGCCTCAGCGCACCGACAATCGATGTGCCCGATGAGCTTCCGGTCGCCATTCAACCGGTGATGTCCACCCAAACGGGATTTGGCGCGATCCTCAACGAGATCGGACGAAACGACAGCGATTTCGCCCGCCATGTCGTCACCACATCGCCGGACGTTACCGTATCCACGAATCTGGGGCCTTGGGTTAACCGCCGCGGGCTCTTTGCGCGTCAGGCGATGGCTGACACGTTCAAAAGCGAGCGCATCCCCTCGACATTCAACTGGGAATTCTCGCCCAAAGGCCAGCACATCGAACTGGGCATTGCGGAGATGAATCTGTTCATCCTGCTATCGGCGCTCGGCCTTTCCCACAGCATTAATGGCGAGCGCCTGTTGCCGATCGGCACGCTTTATGACCCGTTCATTGCGCGCGGCCTCGATGCGCTGAATTATGCCTGCTACCAGGATGCTCGCTTCATCCTGGCGGCGACGCCGTCGGGCATCACGCTGGCGGGCGAAGGTGGCGCACATCAATCGATCGCCGAGCCGCTGATCGGAATCGCGCAGGACGGACTTGCCAGTTTCGAGCCGGCATACGTGGACGAGCTCGCGGTGATCATGGCTTGGGCTTTTTCGTACATTCAGAAGAACGGCGACCGATCGCCTTCCGAAACAAGCTGGCTCCGCGATGAAACCGGCGGATCGGTTTACTTGCGGCTGTCGACCCGACCGGTAGAGCAGATGAAGCGGCCGGTCACGCCGGAGTTACGCCAGGAGATCGTCGACGGCGCCTACTGGCAGCGCAAACCGGGTCCCAATTGCCAGGTCGTCGTTGCCTATACCGGCGCGGTGGCGCCGGAAGCCATCGAAGCCGTCGGCCTGATGGCAGAGGACCGGCGCGATGTCGGCCTGCTCGCGATAACATCCGCAGACCGGCTCAACGCAGGCTGGGCCGCGGCGCAACGAGCCCGCGAACGGGGCCTCGTGCACGCGCGTTCGCATATCGAGCGGCTGCTTGCCGACGTGCCCTCGCATAGCGGCATCGTCACCGTGCTCGATGGACATCCTGCGACATTGGCCTGGCTCGGCGCAGTCGCCGGTCACCGGACACGAGCGCTTGGTGTCGAGCACTTCGGCCAGACCGGCTCGCTCGCCGAGCTTTATCGGCACTATGGCATCGACGCGAACGCGATCATCGCCGCGGCGCAGACGATTGCGCCCGGCCGGCCGATTCGGCACCTCAAGGCACTGCCCTGATCCGGGCTAGACGCCGAACAACAATGCCGTGATGCCGAAAATCACGATCCAGACGATGATCGCACAGACGATGACGGCAATCGTATAGATCACCGCCTTGTCCGGCGCGGGTTTCATCAACGCCAAAATGCCTGTGTGCAGAAGATAAAGACTGTACAGGCCGACTATTCCGAGAAACGCCAGTGCCGGAATGATGTTGAACACTCCAGCCACCCAGGCGGCGGTGGGCGCATAGGCCGACACTCTCATGGCGTTCTCGGGGTTTTTTTGCGCGCCAAATGTACCGGCAAGAAAGTCGATGATGTAGGCCACGACAAAGACGCCGGCCAACGAGAGAGCATAAACGACAACCGCGCGTACAAGGCCAAGTCCGATCCCGATACGGTACGCGCCGTAGCCAATGATCGATGTTCCGATAAACGTGCACGCCGCCGGTATGGCGGCGACGATCGCGACATAGTTCGGAAAAAGGTAGCCGGCATCGCCTGGCTCTCGCTCGATTACCGGCCATTCCGATTTCGGCTGCAGCAAGATCCCCTTAATACGTTCCACGAGATTCATGACACCCCTCCATCTAATCCGCGGTTGAACTTTTCTGATCCTCCAAAATCATCGCCGCACCCTTTTCGGCGATCATCATAGTCGGTGAATTGGTGTTGCCGGATGTAATCGAAGGCATCACGGACGCGTCAATGACGCGCAGGGCGTCGATGCCGATGACGCGCAAACGCGCGTCCACCACCGCCCTCGCATCGTCGTCGCGGCCCATCCGCGCAGTGCCGACTGGATGGAAAATCGTGGTGCCTATGTCGCCAGCGGCTTTCACCAACGCCTCCTCGTCGTCATCACGCACCGATGCTCCAGGTAAAAACTCGACAGGTGAATATTTTTGTAGCGCCGGTTGCGCGACAATCCCGCGCGTGACGCGAATCGAATCGGCGGCCACGCGTTGGTCCTCCGGCGTGGCGAGGTAGTTTGGGCTGATGGCAGGGGCCTGCGCCGGATCCTTCGATTTGAGCGCGAGCGTGCCGCGACTCGTCGGGCGCACGTTGGCGACGCTTGCCGTGAAGGCCGGAAATGGATGCAACGGCTCACCGAAACGATCGAGCGAAAGCGGCTGCACATGATACTGGATGTTGGCAGTGCTTTGCGATGGGTCAGACTTGGTAAAAGCGCCAAGTTGCGACGGTGCCATCGTCATCGGACCACGGCGGCGAAGGGCGTAGTCGACGCCCATGCCCAACCGATTGAACATCTTGGCGTAGGTCTCGTTGAGCGTTTTCACCCCCGAAACCTTGAAAATCATCCGCAATTGCAAGTGGTCGTGCAGATTGGCGCCCACCCCTGGCTTGTCGAGGACCACCGGAATCCCCCAATGCGCCAGCTGTGCCGCCGGCCCTATGCCGGAAAGCATCATGATATGCGGAGAACCGATCGCGCCAGCGGCAAGTATCACCTCGCCGCGACATTGGGCGCCCCGCAGCTCGCCGTTTTGGCGCCAGCGCACCGCCGTCGCCCGCTTTCCATCCAATTCCACCGCTTCGACAAGACACCCGGTTTCGAGCCGGAGGTTCGGCCGGTGCAGGACTGGCTTCAAGAACCCGCGTGCGGCCGACCAGCGACGGCCGCGTTTCTGGTTGACGTGAAAATAGCAAATGCCTTCGTTATCGCCGGTATTGAAATCCTCGACCGTTGGGATTCCGTACTGATTTGCCGCAGCACGGAACGCGTCGAGAATTTCCCAGTTTAAACGCGGATACTCCACGCGCCACTCGCCGCCGGCGCCATGGTGCTCGCTTTTGAGAAAGTGATCGACGTGCTTGCGAAAATAGGGGCGCACGTCGTCCCAGGACCAACCGGGCAAGCCAAGCTGGCGCCAGTGGTCGTAATCGCCTGACTGGCCCAACATGTAGATCATGCCATTGATCGCCGATGACCCACCGACCACCTTCCCACGCGGGTAGTTCAGGCGTCGCCCATTAAGGCCGGGCTCCGGCTCGGTCTTGAGCAACCAGTCGGCCCGCGGATTGCCGATGGCAAACAGATAGCCAACAGGGATATGAAACCAGATCCAGTTATCCCTGCCGCCGGCTTCCAGAAGCAGGACACGCTTTGTAGGATCGGCCGACAAGCGGTTAGCCAGCACGCAGCCTGCCGAGCCGGCGCCCACCACGATGTAATCAAAATCGCCTTCAATGCGCGCCGCGGTCGCCATCGCTTTTCTACTCCCGGCGCGGACTTTACCCCGGTCGGCAACAGTTGCTAAGGTTGCAACATTGCAGCGCCCCGTGCGTGCGTCGCATCAGTCGGAACGGCGGTTCCGATCCAGAGCCCAGATTCAAGGCCACGCTGGCGCTTTTCGCGCCGTAGGAGAGAACCGCCATGCTCGCAAGACTTTTCGCATTTTTCTGCCTTGTAGGCACAGTGGCCGGCGCGCCGCAGCCGGTTATCGCGCAAGAACAGATCACGGTGTTTGCGGCGGCATCGCTGAAGAATGCGCTCGATGACGTCAATGCCGCCTTCACCAAAGCCACCGGTATCAAGGTGGTCGCGAGCTACGAGGCAAGCTCCGCGTTGGCCAGGCAGATCGAACAGGGCGCTCCTGCCGACGTGTTTATCTCCGCCGACCTGCGCTGGATGGACTATGTGGCGGAACGAAAGCTGATTAACCCCGAAACCCGGGTAAACCTGCTTGGCAACAAATTGGTGCTGATCGCACCCGCGGATTCCAAACTCGGCAATGTCACCATCGGTCAGGGCTTCGACATCGCGAAGCTTGCAGGCGACGGCCGCATCGCAGTCGCCGACGTGAAGGCCGTCCCCGCCGGCCTTTACGCCAAGGCAGCGCTTGAGAAGCTCGGGGCCTGGGCGGCAGCAGAACCGAAGCTGGCCCAAGCCGAGAATGTGAGGGCGACGCTTGCTTTCGTCGCGCGCGGCGAAACTCCGATTGGCATTGTTTACGAAACCGACGCCAAGATCGAACCTAAGGTAAAGACGATCGGCATCTTTCCCGACGACTCTTACCCGCCAGTCACGTATCCCGTGGCCGCGACCGCCGCGGCAAAGAGGGCTGGTGTCGGGCAATATTTCAGCTTCCTGCGCACGCCGACCGCCAAGGCGATCTTCGAAAAATATGGCTTCAGCTTCCTGATCAAGCCGGTGTCGTAGGCAGTATCGAGACGCGTGTTTGACCTATCGCCCCAGGACTGGACCGCGGTAGCGCTGTCGCTGCGCGTCGCTGCGGTCTCTACGGTCGTGGCGTTGCCATTTGGCATCGCCATTGCCTTGCTGCTCGCACGGGGATCGTTTTGGGGAAAGTCGCTGCTCGACGCAGTCGTGCATATGCCGCTGGTTTTGCCGCCGGTCGTCACCGGCTACCTGCTGCTCATCACCTTCGGTCGAAAGGCGCCGCTCGGCGCCTTTCTTGCCGACCATTTCGGTATCGTGTTTTCATTCCGCTGGACCGGCGCCGCACTTGCCTGCGGTATCATGGCATTCCCGCTGATGGTGCGGGCGATCCGCTTGTCTGTCGAAGCCATCGACCGCCGATTGGAAGACGCAGCGGCAACACTGGGCGCCAATTCCAGCTGGACCTTCATCACGGTCACGCTACCGCTGGCGCTGCCGGGCATAATTGCCGGCATGATGCTCGCCTTTGCGCGCGCGCTCGGTGAGTTCGGCGCCACAATCACCTTTGTGTCCAATATTCCGGGCGAAACGCAAACGATATCCGCGGCAATCTATACGTTGATTCAAGTGCCGGGCGGGGACGCAGATGCGCTCAAGCTCGTCGTCATATCGCTGGTCATTTGCTTCGCTGCCCTGCTGGCCTCAGAATGGCTGGCACGACGCGCAATGGCGCGCCTCCACGGGGCCTAATCATGCTTGTCGTTCAGGTCGAAAAGAAACTTGGCGACGCTTTCTTCTTGAAGGCGTCGTTCACGAGTGCAAGCCGGGCAACAGCTCTGTTCGGCGCATCTGGTGCCGGAAAAACCAGCGTGATCAACATGGTTGCCGGCCTGTTGAAGCCGGACCGAGGCCGCATAGAGTTGGATGGCGAGGTGCTGTTTGACGAAGCTGAGCGCATCGACTTGCCGGCGTTTCGCCGGCGTATTGGCTACGTGTTTCAGGAAGGGCGCCTGTTTCCGCATTTGTCGGTCAGACGCAATCTCGAATACGGCCGCTGGATGACTGGCCAAAAGGAGGACGGCAAAGCGCTCAGCCACGTCGTCGAAATGCTCGATATTGGCCACTTGCTCGATCGACGGCCCGGCAAGCTGTCGGGCGGCGAACGCCAGCGTGTCGCGGTCGGCCGAGCCTTGCTGATGCGCCCGCGGCTCCTGCTGCTCGATGAGCCACTTGCCTCGCTCGACGTCGCGCGGAAGCGTGACATTCTCCCCTATCTTGAACGCCTGCGCGATGACGGCCAGGTGCCGATGATCTATGTCAGCCACAACCCCGCCGAGGTCAAACGCATTGCCAGCCGCGTGGTGTCCCTCGACGCCGGAAATGTTGTCGCAACGGGGGGACCCGAACTGCTCGACGCAGCCCATATCGATATGCTTGCCTAGGGCATGTTTCCCCCGCAGCGAATCGTCTGCCTGACCGAGGAAACCGTCGAGACGCTTTATCTGCTCGGCGAGGAGGACCGCATTGTCGGGGTGTCAGGCTATGCCGTGCGGCCTCCCCAGGTTCGGCGCGAGAAGCCGCGGGTCTCGGCGTTCATCTCGGCCGATATTCCGAAGATTCTCGCGCTCACTCCCGACCTTGTTCTCACCTTTTCCGATCTGCAGGCCGACATCGTCGCTGACCTGATCCGCAATAATGTGGCCGTTCACGCCTTCAATCAGCGTGACGTCGCTGGCATCTTCGACATGATCCGCGTGCTTGGTGCATTGGTCGGCGCGAGCGACAAAGCCGAGGCGCTGGCGCGCTCGCTTGCCACGCGAGTTGATGCCGTGCATGAACGCGCACTCAGGCTGCCGCGCCGGCCGCGCGTCTATTTTGAAGAGTGGGACGAACCCATGATCTCTGGCATAGCCTGGGTATCGGAACTGATCGAGGCTGCCGGCGGAATCGACGTGTTCCCCCAGCTTGCCGAGCGCAAGAATGCCAAGGATCGCATCGTATCTGCCGATGCCGTGATCGCCGCGCGCCCCGATATCATCGTTGGGTCCTGGTGCGGAAAGAAATTCGTTCCTGCCAAGGTTGCAGCGCGTCCCGGTTTTGCCGATGTCCCCGCCGTCGGCGGTGGCTGGCTGCGCGAGATCAAATCAACCCTCATTCTTCAGCCGGGCCCCGCCGCGCTTACCGAGGGGCTCGATCAGCTGGCGCAAATCGTTTCCGAATGGGTCGAACAACATGCGGCCTAGGCCGGTGAATCTTGCGAGGGGTGGTAGGAAGCGCGCACCCCGCCGTGCTATGAAGTGAGTGAACTCACGCAACCCGGATGACTGAAATGCAGCTGAACAAGACTCGAAGCGACATTTGGATGGACTTGCTGCTGGTGGCATTCCTGATTGGCCTGAACGTGGCGACCCGCCTGTTGCCCCACGCGCCGGGCGTCTTGCCGGTGGCAGCCAGTGGCCTGTTTGCCGCGCGAGTCCTGCGCATCCCTGCATTGGCCCTGGTCGTGCCTTTGCTGGGCATGGCGCTGAGCGACATGGCCCTACCGGGCGAGGATTGGCGCATCGCGCTCGTAGGCTTTGTTGCCATCTCGATCCCGGCGCTCGCCGGAATTTTCACAAGGCGCTGGCACGGTGCTTTGCCGGTCGCCGCTACGATGGTGGCGTGCTCGCTCCTGTTCTTCCTGCTGTCCAATGGCGCCGTCTGGGCATTCAGCGGCATGTACCCGCTCACATGGCAAGGCCTGACGCAATGCTACATCGCGGCTCTGCCATTCCTCGAAAAGACCGTGCTTGGCGATCTCTTCTGGACGGCGGTCCTTTTCGGCGGCGCTTGGTTGGTGCAGCACAGGTCGTCCGTGTCGCGGCGCGCTCTCTAGCCGAAGTACGCCTGCGCGCGTTTCCACAGCGCTTTGGCGCGCCCGGCAACATCGGTTGGCGTTTCCGGCTCGGCAAGCCGCAGGCCCACCGTCGCGACCGTGCCGCTATCGACCTTGTGCGCCAGCAATGCGATCGGACCAAGCGCGACAATGTCGCCAACTTTCGGGCGGCGCCTGAGTTGTTCGCTAAAATAATCAGCGAGGGTTACATCGGTGTGATCCGCAGCGACCTGCAGCCCATAGATTTCCGCTAGCGCTCCCAGTGTCGCAGTCCCAGGCACGAAGAAATCGCCGAGCAGCCGCGGATCGGGCAATGCCGGCGGCGGCATCCTGACGAAAAAACGATCGAGTGCCTGAGCCTTTTCCGGCGGCGCGAGAAGATAAATGTAGTCGCCCTCGCGCACGGGTTCCGCTTCAGCAGGCGTAAGAATCTCCTCGTTCCGAATAACCAGGGTCGGTCGCGCCCAGTTCGGGATCAGTCCGCGCCGCAGGAACGGGCTATTGGCAGGCACGGGATAGCCTACGATCTCGCGCGCGAGCTGGCCCGGCAGATCAAGCTCGACTCTGCGCGGAATGATATCGGCGCGCGTGAAGGCAATGTCGAGTCTGCGGGCGGCCACCGCCACCGACCAGCCTTGCACCAGCAGTGACAACAGCACGACCACAAACGCAACGTCGAAGTAGATGTGCGCGCCCGGGATGCCGACCAGCAGCGGAATCGAAGCAAGGAAGATGCCGACTGCGCCACGGAGTCCGACCCATGATATAAAGATTTTCTCGTTCAGATGAAATTTGAACGGCGCGAGGCACAAAAACACTGCCGCAGGACGCGCGAAGAACATAAGCGCAAGCGCCACCGCAATGGCGCCGAACAAAGTTTCAGTGAGGCGATGCGGCCACGCCAGCAAACCGAGCAGAACAAACATCACGATTTGCGCAAGCCATGTGACGGCATCGAGGAATACGACGACCGAATTATGCGCACGCGTCTGGTTGTTGCCGACCACCAGGCCAGCAAGATAAACGGCCAAAAATCCCGACGCATACACCGCATTTGCGAAAGCGAAGACAACGAGCGCGCTGACCGCCACAAATGGCGCGTGCAGGCCCTGCGCCAACGCCACCCGATTAAGAACCAAAGTGATGATTTGACCGCCAGCAAAGCCGATAATGAAGCCAAGAACGGCCTCACGCACGAAGCTCATCAGGCCATGCGACCAACTTTGCCCGCCAAGCAACAATATCTCGACCAGGATAAGCGCGAGAAAGATTGCAAACGGATCGTTGGTGCCCGACTCGACTTCGAGTACGGCACGCACCCTCGGCCGCAGTCGCAGACCCCTGGCGTTGATCAAAAAGAATACCGCCGCCGCGTCGGTCGACGCCACGACAGCCCCGATCAGCATGGCCTCGATCCATCCGATGCCGAGCGCAAATTTTGCCACCGGAGCAGTCAGCAGCGTGGTGATCAGCACCCCTACGGTCGACAGCATGACCGCCGGCCACAGTACGTTCCGCAAACTGGCAAAACGGGTACGCAGGCCGCCGTCGAAGAGAATCAATGCAAGCGCGATCGAGCCGACCGTGTAGGCAGCGCCCACATCGTCAAACTTGATACCCCCGGGGCCGCCTTCGCCGGCGAGCATCCCCAAGAGCAGAAAGACCAGCAGCAGGGGTGCGCCAAAACGCAGCGCGATAAGGCTCGACAGGATGCCGGTGAGAACCAGCAGACTGCCCAACAGTATCGCGAGGCTGACCGCGTCAAGCGAACTCATTGCGTCACTCTCCTTGCGCTATAGGAGGGTTTCGCGAGCGCAAGAGCAACCGGAAAGGTTGCCGCTGCTCAGTCGCCGATCAAAATGCCACCTTGTCGCCGCCCTTGAGCGAGAGGATTTCGCGCGCCTCGTCCGAGGTCGCGATGTCAAGGCCGAGCCCTTCCAGGATCTTTCGCACCTGGGTGACCTGCTGGGCGTTTGATTCAGCCAGCTTGCCCGCGCCTATCCAGAGCGAATCCTCCATGCCGACCCGAACGTTGCCGCCTATCGCAGCGGCAATGGCCGCAACCCGCATCTGGTTGGCGCCTGCGCCGAGCACCGACCAATGATAGTTGTCGCCAAGCAGACGATCGGCCGTGCGCTTCATCATCATCACATCCTCGGGGTGCGGGCCGATCCCGCCGAGAATGCCGAACACGGATTGCACAAATAGCGGCGGCTTCACCAGGCCGCGGTCGAGAAAGTGTCGCAGCGTATAGAGATGCCCGATGTCGTAACACTCGATTTCGAAGCGGGTGCCGTTGCCCGCACACGTGGTCAGAATGTATTCGATGTCGGCGAAAGTGTTCTTGAACATGCCCTTCTTCGAATTTTCGAGATAAGGTTCTTCCCAGTCGTATTTGAACTTGCCCTTGTAGCGCGGAATCATCGGATACAAGCCGAAATTCATCGTACCCATGTTCAGCGAAGCAACTTCTGGCTTGAAGGTTGCAGCCGGCCGCACGCGCTCTTCTGCAGTCATTGTGGGCGCGCCGCCAGTGGTGATGTTCACCACTACGTTGGAACGCTGTTTGATCACCTTGAGGAACGGAGCAAAAGCCTCCGGCGTCTGGTCCGGGCGGCCATCCTGCGGATTGCGTGCATGGAGATGCACGATCGCCGCCCCTGCCTCAGCTGCCCCGATGGCGGCATCTGCGATTTCCTGCGCCGTCACCGGAAGATGCGGTGACATCGACGGCGTGTGGATCGAGCCGGTAACAGCACAGGTGATAATGACTTT
>Ga0075435_100003673_pt1 | contig 10451 bp, 10 predicted proteins | sample RhiMethybrSRZTD4_FD_75302 | JGI IMG/M metagenome (GOLD analysis project Ga0075435, IMG submission 75302) | Populus rhizosphere microbial communities from Tennessee, USA - Rhizosphere MetaG P. TD hybrid SRZTD4 | ecosystem: Host-associated > Plants > Roots > Rhizosphere > Soil | place: USA... | reverse complement strand
TTACTATGCTTTCGTCGACATTTTGGTCCTCGGGGATATATCGATAGCTGGGCTCCGCGTCGATGCCCCTCGCCTTGAGCTGCGCGACGAACTCGTCTTCGAGGTTGCGGCGGATCGCGCTCTCGCCGCCGACGGCGCCCACGAGAACTTTGTGAAAGGGCGGCGAGGTGTACGCGGGATTGCTCCACTGGCTGACAAGATAGTTCGGCGTCGAGCAGCCCGCGAGAGCCAGCGCGGCGGCAAGAAATATCGGCGCCAATAATCGCTTTTCCATGGTCATAAAAACTCCGAACTTCGCGACATCTGACAACATATCACGGCGCGGGCGATCTCCAAATGCCGCGGTTCGACGGCATCCAACCGTTCATGGTAATAATGCCTGTCGGCGCAACGGATGATCATGGAAAGCCCTGGGGTTCCGAAGAAACACTTTTCGATGCTGCGGAGCTACCGGCCGGCGGATATTCTGACGCTGGGGAACGCCGCGGCGGGAACGGCGGCGATTTTCGCCGTTATCAGTTATGTGGAGACGCCCGACCGATGGCGCGTCTACCTGGCGTTGTGGCTGTTGCCGCTCGCGCTCGTGCTCGATATCGCCGACGGACGGGTCGCGCGGCGGCAGAAAAAGCATTCGCTGTTCGGCGGCGAGCTCGATTCTCTCGCGGATATCGTAAGCTTCGGAGTTGCGCCCGCCACGCTCGCCTACGCTCTCGGCATGCGCGGCGGCATCGACGTGGCGATTCTGCTGTTCTTCGTCGCGTGCGGCATCAGCCGCCTGGCGCGCTATAACGTCACCGCCGCCGAGATCGCCGCCGCCGGCGAAAAGGTCAAGTACTTCGAGGGCACCCCCATTCCATCGAGCCTGATTCTCATCCTGATCCTCGGCGTCTGTTTCCATTGGAATCGCGTCGGCGACGCGCTCCCGCAGGGCGTCATTCGAATCGCCGGTCTCCAGTGGCACTCGCTATCGCTGATCTACTTCTTGAGCGGCGCGGGCATGATCAGCAAGACTTTACGCATACCCAAACTTTAATCCGGCTGGACCTCGACATCGTTTTCGCGATAATCGTCTTCGACCTCAGGCTCGTCCTCTTCGTCCTCATCGTCGGAATCGGCGGGTTTTTTGATGTCGGCGCTTTTTTCGGGCGGAGCGTCGGCGGGCTCCTTCACGGAGGGAGACGCGACACGCTGCTCCGCTACCGGCGTCGAAAAGAGGTAAACGACGAAAAAAACGATGATCCCGAGCGTGAGGATTCCGAGAATAAAGCGCAGCAAACCGGCACCTTGATTGGCACGGAGCTTATCACGGCGGCCTCAGGGCCGCCAGCAATGCAATCGAAGTGCGCGTATTAGGCGACCGCGCGCCGCTCGGATCGCGCCTTCATGCCGAAAAAGCGTCTGCGGCGCAGCTTCGGCCTGGACGGGAACGAGACGAGATGCCCGACGATCCCCGCGCGAACGCTTTCGTCGACTTCAGAGGTTTTATAATGCACGATAAACGAAGGCAGCTCCTCCAGCCGCATCGCCGGCACCGCCGGGGCGGAGACGCTTATGCTCACCTCGGGATCGGTGAAAGTCAGCACCGCCGCGACCGCCGGGACCGTTCGCTCGCCGTCGTAGATCAGGTGCACCAGCGTCTTCCTCAACGCCGCCGCTTTAATCTGAGCCGGGCGGCCGGGGCTCGGGACTCGCTTCCGGCCGACGAACCAATCGTGCCCCTTGCATTTTACCTCGCCGGTCCAGTCTTTGGTCTCGACCGCGAAAAGTCCGCTGGGCCCGGCGACGACGTAATCGAAGGTGATTCTTCCCTCGGGCAAAACCAAGTCTTTAAGCACAACGTATTCGTCCGGGAGATTCTCGAGCACCTCGCTCACAGATTCGACTGACGGCGCAAAAATCCATCCATGCCACATGACACATGCTCCTCTCATGAAAATTCAAAAACGCGCTGCGGGGGTTATCGCGGAGTTACAGCAAGAGCGATGCCAGAGCCTAAGACAATAAAATGTAACCAGGGGACAAAAAATTGCATATGGGAAAAGTTAATGACGCTGGGCGATATCGAGGAGCGCGGTGGTGAGATTGCCGCGCCTTGGAATTCCGGCGGGGAAACAGCAAGAGTCAAGAGAACGGAACTGTCCAGCGATTTAACCAGAAAATGGCCGCGCCTCAGTCGTCCCCCGCCTCGATCTGCTCCAGGTACGCGACGTAAGCCTCGGGCAACCCCCAGTGCCTGGCGCCTTCGAGAATGAGTCGTTTGTAAAGCGCGCTCGGCGGCGGCGGGCATGCTTCCTTCTCAGCGATGTAAATCCAGGCTTTCACGTCTTCGCTCTTTTTCGGGATCGACACGCGTATCAGCTCGCGCCGGTAACCGTCCTCGAAGTTATCCAGGATTGGAAGCTCGCGCTCGTCGAGCTCATAAATGATCCCCCACACCTCGCTTCCGGTCTCCTCGATGATGTCGGCCGTGCCGCACAGGCGCCGACGCGATTTGCGCGTGATCGCGAGGCGATGGTCTTTGAGGCGGGCGACGCCGACAAACCGCGCTGAAGGGCAGCGCTCGTTCATCTGCGCCCAGCACATATTCGATCCGTAAGCGAAATAAAGCATATTCGCCGCCAAAACGTCTCCGGCCGCCACTATACCGTTTTGGCATGCCGGTCGTCTAATCGATTGTAGCTGGAATCGCTCGGGTAAACACCGGAGCAGAGTAAAACAAAGGACGGGAAAAGTGGACACCAATAGTCATGGAAAATTGAGAAAATTGTTCGCGGTCTTCGTGGCCGCGTCATTTCTAATCGCGCCTGTGGCGATGACCGGTGCAAGGTTCGGAGCCGCGACGGCATCGGCGCAGGAATATTACCCTGACGACCGTTATCAGGGTCCTCCTCCGGACCGGTATCCCGATCAAGGATATCCTCCTCCTGATCGCAACCAGGGATACCCTGACGACCGTTATGGGCCGCCGCCTCCCGACGACCGTTATGCAGGACCGGCATCTCCAGGCAGCGGCTATGCAGACTACCGCCTGTCCCCGCAACAGCTCGAAAACTTATTAGCGCCGGTCGCGTTGTATCCCGACCCGCTCCTGGCGCAGATCCTCCTCGCCGCGACCTTCGTCGATCAGGTGCGAGATGCAGCCGGCTGGATGCATCGCTATAACGATCCGTACGGCGTCGACTCTCAGCCCTGGGACGTGAGCGTCAAAGCGGTCGCGCACTACCCCTCCGTATTATTTATGCTGGCCGAACGCGTCGACTGGACCGTCGCGTTGGGCCAGGCCTATGTCGAACAGCCTGCCGATGTGACCGCGGCGATCCAGCATCTGCGCTGGATGGCCCATAACGCCGGCAATCTGGTCACTAACGACTATTGGGAAATCGTTCCCACGGGCGGATTCATCGAGATTCTCCCGATCCGTCCGCAGTACATCTATGTGCCGGTCTACGAGCCGGCGGTCGTTTTCGTCTCCCCCTTCACGTTCGTCTTCGGGCCGGCTTTCGCCATCGGTCCGTGGCTCAACTGCGACTGGGATTGGCGCGGCCATCGGATTTACTACCATGGTTGGCACGGCCCGCGCTGGGTCGAGCGCAGCCGACAGTTCGTGCGCATCAACAACGTGTACGTCAACGATAGATTCCGGACGGTGCGCGTCAATCGCGATATCGTGCGCCGGAGCGTCAACGTCCAGAATTTGAACCGCTTCACCAGCGTTCACCGCGACGCGAATTTCGCCAGCGTCGAGCGCCGGAACACCTTCCTGCGCGAGCGCGGCAACGCCGTCACGAGCGACTCGAACCGGCGCGGCCAAGACCGCAGCCGCGCCGAGAGTCTCCGCGGCCGTCAGGGCACCGAGACGTTCCGCGGCCGTCAGGGCGCAAACCAGCCGCCCACGCGCGATGAACGCGCCGCGCGCCTCCGTCAGGAGCGCCCGCAGAGTTTTCAGAACGGCCCCGGCCAGACGCGCGACGAGCGGCTCCGCAGCGGACCGGACGACCGCGCCGCGCGGCTAAACCAGGAGCGGCAGGCGCGGGCGCAGGAGAATTCCCGCCGCAACCGCGATGACCGCGGCGCGGCGATCGAAAACCGCTCGCAACCCCGCGACGGCCGAACGCAGACGTTCGATGACCGGGCGCAGCGGCTGCGGGAAGAAAATCGGAAACAGTTTCTGGAAAATCGACCGCCGCAGGGCTTGGAGAACCGCGACCCGCGTTCCCGCGGCGAGCGCCCGCAGGCGCTGGAGAACCGCAGCCGCGGCGGTTCGGAGAATAGATCGCGTTTCACGACTCCGCCGGGGCGGGAACAGCCGAATATCGAGCAGGCGCCCCGCGGCGAGCGGCGCGTGGATGCAGGCGCGGCGCGCGAGCGCGGCGAGACAGGCGGCAGCCGCGCGCCTCAAGCGCGCGGCAACGCCGATGCGCAGCGCACGGACCGCGCCGAGCGGCGGAACGAACACAGGATATAGCCGGAAGATTGCTCGGACCTTGCTAAAAGCTATTCCAATTCCGGTAACTCTTTTCCGCGTAGAGCTTCTCGATATCGACGGGGAGGTCGACGTCCCGGCTTTTTAAATATTGCGCGATCGGCCGCAGCGGCAATCCGACGGCGGCGAGATAGTCGCCCTCGATCGATTCAATCAGGGCGCGTCCGCGCCCCTGGATCGAATAGGCGGCCGCCTTGTCGAGCGATTCGCCGTACGAAAGATAATCGTCGATCTCTTCTTCCGAGTAAGCACCCATCCTGACCGCCACCTCTTCGACGACCCGCAATCCCGGCCCGCCTGCGCCATCGACGATCGCGACCGCCGTGTAAATCCTGTGCGATTTGCCGCCGAGGTCCAGGAGCATCCGCCGGGCATCGGAAATATTTTTGGGCTTGCCGAGTTTTTTTTCACCGACGCGGATCATCGTATCGCTGCCGATGACGACGGCGCCGGGATGAGCGATCGAGACGGACGCCGCTTTGCCGGCGGCGAAAGCGACGACCTCCCGGTCGATCGGTCTCCCCTCCGAAGGAATCTCGGTAAAATCGGGGTCGACGGTTTCGAAAGGCAGTCCGAGCAGAGCGAGGATTTCGCGGCGGCGCGGAGAAGTCGAGGCGAGAATCAGGCGCATCTACGAATCATTGAATTCCAGCTTCGATCCCGCGCGGTGGATCGGACGCCTGCAAGCTTGCGGCGAGGCCGGCGGCGTAACGGCTGAAGCATTCGACCACGTCGTCCACTCCGTTTACGTGCACGAGCCGCCCGCGAAGCTCCGCGATGCCGCGGGAGAACTTGCAGTACCATGCAAGGTGCTTGCGCATCGCCGGGAACGCCGCAGGTTCACGGCGCGCCGCGAAATGGCGGCAGTGCTCCAAGGCGACTCTAAAGCGTTCTTCGATGGGAACGAAGACGTCCTGAATCGACGCCGGGCCGTGCGCTCGGACGGCGCGTTTCAACTCGTCTTTGGCATGAAAGATCCAGGGATTGCCCTGCGCCGCGCGCCCAAGAAGCACGCCGTCGACGCGGCTTTCGCGCACGCGCCGATAGACATCCTCCATGCTGCGGAGATCGCCGTTGCCGAGAATGAGCGTATCGGTCCCCGACGCGACTTCGGCCGCGCACGCGATCGCCCCCCAGTCGGCGCTGCCGCTGTACTGCTGCTTCAACGTGCGGCCGTGAATGGAGATCGCGTCGGGCGCTTCCTCCAACAAGTTTCGAATCCAGTCTTCGACGACGATCTCTTCGTAGCCGATCCTTGTCTTGACCGAAACGGGAATTGCGCGGCGCACCGCAGGCGCTTCCACGCCGCTCCGCAAACGGTTCGCGCTTTCGATGGCCGCGATAAATTCGCCATCGATCCCGATGTCGGACAGCTTCTGCCCGTCGGTCCAGTCGCGAATACCCTGGCGCGCCGCGCGGATAATCGCGCGCGCCAGCGCAGGCGTGAGAATGAGACCCGCGCCGCTGCCTTTCGCAGCGACCTTCTTCGCCGGGCAGCCCATGTTGATGTCCAGGCCGTCGAATCCGAGCTCGCAGACGATGTGCGCGACTTTGTAGAAAGCCTCCGGCGTATGGCCGTAGACCTGCGCCGCGATCGGCCGCTCGATCTCGGAATAGGCAAAGTCTCTAAGCAGCGAGTGCGGCGCGAAAGCGGCGGCGTCGACGCTGACGAACTCCGTCAGGATCACGTCGGGACGGCCGTGCTTCGCGGCGATGAACCGGAACGACGCGTCGGTGACGCCGTCCATCGGCGAGAGGCCGATGATCGGCTTTTCGATGTTTTGCCAGAAAGACAAGTGCTTGGTGTCCTTAGAAGTAAAAAGTCGAGCGTTTTACCTTTTTACTTTTAACTTTTGCCTTTCTTTTATATCCGATTTTCAGGGACGTTTCACCTTCTCGATGAACCCGCTCTTCTTGATCTCGTCGAGGACGCTCGCATCGAGAAGCCTGAGCGACTCGGGCGTCTGCCCTTTCGCCTTGGGGTTGGTCTTCGCCACGTCGGCGATGACCATCTCGAGCCCTTTGCGGTCGGGCAGCGTAAGGATGTCGTCGCCGTGCTGGACGAGATAGTAATCGTAGCCGATCGCCGCCATCTCGTCCTCGTCGATGCGCAGATAGCGCTTGATCACCTGGATCGCCGCCGCCTTTTCGCGCTTGAGAACGTAGAGGCCCTCGATCACCGCCTTCATGAAATTGATCACCTTCGGGCGGTTGTCCGCGAGATAGCTGCGCCGCACCATGAAGCAGTTCTGCGGGAAAGGAATGCCGCTGTCGGCGAGATCGAAAATCTCGCGCATGCCGAATTTCTTGACCGCCATGCTGGCGTACGGCTCGCTGAAGACCGTGGCATGAACCGAGCCGCCGGAAAGCCCCGCCAGGCGGCTCGGATTGCCGCCGAGCTGCAGCATTGTCACCTGCTTGGCGCTGATCCCGAACTTCTCCAGCGCCGCGACCGCGGCGAAATCCGACGCAGAGCCGAAGCGGCTGATCGCGATCGCTTTTCCTTTCAAGTCCGCCGGCGCCTTGATCTCGGGGCGAACGATCAGCTTGAAGGGAAAAAAGTTGATGCCGCCGGCGATGATCGCGACGTCGCCGCCTTGAAGATTGGCAGTCACCGGCAGCGCCCCGGTGGTGAACAGCACCTGGATCTCGTTCGCTAAGAGCGTCTGCATGCCCAGCGTGCCGCTGTCGAGCGCGATGTACTCGACGTCGAGGCCGTATTTCTGAAAGACCTTCTGGTGATACGCGCCCGGCACGAGCGCGTTGATCGCCGTGCCGAAGCCGCCGGAAGCCGCGCGGATTTTATCCGCGGCAAGCAGCGGACGCGCGGCGAGAAGAACGAGCAAAACCGCGAGATGAACGGAACATCGTCGCGCGAAGCGTTTTTGTTTCATCGCTCACCTCGGCGGTTTTTATCCTTTGCCGTACAGCTCCTTTACGAATCCCGAGCTCTCCAGCTCTTTCAAAAAACGATTGTCGAAGAAATCCTTGGGATCTGCGGCCGTCGCCTTGGGATGATCGGTGAAAGTGAGCGCGGCGCGGATCGCCTCCTCGGTCACATACGGCACGCGCGGGAAAAGAGGCGCGAAGCCTTTGTACGCCTCGTCGATAATCTCGGCGTCCTTGGTCACGAGGTAGCGCGCGAGCACGCGACGGGAAGTCTCGGGCTGCTCGATCGCGACTTTCAAACCCGCGACGTAGCATTTGAGAAACGACTTGATGAGCTCGGGATTCTGCTTTATCAGTGCGCGCCGGACCGCGAGCCCGGTAAAGGGATAAGGGATTTTCAGCGCGCCGATATTGACCAGCTCCTTGAAGCCCAGCCGCCGCGCCATCAGCGTCGTCGGCGGCGAATGGACCGCCGCCGAGACGATTCCCTGGTTGAGCGCGGCGAGCGCGTCCTCCTGGCGCGAGAAGTAAAGGACCTTCACATCCTTTCCCTGGCTCATGTTGTGCCGCCGGAGCAGCGCGATCGAGGCGTGATCCGAAGACGCGCCCTTGGTGATCACGCCGAGGACCTTGCCGCGGAGATCTTCCACGGTTTTGATCTCGGGCCGCGCGTAGAGCGAGAAGGCGAAGGTGGGCACCGGCATGCCGACATAGACGATATCGGCGCCGGAGAGCATGGCGTTGACCGCGGCGCCGCCGGTGAGCGCCACGTCGATGTCGCCGGAGACGACGGTCTGCGTGAGGCGCGCGCCGCCGGGGATGAGCACCGGCCTCACCTCGACGCCGTAGCGCCGGTCGATGCCGATGTCGGGCATGAGCCAGAGCGGCGTCTGACCGCCGTTCAGCTGCGGATAGCCGGCACTGATGGAAACGGCTGCGGCGAACGCGAAACCCGGAGCCGACAGGAGCGCGGCGATGAGCGTCGCGGCGAGGCGCAAAAAACGGGTCGTCCGCGAGAGCATTTTCGACCGCGCCTTCTTACAACAAACTCTTGCCGCCGAAGCGGCTCTGCCACTGCGCAATGACCTCTTTGTTGTAGACATTATCGGGGACCTCGCCCTTGAGCGCGGTGATCACCGAGCGCGTGGCCCAGGCGACGCCGGGCTTCAAGCCGCTGCCGATATTGGACGAGACCATGTGCGGCGAGATCAGCACCTTGTCGCCCATTTTTCTGAGCGGGCTGTCGGGCGGCAGCGGCTCGTTCTCGAACACGTCGAGAGCCGCGCCGGCGATTTTATTCTGCTGGAGCGCCTCGCTGAGAGCCTTCTCGTCCACGCAGTAGCCGCGCGAAGTATTGACCAAGAGCGCGGTCGGCTTCATCAGCGCGAGCTCGCGGGTGCTGATCATGTGGCGCGTCTCCTTGGTGAGCACGACATGGAGCGTGACGATGTCCGCGCGCTTGAGCAGCGTCGGCAGATCGACGCGCTCGACGCCCAAGTCGGTGAATTTCGCTTCGGGAACGTAGGGATCGCAGGCGATGATCTTCATCTCCCACGGGCGCAATAGCTTGGCGATGCGGCTGCCGATGCGGCCGAGGCCGATGATGCCGAGCGTGATGCCGGGATAGCCGTCGCTCGCCCGCGAGCCGAAATAGATTCCCTGATAATCCAGGTTGCGCCACTTGGTGGGATTCTCCTTCAAATAGCGGTCGCGCTCGCGCACTTTTTTCGCCAGCGTCAGCATGTTGGTGATCGCGCCTTCGGCGACGCCGCCCCAGTTGGACTCCGTCGGGGAGTGCGTGACGAGGATGCCCAGCTCCGTCGCCGCGTCGACGTCCACGTCATCGACGCCGATCGTGTACTTCGCCACGATGCGGAGGTCCTTGGAGCTCTGCATGATCTTCTGCGTGATCGGCGTGCTGCGGATCGATGTCCCGACGAGCGCGTGGCTCCCCGCGCCGAGGTCCGCCATCTCCTGCTCGCTGTCGCCCTGGGGCGTGTCCCAGTTCGCCTTGCCCATCTTCAGCTCGCAACCCGCGGCTTCGAGCATCTTGTGGCTCTCGCCCGTCGGGTCGGCGGGCGCGAATACGAACACCTTCGCCTTTGCCATGCTGAGCTCCTTTCTTGAGGACGCAACTTTTGATTCACTGGGGAACATATAAGCCGCCGTCGCGTCAAGTCAATAGAGGCGATGCGCGCGCGATGCGTAAGTGTTCCGTCTCTTGCAGCGGCACCTTGCGGATGGTTACACTGTTGCGATGCGTTTTTTCCGCGATTTCGAGTTCGCCTGCGCGGCGGGCCTGATCCTCCTGGCGCTTCCGAGACCGGCCGCCGCCGAGCTGCCGGCCTCGGTCGTCGAGGGCGCTAAAAAAGAGGGCGAGGTCGTGCTTTACGGCACCTTCGCCGGACAGGCGACCCGAACGATCCGCGAGCTTTTCGAAAAAACCTACGGCGTTCGCGTGTCGATTCGGCGCGGCGATTCGGAAGATCTCTTGAACCGGCTCGCCAAAGCCAAAGGAAGCGACGCTCCCTTCGACGTCGCCGCCGGCAACGACGCCGCCATGGTGCCGCTCGAGGAAAAAGGACTGCTGGAACCCTTCGAGCCGCCGGCCGCGCGCAAGTTCCCGAAGCAGCTGGTGCCCGCAAACCGCGGACTGACGCCCTGGCGCGTATTCGCGTTCGGCCTCAACTATAATACGCAGCGTCTGACGGCGGCGCAGGCGCCGAAGCACTGGGAGGAGCTGCTCGATCCCAAATGGAAGCGCAAATTCCTCGTGCCGAACCCGGCGCTCCACGCCTCCACCCTGCAATTCATGCTCAATCTGGAGAAACTATTGGGACCCAAGTGGCTTTCCGTCGTTCAAGGCTGGGCCAAACAGCGGCCGCGCATCGCGCGCGATCCCGCGGAGGAGATCCCGACGCTCACTTCAGGGGAGATTCCGGTGGCGATCGGTTATATCAAGGACAAATTTCAATTCGCCGGTCCGATCGATTTCGTCAAGATGGACCGCTACCTCGTCACGGTCAGTTATATCGCCGTTTCGCGCGGAGCGCCGCACCCGAACGCCGCGCGGCTGTTC
>Ga0075435_100003671_pt1 | contig 10458 bp, 19 predicted proteins | sample RhiMethybrSRZTD4_FD_75302 | JGI IMG/M metagenome (GOLD analysis project Ga0075435, IMG submission 75302) | Populus rhizosphere microbial communities from Tennessee, USA - Rhizosphere MetaG P. TD hybrid SRZTD4 | ecosystem: Host-associated > Plants > Roots > Rhizosphere > Soil | place: USA... | reverse complement strand
GTTCGGTAGCTTCGTGGAGGTGTTCGCGGGCACCTTCCTCAACTACGGACCGAACACACAGGAGGACCTGCCGCGCCTGTCCGCGCAGATCGTGCCGCTAACGGGCAGCGAGCACGCCGTGGCCTCGGACGAGCTGTCCGCGAGCACGGACGTGTCGGTGAGCATCGGCTACGCCACGCCAGGAGCGCCGGCCGTGCTGTACGTGCCCGACTTCGCGCGGCGGGTCAAGGTGATCGCCGTCGACCCGAACACGCTCCGGCCGTTCGACTTCGGGCAGCCGCGTCTCAACCTGGAGTGGTTCGATGACCTGCCCTCGGGAAGTTCGAGCCCCGCGGACATCGACAACCAGGGATCGTCGATCAGCATCCCGCCCGCCTGGAACCTGGTGCCCGCTCGGGCGACCATGCTGCGCATCGGGACGCCAGGCCCCAACCTCGACTGTGGCGAGTCATTCACCGATCTGGTCGCGCTCGTCCACTGGAGGATCGCGCCATGACGTGCGCAGGCGGCGGCCCCCTGTCCGCGTCGTTCGGCGCGAGCGAGGTGACCTATTGGTCGTGGATCGCGGGAGCGACGACGGTCCCGCTCGCCGACGGCATCCCTGCCCCCACGACCGTTGGCACCGCGACTGCGCGAGCGCTCGCGGCGACGGACATCCTGACCGGGACGCGCCGGAGCGCGTACGTGAGCGCGGCGGCGATCAACTCGCTCCTGAGCTTCCGGTCCAACGTGTTTCACCTCCAGTCGGGGCTCGTGACACCGGGCGGCGGGCGGTTCAAGGGGGCGGGCTGGAAAACGCTCTGGCAAATGGCGATCAGTGACGCCGTACTGAACACCGAAGCCCAGATGTTCGTCGGCCTCCGCAACAGTACGGCGGCCCCCACGATCGTCAACCCGAACACCATCCAGGGGTACGGGTTCGGCCACGGGATCGGCGAGAACACGCTCAAGTTCTACTCGCGAGACGCGGCCGGAAATAGCGTGGTGGTCGACACCGGGCTACCGATCACGACAGGCGCTGACGCGTTCTGGCGCTGCGGGTTGCAGTGCGACCCCGGGCAGGGCGCGGCGGCGAACGCGGTGGTTCGGTGGATGGTGGAGCAGCTCAACACCGGGCTGCAAGCGTCCGGGGTCGTGCAGGGTGCGGGCTCGCTGTCGCCCCTCGCACAGCTCACTCCGAGCGGCCACCGCAACACCGGGACCGTGAACGCTGCCGCGGTCGCGCTTGACATGACGTGGTGGCGGTTCGAGACCCAGCTCTAAGGAGATCACATGGCGGATACCAGTGCACGGCCGGAAGATGGAGATCACATCGTAGATGTCAACGGTGTGGTCTGGCTGATCGAGAACGACACGGCGCGAGCGAACGCTCGCTGGCGTGCCACGGTGGACAGGGACTCCGTGCGCGCGTACGACACGCCGGACGAGGACCCCGTGGTGTTCCTCGACCAGTCGATCTTCGGACAGGGAGCAACCACAACCCGCGAGCTGACGGACAAGATCAACGAGTTCGCCCGCGGCAACGCGCAGAACATCATGTTGCGCGTGAGAGCGTCGCCGGATGCGAAGGGCGGCGGCATCGGCGCGGGGCTGTTCATCGCGCTCCTGGTCATCGCGGCGCTCGCCGAGTCGGGGAAGCGGCGGCGATGAACGCGCGCGACCTTCGCGGACTCGTCACTGTCGGAGGCGTGCTTATACTCCTCCGCATGCTGATGACCAAGACCGTCGACGCGAAGGCGTGGGGGGAAGGCTGGCACTTCCCTGTCCCCGATCTCAAGATGCCAGATGGCCGCCTGTATCGAGCGGAGGTGTCGCAGGAATTCAAGCCGATCACGCACGTGGGTACGGACATCATGTATCACCGACACGGATCGAGCGACATGCAGGCGGAGTGGCCGCAGGGTCTGCTCGATGCCGGAGGCGCGAAGGCTACGTCAACGTACTTCGCCCCGATCGGCACGCCGATACTCGCGGCACGCAACGCGCGGGTGTGGAGCGTCACAAAGCACGCGACGGGGTGGGCGGTCGTCCTCGATCACGGCAAGCCGTGGGCGACGCGGTACTTCCACCTCGCGACGGTGGAGGTGCCGCTCCACACCCGCGGCAAGCGCAACGATGGCGGCCCCGCCACGGTGGTGCTCGCGGGCGAAAAGATCGGAACGATGGGGCACAACCCGAACACGGACCCAGCGAAGGGCGTGGTCGATCACCAGCTCGTGAGGCATCTGCACTTCGAGGCCCTGTACAAGGGCGGGTCCAACGATGACGCGGTGGACCCGGAGCCTGTGATGCCGATGTGGGGGAGGTCGCAATGGACGCCGTAGTTGATCGCTTGCTCGCCAAGCTCCGCCAGCTCGCGCCCCACAAGGTGCGGGTGTATGACAACTCCGACGATCACAGGGACGTTGCCGTGCCGAACCGCCGCAAGCGGTGGACTCAGGTGATCGAAACCATCGAGGGGCGGCCGTGGGTCAAGTGCGAGCTGCTCGACAAGTCGGGCGCGATCCTCGGCTACGTGGAAAACGACGGGGCCGCCAGCGACATGGAAGAGCTGGGCGGCGGAGGGCCCGGGGGCTCCGTGCAGCAGCGGTGGTTCCTGGAGATGATGATCAAGGCGCAGACCGTCGCGCTCACGTACCGCGACAAGGAGCACGCCGCGCTCCTGGAGGGGATGCGCGAGATGATGGCGGTGCAGACCCAGAGCATCCGCGAGTTGATCGCGCTCTTCAGCATCCAGCGTGACGTGGCGTCCGACATCGCGGCGATGAAGGCAGCGGCGGAGGCGGGCAGCGACATGGATCAGATCATCAAACTGATCGAAGCATCGCCGCAGCTCATGCAGAGCGTAGGGCCGCTGCTCCAGCTGCTGTTCCGTAGAGCTCTACCGGGGCCCAAGGCGGCGAAGGGCGCACCCGCGACCCCGCCGAACGGAGCGAAGTCGTGAGCGTCGCGATCTGTATCATCCTGTCACTCGCGGGTGACTGGATGCGCGGTCGCGACCGCATCCCGCGGGGGCGTGTCGTGCGCATCGAGCATCGTCGATCGCCGGAGCAGACGGACGGATGGGCGTGCGATGTGGAGGGTGGATGCTGAACGCGCCGATCAAAGCGTGCGAGTATTGGGTGATGCGCGTGCTCGCCCCGCGCTACGCGGTGGAGAGCTGGAAGCAACGCGCGGAACCTGACAAGGTAGCGGGCCTCCAAGCTCGGATCGATAGCGGTGAGCTGTGCTACTGCGGTGGCGAGCTGTGCGAACCGGTCGAGATGTTCGATAACCAGGAGGACGCAACGATCCGTGCGGCGAAGGAGCACAAGCGCACGGGGAACGTCCACAAGGTTGTGCTCAATGCGGAGCTGTAGATGGGTGCGTTGATCGATTTCCTGAAAACGAGTTTCCCGGTGTGGGGTCCCACGGTGGCGGGTTTCATGGGATGGCTTGCGCGCCGTTGGTGGAGCGACCGCGCATGGTGGGAGATGGTTCGCAAGCTGGCCTATGCGATCCTGGCCGATCCGTCGCAGACGGATGACGCGAAGCAAGCGGTCGCGAAAGCGCTCCTGCAAGCTCAGGTTGATCGCGTAGCGGCGGAGGCGGCGAAGGTGCAGGACAAGTTCCTGCTGAACGGGAGTAACCGGGTCCCGAAGGTGCCACCCCTGGATATCGACCTGGAGAAGGTCGAATAAGATCGAGATCTCAAGCACTTACACGATCGATCGAAAAACCTGTTGACCGAAGGGGCCCCGGGGCTTACGCTCTTGGGGCCCCGATCGTTTTGGGGTTCAACAGGAGCAAGGCACATGAGCAAGACCAAGAGCAGCAAGGGCAAGAGCAAGGCGAAGGCGAGCGCGACCCCGGGGCACTACACGGAGAAGGGCACGCGCAAGTTCCAGGCGAACGGACCGATCGAGTGGTCCAAGGTGTTCACGAAGGCGGCCGGCAAGGAGCACCCGGAGGGGTTCGGCATCCGGGCGGCGATGGCCTACGCGGTGGCCCACGAGGCGAAGTTCCTGGCGTGGGTCAAGGCGGAGGCGGAGGCGGCGGCGAAGGCGGCCGCGAAGCCCGCGGCGGAGGGCAAGTAACATGGGGGTGCCCGGACCGATGGAGCGTGGGGAGACCTACGCAGAGATGATCTTGGAGGGCAAGCTCCTGCCGAGTCAGGAGTTGATGCGCATGATGCACGCCACGGTGACAGTGGAGCGTGCGCGCCAGGAGCTGGGGGCACCGCCGCCGCCCCCCGCGCTCGTGGGGCAGCTGGAACACGAGCTGGAGCAGTGGAAGGCGATGGTCGAGGCGACGATCACGAAGGACATGGAGGTGCTCAAGAGCTGGCTTGCCATGGCATGGTACTGCGGTCATCAGGCGGCGATGGAAGAGCGGCACAGCCGCACGAAGGGAGGTAGGAAGTGAAGGACAAGAGCAAGGACCTGACGCCCGCGGAGGTGCTCCACCGCGAGGGGTCGATCGCGCTCACTGCACTGTTGCAGCGGGTGCCGGGGCAAGCGGACGCGGCGACCGTGGCGATCGCCGTAGCGCTCATGGCGTGCAAGCGTGCCGGCCTGCGATGGCAGGACATCTACACGCTCATGCACGACGCGTGGAAGCGCGGGGGCGGGTCGTGATGTGGTCGATCGAGGTGTCGGACGCGAACGGTAACCGGATGGAGATCGCGTTCGACTCGGACAAGCGCATGGCCTACATCGTGATGCACCGCGAGCGCGGAGCGCACTGCGATGGGTGCCCCGGCGTGGCGGGCAACCCCTGCCCGGGGCTCGTGCGCATCGAGGCCCCCATCGGTCAGGAGTCGTTCCGGTCGATCGCCAGGGTGCTGGCGGGGTGGCCGCTGTGAGCGAGCTGCCGCGGTGGTTCGTGATGGATGACCAGTCGCCCGAGGCGCTGCGCGGCGCGCGCAAGCGCGGGCTGGTCATCCGTAGCGAGCGCCCGTATGCCATCGCGCTGGGGCTCAACCTGGTTGACGCCCTGGAGGCGCGTGCCCAGCTCGACGCGTGCATCGCACAGCTCACGGCTGCGCTCGATGTGAAGGCGCCCCCTGACCGCACGGGGTCCGGCGACTGACGCAGCTCGCGCGAGCTGGGCGCTCTTGGTCGCACCTTGACGCGATCGATCGAGCGCCGGCTCTGAGGGGTGCCCGGCCCCTCCCCTGCGGACCGGAAGGGGTTGGCGGTGGCCTCAGGGCTCCGGATCCGGACGGCGGGCAGGGGTGCCCGGCCCCTCCCCCGCGGCCGGCCTGGGGAGGCTAGCGGCTCGGGCGAGGCCCCGGAGGCCCGGGGCGAGGGGTCTGGACCCCTGTACGCTCGCTCAGGCTTGCGCGGGAGTCAAGGGGGGGTGTAAGAGGGGGGCTGCCCTGGGAGTGCAACCCAGGGCAGCTAATCGCGTCTGGTGAGGAGTCCGCGATTCGTAATCTACACTACAACGATGCCCTAGTACCCGTCAAGCGGCGGAGCGCTTCCCGTAGTGTCCAAGACCTGGGAACGACTGCCAAGCTCCCGGGACCACTCCGGAATCCGGAGTGGTCCCGAGATCTCGACTATGTCTGGCGCCTGCGGACGGCGCCCGAGCTGGCGCGGCTCGACGCCCGCGCGAAGGTGCAGCGCCGCGCGGAGCGGCGCGCCGACTCGGCCACCGATCGCGTGACCTTCGCGAGGTCGGCCGAGTGGCACGAACATCGCGCCCAGGCGCTCGCGATGCCGCGATCGGCACTGGTCGCGACATGCGGGAAGCGGTGGCGCAAGGTCGCGTGCGCGTGCGGCACCACGGAGGTCCCGGTCGGGTGCGATCAGACGCAGCTGTGCGAGGGGTGTCGGAAGCAACACTGGCGTCGGTGGCGCAAGCGAATCACACGCTCGTTCGATGCGCACCTCAGGGCCGCACGAGCGGGTTGGTCTCGACACCGCCGCGGCATGATGCCTGGAATCTACCTGATCACGTTCACGATGCCGCACAGCGGTGACATCGCATCCGATCGGAAGAGCATGGGGGTAGCGTGGCGCGAGTTGACCAAGGCGGCGAGCGCCGGGCGGTGGTGGGGGACGTACGCGCTCGCCTGGGAGGTCACGCCCGGGACAGCAGGGGACGGGCATGTGCACATGCACGTAGCCGTGATCTCCTCGTGGGTACCGTATCGGGAGCTCCGCGACGCATGGGAGCGTGTGATGCCCGGAGCAAACAAGAGATCGTCGGTAGACGTGCAGGCGCCGTGGCGATCGAAAAAGGAAGCGCAAGGGGTAGCGGATTACCTCTCAAAGTACGTCACGAAAGGGGTGGATCCCGCTGTTTTCACGGGGCAAAAGGCTGGTGAGCTGCTGGTTGCGTTCCGCGGTCTACGCAAGGTGAGCACGTCGCTGCACTTCTGGCGGCCGATCAGGGACCGGGAGGTGCGCTGCACGAAGTGCGGCGAGCGGCACGTAGCGCTCGGAGCGCCCCAGGGGCTCGCGTCCGTCGCGCCGGGGGTCCAGCTGTACCCGCGGGGGTGGTGGGCGGTAGGTCGTCGTCGGGATGAACAGTGCCTGTTGCTCGATGACAGTGCGTGATGCTACAGGTTGAGGTGCCTGGGGAGAGCAAGGAGCTATCCCCATGTCCGATCACGCGCCGTTCTGTCAGTGTGGAGCCTGTCAGCAGCAGAGGCTGACAGCGGGCGTTCAGCCGCTCCACGATCCACAGCCGACGGACGAACCGCCGCGCACCTCGCGCAAGACCAAGACCCGCAAGCGGAGTCGGTGACACGTGGCGCCGATCCCGGAGGGATTGGTCGGCTGCGTCGTGATAGGCACCGCCACGAAGGCGGCCGGCTGCATCAATGTCGTGGTCCTGCGCGATCGGCGTAAGCGCAAGCTCGTGCTGTGGTGGAAGCGCAACGCGACTACCTCAGGCATCGGCGAGTGGTGCCTCGAACCGTACGAGAAGGCGGACATAGATCATGGCTGAACGATTCAAGCTCCCGCCGTTCATCACGGCCAGCAGCTGGAACACGGTGGGAACCGCGCTCTGGAACGATCTGCGTCAGAAGCGCGGCACGTCAGAGAACATGATGGGTCAGGTCGCGTACAAGATGACGAACCGCGAGGCGGTCGCGCTGATCAACGGAGTGCGAGCGCTGGCGCCGATCCTGGAGCACGGCTTCCCGCTGTGGTACCAGTTCGCCGCGGTCGCGTACGGATGGACCCCCGGATCGGACAAGCTCGATGCAACGCAGAAGCAAGCGGACGAGCTGTACGATCCCGATGCGGGCGTGGAGCTGCAACGCGCTGTGAACAACGCGCTGATCGATCTCCGCGATCACCACCCCGACGTCCCGCCGCGTCTCGAACTGGAGGCGGACATGTTCGACGAGCCGATCTTCCAGGGGGAGGTAGCGCGAGCTCTACACGCGGACGGCGTGCGGCCGCAGTTCGAGATCCCGCTGCCCGTGTGCCGCGACAAGAAAACGGGCAAGCTCAGAGTCCCCAAACCTCCATGTAACAAGGACGGAAAGGGGCCGATCGAGCCGGTCACCGGGCGGCGCATGCCCTGCGACAAGCCAGGCGACTGCACCACCACGACGGTCGATCCGATCTCGGACATCGTAAAGGGCATAGGCAAGTTTGCTGCGCCGTTCGCGCTCATTGTGATCGCGGCGGCACTGTTCGCAACACCGCGCCGTGGTCGGCGCACGAGGAGATAACTGATCATGGCAAAGAGGTCTCGTAACTCGAAGGGTCGTTTCGTGAAGGGTGGTAGCAGCACGCGCCGCCGCCGCCGCTCCGGCGCGATGGTGCTGAGCCGGCCGAGTCGCCCGGTCGTCGTGACGCGCTACCGCACGAAGCATGTGAAGCATCGCCGGCGCTCGCGGCGCGGCGGAGCGAGCGGTGGCGTGAGCATGGGCAAGCTCGCGATCACCGGGCTCGCGCTGGGCGCGGTGTTCGGAGAGAACAGCTCGATCGCGCCCGCCCAGGCAAAGGCGGTGGTGCAGAAGATCCCGGGGTCCAAGACCTTCGGGAACACGGCGATCGCGGGCATGGCGCTCGGTGCTGTGCATCACTTCACGCACTTCGGCGGGCGGTTCCGGCCCTGGATGAAGGCGGCGGGCCTCGTCGGCCTGGCGCTCGCCGCGGTCAAGCTCGGTACGGATAACACCTCCTTCAAGTTCGTGGGCGAGGGGGACGACGACGGCGATCTGATGGACGTCGAGTGACGTCCGGGGTGCACGGTCCCCGGAGGCTCCGGGGCGAGGGATCTGGATAGAACAACCAAGGAGATACAGACATGAGTCTGCTGATCGGTGATGCGGAATTGATCGATGACCTGGCCGACGTCGGGGCCCTGCCCCGCCGCCGCCAGATGTACCACGCACCGCAGCGTCCGGGCACCTACGGGTACCCGGCGCGGCGGATCATCCCCCAGGTCCCGGGTGCGCCGGCCGTGGGCATCCGTCTCCAGCCCCTCGGCTTGAGCACGGTCGCCTTCACGGCGTCCTCGGGCACGGCGCTCAACGCGACGACGCGCCCGCAGCGGCCGTTCAAGGGCAAGCGGCTCGTGTGCGACATCGCGCGCACCGGGACGAGCGCGACGGGACTCGTGACGATCACGGGCCTGTTCGTGGGCACGAACAACCAGTTCGTGTCGAGCGACCCGATCGGCGCGGGGGCCTTCGCGGCCACGGCGTTCGACGTCAACCTGGAGCTGGCCGCGTGCACCACGGCGCTCGATGTTCGCGTCTCGTACGCGATCAGCGCGGCGCCGACCATGACGGACCGCGTGGACATCGCGTCCACGATCTTCGGCGAGTCGGTGGGCTAACCCCATGCCGCTCACGGTACAGATGAGGGTGCCCGCCGACATCGGGGCGATCGAGGCAGCAGTGGAGGGGCTGACGGCTCTCAACTACGCGCTGATGCACACCGCGCGCCTCGGTGGCGGAGGGTTCCCCTCTCTGTACCGTAGCGGCGTGGTCTACCGTCGTGAACAGCCGGGACGCGAGGAGTGGCAAACCGCCATCGATCTCCTCAAGGCGCGCTCCGGCGACTGTGAAGATCTCGCCGCGTACCGAGCTGCGGAGCTGCGCACCCTGGGCGAACCGGCAACGGTGGCCATCAAGCGCACGAACCGGGGCTCGTATCACGCGGTGGTGAGGCGTGCCGATGGCACGATCGAAGACCCAAGTCGCATACTGATCGCACTCGAACAGGGTGCATCCATCCTGAGGTGACACAATGAAGAAGCCACGTATCCGGCTCGTTGATCGAGGAGGGGGCTGCCACCTCGGTGAGATCGAGGTCCCCATGCACGCGGGCAGCATCCGCGTTCAGGCGCTGGGGTGGAACCCCATGTCCGCGCTCAAGCGGGCCGCGTCGTCCATCATGCAGATCGCGAACGATCCCGCGATCGCCGCGTTCCTGCCGCCGCAAGTGATGGCGGCGGCGAAGGTCGCCCGCGCGCTCTCCAAGATGGGGCCGGACGGGCTCAAGACCGTTGCGATCGAGGCGGAGTCACCAGCGACCCGCAAGCTCGCTATCAAGCTCTTCAAGGCTCTCAAGGAGGAGCAAAAGAAGAGCGATCAGCCGGCGGAGGTGTCGGGGTCGCGCGAGCATCGCCGCGGGCGCACGGGGCTGTTCTCGCGCAAGCGCAAGCCAGTGCGCCGCGGGGAGGTCGTGCAGGTCGGTCCGACGTCCCGCAGCTCGTCCGAGCACAGCGACCCCGCCGCGGAGGGGTTCGTGCTCGTCAACGGGCACTGGGAGCGCCCCAGGGCCGCGGAGCTGCCGCCGCCGCCGATGGACCCCTACGGGCAGCCGGCGCAACCGGGCGCTCCTGGCGGCGCTCCGAGCGTGCCCGGGATGAACCCCATGGACCCGCTCGACGCGGCGGCGATGGAGGCGTGGGGGCCGGAGGCGTTCGAGCGTGAGAAGGAGCTGGAGGAGATGGCGCCGCAGCACGAAGCGGACGAGTACTTCCAAGCCTACGAGGCGGAACACTACGGTGACAGCGCCGACGAGCTGCTCCAGTACCAAGAGGAGACGATCGAATGACCCGGACGATGGACCCACACGCCCTGGCGAAGTCGCGCGTCGCGGAGTCGGTCGTGGTCCAGGAGGGATCGCGACGCGAGACGTCGCTTGCTCGCGTCACGGTCCCGGTGGGAGACGCGCGCGGCTGGAAGGTCACGCTCTCGCGTGCGGAGCGCAAGGACGGCAACGCGATGCTCAACGCGAGCGCCGATAGCCCGCTCTTCGTGTCGCAGTCGTACGCCTACCTCCTGGGCGTCCAGAACAACCCGACGCAAGATCCGCCGCGCCGCTCGAATCGCGTGGGAGTCGGCGGAACCGGAGCGGGTCCGGTGGACTGCGATCCGCCGTTCGTCGAGCTGGCATGGGGCACGGGCGAGGCGAACGCAAACCGACTGATCGCGCACTGGCCGATGACCGGCGCGACTCTCACCGTGTTCGGTAGCTTCGTGGAGGTGTTCGCGGG
>Ga0075435_100003670_pt1 | contig 10461 bp, 13 predicted proteins | sample RhiMethybrSRZTD4_FD_75302 | JGI IMG/M metagenome (GOLD analysis project Ga0075435, IMG submission 75302) | Populus rhizosphere microbial communities from Tennessee, USA - Rhizosphere MetaG P. TD hybrid SRZTD4 | ecosystem: Host-associated > Plants > Roots > Rhizosphere > Soil | place: USA... | reverse complement strand
GACGATCCCGTCGCCGCGCACGTCGTCGGAACCGGAGTCCGCCAGAAAGATGGCCCCGCGCTCGGCCCGTCGGTGCGGGACGCGAACCGGAACCAACGGGAGCGACTCGAGGGAGCCGCAAGGATCGTCGACGAAGCCCGTGATCACAGATGCCGCGTTCATCGCACGCCTCATTTCGTGATCGTCATACCGGAGAGCTCATGACCGGTGGTCCCGGCTCTCTCCAGCTATCGACGCTTAAATATGGCGGCGCGCGTCGCCAAGATCTTGGACGTCCCTGCTGCCGCCAGAATGTTCTTGCCGGAATTCCGGCACCGGAATTCCGGCACCCTGGAGCGGCCATCTCGTCAGCGATGCGCGATCGCGAGCCGCATGTGGTACTTGCAGCCTGCCATGACGACATCGAACGCGCACCGCATTGCGGCCTTCGTTATGCCTCGGGCGTAAGATGACGGGTTGACGAGCAAAGCCTGCCTGATGCCGCTCGACACCGCACTCCGTCCTCGAGCAGGATCGTCCCACGTCGGCCGTCGTCCGCTCGTCGTCGAAGACGCAGCCGGCCGCGACGATGGCGCCTTCGAGATGACTCCGTCATGGCGCCGATGCATCACCGAACATCATCTCGATGCGAATCTCGCGTCGGCGCCGAACATCCTCACCGAGCGCGAGCTCGCGGACCGTCGCGAGGTCTTCGACACGATCCTCCCGCTCGCACACGAGGAGATCGATCGTCTCTATGCCATCGTGCGGCAGCTAGGCTACGTCGTCCTGCTCTGCAACAGCGAGGGGATCGCTCTCCACCATCGGGGCAACCAGGCGATGGCGGACCAGTTCAAGTACTGGGGCGTGTGGCTTGGCGGGGTCTGGTCAGAGCAGATCGAAGGCACGAACGGTATCGGCACGTGCATCGTCGAACAGCGCCCGATCAGCGTTCATCGCGACCAGCACTTCAGGTCGCGACATGCCGGACTGAGCTGCGCCGGCGCGCCCGTGTTCGACGCCACCGCTCGACTCGTAGCGGTGTTGGACTGTTCATCGATAGCTCCTGAGGTATCAGATCATGCTCACGCCCTGACGCTCGCGGCGACGATCACAGCGGCCCGTGAAATCGAAGAACGGCTCTTTCGCGACGCCTTTCATCGGGGATGGATAGTCGCCGCGGTTTCACGCGACGACAGTGCGTCCGCGCTGCTCGTTGCGCTCGATGACGATCGACGCATCATCGGCGCTGATCGCGTCGCACGCTCGGTGCTCGGCCTGAATGACGATGATGTGTCGCGTCGAGTGGCCTTCGAAACGCTGTTCGACGGAAAGGTGCCGCTGCCGCGCGGTCACGAAGATGATGTTCCCGTGTATCTGACGCGTGGCGACGGCGCTTCGACGTGGCATGCGTTGGTTACGGCTCCCGACAGCACCGTGCGACGAAGTGGCGCGTCGTTACACGCGCGGCCGCGTATTGCGCTGCTGTACGACTTGCCGCAGCCGACGGCAGCGACGCGCAACCGCGGCGGCCTGCCGCCGGCGCTCACGCGACGGGTTCGCGAGTACGTCGATTCGCATCTTGACGAGAGCATCGGACTCGAGGTCCTGGCTGGGACCGCCGGCCTGTCGGTCCATCATTTTGCGCGAGCCTTTCGCCAGTCGGTCGGCGAGCCGCCGCACAGCTACATCCTCAGGCGGCGCATCGACCGCGCGCGGGAGATGCTCAGAAAGACGGATCGACCGTTATCGGAAATCGCACTCGCCGTCGGGTTCTCCGATCACAGTCATTTCGCCAGACACTTTCGCCGGCTCGTCGGCATCACGCCGAGCGCCGCACGCTGGAGCGAACGGTAGTCCTCTCGCGCACGAAGGACGAGCGTCCTCTCAGTCACTCTCGCCGATTCGTGGTGAACCGCAGCAGGAAGAGGAAGAGGTTCCTGACAGGGACGCCGTCGCCGGGGCGAGTCGTTTGTGTGACTTAAGCCCGTCAGCCCGCCGCCACCGGTTGCGCGAGCACGGGCGCCGGTGGCTGCGTGTCTGGCGGGCGCGGAATCCCAGCCGCCGCGTAAATCTCAGGCTCGTCGAGGCTCTCGTGGACGAGGAGCTGAGCGACGATCGCATCGAGCCTGCTGCGATTCTCTCTGATCAGCCGCCGCGCTTCCCCGTAACACTCGTCGGTGATGCGCCGAACCTCTTCGTCCACGGCGTCGAGGAGGCCTTCAGAGATTCCGGCCAGACGGGGATCGCCCTCCGCCGGCAGCACGGAAAGCGTCCCGATGCGCTCGGACATCCCCCATCGACCGACCATCGAACGAGCAATGCGCGTCACCATCTCGAGATCGCTCTCGGCTCCGGTTGTCACGATGTCGAAGACTTCCTGCTCTGCGGCCATGCCTCCGAGCGCACCAACGATCCGGCCGCGAAGGTAGTTGGCATCGTAGCCGTAGCGATCGGATTCCGGTGTGGACAACGTGACGCCCAACGCACGGCCGCGTGGAATGATCGAGACCTTGCGCACCGGATCGGCGCCGGGCTGCAACATGCCGATCAGCGCGTGACCGGCTTCGTGGTACGCCGTGCGGCGCCGCTGCGCTTCGGGAATCACCACGTGCCGCGCGGTGCCGAGTTGGACCTTTTCGAGCGCATCCGTCAGATCGCGCTGATGCACGACGTCCTGACTGCGGCGCGCCGCCAGAAGCGCGGCCTCGTTGACGAGGTTCGCGAGGTCGGCGCCAGTCATGCCGGGAGTCGATGCCGCCAGCCGATCGAGATCGACATCCGGTGCAAGAGGAACCTTCCGCGTATGGACTTTCAGGATCTCGACGCGACCCTGGCGATCGGGTGCGTGGACCACGATCTGGCGATCGAACCGTCCCGGTCGCAACAGCGCCGGGTCGAGGACGTCCGGCCGGTTGGTGGCGGCCAGGACGACCACGCCCTCCTGGCCCGAGAAGCCGTCCATCTCGGTGAGGATCTGATTCAGAGTCTGTTCGCGCTCGTCGTGCCCGCCGAACGATTGAGCAGCTCCGCGCGTCCGGCCGATCGTGTCGATTTCGTCGATGAAGATGATCGCGGGCGCGACCTTCCGCGCCTCCGCGAAGAGCTCGCGGACGCGGCTGGCGCCGACGCCGACGATCATCTCGATGAACTCCGACGCGCTCGCGCTGAAGAAGGGGACCTTCGCTTCGCCCGCGGTGGCCCGGGCGAGCAGGGTCTTGCCGGTTCCCGGAGCCCCAACCAGTAGCACACCCTTCGGAGCGCGGGCTCCCAGACGGCGATACTTTTCGGGATCTTTCAGGAAGTCGACGACCTCGTTGATCTCCGCCTCCACCTCGTCGATGCCGGCGACGTCGGCGAACGTGACGCGGACCGACTCGGGATCGACGCGATTCTGCCGGTTGCCCCTCAGCAGTCCACCCAACGCGCCCTGCTGGCGCCTGAACATCCAGACGTAGAAGGCCACGAGCAGGAGAATCGGGCCGAACGAGATGAGCAGGTTGGTGAAGAAGCCACGCTGCTGGACCAGCGGTGTCGCACGAACGGTGGCGCCGCCGTTCGTCAACTCCGCCAGCAGATCGTCGCTCGCGAACGTCGGCCGCTCGGTCGTGAACTGTTGATAGGTGCGATTCTGCTGGCCGGGCAGTGGCGCGGCTTTCTTCAGCTGCCCTTCGATTGAGTCACCGCGGGCAAACAGCTCCTGCACGTTCTTGTCGGCAACCTGACGCTTGAACTCCGTGTACGGCACGGGCTGCGGTCCCGACATTCGATCCTGGAGCGTCAGCACGCCAAACAGCAGAAGGTATCCGACGACCCAGACCGCCGCGGTGACCCACCGCGGCCTCGGCTTGGACGGTTCGCCCTTCGGAAGACCTTCCGTGCGCCACGGTCGTTGCGGTGGATGCCGGGCGGGCGAGTTGGATGGTGGATCTTCGCGCGCCGGGCTCGGAGGCGGTTGCGGGTCTTGCGGGGTCACACCTGCCCCTTTCTCTTCACTATTCTCGCCGATTCCCGGTGAACCGCAGCAGGAAGAGAAAGAGGTTCGTAAAATCGAGGTAGAGCGCCAGCGCGCCAACGATCGCGTACGCCGAGGCCTGGCCTGCAGACGTCTGCAAAGCCATGAGCCTCAGGCGCTGCGCGTCGTAGGGTCTCATCTCAACACCCCGGCCATCTGTCGGCACGATTCCGCGCAGCGGCGGCATTCCTCCGCGCATCGGCGCATCACGTCGTCGTCCGGAAATTCTTCGCAGCTCGCCGCACACGCATCACAGATGTCGGCGCAGACCTCACAGATGCGTCGATGGAACGTCGAATCCCGCAGCATGAACGTGGCGCTGGTTGCGCACATATCGACGCAATCGAGCAGCGCCGTGATGTGAGCCTCCTCGGCGTGGCTTCCGCCACGGTGGAGACAGTGCACGATCGCCCGCACGCAGACGTCGCGACAGCTCTCGCATTCGTCGATGGCGCGCTGCATCATCTCGTCACTTCGGGATTCAGACATCATCTCGTCAACCTCGAAGCAGAACACTTCTCGCCGCGCGGGAAGAGTTCTGCTCGTACCTTCTCACTGATCGTCGCTCGATTTGGTCGTGTAGCGCGCAAGCGTGTTTGGAAAGGATTTCAGGCCCTCGGATGGACTCGCAGTCGCGACCGGGTCGCTGAGCAGCTCGCCAGCGGTGTGATTGTAGACGGCCAGGTTCAGATCGTCTTCGGGCCGAAGGACAACGCCTTTCACGTTGACGCCGGCAAAGAGTCCCCGGCTGCGCGAGTAGGACAGGATCGCCGCGTGCATCAGCGCGTCGGTTCCCGCGCCGGCGTTGCGGCCCACCGGCCCCGCGGCGACCGCGGCTTCGCCGCCGAGCTCGAACTTGTCCTTCATCAAGCCTTCCACGCTCTCGTCGTTCATGAGCAGCAGGAAGTAATCCGTCGACGACGCACCGATTTGCGCGCCGAAGCTGCCGCCCCCTCCGCGAATGAACACCGGATTGCCCCATCCGGCGGCGGTCTGTCGGCTGACGACGCCGCGTCCGCCTTCGCCGCCGACGGTGACGGCCACCTTGATCACGTGTGGAAATACGGCGACGGCTTTCGCACGCGACAGCAGTTCGCGCGGGATGGCCTTGTCCGGCACCTGCATGATTTCGTCGAACGCCTTTGCGGCCTTGGTGGACTGCTCGGCCGCTTCCTTGACCTTCTTCTCCCGCGACTCGTCGGAACGCGCGGCGGGCGTGCGCGTCGCCGCGACGACGACCGCGAGGGCGGCCACGGCGACGAGGATGCTCCGTTTTGCTGGCTTCATAACAGACTTCTCCATTTCTACGCGTACGACGGCGACAGCTTCTTCACCGCCGCGGCAAACATCAGCAGCGCCCATCCGTACAGAATCAGATCGAGGCCGACCGCGAAGCCGATGAACCACTGCCCGGACGCCGGCCACTGCATGGCGAGCATCACCCCGAGCGCCACCGAGATCAGCCCTGACGCCACGCTCCATCCCCAACCCGGGAATTGCAGGACGCTCGATCCGATCGTCCTGAACCCGCCCGCGACGACGAAATAGAAGCTCAGGAGCAGCGTCAGCGCCTGCGCCCCCGAATTTGGATAGATCACCATCAACGTTCCCACGGTGGCGCGGATGATCCCGTCGAGCAGATAGAGAAAGAACCCGCTCCAGGTGCGGACCTGAAACGCGTGCACGATCTGCAACGCGCCGGCGAACATCAGCAGCCAGCCGAACAGGACCACCGAGGCGATTGTCGCGGTGCCGTTGTAAATCACGGCCGCTACTCCCAGCACCAACGACGTGATGCCGGCGAAGATGACCCATCCGCGGTAGCTCCTGGCGCTGTCGCCGTCCGTCTCGAATACCGCGGTCATTGTCTGTGATGGCATGACAGTCTCCTGGCTGTCTAGGCAGCCTTGAACTTCGCTTCGATCGCCTGCATCGACTTCTCGAGGTCCGCGACGCGGGACTCGATGTCGGCCTTTGCCTGCTCGTACGTGGTCTCACCCGACTTCTTGAGCTCGCTCAGCTTCCGATCGATCGCTTGTTTCTTCACGACGAGATCTGCGATCGACTTGATCTCGGCAATCGCCTTGGCCGCTTCGGCCTTGGCCTTCAGCGCGTCCAGCTTCGCCTGGACGGTCTTGACCTGGGACTCGATCTTGTCGTGGACGGCCTGCTTCGCGACATTCGTTGGGGTGCTCATGATTGCGCTCCTCTCTTTGAAATGATGGCGACGTTGCGTGTCAGACGGACGAGTGATCCCGCAGGTAGTCGATCACCCAATCGAAGTCCAGCTGTCGAAGCTGATCGAGAACCTCCGACGCACGATACTTGTCGTCCTTGAACCCCACTACTACTAACTCAGACATGATTCCCTCCTGTCATCCCCCTCTGCAGCTTGTGCAGCTTCTCGTTCAATGAATCGAGCCGGGCTTGCAGCTTTGCCCGGCGGTCGGCGCGACTCGCCGCGTGTTGCGCTCTGGTTCGCGCGATGTGCGCGCGAATCGCGGCGGCCTCGGCTTCGTACTCTCTGTCCAAGACATCTGACACGGCACGACGGAAGACCACTCCGCCGAGCGCCTTCATGCGTATGTCCACAGGTTCGATCGACTCTTCGTCGATCTCGGCGACCACTGCCGTCTTGCCAGGCTCGAGCGCCTTGACGACGTCGCCGACGAAATCACGACCGACCCGGCTTCTCGCGAAATCTGCGGTCGCGCCAGCGGCGAAGCCGACCGCCGCGCCCACGGCGAGTCCCGCGGGACCACCGAGCATCCCAATGAGCGTGCCGACGGCCGTTGCACCCATCGCCCCATCGGCAACCGCGTAATCGGTCTTGGTCGCCGTCGTCTCGCCATTGCGGTCCTTGGTGACGAGCGCGGTGGCGTACACGGCGATGACGCCGTCCAGATCAAGCTCTCCGAGAGCCTCCGACGCTTCGTGCGCTTTCTCCTCCGTGTCGAAAACCGCGACCACCAGGCGTTCCATCTCGTTGTTCCCTTCCCGTCGATTCACGCGCCGCTGCTGAATCCTGCTGTCGTGCACGGCAGGTGCCACGGATGTGTGGTCGAAACGTGCGATGAATCGGCGGAACGTGAAAGCAGACGCAGGCATCGCTGCCAGCGGGCCAGCGATTGCCAACCCGCTGGCAATGGCACGAACGTCAGCGAGTGCAACTGGGCGCGGCCTGTTCGACGGTTCGCCTGATGGAGGCGAGCGCACTCTCGAGTGACGCGGGTCTTGTCGACGACGATCTTTCGCAACACGGAACCCTTCGCGTCCGTCGATTCCGGATCGTCACGCAGCCGACGCGTTCGGGCGAGAAGCGCGCTCGAGCCACAGAATGCGCAGGACGGCGACGAGCGGTACGGCGAGGATCACACCGAATACTCCCGCAACCTGACCGCCAACCATCAGCGCAAGGAAGACGGTGAGCGGCTCCATCTGCAGGCGGTCTCCCGTGACGCGCGGTGCGATCACGAGGTTCATGAGGATCCTCCAGACGACAATCAAACCCGCCATCCAGATCCAATGAGCATGGGCGAGCCAGCCTGAAACGAGCATCACCACGGCGGCGAGAATCCATCCAACGACGGGAAGGAATTCGAGCGCACCGCCGAGAACGCCCAGCGCGAGCGGGTATGGAAACCCAAGAAGCGCCATCGATCCGCTGTAGAACGCCACCGACAGGCCGGCTGTTGCCAATTGCGCACGCGAGTACTGCGCGAGCATCATGTCGATCTGTTCAATCGTGCGTTTGACGCTCGCCCGGTCCCGGCGTCGCGCGAATACATCGACAGCGCCGTCGATGAGCGCCGCCCTGTTCTTCAGAAAGAAGACGGCGATGATCGGCACCGTGAGCAGCCAGCCGGCTTGTTCAGCCGCTGCGGCGACGGCCTGCCCAACGCGTTCGACAGCGCCCCCGATCTCGGAGCTGTGTCGAGCGAGGAGCTGGTGGTCCGCGAAACGGGCGCGCATCTCGGGAACAGCCGCGTCGAGCCGCTGCAGCTGACCCGCAACCGCCGGTTCAAACGTGTATCCGGCGCCGACCACCAGCAAGGCGCCGATCAGATAGACGACCGCGATCGCGACGGTGCGGCTGTACGACTGCGAAGGCAACAGGCCTTGCACCCAGGCAACCGCCGGCTCGAGCAGGTAGGCCAGGAGCAACGCGAGAACGAACACGACAACGGTGGCTCTCGCGGCGAACACCGTTCCGGCGACGGCCGCGAAGAGTCCAATCGTCGTGAGGACGTTTCCCGTGCGATCGTCGAGACTGAACACGTGGCGCGTCCCTCAACGGAGGAAGACTTCGTTGGCATTCTTTGGGACGACGTACGGTCTGGCGGTCGCGGCATCGTTCGAAAACGAGCCGAAGACCGACGGGTTCTCGCGAAAATGCTGCTTCAGCGCGGCGACGCGGTGCTGATTGTCGGGATGGTCCGACAGGATTTGCGGTACTTGAGCCGTGTCGGCCGCATCGAAGTCCTGAAACAGCCACACGAGGCCCCACGGGTTGTAGCCGCTCGCCGCGCAGACATCGGAACCGGTGATATCCGCGGCTGATTCCACGTCGCGTGAATAACCCAGCGAACGCAGCTTGCCGAGGAGCGCAATCGCCAGCACACGGGCGCGGGTCGGGCCCAGGAGGATGGCGGCCCCGATCTCACGGCGCTCGATCTTGTGTTCTTTCTCGATCAACGTCATCGTATCGTGATGGATAGTGTGCGACACCTCGTGACACAACGTACCTGCGAGCTGCTCCGTGTTTTTCACGAAGTAGAGGAGCGAGTCGGTCACGTACACGTTGCCGCCGGCGGTGGCGAACGCGTTCGGCTGCTGCTCGTGCACCAGGTAGAACTTGAACGGATGGTTGTATCGTGGTTGCGCCGTTCGCGTGATGGCGGCGGCAATCGGGACGAGCGAATCGTACAAGGGAGAAGACGCGACGATTTCGCCCTTCGCCTTCAGCTCGTCGAACACCTCCTTGCCAATCTGCTGCTCGTCATCCAGACGTTCATCCGGGGCAGCCTGCGGAACAACGGTGGACAGACACGCGAAACAAACCAATATCAGAACCTTCCCGATCTTCATCGCTCTCTCCTGAGCCGCATTGACGACGCCCGGCCCGTCCGGGCCAGGCGCCGCCACGCAGCAACTCCGTCACTTACCTGAAATCTGGCTGGCGATCACTTCGCGGGCCTGCGCCTGCCGCATGTCCCGATCGACGTCCTTCACCCAGCGGTCGTCGAGCACGACGACCAGGGCCGAGCTGTCGGGTACGAGCGACTGCTTCATGCTCTCCACCTTGTCGCGTGGAATGCCGACCGCATTGCCCGTCAGATAGCCGGCCGCTCCGCCGGCGGTCGCGCCGACCGCGACGCCGGCCGGACCGCCGATGAGCCCGATCACCCCGCCCAGGACTGCGCCGACGCCCGCGTCCCTCTTCCGCTGATCGCGCACCGTCACCTTGCCCTTCAGGTCCTTCGAGACGACGGCGTACGACTCGATCCGTTCGCCGGTGTCGCCCTGCGCCGACTTCATCGTCTTGAACACCTCGCTCGCCCGGTCCTGTCCGTCGTACACCGCGTAGATCAATGTCTCGGGCCGGTCGTTTGCGGCGCGCACAACCGCGACGCGCAGGGCGCCGGCGGTCAGCACGGCTGCCAGCGACGCGGCCACGCCGGGCGCGATTCTTCGAAATCTCATAGCTGCTCCTCTTTTCAGTGTCATTTCTTTGCCGAAGACGTCTTGAATTTCGCGGCGAAGTCGTTGACGGACGCCTTGAATGTTGCGACGTCGGCATCGATGCTGGCCTTGGCGCGCGCCACGTGCGTGTCGTGCGTCGTCTTCAGGTCCTTCAGCTTCCGGTCGATATTCTGCTTGGCCATCTTCAAGCTGTTGACCGTGGCGATTTCGGCCTGCGCTGTCTTGTCTTTGGCCTTCGCCTCGATCTGCTCCAGCTTGGCCTTCGCGTCCTGCATCTGCGCGGCGATCTTGTCCTCGTAGGCTTTCAGCGTGGCGCTCGGCTTCTCTTGCGTGCTCGAGGTAGTCATGTCCGTTGATCCTCCCAGTGCTTGTGTTTCGCGTCGCGTCAGCGGCTGTGCAGCGTCGCTTCGACCCTCTCGCGCTGCGCGGGGGTCAGCGTGGTGCGGAGGATGGTGCCGCCGTAGCCCTTGAACTGCGCGGCCACGAGATCGGGGTCGAGGGTGCGCAGGAGCGCGAAGATCGCCGAGTCGCCCGGCTGAACCATCGTGCCGACCTGCTGAACGAAGTCTTCCGAGATGCCGTAGTCTTCTTTCCATGTCTCCGCATCGATCGCGCCGGCCGTCGCACCGAGCGCGACGCCGCTCAGCGATCCAGCCGCCATCACCGCCGCCACGCTCGCGCCGCCGGTAAACGGTGCGGCGACCAGGGCGCCGATGAGACCGCCGAAGAGTCCGCCCCAGGCCGCGCCCTCGCCGGTCGTCATC
>Ga0075435_100003668_pt1 | contig 10462 bp, 11 predicted proteins | sample RhiMethybrSRZTD4_FD_75302 | JGI IMG/M metagenome (GOLD analysis project Ga0075435, IMG submission 75302) | Populus rhizosphere microbial communities from Tennessee, USA - Rhizosphere MetaG P. TD hybrid SRZTD4 | ecosystem: Host-associated > Plants > Roots > Rhizosphere > Soil | place: USA... | reverse complement strand
CGAGGATCGCGGGCACGATGACCGCGCCGGCATGCACCGGCCCGCCCTCGAAGGTGTCGTCGAAGTCCTCGCCATGCGCGGCGGTGCCGTTGACGAAAGCCGCGCCGGCGGCGTCGAGCGCGCGCGCATGGCCGATGGCGGTGCAGGAGCCCGAGGAGTCCCAGGCGGCAAGCGCGGCGCGCGTGTAGTCGGTATTGCGCGCGGCGACGCACAGGCCGGCAACGTCGAGCAGCAGCTTCTCCGCCGTCTCGCGCATCGGCGCGGCATCGGCGCCGGCGGCGAGCTCGGCGAGGCGTTCGGCGAGGGCGGGGGTCATGTCAGGGGTTGGCGGCCCATTTTGCCCGAGCCACCGCTGCCATGGTCAGCGCGCCATAGGCCGCCATGCCGGCGGCGATGGTCCAGAAGATGCCCGCGAGGCTGGCCGCCGCCACGCCGCCGACAATGGCGATGGCGAGGCGCGCCGTGCCGGAGAGCAGCGGCTGCAGCACGCTGCCGGCGCCCTGCGAGGCGAAATAGAGCGCGATGCCGGCGGCGAGCAGAGGATAGAAGGGCGCGACAGTGCGCAGGTAATGGCTGCCGGCATCGAGCACCGCCGGGTCGGCGCTGAACAGGCCCACCCAGCCGAGCGGGAATAGGGCGGCGACCACCCCGATCACCAGGCTGATGCCGGCGGCGAGCGCCGTGCCGCTCCAGGCGATGCGCTTGGCGCGCGCGGCGTGGCCGGCGCCGATGTTGGTCCCCACCAGCACCACCAGCGCCTGGCCGACGGCGAAGACCAGGGGGATCTGCAGCAGCTCGAGCCGCACGCCGACCCCGTAGCCGGCGAGCGCCGCGGTACCGTGGCGGCCGACGAAGCCGGTGAGCACCACGGTGGTGAGCACGGTCTGCACGGAGGAAAGCACCGAGAGCCCGCCCACCCGGAGAATTTCCCTGAACAAGATCCTCTTCAATTGAAAATCACTCCGCTGCGGGCGCAGCGGGCTCGCGCGGCGGAAGACGAAGCAGGCCATGGCGATGCTGGCCAGGGTGAAGGTGACGACATAGGCGTACCCGGCGCCCGCGATGCCGATTTTCCAGACCAGGAAGCCGGAAAGCGGCACGTGCACCACCGCGGCGGAAATCAACGCCAGCGCCGGCACCAGCATGTTGCCGCTGCCGCGCAGCACGCTGGAGAGCGTATTGGCAAGCCAGACGGAAATGGCACCTGAGAAAATGACGGTGGAATAGGACAGCGCGTGGTGCAGCGATTCGCCCTGTCCGCCAAGCAGCGAAAAAATTGAAGCTCCAAACGCAAGAAGCAGAAACGAAAACAGAGCGGCCATCACTGCCGCAATGACCAAGGCGTGCACCACCAGGCGCCGCGCGGTCGCGGCATCGCCGGCGCCGAGAGCGCGCGCGATGGCCGAGGACACGCCCCCGCCCATGGCGCCGGCGGAGGTCATCTGCAGCAGCATGATCAGCGGGAACACCAGCGCGAGTCCGGCGAGCGGTGCGGTGCCGAGGCGGCCGACGAAATAGGTGTCGCCGACCGAGACCATGGTCTGGAACGCGACCAGCAGCACGCCAGGCGCCGAGAGGCGCAGCAGCGTCGGCGCGATCGGCGCAGCGAGCAGCCGCTCGGTGTGCGGGTTCACCGGGCGATTCTAGAAGAGGCGCAGTTGTCCGGCGGTCGACGGCGCGCGGAAGCGGCTGCAATCGAGTTCCGACGGCCGGCGCCCGCCGCGGCGGCCGCCAGCGCCATCGGCGTTCCCGTTCAGGCCCAGGCGCCGGCAGGCGATGTCGAAGCGCTGCGCGATCAGGTCGGCGAACATGCCGGTGCCGCTCATGCGCGTGCCGAAATTCGGGTCGTTGTCGCGCCCGCCGCGCATCTGGCGCACGATGCTGATGACGTGCTCGGCGCGCTGCGGGTAGTGGACGGCGAGCCAGTCCTTGAACAGCGCCTTCAGCTCGTTGGGCAGCCGCAGGATGACGTAGGCCGCTTCGCGCGCGCCCGCGGCGGCGGCGGCTTCCAGCACCTCTTCGAGCGTCTTGTCGTTGAGCGCCGGGATCAGCGCGCCGACCAGCACCCCGCAGGGGACGCCGTTAGCGTGCATCGCCTTCAGGATGTCCAGGCGCCGCTGAGGACTTGCCGCCCTCGGCTCCAGCTTTCGCGCCAGCTTCCGGTCCAGGCTGCCAATCGACACAAAGACCTTCACAAGATTCTTGGCAGCCAGTTCCTTCAGGATATCCAGATCCCTTTCCACCAGCGCCGACTTGGTGACGATGGTCGCCGGGTGCTCGCATTCGGCCAGCACCTCGAGGATCTGCCGCGTGATGCGGAGCTTGCGCTCGATCGGCTGGTAGCAGTCGGTATTGGCGCCGAGCGAGATCGCGCTCGGCACATAGCCGGGCTTCGACAGCTCGGCGCGCAGCAGCTCGGCGGCATTGGTCTTGGCGAACAGCCGGGTCTCGAAATCGAGGCCCGGCGAGAGCTCAAGGTAGGCGTGGCTCGGGCGCGCGTAGCAGTAGATGCAGCCGTGCTCGCAGCCGCGGTAGGGGTTGATCGACTGGTCGAAGGGCACGTCGGGCGAGTCGTTGCGCGCGATGATCGAGCGCGCCCTCTCGATCGTGACCTGCGTCTCGACCGGCGCCAGCGGCGGGTCGTCTGGCGTCCAGCCGTCGTCGAAAGCCTCCCTCGCCTCGCTCTCGAAGCGGCCCTGCAGGTTGCCGCGCGCCCCGCGCAGGTGGGTCGGCCTGGGCTCCATGCGGGGATGGTATCCAAATACTGTATATAAAACCAGTGGTCGGCCCCCGCAAGCTGCCACTATGTCGGCTGTCGATTTGCAGCAGGAGGCGGTATGGCGCCAGGCACGGTGATGGTGAGGGTGGTGGACAAGGTGGAACGGCGAAAAGGCGGGACTTCCGGGCTGCTCGAATGCCATTTGCACTGCATGGACAAGAACGGCAAGGACATGACCATCGTGTTTCCCGAGCGCGAAGTGGCGCGCCTGTACTCGCTGCTGAACGTCTATGTGAAGGGCTAGCCGTGTGAAACGTCCGGGGCGGCGGCGCGGACGACCTTAAGATTCAGTCCATGAACGCCATCCCGGATCACTCGAACCGCAACGTCGCCTTGCTCGCCGCCTGCCAGGCGCTGCTGTTCACCAACAATTCGACGCTGATCGCCATCAACGGCCTGGCGGGCCTCGCGCTCTCGCCCTACGCCGCGCTGGCGACGCTGCCGGTGACCTGCTGGGTGCTGGGCGGGGCCATCGCCACCATGCCGGCGTCCCTCCACATGAAGCGCGTCGGCCGCCAGGCCGGGCTGACCTGGGGCACGATGTGGGGCATCGTCGGCGCGCTGATCTGCGCCACGGCCATCTGGACCCGCAATTTCTGGCTGCTGTGCTTCGGCACGCTGGTGTGGGGCGCCTATAACGCCTATGGCCAGTACTACCGCTTCGCCGCCGCCGACGTCGCCAGCGCCGATTTCAAGGCCAAGGCGATCTCGCTGGTGCTGGCGGGCGGGCTGGTCGGCGGCATTCTCGGGCCCTCGACCAGCCGGCTGACCGTGGACCTGCTGACGCCGAAGTTTCTCGGCGCCTACCTGTCGCTGATCGGCTTCGCGCTGGCGACGATGGCGCTGCTGCGCTTCATCCGCATCCCGACGCCGACGGCGGCCGAGCAGGCCACGAGCGGGCGGCCGCTCGCCGAGATCGCGGCGCAGCCGAAGTTCATCATCGCGGTGCTGGCGGGCGCCATCGGCTACGGCGTGATGAACTTCCTCATGACCTCGACGCCGATCGCCATGCAGGTCTGCGGCCATCCGTACGGCGATACCGCGATCGTCATTTCCTCGCACGTGGTGGCGATGTTCGCGCCGTCGTTCGTCACCGGCGGGCTGGTCAGGCGCTTCGGCGTGCTGCCGGTGATGTTCGCCGGCGCGGCGCTCAACCTGGCGGCGATCGGCATCGCGCTCTCCGGCATCGGCGTGGCGCAGTTCTGGTTCGCGCTCGTCACGCTCGGCGTGGGCTGGAATTTCCTCTACATCGGCGGCACCACGCTGCTGACGGAAACCTACCGTCCCGAAGAACGCGCCAAGGCGCAGGGCGCCAACGAGCAGGCGATCTTCGTCATGATGGTGATCTCGTCGCTCACCTCCGGGGTCACGGTGACCGCCGCCGGCTGGGAGCGGGTGAACCTGTTCGCGCTGCCGATGGTCGCCCTGGTGGCCGCCGCCATCGCCTGGTACGGGCTGCAGCAGCGCGCCAAGGCCGCCGCGGCGCGCGCATGAAGCCGCCGGCGTCGATCGGCCAGCGGCTCGAGGAGGTCGATACCCCGGCGCTGGTCCTGGATCTCGAAATTTTCGAAAGAAATATTTCCACCCTTGGAAGATCAATCCAGGGAAAAAAAATTCGCGTCCGCCCCCACGCCAAGAGCCACAAGTGCCCCGAGATCGCGAAAAAGCAGATCGAGGCTGGCGCGGTCGGCGTCTGCTGCCAGAAGGTATCGGAGGCCGAGGCGATGGTGGACGGCGGCATCGCCGACGTGCTGGTCACGAACCAGATCGTCGGCGCGTCGAAGATCGCCCGGCTTGCCACGCTCTCCAAGCGGGCGCGCATCGGCGTCTGCGTCGACGACCTTGGCAACCTGCGCGCCATTGCGGCGAGCGGCGCGCGGCTCGACGTCTATATCGAGCTCGAGGTCGGCATGCGCCGCTGCGGCGTCGCGCCGGGCGAGCCGGTCCTCGCGCTCGCCCTGGAGATCGCCAGGCACCGCAAGCTGCGCTTCGCCGGGCTGCACGCCTACCACGGCCGCGCGCAACACCTGAGGTCATTGCAGGAGCGGCGCGCCGCGATCGAGGGTGCCGCCGCTGCCGTCCGGCTGAGCAAGGACCTCCTGGCGAGGAACCATATTCCCTGCCACGTCGTCACCGGCGCGGGCAGCGGCACCTACATGCTGGAAGTGGAGAACGGTGCCTGGGACGAGATCCAGCCGGGCTCCTACCTGTTCATGGACGCCGACTACGCGAAGAACGAATGGGCGGCGCCGCTGCCGCGATTCGGGCACGCGTTGTTCGTGCTGACCACCGTCATGAGCCGCCCGGCGCCCGACCGCGCCATCGTCGACGCGGGGCTCAAGGCCTCGAGCGTGGATTCCGGCATGCCCCTGGTCTTTCAACGGGAGGACCTCCAATACACCCACGCCTCGGATGAGCATGGCTGGATCGAGGGCGGCCCCCTGCCGGCGCTGGGCGAGAAGCTGCTGCTGGTGCCGGGACACTGCGACCCGACGGTCAATCTCTACGACTGGTACGTGGGCGTGCGGCGCGGCACGGTCGAGGCGCTCTGGGCGATCACCGCGCGCGGGGCGTTGACCTGAAGTCGCGACCCGCCATCGCGGTGAGCGACGCGCGTGGTGTGCGCACGCTGCACGTCGGCGGCGATGCCATCCAGAGCTCGATGCGCATCGACGAGCCGCACGCGCTGGCGCTCGACTACACGCGCTGCATGATGGGCTTCCTGCTGTTCCACCCCGAGCCGCGCGACGCGCTGATGATCGGCCTGGGCGGCGGCTCGCTGGCGAAGTTCTTCCACCGCCAGTTGAAGCAGACCGCCACCCGCGTCGTCGAGATCGACCCGCGGGTCGTGGCGGCGGCGCGGCAGCACTTCGCCGTGCCGCCCGACGACGCACGCCTCGCCGTCGAGATCGGCGACGGCGCCGAGGCACTCGCGCCGGAGTGCTGCGACCTGCTGGTGATCGACGCCTACCATGATGAAGAGCACGTGCCGAAGCTCGCCAGCGCCGACTTCTACCATGCGGCCTGGCTCGCGCTGCGCAGCCGCGGCGCGCTGGTGATCAATTTCATGAACGACGACCGCCAATTCGACCGCTATCTGGAGCGGGTCGAACGCGCCTTCGGCGGCGCGGTGCTCGCCATGCCGGCGCTTTACGACCCGAACATCATCGTGTTCGCCCTCAAGGGCGCTGCAAAGGCTTTCGGCTGGAATGACCTTCGCTTCACGGCCGCGGCGCTGGAATCGCGCTACGGGCTGCCGTTCCCGCGCTATGTCTCGCGGCTGCGCGCCATGAACCGCTGCACGCCCGACGCGCTGCTGGTTTCGCCGTGAGCATCGATCCGGCGCAGGTCGCCGCGCTCGCCGGCATCGCCTTCCTCGGCGCCCTGGTGTTCGGCGTCACCGGCTTCGGCTCGGCGCTGGTGGCGATTCCGCTCGCCACGCACCTGGTGCCGCTGCCGTTCGCGCTGGCGCTGTTCGCGCTCTCCGACCTGGTATGCGCGGTCAGCGTCGGCACCGAGAACCCGCGCAACGCGGTGCGCGCCGAGTGGACGCGCCTGGTGCCGATGATCCTCGTCGGCACGGCGCTCGGCGTCACCGTGCTGGTGAACCTGCCGCGCGCCGCCGGCATGCTGCTGCTGGGGGTCTTCATCTTCAGCTTTGCCCTTTACAACCTGACGTCTCATTCAACGTTGAGAATCGTTTCCCCGAGCTGGGCGTGGCTCGCCGGCTTCGCCGGAGGCATCACCAGCGCGCTGTTCGGCGCCGGCGGCCCGCCCTACGTCATCTACCTTTCGAAGCGCGGCCTCGCCAAGGAGCAATTCCGCGCCACGCTCGGCCTGACCACCATGACCAGCATTTCGCTGCGCGTCATCGCGTTCCTGCTCACCGGGCTGCTGCTCGATGCGCGCGTGTGGCTCGCCGCCGCGGCGGTGGTGCCGGCGGCGCTTGCCGCGCTGTTCCTGGCGCGCAAGCTCTACCTGCGCATCAGCCGCGAGCAGCTGATGCGCGCGGTGGCGCTGCTGCTGGTCGTCTCCGGGCTCTCGCTCGCCGCCCGCGCCCTTACGCAAATGTGAGGATGCGCCCGCGCGGCGCAAAGCGCGTCTCGCTGCAGGTTCGGTGTTGCGCCGCCATCAGCTTGCGGAAGGCGCCGAGCTGGCGCCGGCCGGGGTCGGCGATGACGATCTGCGCGCCGCGCGCGGCATGGCGATCGAGGAATGCGGCCAGCACTTCCGGCTGGTCGCGCTCGTAGAGCAGGTCGGCGCCGATGACCAGGTCGTAGGCGCCGAGGGCGGCATCGGCCCAGCCGGCAAGCCGGAAGGGAATCGGCGCCAGGCCGTTCAGCGCCGCGTTGTGTGCGAGGAATTCGCCGGCGCGCGGGTGGTGGTCGCAGGCGGTGACGTCGACGCCCCGGCTCGCCAGCACCAGGCTCGGCAGCGCGAGGCCGCAGCCCGCCTCGAGCACGCGCTTGCCCGCGGCGGGAAATTCGGCCATCAGCCCGGCGAGCGCGAGGCTTGCCGGCCACAGCTCGCCGAACATCGGGTCGGCGTCCTGCGTGCGATCGGCGAGCGCCTGCAGCCGGTAGTCGCGGCCGCCGACGCGGACATTCAGCTCCTGGGTTGCGCCCACCAGCGCCTGAGCTGCTCGCGAATCGGCCCCGGGCTCAGCATCTGCGGCAGCGAGCGCGCGTTGTCCGCGATCTTTTCCTTCGTCTCGCGCTCGTTCACCAGCGCGACGGTCCGGGCGAATGCGTCCTCGAACGAGGCGCTGGCGCCGAGCGCATCCTTGAAGAAGGCGCGGCCGAACCAGGTCAGTTCGGCCTCGGCGGTGCAGCCGAAGGAGCGCCGGTCCTGCCGCGCGGCGGCGATCACCAGCGTGCGCTCGTCCTTGAGGGCATCGAGGAAGCCGCCGGCGTAGCAGGCCGACAGCACCACCGCCCGCCAGCGGATGCCGGACTCCCTGAGCAGGCCGGCGAGGTCCGCCGGCCGCAGCGCGCGCAGCAGCATGCCGTCCTGGTCGAGCAGCAGCTCGTGGTCGCTGGTGCCGTGGCTGGTGAGGAACAGGAACAGGATGTCCTGCTCGCGGTCCATGCGCGCGGCGATCGCCTTGAGCGCCTCGCGCAGGCCGGCGAGCGTCGCCATCGGCAGGCGGTCGGCGGGGCCGTTGGCCAGCAGCAGCGAGTGGCCGCGCGTGCCGAAGTCGCGGTCGAACTGCGCGCGCACGAATTCGGCCTCGCGCCGGAATACGTCCTGCGAGCCGTCGCCGCCCACCGCCAGCACGAACAGGTTGATGCGGCCCGGCTGTCGCGGCGCGAGCGCGCCGAGCGCGGCGTCGAGCAGCGGACGCTGGCGCAGCAGCGCGGTCTCGACCTCGAGCGCGGCCTGGCGCCGCGCGGCGTCGGCGGCGGGATCGACGCCGCGCACCGGGGCCTCGCGTCCGGGCAGCTGCCCGTCGACGAAATTGCCCTCCAGCGTCTCGCCGTTGCGCAGCCAGATCTGGCCGCGGCCATGGAACAGGCCGGCGCGGAACTCGCCGATGTAGATCGAGCCGTCGGGCGCGACCAGCCGCCCCGCGCCGTGCGGCTGGCCGTCGCGCAGCGGGCCCCAGTAGCGGCTGCCGTCCGGCCCGGTGGCGTCCTGCGCCGGCAGCTGCAGCGAAACGGAAAGCAGGGCGGCGAGAAGCGCCGCTCTCATTCCCGTTTCTCGCGCAGGGTGACGAATTCCTCGGCGGCGGTCGGATGGATGCCGAGGGTGGAGTCGAGCTGCGCCTTGGTGGCGCCAAGCTTTACCGCCACGGCGAAGCCCTGGATGATTTCGCCGGCGTCGGCGCCGACCATGTGCGCGCCCACCACGCGTTGCGTAGCGCGGTCTACCACGAGCTTCATGAACATGCGCTCCTGCGAGTCGGACATGACGATCCTGAGAGAGCGGAACGAGGACTGGTAGACGTCGATCGCGCCGAAGCGCGCCCGGGCGGCGTCCTCCGCGAGGCCGACCGTCGCCACATTGGGGTCGGCGAAGATCGCGGTCGGCACGTTCTCGTGGTCCACCGGCGTCGGCTCGCCGCGGAACAGCGTGCGCGCGAGCCACATGCCTTCGGCCGTGGCCACCGGCGTGAGATTCAGGCGGTTGGTGACGTCGCCGATGGCGTAGATCGAGTCGACGCTCGACTTCGAGAAGCGATCGACCGCCACTGCGCCGTCGGCGGCGAGCGTCACGCCCGCCGCCTCCAGGCCGAGGCCGGCGGTGTTGGGCTTGCGCCCCGTGGCGAACATCACGAGGTCAACTTCAATTTTTTCGCTGTTGAATGCGACCGCCAATCCTTTTGCATTCTTTTCAATACGTGAAGGATTCGCGTTAAGGAGGATTGCAACCCCCTTCTTCGTCATTTCTTCCGCGAGCCGGGTACCGAGGTCGGCGTCGAAGCCGCGCAGCAGGCGCGCGCCGCGGTAGGCGAGCGTCGTCTCGACGCCGAGGCCGTTGAAGATCGAGGCGAACTCGACGGCGATGTAGCCGCCGCCGACCACCAGCGCGCGGCGCGGCAGGTGCTCGAGGTGAAAGGCCTCGTTGGAGGTGATGGCGTGCTCGCGCCCCGGGATCCCGGGCACCTGCGGCCAAGCGCCGGTGGCGACGAGGATGTGCTTTGCGCTTTTCCTTTTTCCGGAAATTTCTATTTCATGCGGGCCGGTGATCCTGGCCCTGGCCCGAAAAATCTCCACGCCCCTGTCGACCAGCAGCTTCTCGTAGATGCCGCTGATGCGGGCGATCTCGCGATCCTTGTTGGCGCGCAGCACCGGCCAATCGAAGCGCGGCGCGCCGACGGTCCAGCCGTAGGCCGCCGCGACGTGGAAGTCCTCGCGGAAATGCGCGGCGTAGGAAAACAGCTTCTTGGGGACGCAGCCGACGTTGACGCAGGTGCCGCCGAAGGCGCCCGACTCGGCGACCGCTACGCGCGCGCCGTAGCCGGCCGCGACGCGGCTCGCGCGCACCCCGCCCGAGCCGCCGCCGATGGTGAAAAGATCGTAATCGAAACTCAGCCGGCTACTTCAGATTGGGGAGGTTCATCTCCACCAGCTCGAGCGTCGCGATGAGGCTCTGGTGCTGCGGCTTGTCGGCCAGCCACTTCAGCGCGTTGGTGACGCGCGTCTCGATCTGCCCGCGCGGCATGCCTTCGACGCCGTTGAACATCGAGGCGAGCTCCGCCAGGTTGCTCGACTGGGCCGTCTTGCGGATTTCCGCCAGCTTGCCCTCGATCGCCGCGCGGTCGAGGTTCCTGACGATCCGCATCGTCTTTTCGTCGTTGCCCATGTCCGCCACCTCCTGTGCCGCAGTTTATCCAGCCCGGACCGATTTTACCAGCGAGTAGCGGCCGCCCGCCCGCCGCACCGCGCCGTCGGCGACCAGCTTGTCGAGGTGCGCGGTGAGCGAGCGCGCCGCAACGTGGTGCACGCGCGGCGGCACGTCGTCGTAGACCAGGGGCAGTAGATCTTCGATGGACGCAACGTCCAGCTTTTCAAGCGACAGCACCACTTTCCTCTCGCGCGCCATGCGGTGCGCGACCAGGCGCCGGACCTCGCGGTGCGGCTCGCCGATCAGGTAGCCGTGACCCGGCGCAAGGATCGCGAGGTCCTCGTCCAGCAGCCTCTCCAGCGAGCCGAGATAGACGCGCATGTCGCCGTCGGGCGG
>Ga0075435_100003664_pt1 | contig 10464 bp, 10 predicted proteins | sample RhiMethybrSRZTD4_FD_75302 | JGI IMG/M metagenome (GOLD analysis project Ga0075435, IMG submission 75302) | Populus rhizosphere microbial communities from Tennessee, USA - Rhizosphere MetaG P. TD hybrid SRZTD4 | ecosystem: Host-associated > Plants > Roots > Rhizosphere > Soil | place: USA... | reverse complement strand
CCGAGGGCCAGCGTCTCGAACCCGAGCGCATAGCCCACGTGCGCGGGATGCCGGTCGCCGACGCGGCGCGCCAGGATCCCGCCGAACCCGCTCCCGAGCGCGAACGCCGCCGTTGAGATCACCGGCGCCAGCACCGGCAGGCCGCCGGCGCGGGCGATGCCGAAGCCGAGCAGCACGATGTTGCCGGTCATGTTGGCGGTGAAGACGTGCCCGAGCGCCAGGTAGCTGACCGCGTCCACCGTGCCCGTCGAGAACGTCAGGGCCAGCAGCGTCAGCGTGAGCGGATGGCGCAGGCTGGCGGCTGCGTCCTGGGCGGGCGGCGATGACACGGCTACGCCGGCAGTCGCGCGTAGCCGCCCGAGACCTCGGCCAGGCCGTCGCGCACGAGCGAGACGAGCGCCTCGGCGTCGGCCTCGGCGTCGGGCAGGGAGCCGGCGGCGGCGATCGCCCGCAGAAGCTCGGCCCGCCGCTGCCGGAACGACCCCTCGAACCGCGACTGCTTCCGCAGCGGCGCGTACGTGCGCCCACGCGACGGGCACTCCGCGGCGAGCGGGCAGACCTCGCACCGCGGCCGGCGGGCGATGCACACCTCGCGGCCGAGGTCGAAGAGCGCCTGGTTCCACTCGTACGCCCGCCCGGGAGGCGGCGCGAGGGTCGGGTCGCCGAACGCCCGCTCGAGTACCCGCTTCGCATTCGTGTCCGGCGCCGCCACCTGCGCGCCGAACGCGAAGCAGGCGATCGCCGCCGCGGTGTACGGCCCGACGCCGGGCAGGCGCCGCAGCTCGGCGGGCTCGCGCGGGAAGCCGCCCATCTCGGTCACCGCCCCCGCGCAGCGATGCAGCATGACGGCGCGGCGGTTGTAGCCCATGCCCGCCCACTCCGTGATGACGTCCGCCGGGCTCGCCGCCGCGAGCGCCTCGACCGTCGGCCAGCGCTCGAGCCACGCCAGGTAGCGAGGGACGACCCGCGTCACCTGGGTCTGCTGCAGCATGACCTCGGAGACGAGGATCGCGTACGGGTCGTGAGTGTGGCGCCAGGGGAGGTCGACGCGATTCTCGCTCCACCAGCGCAGAAGCAGCTCCTGCATGAACCAGAGCCTATCGGTGGCGTGAAATTGCGCTCTTGCCAACCGCCAAGTGGCGCGGGCGTCCTAGCCCGCATGGATGGCTCACGGGATTTCGACTTCTGGATCGGTACCTGGGACTGCACGTGGGAGGGAGGCGAAGGCCGGAACGTCGTCGACTGGGCCTGCGGGGGTCGGGTGGTGCGCGAGGCCTTCGATGCCGAGCCCCACGGGCTCGTCGGCACCAGCCTGTCGGTGTACGACGCGGTCGCGGAGCGCTGGGTGCAGACGTGGATGGACAGCACCGGGTCGTGGTTTCACCTCACCGGCGCCAGAGACGACGAGGGGATGGAACTGCGCACGACGACGCTGGACGCGGACGGCTATCGCAAGCGCATGCGGTTCACCCGGATCCACGCCAAGGGGTTCGAGTGGGACTGGTCACGGTCGCAGGACGGGGACTCGTGGGAGCCGCTGTGGGCGATCTCCTACCGCCGGGTCGCCTGAACGTCGTGCATGCCACGCGATACGGCGCTCCGCGAAGGAGCCGGGTCATTCTGTCTGGAGCCGGTGCCAGTCATCGACGCTGGTGAGGATCCGCTCGGCGCCGGTTCGGGAGTCGAGCAGCACGAGCCCGCAGGCGCGGCCGGTCATCAGCCTGATGGCCGTCGTGCGGTAACGCTCCTGCGCCGAATCGATCCGTGCGCCGAGATGGCGGGCATCGGCGCTGGTCAGGACGTCGCTGGGCGGCGCGGTCGGAGGGGACGAGCCCGCGACGCGGCGCTTCTCGTAGGTACCTCGGCGCACGGGCCGGTGCGGCCTCGCCATCAGCGGGAGTCGCTCTCACGCAGGGCGTACGAGGATGCTTGCATGGTGAACCCTCGATCCGTAGGGCCGCCGGAACGGCCGGGTGGTGGAGTCGGCGGACAACGCAGGGCAGGCGGGTCGTGCCACGACCGGCCTTGCATCCCGGCGGCGGGCTTCCCCCAGGACTTCCAGGGTAGCAGGGAGGGGCCGGGTTCAACCGCCGCGCGAGGATTCCCAGGTGATGTCTTCGGCGGCCTGCGTCATGCTCTGCGGCTCCGCCTCGTCGGCATTGGTCTCGCGCTCCATGATGACGGCGCGGCCCTCGGCCCCGTCGGTTACCGCCACCACGCGGAAGCCTCGCCGACCGCGCTGGTTCAGGGCGTCGCGCAGCGCATGCCACTCCTGTCCGGCCGCGGCCTCTCCGGCCCCTCGCGTGACGGTGAGCGGGACGACGTCATACTCGAACACCCGAAACTCCCTCATCGGTCGGTGCGCGGCTCTCCGGTGGCCAGAAGCGGCGGCCACGATCCCCGAGCCGGTGCGGACAGGAGCGAGAGTTCTCGCCCCGGTTGGACCGGCCACGCGGAGGATAGCACCGGCTCCGCGCTTCGTACCTCATGATACAAGCCGGCTCCGGCTACCACTCGATCCGCCGCTTCTCCTCCCAGAGCTGACCGGTCGGGCCGCCGTCCGGCAGCGAGGCCAGATAGAGGGCCGTCTCGGCGGCCTGTTCGGGCGCGACCGGGGCGTTCGGGCCTCCCATGTCGGTGCGCACCCAGCCGGGGTGCATGGCGTTGACGAGGATTCCGTCGGGGGCGAGCGCGGCGGCCAGATTGAGCGTAAGCATGTTGACCGCCGCTTTCGACATCCGGTAGGGAAAGGCGACGCCGTTCTTGGGCACCGTGAACCGGCCGGAGTCCGAGCTCACGATCACGATCCTGCCCTTGCGGCCGGCGGCGCGCAGCGGCCCCAGCAGCGCCTGGGTCAGGAAGAGCGGTGCGGCCGCGTTCACCGCGATCACGCGCTCGAACTGCTCGCGCGAGTGGTCCTCGAGCCCGCCGGCGCTCCCGATCCCGGCGTTGTGCACCAGGACGTGGAGTTCGGGCGCGAGCGCGGCCGCCTGCGCGGCGACCGCCCGCACCCCCTCGCCGCCCGAGAGGTCGCCCCACACGGGCTCGCCGCCCACCGCGTCGGCCACGGTCACCGCCGCGTCGCGGGTGCGGGCGTGGGCGAGCACCCGCGCGCCCTCGGACGCGAACAGGGTCGCGATCGCACGCCCGAGGCCGCGGCTGGTTCCGGTGACGAGCGCTGTCCTATCGGCCAGGGTCATGTGTCGACCCTAACGGGCTCGGCTCGCCAGGGGTACGGATAACCGCACCCCGATGACGCCAGCCACCTCCACTGTGCCGCGGCGGCGGATGGCGCACCCTACGAGCTCCAATGGATCAACCTGGAGGAGTGGGGATGTCATCCTTCGACTCAGAGCTCGATACGGGCAGGCGCGTCGCACACACGGGCAGCCTGGCCCGGATGTACTCCTCGTTTGCGCGCCATCCGTGGCGCGTGATCGGGGCATGGCTTGCGATCTTCGTCGTCCTTGCCGGCCTGAACACCGCGTTCCACGGCAAGCTCACCGACGAGTTCAAGCTCCCCGGGTCGGACGTCCAGAAGGCGACCGACCTGGTCAACGCCAAGTTCGGCGGCCAGAAGGGCGCGGCGCTTCGCGTCGTCGTGGCCGCGCCGCCCGGCCAGCGGCTCGACACGCCCGCCCGCGCGGCCGCAGTGAAGCAGATGCTGGCCGCAGGCACCGCCTCGCAGCACTCGATCGACCAGTCCACGAAGGACATCGGCGCGATCACCGACCCGCTGGCGGCGAGCTCACAGCAGCTCTCGCGCAGCGGCCGGGTCGCGTTCTTCGACGTGCAGTACGACAAGGAGAGCTTCAAGATCCCGCGCTCCGGCATCGTCGACGTCGAGAACCAGATGCGGTCGATCGGCGACAGGGCCGGGATCGACGTCCAGTTCACCGGCGAGGCCGAGCAGGGTGACGTCTCGAGCAGCGGCAGCGAGATCATCGGCATGATCGCCGCGTTCATCGTGCTGCTGATCCTGTTCCGAGCGCTCGTCCCGACCGTCATCCCGCTGCTCTTCGCCATCACGGCGGTGGCCGGGGCCTTCATGCTCCTCTACCTGGCCGCCCGGTTCACCAATTTCAACACGGTCACCGAGATCCTGGTGCCGATGATCGGCCTCGGCGTCGGTATCGACTACACGCTGTTCATCGTCACCAGATTCCGGCAATACCTGCACGACGGCCTCTCGCCTCAGGACGCCGCCGCGGCCGCGGGTGCGACTGCCGGTCGCGCGGTGCTCTTCGCCGGCGCCACCGTGGCGATCTCGATCACGGGCCTCGCGTTCATCGGGATCGACTTCATCACGAAGCTCGGCCTGGGCAGCGCCCTCGGCGTGCTGACGGCCGTGCTCCTGGCGCAGTCGCTGCTGCCGGCGGTGCTCTCGCTGCTCGGTCACAAGATCGATCGCGGCCGGCTCGGGATGCGCGCCTCGGACGACTCCCGCGAGGGTCAGGCGAAGACGCCCGTCGCCGGATGGGGCCGGTTCGTCACCGGCCGGGCCAGGTACGTCCTCCCGGTCGCCGTGGCCGTCCTGCTCGTCGTGGCCTCGCCCGTCGTGAAGGCACGCCTGGGGCTGGCCGACGCGGGTACCGCGCCCAAGAGCCAGACGACGCGGCAGGCGTACGACCTGCTGTCGGCCGGCTTCGGCCCCGGCTTCACCGAGCCGATCCCGGTCGTCGTCGACCTGCAGTCCGACCATCAGGCGGCGGCGAAGCTCGACGCCGCGTTCAAGCGCGTGCCCGGCATCGCCGAGGTCGTCCCGCCGATCTACAACGCCAAGACGCCCGGCCAGGCGTCAGTGGCGATCGTCAACACCTACTCGAAGTACAAGCCGCAGGACTCGCAGACCGACGACATCGTGTCCACGCTGCGGAACACCGTGATCCCGAACACGCTCCGGGGATCGACGGCGCACGCCTACGTCTCGGGGTCGAACGCGGCCTTCACGGACATCGGCAACCGGATCTTCTCCCGGGCGCCGTGGTTCCTGCTCTACATCCTGGGCGTGACCTTCTTGGTGCTGGCGATGGCGTTCCGCTCGCTCGTGGTCGCCGTCAAGGCAGCCGTCACGACGCTCGCCTCGGCGGTCATCGGCTTCGCGGTGCTCACCGTCGTGATCCAGCTCGGTCACGGCATGGGCGTCATCGGGCTCGACCGCACCGGGCCGATCGAGAGCTTCGTGCCTCCGATCGCCTTCGCGATCCTGTTCGGCCTGTCGATGGACTACGAGGTGTTCCTCATGAGCCGCATCCGCGAGGAGCACGTGCACGGCAGCAGCACGTTCCAGTCCGTGCGGGACGGCATGGCCGGCGTCGGCCGCGTGATCGTGGCTGCGGCCCTGATCATGTCGGCGGTGTTCTTCGCCTTCCTGCTCAACCCCGACCGCGTCTCGAAGGAGTTCGGTCTTCTGCTGGGCGTCGCGATCCTGACCGACGCGTTGATCATCCGGCTGACGCTCGTGCCGGCGCTGCTCTCGCTGCTCGGCGACCGGTCGTGGACGATCCCCGCCTGGCTCGACCGGGCCCTGCCCAACATCACGATCGAGCCGCCGGAGGAACATCGGCCCGATCGGCCGCCGATCGCGACCGGCGAACCGGTGCACGTCACCGACTAGCCCGCACATGGTGGGCGGCCGCCTCCCCTCCGGCGGCCGCCCATCTAGCGCCGCGCCTCGTCCGGCCGGCCGGCCGGCGGTCTCGTCACCGCGAAGGCGGCGATCGCTCCGGCCGCGTACCCGAGGATGAGGGCTGCGAGGGAGCCCGCCATCCCGGGCTTCGCGCTCATGCACCACACGATCGCGAGCACGACGCCGGGATTCGCAAGGAGCACGAGCCAGAGCACCGGGTCGCGGGCGAGCCGCCGGGGTCGCTCGCCGAGCGCGCCCGGCCCGTTTGCATCCACGGCCTCTGCGAGCGCGGTCGTGCGCGGGCCGCCGAGCAGCGGCCCCTGAAGCGTCACGACGATCAGCCCGGCGATGGACACGTCGATCCACGCCGTGCTCCACGTCCACGAGTGGGCCGTGAGGTACGCGCCGGTCGCGACGAGCCCGAGGATCGAGACCGGGAAGGCCCAGCCCGCCCGCTCGATGAGCCTCACCCACGGCACGGCCTGCTCGCCCGACTGCGCCGCTCGCAGCCGCCAGAAGGACAGACCGAAGGCGACGATGCCGCCGGCCAGGACGAGCAGCGACAGAAGATGGAGGGAGAGCGCGATGTGAGAGGCGTCCATGTGCGTCTCCGGCTACCCGCTCGTCGCCGCCGCGCCGAACCCCTGCAGGATCCCGGGCCAGCCCGAGTCGAAGTTGTCGCGCATCTGCTCCATCGCGTCGCCGTAGGCATCGAGGCCGCGATGCTCGAGCTCGACCCGCGTGCGGTTCTTGCCCTCGGGCACGAACCGGACCTCGACCTCGGTGAGGATGTCCTCGTCGTAGGCCCACTCGCCGGTGATCTGCCAGGCGAGCACCAGCCGAGACGGCGGCTCCCAGACGAGCACCTTGCCCCAGCTGCACTCGCTCCCGTCGACGCCGCGCTCGTACCAGCGACCACCCTGGCGCGGCTCCATCACCGCCTCCTCCATCTCGGCCCCGCCGATGTGGAACTCGCGCGGCCACCAGCGGTTGTGTCCATCCGTGAACGTCGCGAACGCGCGCTCCTGGGACACGTCGAGGGTGATCGAGTGACGGACGGCCGCGCCGTGTTCGGTGCTCATTCGGGCGTCTCCTCCTCTTCGGGGTGGGGTGCCTCGGCGGCATCCCGGAAGCTCTTCAACGCCTGGCCCCAGAACGCGTCGAAGTACTCGCGCAGCGCGGCGACCGCCTGCGGGTCGACGTGGTAGACCCGGCGGGTGCCCGCCGGGCGGTCGAACACGAGCCCGACCTCCTTCAGCACCTTCAGATGCTGGGAGACCGCCGGGCGGCTGATCGGGAGCTCGTCCGCGAGCTCGCCGACGGCGAGCGGGCTCTGGCTGAGGCGCTCGAAGATCTCCCGCCTGTGCGGATCGCCGAGTGCCCGCAGCGCCTCGCCTTGGTAAGTCGCCACGAACGGTCACGCTAGACTTACCGAGCCGCGTTGTCAAGTCGCCCAGCGCCTCGTCGACTCTGCCGTTCGCAGGGGTGCGACCGGGCGGGCCAAGACCTTACGCTACGAAATTCGCGATCGGGGTTGTGCATTCCGTCAAGACGCGCTATGTTAGTAACGTGTTCAGTGTCATCACACCCCCGTCGTCGCCGGAAGCCGGTCTCGTACCGGTGCTCCCGACGCATGCCTCCAACCCCATGCAGCGCGATCGGAAGGATCTGCCCGTCCTCGGCTAGGCCGCTCTTCATACGGTTCTTGCCGAGGGCGACCAGGAATACCGGGTCGCCCTCAGTCGTTAAGGACTCTTCGGAGACATATGAAACATCCAGATACCCGTCGCGTATCGGCGAGGCATCGCCTCGTAGCTGAAGCGTTGTGTCACTTGTGCGTCAGCATGCCGTTTATGCTTCCCTCAGCTCGACACCCGAGGTCCAATTGACGTAACGACGTCATGACGATCGACGGACGTTCGAGTTGAGGGCGGCCCGGCGGGCCGCCCTTTTTCGTGGCCCGCCGCACGACCCGCCCTCCTGGTTGGGGCGAGGGGGTTCGAATCCTCCTCGGGGCACTCCGGGAACCCAGGCGCTGCTTGGGAGGATCCGCACAGTGGAGCAATCCGTGCGGGGCCGGGAGCCTCAGGCGAGGCGACCGGTGGCCACCGGGCCGAGCGGGACGAGAAATCCCCGCCGGGCCGGAGCGGCCGACGGCTGGAAGGTAACCGGAGCAGTTGGAACGCACACGACGATTCTTTCGCTCGGGATGCTCACACGGGGTTGTGCTGCGGGCAGCCGGCGATCCTTGCACGGTCGCTCGAGAGGGTTCGACTCCCTCCATCTCCACCTTCCCGGTATCGCACGCGTTCATTGCCCTCGTAGTTCAGCGAATGAGAGCGCCTGGCTTCGAACCAGGAGGTCGGGAGTTTGAATCTCTCCGGGGGCGCCACGGGATGTAGGGGAGTCTGGCCACCCCGCCTGCTTTGGGAGCAGGAGCTCGCAGGTTCGAATCCTGCCGTCCCGACTCCGATCTTCACGGGAACCGATACGGCTGCGTCGAGCTCGTTCGATTCCGGTGCTCGCTCTTCGGGCGGCGAGACGTCTCGCCGACAAGCGTGGCCGTAGCTCAACGGTAGAGCCGCCGGTTGTGAGCCGGCTGATGTCGGTTCAACTCCGACCGGTCACTTCGAAGGGGCGTGGTGCGACCCTCTACCTTCCGCCGGCCCCGTTCGTTCAATGGCAAGGACACCTCGTTGTCTGCGAGGAGACGACGGTTCGACTTCCGTCACGGGGCGCTCGATACCACGGCTTCCGACCTTCGCGGCTCCATCGGCTAACGGCAGGCCGCCAGGCCCTCAACCTGGAAACCGGAGTTCGACTCTCCGTGGAGCTATCACTCCATCCACACCCCGAGAGGCGACGATATGAGCGAGTTCCCAGACGACGAGACGACGGTGCGCGAGAGCGAGCCCTACCGCGAGTTCGACGACGGCCGGATCCGCGTGTTCGGATACAGCTACGACGTCATGGCCGTCTCCCAGATCAAGACGGTGGCGGGCCGTGGCTGGGTCAGCGACGCGGCGCTGATGGCCGACAACCACGTCGGGTACTCGATGCCGATCGGCGGCGTCGCCGCCTACCGCGACATGGTCTCGCCGAGCGGCGTCGGCTACGACATCGGCTGCGGGGTGATGGCGGTGCGCACGCCGCTCTCGCTGGACGACATCCGCCCCGACCTGGGCCGGCTGGCGGACGCGATCGGCACCCGCATCAGCTTCGGCCTCGGCCGCAAGAACGAGACGCCGGTCGACCACGAGCTGTTCGATTCGCCGATCTGGGGCGAGATCCCCGAGCTGACCGAGACGGTCGCGGGCCGCAAGCACAGCTGGTCGCTGCGCGCCCGCGCGGAGGCGCAGCTGGGCACGGTCGGCAGCGGCAACCACTACGTCGACCTGCTGGTCGAGCCCGCCGACGGCTCCGTCTGGGCGGCCTGCCACTTCGGCAGCCGCGGCTTCGGCCACGGGATCGCGACCGGGTTCCTGAACCTGGCGGCGCACCGGGCCTTCTTCTCGCAGATGCCCGGCGGCGAGTCGATGCACGCCGCCCCGTCGCTGCTGCCGCTCACGGCGGATGCCGCGAAGGAGCTGGGCGCCCGGCCGCAGGACGCCGAGGCTCGCGCCGAGATCGGCCGCCGCTACGAGCGGGCGATGGAGCTCGCCGGTGAGTACGCCTACGCCGGCCGCGAGCACGTGATCGGCGAGGTGCTCACGCTGCTCGGCACGACCGCGCTCGAGACGGTCCACAACCACCACAACTACTCGTTCACCGAGACGCACGGCGGCGAGCCCGTGCGGGTGGTGCGCAAGGGCGCGACTCCGGCGTTTCCGGGGCAGACCGGGTTCATCGGCGGCTCGATGGGCGACTGGGCGGTCGTCGTCGAGGGAGTCGACTCCGAGCTCGCCCGGCGGTCGCTCCGCTCGACGGTGCACGGCGCCGGCCGCGTGATGAGCCGATCGAAGGCCAAGGGCAACCGCAAGGGCACTCGCAAGGGCCTGATCACGCGCCAGATGATGGCCGAGCGCCTGAACGAGTTCCGCGCCGAGACCGGCTACCCGCTCGAGGTGCGGGGCGGCGACGTCGACGAGTCGCCGTTCGTCTACCGCAAGCTCGCGGACGTCGTCCGTGCCCACGAGGAGACGGGCACGATCAGGGTGGCGCATCGCCTGCTCCCCGTCGTCGTGGTGATGGCGGGCGCGAACATCGTCGATCCGTTCAAGGACTAACCCTGCAGCTCCTCGAACGGTCGCCCTCCCTCGCGGGCCGACGTCGGCTGGTTATCGGGTATCGAGGTTCGAATCCTCCGCCGGGCCCTGCGGGGCCCGGTAGTCCGGCCGACACCCCATGACCGCGAGTCTTCCATCCATGACGCGGGCCGAAGCGTGCTCCGGTTATCGACTCTGAATCGCCAGGTTGCGGGTTCGAATCCCGCTCGGCCCACCTCGGGCCGGTAGCTCAACGGTAGAGCAGGTCCGGGCCGCACCAACATGACCGCGTCACCCCCCTGACGAGCCTTTGAAAGGAGGTTCCGATGTCCTATCTCACCCGTATCGTCCGGCGCCCGGCCGGCCAGCTCGAGCAGCTGCGCCCGGACCAGGTCGCAAACTCGGAGGGCGGCTACGTGTTCCCGGTCGATCCGTGGACGCGGCTTCGGCGCTTCCTGATCCTCGGCTCTGAGGGCGGCTCGTTCTACGCCGGCGAGCGCGACCTGACGGCGGAGAGCACCGCGGCGCTCGACGAGTGCATTGCGCTCGATGGCGCCCGCGTGGTCGCCGAGATCGTGGCGATCTCCGAGGCGGGCCGGGCCGCGAAGAACGACCCTGCTGTGTTCGCGC
>Ga0075435_100003660_pt1 | contig 10469 bp, 6 predicted proteins | sample RhiMethybrSRZTD4_FD_75302 | JGI IMG/M metagenome (GOLD analysis project Ga0075435, IMG submission 75302) | Populus rhizosphere microbial communities from Tennessee, USA - Rhizosphere MetaG P. TD hybrid SRZTD4 | ecosystem: Host-associated > Plants > Roots > Rhizosphere > Soil | place: USA... | reverse complement strand
TCGACGAGGACGGTGCGCACGAGACCTCCGCTGCGGAGAGCAATGTCCGCTTCGACACCGCCAGTGCCGTGGCGATGACCGAGTCGTACGGAACGTCGAAGCCGCAGCAGTGGAACGAGCCTGAACCTCCGCGCTACGTGCAACCCGAGCCGCCCCGGCACGTCGAACCGGATCGACCGGGTTACGCCGAGCCCGCGCGTCCGCACTATAGCGAGCCTGAGCCTTCGCGTCATGCGGATCCCGAACCGTCGCGCCACACGGAACCCGAGCCGCCGCGCTACACCGAGCCCGAGCCGTCGCGTTACACGGAACCCGAGCCGACACGGCAGTTCGAACTGGAGCCGGCGCGCTCTTCCGAGCCGGCAACCGCTCGCAGCGAATTCGATTTCACACCGCCACCGCGCGTCGAAGCGCCGCCGCCTGTCGCGCTGCCGTTTCCAGGGTCGAGATCGTACACCGCCTCGACTGAGCTGACACCGTCGACGAGCGCCACACCGCCGCCGTCGGTCATCCTGCCGCCGCCGCAGCCGATCACGCCGCCGCAGCCGGACGTCACGCCGCCGCAGCCGGCAGCGACGCCGACCTCGACGTACGGGATCTCGGATTCGAGCGTCATCACGCCTGCACCGAAGCCCGAGCCGTCGCGACCCGAGCTCGAGTTTCCGTTTGCGCGGAACAACAAGCGCGAACCCGAATTTTCGTCTGCGAGAAACAGCGTGCTGTTTTCGGCCGGGACCGAGACCGACGAGGACTACGCGAAACATTTCAACGCCAACGACGGAGGCTCGAGACGCTGGAGCGGTTTCGCGCTCATCGCAGCCGTCGTCATCGTGCTCGGCGTCGGCGGATGGTTCCTCGCGAAGCAGTTCTTCGCCGCAACCTCGACGGCAGCGTCCGCCCCGAGCGGCATTTTGAGTATGACGTCGAATCCCGCCGGCGTGCAGGTGTTCGTCGACAAAGAATCGCGCGGCGTCACGCCGCTCACGCTGAACCTGTCGCCCGGACAACATAACGTGGAGCTTCGCGGCGACGGCGAGCCGCGCACCGTGCCGGTGACGATCGTCGCCGGCGCGACCACGACGCAGTACATCGAGCTGGCAGCGACGAAGACGGCGGTGGGACAGCTGCAGGTGAAGAGCGAGCCTGCGGGCGCGCAGGTGACGGTCGACGGCGTTGCGCGCGGCAAGGCGCCGCTCCTCGTCGACAACCTTGCGCCGGGCGATCACACGGTCGTTCTCGACAGCGAGCTCGGATCGGCGAAGCACACAGTATCGGTGCAGCCGGGCGTGACGGCGTCGCTCGTCGTGCCGATGACCGGCGGCGAGGGCTCGGCGCTGTCCGGCTGGGTGTCGCTGGCCGCGCCGGTCGAAGTCGAGATTTACGAGAACAAGAAATTGCTCGGCACGAGCCTCACCCAGAAGATCGCGATACCGTCGGGGCGACACGAGCTCGAGCTCGTGAACCAGCCGCTCGGGTACCGGGTGACGACGGTCGTGCAGGTGCCGGCTGGTAAAACGGCGCCGATCAAGATCGAGTGGCCGAAGGGAACGATTGCGTTGAACGCGGTGCCGTGGGCCGAGGTGTGGATCGACGGCGAGAAGGTCGGCGAGACGCCGATCGGAAATATCTCGCTGCCGATCGGGCCGCACGAAGTCACGTTCCGCAACCCCGATTTCGGCGAGCAGAAGCAGGCGATCAGCGTGGCGCTGAACACGCCGGCTCGCCTCAGCGTCGACCTCAGGAAAAAGCCGTGACGTAAGAAGAGGACTGATCGATGACAGCCTTCCTGCTCGTCGTCGCGTTGCTTACGGCCGGCGACGATTCGCTCGCGGCCGCGCGGGATTTGTACGCGTCCGCCGCGTACGAGGAGGCGCTCGCCATGCTGAACCGGCTGCCCGAGGCGAACCGGCCGGCCGAGGAGGCGCGGGCCGTCGCTCAGTACCGCACGATGTGCCTGCTGGCGCTCGGCCGCCAGGCCGACGCGGAACGCGCGATCGAAACGGCCGTGACCGCCGATCCGGCGTTTCGTCCGACGGGAGACATGTCGCCGCGCATTCGTGCGACGTTCACCGAGGTCCGCAAGCGCGTGCTGCCGGCGATCATCCAGCAGAAATACACGACGGCGAAGGCGGCATTCGATCGCAAGGACTACGCGGCCGCTGCCGGCGGGTTCACGCAGATGCTGGAGATGATGACGGACCCCGACGCGCTCGCCGCGTCGAATCAGCCGCCGCTCTCCGATCTGCGGACGCTTGCCGCGGGCTTTCGCGATCTCGCGGTGAGCGCATCGGCGCCGCCGCCAGCGCCGCCTGCCCCTGCGCCTCAGGCCGCGCCACCGTCTGCAGCGTCGGCGGGCCCACGCATCTACACGGCGTCCGATCCAAACGTGATCCCGCCGATTGTCATCCTGCAGCAGCTGCCCCCGTATCCGGGCCGTCTGCTCACGGGGCATTCCGGCGTCATCGAGCTGCTGATCGACCAAACCGGGGCCGTCGAATCAGCCGTGATGCGGCAGTCGGTGACCTCACAATACGACGCGCTGGCGCTGAACGCCGCGAAGGGATGGCGATATCGGCCAGCCACGCTGAACGGCGTCGCCGTCAAGTACCGCAAAGCGGTTCAAATCGCGATCCGACCCGACACGCAAACCAATCGGCGATAAGATACCGGCGTGACGGTCGCGCCGCCGAAGAACTTCACGCACGGCGATCTCGTGCGTTGGCGGCGCGTCGGCGGCCTCGTGCTCGGTGAGGTCGAATACGAGGCGGGGCAGCGCATCCTGCGGCATGTCCACCCGCACGCGCGGTTCGTCCTCGTACTTAAAGGTGCCCTCACCGAAATTCGTGGCGACGACACCGAGAACTGCGAGGCGTCGACGCTGCTCTTCAGGCGCGCCGACGAGCCTCACGCGTACGTCGTGTCGAAGGCCGGCGCGACGTGCCTCATCGTCGATATCGAACCGTCGTGGCTCGATCGCGCGCGCGAGCACGCGCCGCTCCTCGCGCACTCTGCGGCGTTTCGCCGCGGGCTGATCATCCATCTCGCGCATCGCTTGTACGGAGAATTCCGGCTGCGCGACGAAGTGTCGCGGCTTGCCATCGAAAGCATCGCGCTCGGCGTCCTGGCCGAGGCATCACGGCGCGTGGTCCGCCATGCCGAGCGGCCCGCACCCGCGTGGCTGCACCAGGCACGCGCGCTCGTCGAGGCACGCTTCGCGGAGCCGCAGTCGCTCGCCGGCGTCGCCTCGCGCGTCGGCGTGCACCCGGTGCATCTCGCGCGGATGTTCCGCCGCGTGTATCGCACGACGTTCAGCGGTTACGTGCGGCAGCTTCGCATCGAGTTCGCGCGGCGCGAGCTCGCCGGATCCGCGGCGCTCAGCGACATCGCAGCCGCCGCAGGCTTCTGCGATCAGAGTCATTTCTCGCGTTCGTTCAAGCAGTACACCGGCTTCACGCCGGCCGAATACCGCCTCGCGCTGTCCACGCGCTAAGACGATCCCACGACGCTAGGCCGCTTCAAGACGAGACCCGCGATGAGCGGTCACGATGGACCAGGCTCACATGGGTCTCCTGACGAAGAAGTCATTCGACGATCTGCAATCCGAAGCCGAGCGAGGGCTGCTGCGGCGATCGCTCGGACCGTGGAACCTGACCGCGCTCGGGATCGGATCGATCATCGGCACCGGAATTTTCGTGCTGACCGGAACCGCGGCGTCCCAGAACGCCGGACCGGCGCTCGTGTTGTCGATGATCATCTCGGCCGTCGGCTGCGCATTCTCGGGCCTGTGCTACGCCGAATTTGCCTCGATGGTGCCGGTGGCGGGGAGCGCGTACACATACGCGTACGCGACGGTCGGCGAGATCTTCGCGTGGATCATCGGCTGGGATCTGATTCTCGAGTACGCCCTCAGCACGTCGACCGTCGCCGTCGGCTGGTCCGGGTACTTCGTCAGCCTCCTCCACGACATCGGGATCGACGTGCCGGTGTACCTCGCATCCGCGCCCGGCGGATTCAATCTGCCGGCTGTCGTCATCGTCCTGCTCGTTGCGACGCTGCTCGTGATTGGCGTGAAGGAGTCGGCCGATACGAACACGCTGCTCGTCGCGATCAAGACGGCCGTGCTCATCGTCTTCGTCGCAGCCGGCGCGGCGTACGTGAAGCGCGAGAACCTGACGCCGCTCGTGCCGCCCAATGCCGGCGAATTCGGACATTTCGGGTGGAGCGGCGTGCTGCGCGGCGCCGGTGTGATGTTCTTCGCGTACATCGGCTTCGATGCGGTCTCGACCGCCGCACAGGAAGCCCGGAATCCGGCGCGCGACATGCCGATCGGAATCCTCGGCTCGCTCGGCATCTGCACCGTGATCTACGTGCTCGTCGCGATCGTCCTGCTCGGCATCGTGCCGTATCAGCAGTTGAACGTCGCGGATCCGCTCGCGGTCGGCATCGATGCGACCGGACTCAGATGGCTCAGCCCGGCGATCAAGATCGCCGCGCTGTTCGGGTTGTTCAGCACGATGCTCGTCACGCTGCTGGCGCAGACCCGCATCTTCTATTCAATGAGCCGCGACGGCCTCCTGCCATCGATCTTTTCTGCCGTTCACCCGCGCTTCCGCACGCCGCATCTGAGCACGACGATCACCGGCGCGATCATCGCGCTCGTCGCGGGGCTGACGCCGATTGCCGTGCTCGGTCAGCTCGTCAGCATCGGGACGCTGCTCGCGTTCGTCCTGGTGAGCCTTGGCGTGATCATCCTGCGGCGCTCGGAACCCGACGCGCCGCGGCCGTTCCGGACGCCGGGCGTTCCGTTCGTGCCGATTGCCGGCGCGCTGATCTGCCTCGCGCAGATGATCGGACTGCCGATTGCGACGTGGCAGCGCCTCGTCGTCTGGCTCGTTATCGGGTTGGCGGTGTACTTCTCGTATTCCTATAGATCGTCCCGGATTTCATCACGAATACGATCTGCCGCACTGCCGTGATGTCGTCCATCGGATTGAGCACGGTGGCGACGAGGTCGGCGCTGTAACCCGGAGCGATCGTGCCGATCTCGCCTCCGAGGCCGAGCGACTCCGCGGCGAGCGACGTCGCGCTGATCAGCACGTCCATCGGCTTCTCGTGCGCGTCGCGCACGCGATACACGAACTCTTCCGCGTTACGGCCGTGCGCGCCGGAGACGGCGTCCGTGCCGAACACGATCTTCACGCGCTTCGCACGCGCGCGGCGCAGCACGTCGACCGTTGGCGCGATCCCCTTGTCGAGCGTCTCCAGCGCCTGCGGGTTGAAATCGAAGTTGGCGCGCTTGTCGAGATAGTTGTGCAGGACCAGCAGGTTCGGATCGAAGTACGTCCCGTGCTGCACCATCAGATCGAGCGTCGCGTCGCTCACGAACGTGCCGTGCTCGATCGACGTGCAGCCGGCGAGGACTGCGGCGCGTGCGCCCGCGTCGCCAATTGCATGAACGACGGCGCGCAGTCCGACGGCCTTCGCCTCGGCGCAAGTGGCTTCGATCTGCGCGTCGGTCATGCTCTGGTTGCCGCCGGCGCCCAGGCCGGTCGTCGCGAACAGCTTGATGACGTCGCCGCCTTCTTCTTTGGTCTGGCGGACGAGCGCGCGGAGCGCGTCAGGATCGCCGCTGCGGTCCTGCAGCTGCCGGAGCGAGGTCAGCACGCGCGGACCGGGGAGCACGCCTCTGGCAATCCGATCGCGGATGACGCGATCGATCGAAGCGCCAACGCTTTGAACCGTGGTGAAGCCGCCTTGAAGCGTCGACCATGCGTTCTCGGCCGTATACGCGGCCGCATCGTCGGGTTTGTCGCCGCCGCTTACTGACTTCTGTTGATCGTTAAAGTGCCAACTGAGGTGGACGTGCGTGTCGATCCAGCCCGGCATTACTGTCGAGCTGGACAGGTTGTAATCGACCGGCGACGCGGTAGAATCGATCGCGCGGATCGTTGCGCCTTCGACGATAATTCTTGTGTTTCGAATCGTTTGGCCGCGGCCGTCGAGCAGCGTTCCTACCGCGATCACCGTTCGTCGATTTTGTGCGAACGGCTGAGTGAGGCTCACCAGCGTCAAAACCGATATTAGGGTAAACGGGATGATTCGTGTATCTTTCATCTCCGTTTTGGAGTCTAAGTCAGCGTAAGGAGTATTCCCATGGCAAAACGGCCGGCATCCGGCATCGTCTGTCCGCGCTGCGGCGTCCCGGGGGCCAAAATCATCGGCCGCTCGGAGTCGCTGCCCGTCCTTTATCTTCGTTGCGACGACTGCGGGCGCACTTCTATTTCTCCTGAGTAAGTTGCGGACCGGCCCTTTCCATTGGTTGGGGCCGGCCTCCTTTTCCTTCCGCAATCTCGCATCCCGTCATCTTTCTTCACTCTGAACGACGCTCCGCGTCCGCTTTCAGTCAGTGGATGCTCGTCCGCGCGACCTGCGGAAGCAAACGAGCGGTCGGCGGCGCGCTGGGACCTGTGGTAGGGCAAGGTCCGGAAGCTCTCGCACCTTCCAGCTTCAACAGGCAGCCCACACCGTCCGCGATCGTTTCGACGATCGCCAGGTGTGTTTCGGTAAACGGCTGGCGGCGCGTGGAGTAGATGCTCAACACACCGACGAGATCGTCCGCGATGAAGATCGGCGCGGCCAGACAGCCGTGCGGCGTCGGATCGAGCGTCAGCGTCAGGTTCCCCAAATCGAGCGCGGCGTCGGAGTTCAGAATCGTCTGCCTGTTCGCGGCGACCCATCCGGTGAGACGTTGTCCCAACGGAATGGTGGTCCGAAGGATCGCGTCGCTGTGCGTCCCTGCCACACACGTCGCCGTGAGGCTGTCGGTTTCCGGCGAGTAGACGTAAAGCGCGCAGATGTCCGCCGGCATCAGCCGCCGCAGAATCGTCTGGATGTGCGTCATGGCAGCGCCGGGACTCGACGCGGTTGCGGTCCGACCGCCCAACTCGAACAGGACGGCGAGCGTTTCGGCATCGGCCTCACTCGCGCCGGCGCGGATCGTTTCGCGCCGCGCCGCCTGGGTGATGTCGGCGAGACCCTCGCTCGGCGCGGTCCGATGTGGTTCTGTCGGAACCGTCTCCACGATCTCCAGGAACTTCGCGACGACTCTCGGATCGTACATCGTGCCGCTCCGCGCCTGCAGCACGCGCAGCGCTTCCGGCTGCGACAGACGCGGCCGATACGGCCGGTCTGACACCAGCGCATCGAAGCAGTCGACGACCGCGAGGATGCGCGCGCCGATTGGGATCGCGTCGCTCGCGAGTCCGACCGGATATCCGCTGCCGTCCCAGTTTTCGTGGTGATGACGCACGATCGGGACGACCGGATACGGAAAGCCGATCGACGACAGAATGTCGGCGCCGACGTTCGCGTGGCGTTTCATCTTGTCGAACTCGACCGGCGTCAGCGTGCTGGGTTTGTTGAGAATGTGCTCGGGCACCGCGAGCTTGCCGACGTCGTGGAGGAGCGATGCCGCGTCGAGCGCGCGCAGCTCGAGCTGATCTCTCACACCGAGCGCTTGCGCGAGCTTGATCGCGTACCGCTGCACGCGGCGGACGTGGCCGTGCGTCACCTGGTCCTTGGCGTCGATCGCCTGCGCCAGCGTCTCGATGGTGCTCAGATACATTCCGTTCATTTGATTCAGATGGCTGACGCGGTCCTCCATCCGTCCGATCGCGTGTCGGAACGTCGCGTAGATGATGAGCGGGATTGGCGCAAGCAGGAGCAGCACGAGCAGATTCGGATGGCGTCCCTGCACCAGCACGATGAGCAGGGCGGCGACGGCCGCGCCGCCAAAATACGTGAGCCACAAGCCGACGAAATGCTCGCGCCAGATCTGAACCGGATCGACGCGCTGCTCGCACGCGATCGCCACCGCGACCAGGCCCGTGTTCAACAGGAAGAAGAGTCCGGCGAACACCGCGAGCGGGGGGATCCAGTATTCCGCCGACATCCGCGCGGACGCCATCCAGTCCGCGTCGACGAACAGAAAGAACACCTGCGCGGCGATCCAGATCGCGAGCGGCGGCGCCGTGGCGTTGTAGAACACACGGCGCGGCGGTATCGACCGTCGCGCCAGGCCAAGCGAGATGACGAGGCCGTCGATGGCGACCGTCACGGTCCCGGCCGCCGGGCCGAACATCAGCGCGGCCGCCATCGTGAAGCTGTCGGAAATGGAAAAACTGACCGGCGTTCCGGGCAGCTTCAGCGTGGCCGACCCGCTCAGCAGGGTGAGGCTCGCCAGCACGAACCAGCGTTCGTCGACGGGACCGTGCGCGAGTTGCCAGACCGATCGCACGACGACGAGCGTGCCGATGGAGAGGACGACCGGCAGAAACAGCTCGTCGAGGCGCCGGCCGAACACCGTCACGTCGGCGACTCCCTTTCTCGCGACGCGGGAAGAGAGAGTCGTCACGGGACCGGATTAATCAGCGTGTTGCCCCACAACACGGCGTTGCTCGACGTTGCGCCGGTCAGATTGTTGTTGCCCCAGACGACAGTGTTGCCCTCGAGAACCGAAGTGCCCCAGACGACAGTCGTGCCCCACACCACCGTGTCGCCCCAGACGACGTCGGTCCCCCACACGACTGTGTTGGCCCACGCAATGCCGGTACCCCATACGACGGTGTTCGCCCACGCGGGCTGCTTCACGTTGATCGTGTTGCCGCGCACCGCCGTGGTTCCCCAAACGACCGTCGTGCCCCACACGACGGTCTCGTCGCCAACGACGGACGAAGCCGTGGATGGCGCCTGTGCCGAGTCGAGCCAGACGGCGCCTGCGGCTGCAGCGTTGTTGATCGCGTGCGCGATGCCGATCGCCCCCGCACCATTCAATCCGCCCGCGCCCTGCGTCAGCGAGTCGTACTCGACGCCGGTGTCGTCATGCAGACGAACCGCGGTGTGTTGCAGAATTGCCTTCACCGCGTTCGGCGACAACGGCTGGCTGCTGTTCACGGCGCGATTCGCATCGAGCAGCTGCGTCACGACGCCGGTTGCGACCGCCGCGGCCATGCTCGTTCCGCTGAGCGTGAGGTAGTCCCAGTCGTTCGTGCCGAACGCCCGCAGCGTCGGATAAGACTGATAGAGGAACGACTGCTTTGCCGCGTTCGAAATCAGCTTGTAGCCCGGCGCAACGATATCGGGCTTCGCATACGCGTCGTAATAGCTTGGTCCGCGCGAACTGAAGCCGTTCATGCGATCGTCCGAACGACGGACGGTGTCCTGCGTCATGAACGATCCAACAGTCAGCGCGGACGGCGCGTTGCCCGGCGACGCGATGCCGCCGTAGCCGATGATGCCGGTCGTCTCGTTGCGTCCAAAATTCCCGGCCGATGCCACGACGACGATGCCGGCGCGTACGGCGGCTTCGACGGCCTGCACCAGGGGATCGGTCGTCGCGCTCTCGTACGGCGCGTGTCCCAGCGACAGATTGATGATGTCGATGCCGAGCGCCGCTCGATTGGCCGTGGCGAATTCGATCGCGCTGATGACGTCGCTCGTATACCCACCGCCGTGGCCGTCGAGAGCCTTGAGGACGACGAACCGCGCGGCAGGCGCCAGACCGGCGTACGCGCCGTTGCTCAGCGCGCCCGAGCTGCCGATCAGACCGGCGACGTGCGTGCCGTGCCCGTAATCGTCGTACGGCGCGGCGGCAACTCCGCCGCGTGTGAAATCGTAGAAGGCGGTGATGCGCCCGGCGAAATCGGCCGATGGCTCGATGCCCGAGTCGATGATCGCCACGCCGACGCGCGCGCCGGTCCAGGCGCCAGGCACGCTGACGGAATTGCGCACCACCTGCTGCGTCGCCGACGTGTTCATCGTCTGGTGGAGTTCAATCGGCGCGTCGATGGAAATCGAGGCGACGGCCGGATGCTGCGCGAGCGCGAGAAGGTGCTTCGCTTCCACCGTGAACGCGCCGATGCCGTCGTGGACGTGCAGCAGCTTGTCGCCGCGCGTTTGCAGAAATCCGCGCACTTCCGCGTGTGCGCCCGGTTTTACGCGCACGATGACTCGCCTGACCGCTGAATCGCCGTCGCGGTCGACGGCGCGCTGCAGATGCTGATCGAGCTTCCGTTGACCGGCGTCGCGTGTGGTACCGCTGGTCTGAGCGGCGGCGGATGTGACGAAACATGTGACGGCTACGGCTACGGCGACCACGCGCACGCGCGCAACGAGCCGTGTCATCGATGCTGGGGCCATAGGCGACTCTATGTGACTGAACATGACGGTAGTCCCCAGCAGAGCAATTCCGCCGCCAGTCGGTTACGAGCTTGTTTTTGACCGGTTAAGTGATAGCAGAAAGAGAGGTTATGCGGAGCGATGCGCTGTGGTGGCGGTCATGCCGAAAAAGCGTCGGCGCCCCGCTTTGGACCACTCGTCATAGAGCGACGACCGTGCCGTCCGCAAAACGCGCCTGGCGTGCCGGAAGTTGCAGCGTCCTAAGTAGCTGTAAGCGGAGGAGCTTAGCTGCC